>Ga0335073_10009521_pt1 | contig 13635 bp, 15 predicted proteins | sample Lox_Sample_22_FD_207093 | JGI IMG/M metagenome (GOLD analysis project Ga0335073, IMG submission 207093) | Soil microbial communities from Loxahatchee National Wildlife Refuge, Florida, United States - Lox_Sample_2.2 | ecosystem: Environmental > Terrestrial > Soil > Wetlands | place: USA... | reverse complement strand
CGTTTGATAATGGCGAGACTATCAGAAGCATCGGCAATTCCAAAGTTCCTAGGAAGTGCGAGATTGTGGCCATGAGCGACGAGATATCGACGCGCAATGGAGTGGAAAGTGCCAAGGACGAGTTTATTTTCGAGTTTCTCGCCAATGAAGTTTCTGATACGCTCTTTCATCTCTCGAGCAGCTTTGATGGTAAAAGTGCAGACAATAATGTTCCATGGCTTCAAGCCTTGTTGTGATATGAGGTACGCGACCCGCGCCGTGAGGGTTTTCGTCTTGCCCGAGCCGGGAGGTGCTAGAACTTGAAGAACGGAGGAGGAATTGAGGACTGCGCATTTTTGCTGCTCGTTAAGACCCGTCAGGATCTGCTCCATGACGGTAATGCGACTTTAATGTCGGAGGGGAGGGCATGATTGTCGTCGACGGATTCGGCGTCCCAGAAATCCATTCGCGACATCAGCTGACAAGGGTTGGCTTGGCTGTGCCTGACGACGCTCGTCAACGGCCAAATCCAAATTATCGACAACCTCGCTGGATTGCTCCTGGGAGCTCACAGCCGCTCTCAGGCGCGTCAATTCGGGCTTGGAGCTGGCGTTCTCCTCGGCGGGAGGCGCGCATGCCACGGTCTTCACATCGTCCGACACGTTTGGCAGCGGTCCTTCGCGTCGGAGGAACATGAGGTAAGCTTGGCCATTCTTATGACCATCTGCCTCCTGGAAGGAGCAGTTCTTCACCTCATCGTCGTCGGCTAGAATCCAGGCGGCTGACTCCTGGTCGGTCGCATCGTTGAGCCGCCAGCAGCTAACGTAGTGACCACCTTTGCCGTCAGCACCTTTGTGCTTGACAACGCCTTCAACTTGGTAGTTGGAGGCAGTCGAGCTCCTAGATTCGTGCAAGGAAATTGTCTCCAGCGGCAGATTAACCTTGTTAAGCAGCTTCTGGCCATATTTTCTCCAATCTGGGTCAACCCGATCGAACTTGACCACCAAACTCCTTGGCAGCTTCTTGACTGTCTCTGTGCGTGTGATATCCACTCTCCTGGAGCAGATCTCGCACTTGCACGTCGACTTAGCCTCTTCCGCCTTCTTAACCTTGCAGGAATCACACTCGCAAGCCCTTTCCTCTTGCTCAGCTTGCTTCGACTCGTCACAGCGGCAGCACTTCTCGCACTGGAAGTCTGTAACTGTTTCTGCTTGATCTTCAATCGCAGTCGAAAGTAGCCCGGCAGCATCCACGACCTTCTTCTGGTCGGCGAGAGAGCAAGACAGAGTGTATTCCAGGGCTTCCTTGGCGATGGAATCTTTGCAGCGAAGGCATTTGCGGCGGATCTCCCGGACAAGCCCACAGTCCTCGCGGAGTGATGGAATGCCAGCGGCAAGAAACGCCGTGGCAGCACCATAGAACTCGGCACTGTCTTCTTGAGTCTTGCCGTTGAACTCCTTCCCGCATGTCTCGCTCGTGATCGCAAGCACAGCGCCCGCGTTCAGGACTGGGTCCTCGCCGGTGCGCATGCGCTGAAGGAAGTCGGCCATGACGGATCGAGCGCAGTCTTCCTTCAAGGAGCCGATCACTTGCTTGTTCTGCTCAAGCTGTGCATCGACTTCCTTGAGGTTTCCAGCCGGGTTTGCCAACGCTGGAGGTTGGTTGCTGTCCACGACCTGCTGGAGGGCTTCAGGTCTCGCTGCCCAAGCCATTCCTTGCAAAGCACAGTTGGCATAGCACCAACACCCCTTATTGCGAAGGCCAACACGCCCTGCTGTTTTTGCCAAAAGGCTTCCAGCGGGCTTCAGGCTCGATGAGCCACCAGCTTTCTGCTGCGGAGGCTTCTTCTTGCCCTTTGTCCCCTTGGCACCTCCGAGTAGCTGTATATGGTCAGTCATTTGTGCGATCGGGAAGTACTTCAAGGATTGACTTACCTTAGCTCTTTTGGGTGCCCTTTGCTCTTCGTGAGCTGGCTCCAAGTAGTCGTAGGACCGCTTTCTCGCCGGATGGGAATAATCAAATAACTGTGATTCTAGTTAGCGATGACATCTTTTGAATTTGTGCGGCGTAGGACTCACCTTTGATCTTTTGGCATCGTGAGCCAACAAAGGAGATGAAGGCTCGTCAGCCTCGCGAGCTCGCTTCGTACCGCGAGCGGAAAGAGATTCGGATTCCCACATTTTGGTTGCTTGAATGTGGTGAGAATTCGAAATGATGGAGAGTGTCGAAAGGATTTGGAGACGTGCTTGGAGATAAGTTGAAAATTTCTGATCTATTGTGGGCTTGTGACCAACACGCGAGATTAGAATCCATTTGAATGGTGATGTTCAGCATACTAGTCAGATATGGTGTAATCCATCTTGGAGATCAGTGTTGTTGAGATGCGTGTGACCGAACGCAAGTATCGCAACACTCTACTTTCCTATCTAGGCGTTTAATACAATGGTGTTCTTCGGACAATCGGGTTCTTTGAACAATGAAATGTCATTGAACTTCTACATAACTACAATACCAGAAAGAAAGAGTAGAGAATTAATCATAGGTAGACTCGAGTAGAACTATCAAATATTGTCGTTCACATCTTTCAAAGTCGTTCATGCGTCTCAGATGGACAATGCCTTCATCAATAAGCACGACGACTAAAGACATGACTTTATCAAACAAGCCCATTATGAGGTCCTGATGTCTCTCTTGCTGAGAAAATCATTCGAATATGCGGGTACAGAAAAACGCTCTCTTCAATAAAGGCTCGACATCTTTCGTCCATTCCAGGCCATCGTTTTCATTATCCCGAGAAGCCACCTCCCACTTGTTGAAATTCATTTCCGCCATGAGATATCCGTGCTCCGAGGAAACAAAATACTCCAACTTGGTGGTAGCCTCGACATGGTATTTTCTCAATTGAGGGAGTGACGTGTCGCAGGAAGTCTGAACATCAGTCGCGTGGATGAAGACTGGGCTGAACTCAAAGTAAACCTTCACCGCTTCCGTGTATATCTGCTGGGAGATAATCCAGATATCTTTGATAGCTTCTGGAACATTCAACCTGACGATATGCTCGCAAAGGGACATCTCTGTAATTTCGTGACCGACCGTAACTTGGCCCAACGAGGAGATTTTAAGTGCTCCAGTCCGATCTATTGATGGTAAGCTGAAGAAACAAAACGGCTTTGTTCCAAATTCAACTGTGAATGATGGAGATGCTGTGCTAAGGTCGATCTGAGCAGTCATGTCTGATTGCTGCATGTAGTAAGGGACATTGAGGTTGGAATCGACGGAGACTTGCACATACTCATTTTGACTAGAGTACTCTGTTTCTGTTGGACTATTCTTGCTCTTCTTCTTAGCATTCCTTACGTTCTGAACGCGAAGTCGGCATTTGCAACATGTTTTGAATCCTTCAAAATCGGCTTCTGGACGTTCGAGCTTGCAATTGCTGCAAATAGCCTTGGGAACCGTATTGTCCTCACAGGGAGGAGACCGAGGCGGCTTAGCTTTGCGCTTTCTACAATGGATGCAAGTCTTATGATTCTCGAATTCTTCTCCTTTGCGAATGACTCTGCAGCACGTGCATCTTCTCGATGTGTTGGGATCGAGAATATAATCTCCACGACCAGGTCCTTTGAGTTTGCCAACTCTGCATGGATACTTGTTCATAATTTCCCTGCATTTGTTGCAAACTTTGCAAGATCCAAACTTATCTTCGCTTTTCTTCCTCCTGCATCGAGTACACGTTCGCACAGAGGAGTCTTCAGGATCTGGAGAACTTGAATCGTCACGGGTTTTGGCCTTGGGTTCATACTGCTGTTGATGTTGCATTCGGCAGAAGCTACATGTCTTGAATGTTTGAAGTGATTCCTTTGGGTGCGTGCGGTGGCATCCCAAACACCGTTGCTCGGGAGGCGTGACTTCGGTCGAGGGTTGTACTGAGTCCATGGTGGAATCTGACGAGAAGATTCACTGGTTGATTGCGTAAGAAAAGATCAGGCGTAAGGTGTAGAAAGAAGAATGGTAAAATTGCAAAAACCTCGCGTGTTCGAATGAATTCGACGCGGCGCGTGGCTGTTGGTATACATCCGACAGAGTCACAAGAACTGGAGAGTATCATAGCAACCAGATCGAGACCGCATGAACTTCGGAAGGACCCAAGAGCAACGAAAAACTTAGATGGAAAACAGTTCTTGAAGCGTAATGAGTGACAAGCAGAAATTAGCTGAGAAGAAATGCAGTTCGCCTATACAAAGTAAGCTGAGTACTGAGTTGTGTACACGACCTAACGGCTCAACTCGCTCGTTCACCCCAATCTCCTTTAACGACTTCAAATTCCTCTTCTTCGTCCCATTCTTCACCCTCCCATTCTTCCTTGAAACCTAATGCCTTCCATGTACGCTCCCAGAGTCCCTTCTTCAATACCATGGCCAAAACAAGTACAAGCGGCAAATGCCATACACTGGCCCAAAACAGTCCTCGCGCCGATCCTTTATGCCCTTCATACCGCCAGAACCTCACAGCTTCATAGCAGACCCAAGTATTCACAGCCAAACTAGCAGGAATGAAAGCAGGCTCCGTAATACCATAGTACGACAGTCCCACGCAAACAGGGATCATCAAAACGCTATATCTCAGCGCAACTCTTGCATTCCTTGCCGGATTAACCCAACACAGCATCCGATACCCAGCATTGCGATACTCCTCCCGGATGGGCCAGCTCAGCGCATTGAAGTGCGGAAACTGCCAGCAAAAGAGCAACGCAGCCAAAAGCCACCCACCAGGACTCGCCTCCCCGAACAGCAACTCGCGGCTCTCCTCCCACGCGTGCTGCAGCAGCGGCATCTCCGGGTCGAGCGGGACGGCGAGGACCTGGCCGGCGGCGGCGGTCCAGCCCATGAGCGGCGGCACCGCGCCGACCACCGCGCCGACCCATGTGTTGGCCACGGAGAGCCGCTTGAGCGGCGTGTAGACGAACGCGTACAGCGCGATGTTAGCCGCGCCCAGCAGCGCCGTTGTGTGGTTGACGCCGAGCCATAGCGCTGCCGTACCCAGCGCTGCGGTCGCCGCTGCGAATATAGCGGCCGCGCGCTTGCTCACTAACCCTCGCACTAGCGGCCGGTTGCGCGTCCGGCTCATCTTTGCGTCGTGCTGTGGCTCTAGCAGCATGTTGAGGGTGTTTGCGCTGGCGGACGTCAGGAATGTGCCCGTTGTGAGGAAGAGGAGTGTCAGAGTGCTCAGGCTCGGTGCGGCGGTGGCGGTCGAGGTGAGGATGGCTGGGACGGGATAGAGTGTGTAGGCGGATGTGGTGGTGAGTACGATGAGAAACGTTAGGCGAGGCTTTGAGAGCGAGAGATATGTTGTTAGGAGTCGGCGGATGGATCGTGAAGGTAAGGCGGAAGCGGCGGTTGTGAGTCGATTGGAAGCATCGAGTGGGAGTGGAACATTCTCGTCGTCGCGTTTCCGGCGCCGTCGCCGATGAGGAAGAGGATCTGATGCAGCTGGAGAGTTGGTACCTTCAATTGGATGTTCTACACTTGCACTGAGACCGGATGCAGCCAGTTTCGTTGCGGATGTGGTAGTGCTTTCAATTGGTGCTGTCGACTGCTGACGCGCAACACTCGCCCATGAAGCATTTCCAGATGATCTTAAAAGCTCTTTCAATGCTCCATTAGGCCAGAAATATTGTCTTTCTCCGATGGTTCGCCTTGAGCCTACTCCAACGACTCCAGCAGAGTGTTTCTTTGTTGCCGATGTGTGCAGATATCGAATTTGCTCTCGCTGCAATTTTTTCAGGCAGCGGAGGCATACCGATCGTGTCTCAAGGGACTTCAAAGCTTCAATCGTACGTGGCCGGCCAAACATTGCGGTTCAATGGCAGTATTTTGCTCCGTCGTTGGATCTGCTGAGATCTTGGATGTCCGAAAATTGTACGGGTACGCTTTATTGGCCTCAGGCAACAAACGCGATTTTCGCCGATCCAACGTTGAAAAACATCTAGGTACCAAGTTCACTACTCCCGCGTTTCATTGAAATCATGGAGAGTCTCTATCATGCTATATCAAACTCCAATGTGAATATTCAATTCCGCATCTAAAACTACCGTACACAATCCTGCCAAATGTTTGTACTGATCAGCAGCTCTCATTCATCGAAGTCCGTGCCTGTGGTAGTACGGTACCGAAGTTATGCAACATCACTTTTCCTGAAACTTTCGCGTAGATTTCAGATTCTGCCTTGTCCAAAGACATCCCATTCTATCCTGCACGTAACAAGTGGAAGCCGTTTCAACGCTCCTTTGCGCAAATGATCTGATGGAAGGTAGTAAATCTCCAATTCCAGCAGTTCCACCTCTCAGTGACCTTCGGAGCCATCAATACTAGCTCCATCCAAGTTCCAATCTCACAGGACCAACCAGTAACCAGCCCATATGCCGTCTGCTATGCGAAATTAGTTGAGAAAAACCACTTCACTTCCTCCTCGAGCGGCTTAACTATAGCATTATAGTAATTAACGCTGGTATGAGGATCACTAAGATCAACTGCCCTTCCCGTAGGCACCCAAGTAATATCGAGGCAGGCACTTACTGCCGCTTTGTATCGTTCGCACCATTCTTCAAGAGTGTTCAAGAGGCGCCTAGCGACGATCAATTCGGTGTTAGGTGAGGAGCTAGCGAGTTCCTCTGGCGTCCAATAGGATAAAAACTGCTGCCCTTTGTGAATTTCGAGAAGAAGGATCCCAAGTTGGAGAACAGTATGACACCGGTGCTGCACTGCCATATCTGCAGCAACTGGTTCGGACATATGATCTTCGAATTGGGTCGAAAGATACGGCCGGTCAAAATCATGCTCTTGGCCAGTAGAGGTGCAAAAGAATATGGAATCCCTCTGAAGAAGGTAGCGAGAACAGGGACTACTACCACATTGTATCAAAGCACAGGCAAGAGTAAGCGCCAACCTACGCTTCACTCTTAGCCTGGACAATTGGTTTGAGGTGATGGACTCCATGAGGCTCTTTCTCGGTGTTGTGTTTAAGAATTTGAATTTCTTAGCTTGCGATCTCAGCTGCCACAATGATCGTTGGTCGGATTGGGTCTCGATTAAAAATCGGAGGGCGCTGTCTAAAGGTTGAAGAACTTCGCAAATTTTAGCCAGTTTTCGCTTTTCGTCTATCTTAGTCCTTTGCGGACTATGGATTTATGCAAAGTTAGTAAACACCATGAATTGCACCGCAAAATATTTCCATACCTGCCATTCTGGACAAGAACTTTCCCTTCCAGCCAGCATGCGGTGCTGCTACCCCTTTGAGGTTTGCCAGGCAAGAGGAGTTCGAATTCCAGTTCAATTAAATTTCTTTGGCGAATTCCGGTAAGTGGAATTTTCAAGCAAAGCATGGCCTCGTGGCGGGTGTTACAGTTGCAGTCCCAATGGTCTCTTATTGTTGAAAATAGCACGTTGAAAAACCCTCCAACCGCTGGCAGTCTATGTCCGCTCTCAAATTCTGTATCCTCATCGGAGGCTCTCCGTGAACCGGCTTCCCGACAAAGAAACAGCAATCGATCATTCCATATCTGTAGGTTCTTCGTACACACGGTGCGATTCTTTTCTGTCTTGAAAAATCTGATGCGCTCCACAACAGAGCTTTTATTCTTGCCAGATTTACGATGTTGACAGAACGATCTGAGGCGTCGGTACATTCTCTCAGGATCCTATCAGTAATTAGCTTCCAAACTTATCCATCAGTTTAGCGATCAATCTCTTTCGCTTACTTTATCTCCAGGGTCAAGATTAGAGGCCTTGACGTCAATCATAGAATTCATCAGAGTCAGAATTTTCTTCATAACCAATATAAAATCATCGAGTTCCTTCTCGCTACCAAAATGATTGAGAAGAGCCGCCTCTACAACCGCGTTCGTCTCCCACTCTTCCAAAGCAAAATCTTTGAGGAGCGTAGCCTTGCAGTCATCACAAAGTAGCGGGAGACTGGAAACCAAGTTCCGGAGAGTCCGATTGATGAAGGACGTCTGCCACCAAAACTCCTCGTAGAATTCCTGTAATCTATTGTCTCGATGTTCTTTGGATATGACTTGTCGTATTGATTCTGCTCCATGAGCATAAGCCTTGGCGGCTTCAATAACCAATGGAAGTATAGCCAATGCGAGCCCAGCTACCTCCATACCGCTCATCGTAAAACAGTCTTTGTTCGAATGGATATTAAAGAGATTTCCGTTTGATTGAATGTTCGTTATTGGGAAAACTGGTATGAGGTCGAGCTGAGAATGCGCCACAGTGGGGTTCTATTGTCTCATGCATGAAGAGCTTCGATTACGGACAACCGAATGTGCAATGGACAACGGAAGTCCATCTCGGCCAAGTACTATTCATCGCTTTCGATCAGACTCTCTTTGACGTAAAACGACATCCGCCAACACTATGTCAGATCTAGAACAACATTCCTTGTTGATCACTGGCCGCTTATGTGCGCAACTGTTTGTCAAGGCAGCCAGCCTTGGTTCTCTCAACCCTTCCCAGCAAATTCGAATTGAAAACTGCCTCGATCGTTTCAAATTATGGGCTGGCAACATAGGCATATTTGTGACTGGAGCAGCTGCCATCGATCGGCGTCTAGAAGGTGATGACGAGACGAGAGAGCTCCTCAGTAGCATCCTTCAACGATTGCATTCGAGGTTGACGAATCTTGTCCAGTCGAACGTTGATTCACAAGCTGAGAAAACCCATCCAGCTACAGAAGATTCCGGAGACTATCATCACGGGAATGTTGACTCTAGCGATGAATCAAGTTTGGAAGAAGAGCACATTGACAACGAGCCTGACCAGAACAAGCATGAGGCCGATATGATTGAAAAGATAGAGGAAGTTCTTAACGCATTGTTTCGGTTTCTAAGTCTCTTCAAAAAACCACACTCTAATCACCAAGAATCTAAAGTCCAATCTTATAAGGAGAAGCATACTGGAGAGCACGACACAGAGAGTTTCGAGTCTTGGATTAGGTGGAACATTGCTCGAGACCTCACAGCGGCATCTCCGATAGCGGTTGAGCGTCTTGTGAAATCATGCATTCAAAGACACTGGAAGATGCTTTACAACCAGAGCCACTATGAGAAACTAAAACAGAATACGGAAAATTGGTTTGTACCACGGGACGAAGGATCGATCTTCGGCACGAGTACTTCCGCTGTCTTACAGGTTCCAGTTCCGGAAAAGACCCTTGGGGTTCGACCAGGTCTGACCCTTGGAAAATCTGCTCTTCCAACAGCCACTGACAAAGCGGCACCGCGGTCAATAACAGAGGCCTCATCATACTATAAAGTCGCTGATCTCATGGCTTCCAGGTCGGTGGAAACGCCGGGGATAACAGCATCAGAGATTATTCGCCGTGCGGAGCTGGATGTCCCAGATGCACCCATCCCTACGAGTGGGAATACAAATGAAGCCCTGTGTCCTTACTGCTGTCAAGTTATCGGTACGGACATGCTTGGACGTGGTAGTCAAGAACGGGCTCGCTGGATGTAAGTTTGATTCATGTCTTCAGATGAATGGATCAACAGGCTTACGGAAGCATTGTAGCCGCCATGTTGTGAAAGACTGCTCACCGTACATTTGTCTTTTCGACGATTGCCTCTACGCAAATGACCAGTACTCTACCATCAATGAATGGTTGGAACATATGCGATGGAATCATGCACTGTCATACTGCTGTAAGACTCCTGGCCATGAAAAATTCGTATTCAATAGTGCGGACCTTCTGCGGCAGCACCTGGAAGATGAGCACCATACCGACTTCCTGCAGTCTGAAATTGAAGAACTGGTTAGCAGCTCTTCGCTCCCGACCGCGGATCCGTTTTTCGGTCTCATCAATTCAAAACAACCATCGACTAATCCCTTGAGCTACTCATGCCCTCTATGCGGAGACAACCTAACTGCTTCGGATGAATCTCTGACACCATCGCATCATATTGCCAAACACCTAGAAAGCTTGGGAATTCTATGCCTCTCAATCAACGACGACCTTGGCAGTTTTCCGTCGAGCCCTTCTGGCTTGGAACGAGCTTCTGAAGCTCAGGCTCACTCCGACATTGACCGAGACTTTCCAAATGAGCCGTTGGATTTCTCGGAATCCGGTAGCGCGAGCGGACAGCCATTGGCTCATACTGATATTGAACAACGGGCAGAATCCACCGAAAGTGAACCAGTGCATGAAGGAGGCATACATACTCGTGTCGCTAATCAACGTATTCGTGTAGATTCATCGCACATGGTCATTGGTATAGATTATGGCGCAAAGTATACCAGTAAGTGACGTATGACCAAGTACAACTCGGATCCCTTGCTAAAAATGCATAAAGAAGTGGCTTTCGCTCTTATGTCTGCCCGCAGTGCTGACCCATTGGATGAGATCCGCCTTTTTCGAGATTGGGGCCCTGAAGTGAGCGAGACCGCTTTTCTTCCGAGTGTTATATCCTACGAACTAGCTGAACCTGGAATCGAGCAATGGGGTACCAGTATCAGTGCCAACACCGTGACAATGGTCAATACCAAAGTTGAGCTTGACGTTCTGGACAATATATCGGAACTGGAATTGGTTCTGAACACGTTAGACGACATGAGGAATTTGAAGTCTCAATATATTGAAGAAGCTCAACCGTACCACCCTGCGTATGGACTTTTGAAATCTCCCTCGGATGTTGTCAAAGACTTTCTGGATCGCGTTTTCAGAAGATTTGGTGGGAGTATCTCAGATGAACGACTAAACTTTCTCCGAATAATTCCAGTCGACCTTGTCATTACTACGCCACTAGTAAGTTGAACACGATAAGTAGTGTTACTGCATATGCTTAATTGATATAAGGGCTGGTCTTATGAGGGGAAAAATGCGTTATTTCGCGCAATTAACGCCTCAATAACTTTTCCAACTCTTCGGAGCGTTTCAATGGTTGCGGAGGTGGAAGCTGCCGCTCTATATTCGGCTAGTTACGCCGCAAAGCGTCATATTTTAGAAGTAAGCTCTTTCATCATTCTCTAAATTAACATTTTTTGATATATGTAGCCTGGAGATTACTTTATAGTTTGCGACGCTGGCTATAATACTGTGGTAAGTCGTCTTTGCCCAGAGACCACTCTACACTCACATATCCAAGGACGTAATCACATACCGTGCCACCTCAACCACGGAATTAAAACAAGTGGGATTTCCTACAGGTTGGTTTGCATTACTATCTCGGAATAAATTTCGCTCATAGGTTAACTAGGGGCGAGATGTGGATCCGGATCCGTTGATGCAGCTTTTATGTCTTGGCTTGAGCACGGCCTAGGTACTGCATATTATGAAATCCTAGCAGGCAAACACACAAATGCATCCATTCTAACATCCAAGCGCTACGAGAATGCTGCATTAAGGCGGCTCACAAGAGATTTCGGAAGGTTAAAGGCACGGTTTTCCAAAGATAGCGAGGACTTTCATATCGATCTTCCTACCCCTTTGTCTCATCTCAATATCACAGGGTTTATTCACGATGGTGGAGTAACGATACCTCCGTATGAAGATGAATCTTCTTCCACTAGCCAGAGCGCTAACTCCTTGCAGAGAGACAATGAGATCATTCTTCACCAGCTCCATCACTCAAATCATAAAGCTCTGTGACGGGCAGATCCGTCGTGCTGAACATGAGAGAAGACGTGTTATGGTACAGTAAAGATTTCCAAAGTGTCCACGAAATTTTGCTCACAGTTCAGAACGTGTTTCTTGTAGGCGGGTTTGCAGAATCGCCCTATGTTCAAGAAGAGTTACGCTCTTTCTTGAAATACCGAAACATCTCTGTCTTAATACCGGACACTGCGTAAGCTTTATCTGAAAATTCTGTTGGATCGGCTAATAAATACTCATTTGGAGCACAGGGCTGCAGCTACAGTACAGGGTGCCGTTCTTTGTGGAATCGAGAAGCCGATGTGTTTGGTCACTCCAAAGGCTTCTCCGGCATTTTATGGCATAGTTTCAAACGAAACATATGCAGAGAGTCATTACCACGAGTTCGGCCGATTCCCTGATTCAAGTACCAGCCATTCAACTGCACATAGACCGATCTTTTGGTTCATTCGAAAGGGGGATTTGTTGCTTTCCGAAGATCAACGCATTGTGCAGAAAGAACTCAGGTATTATTTCAATGAGCGCATGCCAAGACGCATTCTATTGCCCATCTACAAATATGATTACGGCGACGCTCCAACGGACTTTTCGAACAGTCGTGACGGTATCCTTTTCTATATCTCATTTCTTGAACCTCCTGCTGATTGGTATTGCAGAATTGATACAGCACTCAAGAATTACGATTGATCTCTCGTCAATTTCGCTTCAAGAATTTGAGAAATTTCGGCGCGGAAAATCGAGCTACTACCTTGCGGTGCTGAGTTGCGATTTCATTCTAATCAGGGACCAAATCAACGTGCAAGTCACTTTCAATGGCCAAATCATCAGCAGATCGGCCACCTATCTTGAGTCCATCCACAAACCGATCCTCGACGAGAGTAGCTTTCCTGACCTGCCCAAAGAAGTCCACCGTAAGTAACAGTCTTTACCATCAGTAGCCTATCGTTCAATGCTTAGACTTTTCGTAGGTACATATGACGCCTCGGTAAGAACTCAACCACAGGACGATTCAAAACTTGATCCAAATCCTACCACCGAGGTTTTCAGACCTAAAACCACACTCGGTGGCCTCTTTCGGAGGAAAGGAGTGAAGAAAGATTTGGAGAAGGAACAAAGACTGAAAGAGGCGAGAACAGGTGAGCAATCCGGAAAAGAGACGGCAGAGGGGAAATCACTCGGTTACGAGGTCAGCCAAAGTCCACGGAGTAACAAGAAAGTAACCCCGAAGGATGTGCGTGATTTTCGGAATTTGATCGTTCAAAGGTATACTCTTGATGTGGAGATATGGGCGTTGAGGATGGTGCGGACGCCCGATCGTCCTATTGTAGAGGGAATGATGGGAGAGAGCGATGCAGTTTTAGCCCAGATTATGACCGTCACCGAAAGCTGGGCGGGAAATGGTACTTGGAAGTTGGAGGAATATGCCCTGGTTCAACAAATTAGGGCAAAGCTCCAGGAATGGGAGAAAATTAGCCGTAAATGGGCCACAGATCCTCTTTGGGGCGACTAACAAATTGTTGGAGGTATTGTTGGAGGCATTGGGTGTGACTGTGGCTCTACTCACAAGCCAAATGACTACGGAGTACCTATACACCAAAAAGACCTTGTATATCAAAATTTCTATTCTAGGGTCTGCTCGTCCTTGATCAAACGATAAACCTATTGTCCTATGATAGCTATTATGTATCTGGGGTCAATAATAATCTTTTCCACTTCTTCATAGTTGCACTCCGTACCTACATACGTCCACCTCGCTTCATATTGCCTTCTTTCACTAAAAATGTTGGGCAATTGGCCGTCAATACGGAGTATTGGAGGCAAGCATCACGGAGTGGCTTAGTCATCATTCACACCCAAGCACAAAGTTGTTAAGCTAGCGCCTCGGCGTCACGTGTGGAAACAGCTCGAAATGATGTTTACACCTGCAATATAACCTCAGAAACGGCTCACTTTGAGAATGCTGTATATATGGAGATACATAGCCGTTTTCTTGCAGAATTGAAC
>Ga0335073_10009520_pt1 | contig 13636 bp, 13 predicted proteins | sample Lox_Sample_22_FD_207093 | JGI IMG/M metagenome (GOLD analysis project Ga0335073, IMG submission 207093) | Soil microbial communities from Loxahatchee National Wildlife Refuge, Florida, United States - Lox_Sample_2.2 | ecosystem: Environmental > Terrestrial > Soil > Wetlands | place: USA... | reverse complement strand
GAACGCGCGGAGACCACCGCACCCCACCCTCAGGTGCCCGCCTTTATCCGCCGGCGATCACCGACTGAACAGCTCGACCCAGATCACGCTGGCGTACCCGAACGCCCGCACCCTCCGCCGCGGGTACTCCCGCGCCAGCGCCTCGCGCACCGACACGTACCGCGAGTAGTGCGCGCGCGATGCGGCCGTTCCGCTGGGCAGGCCCTGGTGGCTCGCCACCAGCCACACGCGCGGACAGCCGCTCGGAACGGTCGGCTTCACGTACTGCTCGACGTGGGGCTGCACGGGCCGCCCGGCGTAGTAGTCGAACGGCATCGAGGCGTCGAGCGGATAGAACGCCACGCAGTCGCCGGGCCGCGACGAGGCGAGCACATAGGCCGTGGCGGCTCGCCAGTTCTCGGGCGAGGTGCCATATGCCGGCACCAGGACGATCAGGCGGAGCGCGATCAGGGCGGCCACCGCCAACCAGGCGACAGTCGACGCAGCACGGCTGCTCATGATCACCCAGCCGAGCAGCACCGCCACCGCCGGGAGCGACACCAGCAGGTTTCGCGGCGTGAAGATCGGATGGCCGATGAACGACCAGAGCCACATCAGGGCCACCGGCGCGACCAGCCATGACAGCGCCAGCACCGGTCCCCAGCGCGGTCGCCGGACCGCGCGCACCGCGGCGAACGCCAGCAGCGCGACCGTCAGGATCGCGAGCGGCGTCGCCACGGCGACCGGGTGGAAGTTCGGCTCGAACCCGGCCGACGTGAGCGCCTGTACGACCTGGCGCTCGAGCTTGAAGTTCGGACGCCCGATCCAGAACAGCTGACCCGATCCCCGGCTCAGCGCCAAGACGATAAGCGGGATCCAGCACACCGCGCACGCCGCGATCGCGGTCACCGCGCGGCGCCAGGCGTCACGCCGACACACCGCGAGCGCGATCAGCTGGGCGGGCAGCGCGAAGATCGCGACGTAGCTCGCGTACGCCGACAGCGCGGTGAGGGCGACATAGGCGATCCACGGGCCTCGCCGGCGCGGACCATCCACCAGCGCCGCGAAGGCCACGAACGACCCCGCCACAAGCGCCACCATCGCCGCGTACCCCCGCGCGTTCTGACCCCAGAACACCAGCGGGAGGCTGACCGCGGTCAGCAGGCCGGCGGCGAGCGCCACCCGGCGGTCGAACAGCCGCAGCCCGAACAGCCCTACGGCGCCGGCAGCGCACGCGGCCGCGACGACGGACGGCAGCCGGATCACGAACGCCCCGTGTCCGAACCAGCCGATCAGCACGTGCAGGAGCGCGTAGTAGCCGAGCATGTTCCCGCCGTCGTGTGCGGCCGCATGCCAGAACGCCGAGCCGTGCTGGCCGGCGATCGCCACGGTCGCGGCCTCGTCGAGCCACAGGCTGCGAGTGGTGGCCTCGATCAGGCAGAGAATGAGCGCCACGCCCGCGGGCACCGCGACGACAGCGATGTCGAGGCGGCGCGCGGCCGAGGTGGCGGCCCGCGAACCGGCCGCCTCAGGCGACCGGACCGCCGGAACCTCGGTCTGGGTAGCCATCACGACTCGACGAGCGCGCGGGTCCGGACACGGCGGCGTTGTGATCCCGCCAATGGTCGCGTCCGCGACAGCCAGAAAGCAGCCGCTCCGATGTACAAGACCACGAACACCGGCGCGGTGTGGAGTGGGAAGGCCAGGACGCCGTCGGCCTTGACAACGAGTGCGGTCGCGATGACCGCCAGCGCGAGCGCGCGAGAGTCCTGGATCCCGGGGCAAGCGGCGAGCAGCACGAGGCCCCAGGTCAGATACCACGGCCACGCCGCCGGCCCGCACACCGCCACCGCGATCAGGGCGATCCCCAGGTTGCGGACCATGTTCTCGCGGCGCGAGCGCCACAGCAACACCGCGCCCAGCACGAGGCTCAGCCCGAACGCAATGGCGCCGAACGCCGACTCGAGGCCCCGCGCGCTGACCGGCACGACCTGCGCGATCGTCCAGCCCAGCGCGGTCGCCGGCGTGATCGCGAGCCGGACCTTGTCGGGCGTGGAGAACACGGTCGTCGAGACCCAGCCGAGCCCCAGCCCGGAGGTCACACTCACACCGACGATCGCGACCGCCGCGACGACCAGGCCCCAAGCCCACGTCCTCCGATCGCCGAACGCCACCAGGATGAACGGAATCGCCGCCGCCGCCGGCAGCTTGATCGTCGCGGCCAAGGCGCACAACGCGATCGCCGGCAAGACCCGCCGCTCGACGGCGAATGTCACGCCCGCGACCAGCAAACCAACCATCAAGAGATCGTTGTGCGCCGGCGCCACCAATCCGAGGAGCACAAGCGGGCACAGGAGCACCCACCACGCCGCACGCGCGGGGTCCGCGCCGAGGCCGCGGGCGAGCCGCGGGGCGAACACGGCGAGGAGCACGAAGCCGACCAGTTCGAGGGCCCTGATCAGCAGCACGCCGACCACGAGGCTCGCCCCGCTGAACCAGCTAACGATCCACAGGAACAACGGTCCGTACGGCGCGGTCGTGTGGCGCCAGAACGGTGAGACCGCGTCCAGGACGTGAGCCTGGCCATGCTGTGCAAGCACGGCCGGAACGTCCCGGTACGGGTCCAGCCCGAGATGCACGAGCGTCCCCTGCGCGAGGTAGCTATAGACGTCCTGGCTGAACAGCGGCGCGGTGAGGAACAGCGGCACGCACCAGGCCGCCGCGATTACCCGGGAGTCTCGCGTGGTGAGCCCGAGCCCGAGCCCGAGCCTTCCGAGCCCGAGCCCGAGCCTTCCGAGCCCGAGCCAAGCCACCGACAGGGCGACGATCCCGGCGTAGAACGCGGCCACGCCGAGCGACGGATCAAACCACCAGCGAACCGGGCCACCCGCGACGCGCGGTCCCGCCAGCGCGACCAGCACCGACCCGGCCAGGCCAAGGCACGCCCAGGCCCAGAGTTGGCGCTCTGATCGGATCACCGAAATCGGCGGCATCCCGGGTATTGTGGCCCGGGTGCCGCCGATTTAGGGCAGGCGAGTTACCAGCGGCGGGGCGGGAACGAGAAAGAGCCGCCCGTGAACGGGTCAAACGGACCGTTGTCTCCCAGCAGCGGCCAGGGCTCGTAGGGGACGAACGCCGGAGCGGCGAACGTCGGCGGGCCAAGGCTCGAGTTGTGCGCGACGAGGTTGCTGGCGCTCGCCTCGAGCGCCTGCGGCGTGGCCACAGAGCCCCAGCGGCGGGTCTCGATCCGCTGCTGCACGGCAAGCACGCCGGCGACGAGCTCGGCCGGCGTGAAGTTGCAGTGGATCGGCCTGGCCACGTACGACTGTTGGAGCAGAGGACCCGAGCCCGTCCGATCGACGACCCCGCGATACCAGTTCTCCATCGTGACCGGCACCAGGTTGTCGCCGACCGTGTGCATGTCGAGCTCCGGCACCTGCAGGCGACCCGTCGGAACCGAGGTGCGGATCATGTTCCGCACCGCCAACGGCGATGCGGTGATGTTCGCGTCCCGCGTCAGCTCGTTGAGGTCGGCGCTGAGGTTGAGCCCGGCCTGCTGGTACAGCGCCTCGACCTCGGTCCTGAACGGAGAGGCCGCCAGCTCGCGGGCGAAGTTGACCCCGAGCGTCCAGCCGGCGTTGCCGCCGACCGCCTGCTCGATCTCGTACCGGCCCTCGACGATGAATGGGATGATCGGGAAGAAGGTGAAGCCGAAGTCCGTCTCGTACTGAGCTTCCTCCTGGCCGGCGTAGTCGGTCGGGGCGGCCGGGCCGGATGCGATCGGGGACCACGTCGTCGTGTTGAGGAACGCCATCGCTAGCGCGAGCCGTGCCTGGGTCTGGAGTGTTGCGTTCGCCCCGACGCCGGGCTGCGCATCCTCGCCGAGGGTCTGCAGTGCATTCGCCGACTGAACCGAGTCATCCGACTTCGCGAAGTTGACGAGCTGGATGCTCTGACCGCCCTGCATCAGCGAGCCGAGCAGCTTGGTCATCGCGTACTCGCCGTCCAGCTGGTAGTTGTTGAGGTTGAGGCCCCCGCCCACGATCCCGCATGTGGTCAGCGCACCGTCGATGCGGCCGTAGGAATCCTGGTCCTCGAGCGCGCTGATCAATCCGCCCATCGACTGGCCGACGGCGATCACGTGAGATGGTCGGCGGTGCAGCACCGTTGTCTCCACCGCCGCCAGCGCTGCGAACTGGTCACCGACGGCAGTGTTCAGCGCCCACAGAGACCCGTTGGGGTCATAGCTCGATCCCGCGAGGGCGTAGCCCATGCTGAGGAGTTGCGCCTGGGTGGTCGCGTCCGGTGCGTCCGCCGGAAGCAGGTTGCCGTAGCCGTGGCTGTACAGGAGCAGGGTCCCGTTCCATGACGACGGGACGTCGGCGATCCACTCGCTGCCATCAGAAGTCGTCCCGCTGTAGTGCCCGCTGGCGGGCTGTGCGCCCGACGCCACCGGGGTCAGTGCCAGCGCGCCCACGGCCGCCGTCGCGACCAGTGCGGCGAGTGTCTTGCGTCCGATCACGAGTTCTCTCCTCCTCGAATTACCGGCGTGCTTGCTCGATTCAGCATGCCGAACCCTATGCCTATCGCAAGTTGCTTGTCAATGCTTTTGGGCGCCCATGTGCACCGCTCGCGGGGGGTAGGCATTAGTGTTGAGTTTGTGACGGGTGCGGCCATGCCCAAGGTCGGCTCGAGCGAGCGACCGACCGTTCCTCGCGTCGGCTATCTCGTGTACCGCGTGGAGCGGCGGCTGCGGGCGCGGCTGGACGAGGAGCTGCGACTCCACGGCGTCTCCACCCCTGAGTATGTGACGCTCAGTCTGTTGCGCGAGCGCGACGGCCTGTCGTGTGCGCAGCTCGCGCGCTGGGCGCTCGTCACGCCCCAGGCGATGAACTTGGTGATCTCCGGCCTCGAACGTCGCCGGCTCGTCCGCCGGCGTCCGGACCCCAAGCATCGCCGCGTGCTGCGGGCGTCGGTCACGTCCAAGGGGCTCGAGCTGCTCGGCCGGTGCGACGAGTCGGTCGACCGGATCGAGGCGGACATGCTTGGCGACCTCCCGCCCCAGACGGTCGACGTCGTCCGCACCGCGATGGCGTCGCTTGCCCACTCGCTCGAGGTGACCAACCCGTCCCCTCGCCCACGTCCGCTCGGCTCACGCGGCGGGTCACGCTGAGCGAGACTCTGTTCGCGGGCCTGTTCGGGCACGGCGATGCCGCCGGGGTCGCGAGCGAGCGAGCTCTGGTCGATGCGATGGTCGAGTTCGAGGTCGCGCTCCTGCGCGCACTCGCTGTCTCGGGGATCGCTCCTGATGCGGCGGCGGACGAGCTGTCGGCGGCGGTCGACCAGGGCGCTGTCGAACTCGACCTGAGCGAGCTCGGACGCGCCACCGGGGAGCAGGGCACACCCGTGCCCGGGCTCCTGCGGGCGCTTCGCCGGCAGCTCTCGGGGCCTGCGGCCGCCTACCTGCACACGGGGGCCACGAGCCAGGACGTGGTCGACACCGCGATCATGCTCGTGACCCGGCGAACGCTCGACGTCGTCCTCGCCGATCTATCGGCCGCCGCCGAGGCGTGCGCGTCACTGGCGGAGGCGCAACGTGGTTCGATCGAGCCGGGAAGGACGCTGCTCCAGCAGGCGCTGCCGCTGACCTTCGGGCTCAAGGCGGCCACCTGGCTCACGGGTCTCGACGGGGCGGTCGCGCAACTGCGCGAGGTTCGCGACCACGAGCCCGCGCTCCAGTTCGGGGGCGCCGTGGGAACGTTGGCGAGCCTTGGCGATCGCGGTCTGGACGTCGCGGCGGCGCTGGGCGACCAACTCGGGCTGCCGGTGCCGGATGTGCCGTGGCACACCGTTCGGCTGAGGCCGGCGCGGGTCGCTTGCGCGCTCGGCGCCGTGCTCGGGATCACGGGCAAGATCGGACGCGACGTCGTGCTGCTCGCGCAGACCGAGGTCGCCGAGGTCGCCGAGGGAGGCGGGGAAGGTCGTGGCGGATCCTCGACCCTGCCGCACAAGCGCAACCCGGTGGGTGCTGTGGGCCTCGTCGCGTGCGCTCAGCGCGGCCCCGGCCTCGTCGCGACGATGCTCGGCGCGATGGCGCAGGAGCATGAACGGGGCGCCGGGGGGTGGCAGGCCGAGTGGGAGACGCTGCTCGAGCTGCTCCGACTGACCGGCTCCGCCGCGGCCATCGCGCGCGATCTACTGTCCGGCCTCGAGGTCCACCCTGAGAAGATGCGCGCGGATGTGGACGTGACCGGCGGCCTGGTGATGAGCGAGAGCGTCGCGGCGGCGCTGGCGCCGACACTGGGTCGCGCCGACGCTCAGGATCTGGTCGAGAAGGCCGCGCGGCGGTCGCTTGAGGGCGGTCGTCGGTTCCGAGACGTGCTGCTCGAGATACCCGCGGTGTCGGACTCGATCGGCTCTGACGGCGTGGACGCGGCGCTCGACCCGGGTTCGTATCTCGGGGTCACGGCCGCGCTGATCGACCGAGCGCTGGCGGCGCATCGTGCCGGTTGAGTTGCATCACCGGTTCCGCGGCAAGCGCGGCTCGCCGGCGCTCGTGTTCACCGGGTCGCTCGGCACCGATCTCACGATGTGGGAGCCGCAGTCAGAACTGCTGGGGCCGCGCTTCTGCACGCTTCGTTATGACATCCGGGGGCATGGACGGTCACCGGTTCCGCCCGGTCCGTACTCGATCGCCGACCTCGGATCCGATCTCGTGGCGCTCATGGACCGGCTGGGGATCGAGCGCGCGTCCCTGTGCGGGCTGTCGATCGGCGGGATGATCAGCATGTGGGTCGCGGCTCACGCGCCCGAGCGGGTCGACCGGTTGGTGCTGTGTTCCACCTCCGCGCAGCTCGGGCCGCGGGAGTCCTGGCTCGAGCGCGCTGCCGTCGTCCGCGCGGACGGCGTCGGCGCAATCGCTGACGCGGTCCTCGGGCGCTGGTTCACGGCGGGCTTCGCCGCCGCGCGCCCGGAGGTGATCGAGCGCATGCGAGGGATCCTGAGCTCGACCGATCGGGAGGGGTACGCGAGCTGCTGCGAGGCGATCGCGGATATGGACCTTCGCGAGGACATCAAATCGATCTCGGCGCCGACGTTGGTGATCGCGGGTGCCGAGGACCCCGCGACCCCTCCCGAGCACGGTCAGCTGATCGCGGAGCTGATCCCGGGAGCGCACTTTGAGGTGATCTCTCCCGCCGCCCACCTGGCGACGATCGAGCGACCCGACCTCACGACCGCGATGATCCTGAGGTTCCTGACCGAGCCGTGAGGAGGCGTTAGCCGTGAGTGACTTCGACGTCGGCATGCAGACACGCCGCGAGGTGCTCGGCGACGAGCACGTGGATCGCGCTACCGCTACCGCCGGCAGCTTCGGCGCCCCGTGGCAGGAGTTCATCACCCGCTACGCCTGGGGCGGCGCATGGTCCCGACCGGGGTTGGATCGCCGGACGCGGAGCGCGATCACGCTCGCCGCACTGATCTCGGTGCGCGCCGAGAACGAGATCGGCATGCATGTCCGCGCGGCGCTGCGTAACGGCCTGACCGTGGACGAAATCAACGAGATCTTCATCCACACCGCCGTGTACGCGGGCGTCCCGGCGTCGAACTCGGGCATCGCGATCGCGCGCAAGGTCCTCGAAGAAGAGGGGGCCATCCCGCCCGCAATCGACTGAATCGACCCCCCGGTCGAGGGGCTGGGCAAGCCGAGACGGCGGCCTATACTTGCCAGATCCCAACGACCTAGGAGTTGGACGTGCAGGAGATGGTCATCTACGGCGTTAGCTTCGACATGGTCGGCAAGCAGCCGATCGTGCTGTTGAAGACCGTCGAGAACAACAAGTTCCTGCCGATCTGGATCGGACATCCGGAGGCAGCGGCGATTCTCATGAAGCTGCAGGGCGCGTCCACGCCCCGCCCGATGACCCACGACCTGCTTTCCGACGTGCTCGGCGAGCTCGACGTCGAGTGCACCCGCGTCGCGGTGACCGAACTCCGCGAAAACACCTTCTACGCCTCGATCAGCCTCCGCGTCAACGGCCGCGAGCTCGAGATCGACTCGCGTCCCTCAGATGCGCTGGCGCTGGCGGTCCGCGCCGGCGCGCCGATCTACGCCGCCGACGAGGTCATCGCCGAGTCCGCGATCGAGTTCGAGCACGAGGTAGAGGACACCGAAGAGGTCGTCGAGAAGTTCAAGGACTTTCTCGACCACGTGACGCCGGAAGACTTCGCTGGGGAATAGGGGCCGCGCTGGCGCGCGGCGTCCCTGGGGCCGGGCGACCCCGTCCGGTCAGGACGCGCGGGCCGGCTCGGTCGCGTGTGCCGCCTCGACGATCCGCCCGATCAGCTCGTCGAATCCAATTCCGGCGGCGTCTGCCGCCTGGGGCAGCAGGCTGGTCTCGGTCAGGCCGGGGATCGAGTCGGCCTCCAGCACGTAGAGCTCATCGGTGCCTGACTCGAGCATCATGTCGACGCGGGCGAAGCCGGACAGGCCGAGGAGTCCGTAGACCTCGACCGCGATCGCGCTCGCGCGTTCCTGCACCGCGTCGTCCAGCGCCGCCGGGCACACGAACCGCGTCCGCCCGATCTCGTAGCGGGACTCGAAGTCGTAGAAGTCCTCCTGCTCGGGCACGGCTTCGACGATCGGGAGCGGCCGCGGTGCGCCGCCCTCGTCGATGATCGACACCGCCAGGTCGCGGCCGGCCACGTAGCGCTCGAGCAGCACCTTGCGGTCATACGAGAACGCCGCGATCAGCGCCCCGGGGACGTCCGACGGCGTCCGGGCGAACTTGATCCCGAGCGCCGAGCCCTGGCCGGCGGGCTTGACCACGATCGGGAACTGCAGGCGCTCCTCGATCGCGGGCAGCGCCTGCGCCGCCCCGAGTTCCCGGAATGCGGTCTCGCTGAACGCGTAGAAATCGGGGGTGGGGATGCCGGCGTCGCGCATCGCGTGCTTGGCGAGCACCTTGTCGGCAGCGCGGATGCACGCGGACACGCCCGAGCCGGTGTGCGGGATCCCCATTACCTCGAGCAACTCCTGCACGGTCCCGTCCTCGCCGTCGCGTCCATGGAGCGCGACGAACGCCAGGTCGGGGCGGTCGGCGGTGAGACGATCGACGAGGTCGGCGCCGACGTCGACCCGGACGATCGTGTGGCCCAGGCGTTCGAGCGCATCCTCGACCCTCGCGCCCGACTTCAGCGATACCTGGCGCTCGAGCGAGCGGCCGCCCTTGAGCACGGCGATGCGACTCACGTCTATGCCCGTTTGCGACGGAGTTGCAGGACGTTCGCCGGCTCATTCGGGGCCGGGCCCGGGGCCGCGGGTGCGATGGGATCTCGCCGTGCCGCACCCCGAGCGGCGGTGCCGGTCAGCGTGCCGTACAGATCGACCTGCTCGCGCACGACCTCGCCGAGTCGTCTGATCCCCTCGCGGATGTCGTCCACACCGACGCCCGAGAAGTTCAGCCGCATCGCCGATCCGCCCCGGCCGTCCACATACGCAGCCCGGCCCGGGACGAACGCGACGTGGTCCTGGAGCGCCCGCGCCAGGAGGTCGGTGGTGTCGATGTAGTCGGGCAGCGTCGCCCAGATGAACAGGCCGCCCTCGGGATGGGTCCACTCGGCCTCGCGCGGGAAGTGCTCGGCCAGCGCGTCGAGCAGCACGTCGCGCCGGCGGCGGTAGATGTCGATCAAGGAGCGGACGTAGTCCTCCCACGGCCCCGAATCGAAATAGGCCGAGACGAAGTATTGGGAGATCGACGACGAACACAGGTCTGACGCCTGCTTGCCGAGGTTCATCTTCGCCAGCACCGGGGCGGGCGCCGCCGTCCATCCCAGCCGCACGCCCGGGGAGAGGATCTTCGAGAACGTGCTCGCGTAGATGATGAATTCGTCGTCGAGCGAGCGCAGCGTTGGTAGCGGCGTGCCCTCGTATCGGAGTAGACCGTAGGGGTTGTCCTCTAGTACCAGCAGTTCGCGTTCGGACGCGATCCGGACGAGCTCATGCCGGCGCTCGAGCGACAGTGTCACGCCGGCCGGGTTGTGGAAGTTCGGGACGGTGTAGATGAACTTCGGGCGGTGGCCCGCGCGCTCGAGGTCGTCGAGCGTGGACTCGAGTTCGTCGGTGCACATCCCGTCGCGGTCCATCGTGATCTGGACCACGTTGGCCTGGTATGAGGAGAACGTCGGCACCGCTCCGGGATACGTCGGGGCCTCGCACACCACCACGTCGCCCGGGTCGACCAGCGTCTTGCACACCAGGTCGATCACCTGCTGGCCGCCGGTGGTGACGAGCAGTTCGTCCTCATCGACCTCCATGCCCTCGGCGGCCATCACCTCGACGATGCAGCGCTTCACCAGCGTCAGGCCCTCGGTCGGCCCGTACTGGAGCGCTCGCGCGCACGACCCGGCCGCGACCGTGCTCATCAGCGACGCGTACGAGTCGGCCGGGAAGGTCGAGGTATCGGGCAGCCCCCCCGCGAGTGAGATCACGTCGTCCCGTTCGGTGAGCGCCATCAGATCGCGCATCGCCGAGGACTTCATGACCTTGGTCCGCTCGGCAAACAGCGCTCCATAGCGCTCGATGTCCCGGGCGGTCGAGCGCGGCCGGCGGGGTGGGGGGCCTGCTCGCCCGCTCACCCTGCCCTGTCCTCTATCGTCACGGTCGGTCACGGTACACCAACGTGCATCTCTTCTTCGACATCTGCACCGGGATGGGGGTCGCCTCGGCCGTTGGCGTGCGCCCGTTTTTGCCCACCCTGGTCGCAGGCGGGCTCGCCGCCGGAGACGTGGAGATCCACTTCAACGGCACGGGCTTCTTTTTCCTGCAGAGCGCTCTGTTCCTGCTTGGGATGGCCGTGGGCGCGATCGTGCTGGCGGTGATCGAGCGCCGGCGGATCGAGTCCGAGGTTCTGACGATCGTGCTCGCGGCGATCAGTGGCGCGCTCGGAGCCCTGTGGTTCGCGGGCGCCCTCGACCACAACCACTACACCGACTGGCCCGGGTTCATCGCCGGCGCGCTGTGCGCTGTGGTCGGGATCCTCGCCACTCGGCCGCTGCTGCTCAGGGTCCGGGCGCGGCTCGACGCCCAGGCCGCCTCGGCGGTGCCGCTGTACGCCGAGGGCTTCGGGGTCCTGCTCGCGGGGCTGTCGGTGGTCGCGCCACCGGTGGGCCTCGTCGGCTTCGTATTCCTGCTCTGGCTGTTGATCGCCGGGCGGCGGCGCTCGGACCAGAAGTACGCGGGCTTGCGGATCCTGCGTTGAGCCGGGCGTCGTGACCGGACCCAAGAAGCTCGTCCTGGTGGTGATCGACGCGCTCAAGCCGTCGATGCTCGATCGCGCGATTGCGAACGGCCGCGCGCCGGCTCTGGCCCGTATCCGTCGTGACGGCTGTTACGTCGACGACTGCGTGGCCGCGTTCCCGTCGGTGACGCCCGTCTGCGCGGCCACGATCACGACCGGCGTCGGGCCCGACGAACACCTGATCCCGAGCATGAACTGGTACTCCCGCGACGAGGGCCGGTACATCGAGTACGGCTCGAGCTTCAGCGCTTCGCGCCAGTTCGGGGTCCTGCGGTCGTTGACCGACACCGTCTACCGGATGAACGCCGAGCACCTCTCGCCCGAGATCGACACCGTGTATGAGTCGCTCGACGACGCAGACGTTCGCACCGCCGGCACGACCTATCTGATCTACCGGGGGCGCTATGAGCACGAGGTCTCCAACGAGACCGCCCTGGCCCGCATCGTCACCTCGACGCTGTTCAGGCGGACGATTCTCGGACCGCGCGAGCTGTTCTACGCCGATCTCTACGCCAGCCGCAAGACGGGGTGCCGCGGCCAGCTCGGGATGCCGGGGATTCGCGACCAGCACACGGGCTGCGTCGGCGCCTACCTGGTCGAGCACGACCTGTTCGACTTCATGCTGTTCTCACTTCCGGACAACGACGCCTGGTCGCACAAGAACGGGCCGCATGCCCAGGTGACCTCGATCGCGGCGGCCGACCGGCAGATCGAGCGTCTGATGCACGCCGCCGGCGGTCCCGACGCTTTCCTCGACGAGCACGCCGTGATCGTCACCTCCGATCACTCGCAAGCGGCGGTCGAGGAGCGCATCCGGCTCGACCGAGCGTTCGGCGAGTTCGACGTCGCCACGCGCAGCGCGGCGCGGTCGGCCGGTGCCGAGGTCGCGCTATCCCCGGCTCAGCGCTCGGCGATGGTCTACGCGCTCGACCTAGACCGGCGCGACGAACTCGTCGAGCGGTCGGTCGAGGCCGTTCGCGAGCTTGACGGGGTCGACCTCGTGATGTGGCTACCGGGACCGTTGCGCGAGGAGGCGGTGGTGCGCAGCCGCCGTGGCGAGCTCCGCTTCGCTCCCGGCGACCAGGTGGTCGACGATCGCGGCGGTCGCTGGAACGTCGAGGGCGACCTGTCCGCGCTCCTCGGCGAGGTCCAGGACGGACGCTTTATGTGCAGCGAATATCCGGACGCGCTCGCCCGGATCTGGTCGGCGCTCAAGTGCCCGACATCCGGCGACGTCCTGCTGTCGGCGTCCCCCGGCTACGAGTTCGTCGACTGGGGCGGAGCCGACCACGTCGGTGGCGGCAGCCACGGCTCGCTGCACCGCTCCGACTCGCTCGGCGCCCTATTGTGGTGCGGGACCGGTCCGCCGTCGACGTCCGTGCGCGAGCGCTGGTCGCTCCGCGACGTTGCCCCGATGGTGCGCGAGCACTTTGGGATTAGCGACGATGACTCCCGGTTAGGAGGAGCCGACAAGTCCCGGTTAGGAGCCGATTAGTCCATGTCGAACTCTTACGCTCAGCCGACGACACGCCGATACATTTCCGCGAATGCCTGACGAGCTCATCACGACGGTTGAACTGCCCGCCCAGGTCGGCGTCCGCCGCGGCGCGGGCGGGCCGCTTCTGCGCGTCCGCCACGGGATGCGCCGTACGCACAACTGGCTGCAACTGGTCCGGTTCGGCGCGGTTGGCGCGAGCGGCTACGTCGTTAACCTGGCCGTATTCGCGGCATGCGTCCACTTGTTCGGGATCGACTACCACCTGTCGGCAGTGATCGCGTGGGCCGTCTCGGTCATGAACAACTTCTGGCTGAACCGGCACTGGACGTTCGGCGCCAAGCAGGACCACCCCGTCCAGCAGGCGATCCGCTTCTTCATGGTGTCGCTGGTCGCGTTCGGCTTCACCTACGTCGTGCTGGTTCTGTTGGTCGACGCGGGCCTGATGAAGGTGGCCGCGCAGGCGATCGCGATCGCCGCGGGCACGCCGCTCTCGTTCATCGGGCAGAAGCTTTGGAGCTTCAAGGCTTAGATGAGCGCCCGAGGTGGTCGGCCCCGCGGGCAGGCTCGCACCGAGAGGGTGCCTCGAATGCGGGCGTGCCCGCGCGGCCGATCACCAGGCTCGCGGCGCTCGTCCTAGCGCTTCTGATTGCCGGGATCGTCGCGGGGCTGGCCATGGCCGTGGTGCCGTCGAGCGCGCGCGCCGCGGGTTCGGTCGTCACGACGACGGTCACGTCGACCACGACGACGACCGCGACGGACCCGAACGCTCCGGTCCTCGTAACCGAGCAGAACGTCCCGCCCAAGGGCTACCGGCTGACCGCAGCCCAGGTCGAGAAGATCGCGGCGGCGACGCTGACGATCA
>Ga0335073_10009517_pt1 | contig 13637 bp, 16 predicted proteins | sample Lox_Sample_22_FD_207093 | JGI IMG/M metagenome (GOLD analysis project Ga0335073, IMG submission 207093) | Soil microbial communities from Loxahatchee National Wildlife Refuge, Florida, United States - Lox_Sample_2.2 | ecosystem: Environmental > Terrestrial > Soil > Wetlands | place: USA... | reverse complement strand
ATGTTTGCTGCGGATGCATTGGGGAAGTTTTATGGCATGGGATACAAATTGTTCTCTACAAGAAAAACAAAGTTCATTTCTCGCGGGAAAATCACATTATAATTGTTTATAATCTCAATTAAAAATGAGATACCATTCAAACATAATAAAAAACTTTGAATTTTGAGTCAGATCAATCCATCCTCCGAAAGATACAAAAACCTATAGACATAACCGATACTCCTAAGGCGCCTTCACCTTTGAATTGTGGTGTATTTTTAGATACCACTCCTACCTGTCGAGCTACCTGTCCCAGTACTACCTGCGCCGCCAGCGTTGCCTGAGCCATAAATGTTCTGGGCTTGCGACGGATGATTACCATATTTGAGTTGTTCACCCGCTTGAACCCTCTCGGGATCATTGGTAATCTTTCCCGCAATCTCTTCCACCGTCCCCTTGATCTTCTCACCAATCGTCGCTTTATGTTGCGAGCCAGATGCAGCACCGGCACCCGTAGATGTACCGGTCTGAGATCCAGTATGGTGAGATGAGGCGGCTGCTCCGGTAGTTCCTGCACCGGCGCCCATGAGGCCTGCGGCACCGGCACCGGGGTGGTGGCTTGTGTGCTGGCTTGTGCCGCCTGTGATGCCCGTGGAGCTGGTTTGTTGACCGCGGTCGTCGGTACCGATGTTGCCTATGCCGCCTCGGCCGTGGGAGGTGAGACCGCTACTACTTCCGGCGTTCATGTCTTCGCCTTTCATGCTTTCATATCCGGCGCGGTTGTCCGTGAGGCCCGTGCCAGTGGTACCGGCTTGACCTTGTTGGTGTTTATGATGTTCATGCTCGGCGAGGCCCACTCCAGCAGCGCCAGCTCCAGCGGCACCGAGTTCAGCGCCGCGATGACCACCTGAACCGGTCGTCGTATCGTCGTATTGATTACGTCTACCCGTGAGGCCGGTGCCAGTGCCAGTTGAGCCATATTGACCTTGCTGATCGTGTTTACGGCGTTCGTGCTCTGCGAGGCCCGCAGCGCCAACTCCAGCTGCACCGATTTCAGCACCACGATGACCGCCATGAGAGCCAGATTGAGTGTTATCATATTGACCACCACGACTGCCTGTGAGACCGGCGCAAGTGCCAGTGCCAGTGCCAGTGCCAGTGCCAGCTGCGCCATATTGACCTTGTTGATTGTGTTTATGATGTTCGTGCTCGGCGAGGCCCGCTCCTGCAGCACCAGCGCCAGCTGCGCCTGCGAGTCCAGCACCACGATGACCACCATCTCTCGATTCGTCGTATTGGTTTTTTCCGTATGCGTGAACGCCGGGGACGTGAGTACCCGCGCCGCCTTGGGCACCATGATGATGGGTACCGGAGTGAGTGCCCGATTGGAGACCTGACCCTTGAGCTCCGTAGTTGGCTCCTCCAGCTGTGCCAGTCATACCGGCAGCCGTGCCAGCCGCGCCACGTCCGTATTGATCGCCGCTACCGAGACCAGTCTGACCGACGCCAGTTCCGGTTTGTTGAGGGTTTTGTGCGCCGCCGCCGAGGCCGGTTTGACCCATGCCAACGCCGGCGGTTTGCGTATTGCGAGCGTCGGCTGCTTCCATTCCGAGGATACCTCCGGACGATGCACCGCCGTGAGATAGACCAGCGGTACCGGGATGGGCCTGAGCACCACGACCGTATTCACCTTGACCGAGTCCAGTCTGGCCTGCGCCCGCCCCAATGCCAGTACCAGTGGATTGACCGCCGTAGGCGCCAGATTGCTTGGTTCCGTAGGTGCCTTGACCGGTTCCGAAGGTATCGGTGTCCGCTTCATAGCCGCCTGCGCGACCGCCTTGATTTTTGTTCAATCCGAGGGCGTCTCGAACCTTTTGACCGGTGCTCGATCCAGATTGAGTGTTTTCAGTTTGATATTCGTTTCCACTTCGAGTAGTCATGATTGTTTTGATGGCAATTGCTCGGACATGTTAGTCTAGGAGTGTTATATACCCCCTCCCTTTCAAGCGTCCACTTTGTTGCGTCATGGGGCAAGCCTTGTTGGATCCAAGCTTAGTCTGGCCACGTTTGAACGAGTCCTAATTGATCGAAACAGCATAGCGGCATGACCCCTAAATGACGTCCGGGTCGTTGATCTCCATCCTGTTATTCGTGGGAGTGGCACTCATTACCAAACGTGGCCAACACATAACGATCAAGCTGCTAATGTGGAGAGGTGGCTAGTGTAGTGGCGCATGCGTCATTGCCACTCCAAGGCATGAATGCAACCAGCCTCTTAAACAGCCAATTTGCCTAGAAGACCCCACTGATCGTCGAAGTTTGGGTTTATATATGTCAGACGAACAACTTCAGGGAATTTTATGCTCACGTGGGATGGTTGTGGCAAAGGAAATGTGATTAGGCTGGAGTCGATCTAAGCTACAATTATTTCGAGGATAACCGGTTGACCTCGGGCCATCCCGACGATCCCATTCCATTGGTTATATCTTCGCTTGCGGAGTTGTCCCGCAATCTGGGAAACTGTGTTATTGAGGCTCAGGTGGCATAAAGTTAGTTTCAGCCTGTTTTCTTGTTTTCCATTCAAAACACTGCTACTTTTTGAATTCAATCTCATAATTCCCGAACTCTGCGTGATCTGTTGTTCCATAGGAAATTGAATTGCACTCGGATTAAGTTATTTTACCTCTTTAACCATTGCTCCCCGCACCGTAATGAAATTTGTGTATTAGTTGCCCCTTTTAGAAGTCCTCTCAGAGCATTTAATTAGGATAAATTTGAACAGTCATCTGAAGCTCGGGTACACGTCTATTATCTGCCGAAATGGGAGCACGTAGCGCCCACTCATATTCTCGATATGCCCGCCGGAGATGCGGCCTCAGTGCGACTTCGGCAACCAAACCAAATAAATATTATCGCAATTCAGCGGGTCACACTTTCTTCGGCAATGTGGACCGACGCGCCGATCATCCGGCTGGAAATGGTGATCGGCGCGTTCTGTTTGGTCCACGGGGATTCCCCACAATAGAAAAACCACACCTGTGCTTGAATATTTGGCAATCATCGTGCTCAAGCGAAGAAAAAGACAACAAGTTGCGAGATCTCCGGTGGTTTTGATACTTTCGTGCCTGGTTTGAAAACGTTTTTGAAATGGTTTTGAAAGTTGCGGTTTGCGGTGGTGGGATCGGTGGCCTTACCACTGCGTTGTGCATCGATCGACTGTGCGGGGATAACGTTGAATTGGAAGTGTTTGAACAGGCGCCTCAGTACAAGGTATGTATGAGTCTAGCCGAGACATTGATGATAGGAAATCGGGGCTGGGATCGGGCTTGGTCCGAATGCCGCCAAAGTAATGCAGCTTGTTGGACTTGAAAACGAGATCGGAGCCATTTCGTCGCTTGACAAGGGGCCTCACTCACATATCTGGATGAGAGTTCGAAAATGGGACACCGGTGCGTATGGTTAGGAGAAGTGAGCTGATGGATAGGCGAGGTGGTTACCGAAGTCCGGATGCCTGAAAACCAAAAGCGTCGACGAGCCGGGTTTCACCGTGCTGAACTTCTCCAAGTTCTATATGAGGCGGTGCGCAAGAACCCGAAAATCCAAATGCACGTCAACAAGCGCCTCTCGAAAGTTGAAAGAGTTTCCGCCAATGAGATGAAGTTGGAATTTCAAGACGGAAGCACGACGACCGCAAACCTTGTTATTGGCGCCGATGGTATTCACAGCGTGGTGAGGAGTCACTATATGAAAGACGAACCCATCTTCTCGGGGCTCGTCGCCTATCGCGGGTTGATCCCAATGGATAAAGTCCGCGAATTCTGGCCTTGGGATGATTCCGATGTTTCCGGATTCTGGACTCAACAGGGAAAACATTTCATGACGTTGATCTCACAATACATTCCGAGCTTATTGTAGTTATCCCATCTCCACAGGGGGATCTATTCTCAACATTGTCGCGTTTGCGTCGGGTCACAAGAATCCACCAAAGAAGGAATCGTGGGTTTCGAAGGCTCCGAGGTCAGAGATCTTTGAAGTCTACAAAGACTGGGATCCGACAGTCCAGAAGTTGATCTCGCTCATGGAAGACGAACCTGGTTGCTGGGCGCTATATGACCGATTACCGTACAAGCAATGGGTCTTCGAAGACGGCAAGGTTGTCTTGATGGGAGACGCTGCTCATGTAACATTCACCAACGTCACAATCTGACTATTAGTCCATGTTACCACATAACGGCCAAGGCGGATCCCAATCGATTGAGGACGCTTATACTCTTGCTCGTTGCCTCTCGGCCTACTTTGATAATAAAATGGACTCCCTCGAACGGTATCTGAAAATTTACGAACAAGTTCGTCTACCCCGTACTGCCGCGGTCCAGGCATCAAGTCGTGAAGCCGGCGAGATTTACGAACAACTTGGAGTCATGGAGCACATCAAAGATCAGGACGCGCGATACAAACTTATGGACGAGAAAATGGCCACTCGAATGCATTGGATGTGGGGCTACAATGTGGATGTTGAGATCCAAAAGAGGTTGGATGCTTTGCAACCGAAAGCAAGCATGTAGTAATATGCTTTCTTTTCATATTAGATCTAGAATTTTATAAACTTTTCCAAAAAGCTCTCCAATCGTCCAGCGATCACAGTTGTGGCGGTTCCAACCCAGCCTACCCAACCATCTGGACGAACGAGAATGACGACAGCGTCAGCCGTATCTTTCGAGATTGCGTAAGTCTTGTGTCCGGAACCGTCGGTGTCAAAGTATGTACGGCCGATACCTTCTCCGTCAAGCGTTTCGTAGACATTGTACGTTCGAGGCGGATTGAATTGTGAAATCGTAATGAAGGAGAAAAGCTCGGGACGCATATGCAACTTCGAAACTGGGATATAGTCATGGAGCAAGGCGATAGATCGATTAGATTCCGCGCTCGGTTCTCCGCCGAATACTAGAAGGTAGAAACCTCCAAAATTTGGCATGGAATGAATCAATCGTACGATGTCGCCGGATCCAGGATGCATCAGCTTGATATCTGGTGCGCGTTGACCTGGTGCAATGCTGCACTTTTTGGACACAGGACCAGTCAAGCTTGCGTCAGGCGGGTATTCGATTCCCAATCCTGTGTTGAACCCTTTCGCGGTATCGAAGATCTCACCAAGAACTTCGTTGACGTCTCTGTTCTGATCGTATCCCTCCGGAACCTTGCAACTCATTAACGCCGCAACATCCCGATCGTATCGAATTAATTGCCGTGCAACGGGTAATCGTTCCTCCGTGTACGTCTCCAATAGACTCTCGGGTGCAAATCCCTTCAAAACCAACGCCAACTTCCACGACAGATTGACCGCATCATGTAATCCCTGATTTTGACCTTGTCCGGCTGCCGATGAGTGCTGATGAGCCGAATCACCCGCGAGGAGAACACGTCCGTTGTTGGCCGACAAGCTTTGCGCCACGCACTGCCGAACCGCATAGATCGTATGCCAATCGACTCGGTCGAACTTTACATTGAATGGCTTGCATGCTTCAATGGCTTCTTGCACGGCAGTCTCCTGAGTAAATACTCCAGGCGGGTACATCGCTTCTCGTTCCGGGGTATAAGCGTAACCGATCCGCGTGGTGCCGTGGTCGAGGGGTGCCCAAAGCACATTTCCGTGTGTTGGAGATTCAAAAGCGATGTACGAGCGCGCGACGTCGGCGGGGACATCTGTGGTGAGGATACCGTCTATACGAACCCACTTATCGACCGATGAAGTGGTATCGAGTTGAATCTTTGCGAGATCTCGGACCGTTGAACGAGCGCCATCCGCGCCGATGAGATACTTGCAATGTATAGTCTGCGTGATCGACTCCTTTTGGATCTTTGCTTCAATCGGATACTCCTTGTCTTCCGCAATGGTGTATGCTACCAGCTCTGCCGGAACGTCCACATAAACTCCCAATTTGGCAAGCTCGTCACGTAAATGTGCTTCCGTGTATTTCTGACGAATGACCATTGCGAAATCGAGATACGTCCCCTTGATGTCTTGCAGGAAACTCCATCCGCGTCCGTCGACTCGACGACCTTGACTATCGAACGTAACGCTTCGTCGACATACAAACGCTGTTTGCATCAATGTCGTGAACAGACCCAATTGATCCAGCAACTCGATTGACCGAGGCCAAAACGTGATGGCCCGTCCAAACGCCGCCTGCGTTGATTTCGGATAGCGCTCCACAACATGGATATTCTTAATCCCGAAACGAGCAAGAGAATAAGCTACAAATAAAAAGGCTTAGCCCGTGTGCAAAGGGAAATATTGAGGGGCAGACGCATGTACCTGTAATCAACCCAACTGGGCCGCCTCCAACAATTAGGACATCTGTGCCAGTGACTGTCATTGCGCGAAATTGCAGCTACTGGGTCCCTTGGTTTTGGGCTTTTTGAGGCTTTTTGTTTTCGGTTTCTCTTTTCTCGGGATAAATTTGGTTCGGGGAATACCTTATCGCTGTTCTGGAGTTGCAGCCATGTCTCTATGGTTGGCGGAAAAATGAGCCTGATAAGGCAAAATGCCGGGATTCCGCATCGGGTTCTCCGCCGGCTCAATTTAGCGGGACAACTTTGCGGGCTAATTGCCTCGAAGATACCGGCGGTCATGGAGCATGGAGAGCTTCCGAGCTGAGATCCCGAAACTGGGTTATCAATTGCGCGGGGATATTGTTGCAACTGTGATCCGGATTCATTGGAGCATTGATGATTCGGCAATTAAATTTGGTCCAAGAAAGTTCACAAATTGCAAGTCTCGAAATTTCCCGGCATGACCCCCGTAAATGTATCACGCCCCCTCCCGTACTTATAACCCATGCACATGCGTCGCACAACCCCAATTCTTAAGACAGAAAAGTGAATCCCAACAATTAGCACGTGTAAACGTTTTCGGTGACAGACTAAGGCCCTTAAACTTTAATTCTGGCTTATGTTTCTTCCGACCCGGATAAGTGGAACCGGGCGCATCAAAATGGGTCCATCTGAACAAACGCTATTGTTTACGTGGCAATTATCCGGGCGGACCGCACGGGCGGAGCTTCCATCTTACCATGTGAAAATTGTGACTACCTCTAATCTCACCACAACATGAAACAGGGAAGACTGCGTTTCCGAGCAATCCCAATCCTAAGACTTTTTGAAATAGTATTAGGGCCCTTTATTGAAATAGTATTAGGCTCATTGGATTGGTTATCTTCCCCATGGGTGCTCCCCCAGACGTTTGTGGCTAGGCTGACCCCAATTGCGGCGTTTCCGCCTCAATCAAGGCACAATCTGCCTCACAGATTATAAACCGGCAGTAATCCACTCGAGGTGGTGGTGGCTTGGTACTGTCAATGATCATCCTTTTTGTCACGGATAACATCACCGACAATCAGTTGCATTGAATGTCTCGTCAAAGCAGACCCGTCGTGGGACCATGCATGGACGCCTCTGCCCGGGGGGGGCGACTTAATTTCATCGTCCCAGGAGGAGGGAAGCGACGATCCCGACATGTGTGGAGATGGCTCAATGAGACCGTGTGAAATGAACACGTTCTAAAACTAAGTTTATTAGGTTGGACAAATCGATATGTAATCTCCTTCAGAGTGGCGTCATCCTCAGTCGCGCAACGCCCGCTTTCTTCCCTTGGCCGCCAAAAGGTTTAGGCTCCGAAACTGGTGAGTTCATTTTAATATTATTTTTTCCGGGTCCGCGCCGACTGTGTAAATTTCACATGCGAGATGCGCACGAGCCAATCATTTTGTGGAGTTGCGACGATGTCACTCACTGAAAAATCCGTAGGGGCACAGCAACATTATTTCACATGCAAAAGTTTGCTTTTAAACAGCTGCAGCTGTCCCCTAAACTGACCTCATCATCCCCTTCCTCCCCCACCAAATAATATTATTTCACACAAACACTCGCCTCTGTTTCCTTCTTGTCTTCGCTTGTTCCAGGAATCCGAGAGAAAGCAAACGTTGGTTCGATTGTCGCTCTCAAGCCCCTGAAGTCTCGAGTTTGTTGCGTGCATTTCAGAATCATCCACGAGAAAAAAGATAAGACGATTTTCACAGTCTGAGAGATATCAGGTACCGTCTCGTTTCACTTCACGCTTCGTCCAATCCTGGTCTTGTCTTTGAGACACTGACAGTCAGAGCGTTCCTAGACACAATGACGTCCACTGCAACCGAAACAAAGCCTCAAGTCAACGGCGACACGACCTACTCGTCAAAGTTCCTCCCCAAAGTCACGTCGATTCCTGTGATCAATTCCCTCAAAAAGCAGCTCTTTATCCACGTCCCTCAAGCAGAGACCCTCTCCAAGTATGTCGGAGATCAACTCAGCACGGCCTTCACCTACACCGACAACACGCCCCTTCAACCCATGCTGATCAAACTCGACACACTCGCCGCAGAGGGAGTCGCCAAGTTGCAAAAGGAGGTCCCTATCGTCACCACCCCTACCGACGAGGTTCTCAAAAAGACCAAACTCGACCATTTCATTGACATGTTCACACACTATTATGCCGCCTCTGTCGATTTCGTCTACAGCATCTTCAACGCATATAAAGGTGTCTTTGATCCCGTCATCAACCCCTTCCTCGATCGCTTCGAAGCACTCCTCGACATCAAAGCCTCAAAAGAACAAAGCCAAGGCGCCAGACTTGATAAAATTCGTCAAGTCATCGTCGAAAAAGTCGATTCAAAGGTCACTCCAATTCTCACGCAAACCAAAGAAACCGTCACGTCAATCTACTCCAATAGACTTGCACCGCTCGCTCAATACCCCGTCGATTTGTTCACCGCCCAAAAGGAAAAGGCTACTGAAGCCGCTTCCCCATATGTTTCCGAATTGACTTCTCGATACACCAAAGCGGAGTCTGCCGCCAAAAACGCCTGGACAAAGACTAAGCCTGACATCTCTGGTCCCAATTCCGTCGTCCCTACCGTCAAATCCGGCATCTTCACCGTCATCACATTCGGATACAACATGGTATATCCAGAGTCGAAAGGACAGCCATCTCCTACGGGCGTCGAGGATCAGACTAATGGCCTGGTCAGCGGTGTCGAACTCTCCGATGGACACGCAAAGAAACGAGTCAATGGCTCAGCCCACTAAGTTTCTGAGTTTTTGGTTTTGGATCCCGAACTCTCCATGGCGTTTGGGAAGATATAACGACTGGTTCACGGTGCGGGTCTTTTTCTGCTTTGCACGCTTGGTCATGATGGTTGACTCATGATATATGGGTTTCATATTTCTTTTTTCAACAGTGGATGTGATCGCTGTGGTCGGTCGTTCTCCTTTCAGTCTTTTCTTCAGTTCCTTAGAACCCTGTGCGATAGAATTTGGTAGCTTGTCTTTAGTGTGCGTCGAAATCCAGTATTAATAGAGGTATCAAGTATAAAAAAGAGCTTCTATTGCTCGTTCTGAAATGCTTTGCGCCGTAGGAAATCCAAGCCTGGTTGAATATATTCCCATTCCCTGGCCGATTCTTCAGTCAGATAATCAAATGCGTGCCCTTGTCCAGGTGCCTCAACCAATCCACACTCGACTCCCCAACTCTGCAATTGCCTAATCATACCCTGCGATACGCTCACCGGAACATTATAATCCTCTGTCCCGTGAATAATAAATGTCGGGACACTTGTGCGATGAAGGTATGGGTCAACCCAACGACGAGATTCTCCTGGTAAAAGCTTGTTCCACAGTGTACCATCCTTGGCATTCTGAAGATAATAGCCGACCCGCGGAGAGTGTGGATCCATTCCCCAGTCGATCTGGCCGTCGGGGTATTTTTTGATGTCGGGATTGGGATCAGACAACTTGTGAGCATACGCAAGGGCGATCAGGCCTCGCGGGAAATCTGGCATTGTCCGTAACTGACGCTGTGGTCCGGTCCATGGAGCCGTAAACTGCAAGCACGGATAAAACGACAATACAGCCTTTGGCGGCGGCGTGACCGTATAACTCTGAAGTTAGCTACAATCCTCTCCCTCCGGAGGTACCATGACCATCGCGAGAGTTGCCCCCACGGAATGTCCAAACAAGGAAATCCTATCGACGTCGACCGTAATCCCAAATTGTCGCAATCCGTCTTGCAGTCCACCCGATACAACCCAATTATATAAGTGCACGCAGTCTTGGACAGGACCGGTCCATACACCGACGTGTGGACAGAGCCGATATTCTGGCGCCACAACCAGGAACCCGGCTCTCCGAAGCCAGGAGACTTGGGTCCGGGGAATATGCATCGCACTTGCCATCACAAACATTCCTCCATGAAACCCAATCGCTACTCAAAGTGTTAGATCGACAGGCCCCAATCTGGGGTGAACCAATGGGGTGACTGGACAGTGACCTTAACGGTTTGTATACGTACACCGGAATCCGCAAATCCTCATCTGAAGGGTACGTCAACTTGATGGTATCCATATCAACATCTCTCCTTCGGCATTGAAGGTGTCTCGTCTTGAGGCGAAGGGTGGCTTGGGACGGTGACAGAGTATGTTATTATTATCCATCGGGTGATCGGGTGAAGCTGCCTCGATCGGTTGTCCGTTGCCGTGCGCAGGTGGGAAACTGTTTCGCGAATGGTGGAAGATTTCACCCGTGCCGTCAGATTCCAGACACACAAGGATCGACAAACGCCCAAATTTAGATGCTTTTGAATTCCCAATACATACACTACATTCTAATCTTCCGCAGATCCCAACATTGGGAATTACGGGAGAACACGGTCGAGATTGAATGCTGAACTGATACAAGCCATATGAGTGAACGCTTGGGGGAAGTTTCCTAGCGACTTTGCTCGTCAATACGAGTGCATTATAGAGGGTGGGGGTTTACCTCTCCTGATCGAGTGATTTCTTCGCTGTAGAGACCGAGATGGTTTGAATAGGAAATCATGTCTTCAAACATGAGTACCGCTTGGGCGATAAACGATTTATCGAATTTCCCCACTCGAGTAAGAGCTTCCACAAGCCAGAACGTGCACATTGAAAACGATCCCTCTCTTCCCCCCACGCCATCCTCAGCAAGAAGATGATTATCTAGAATTAATTTTCCAGGACAGGGGGTACGTACATCGGAAAACGAGTCCGTTTGAAGTCAATCCTCCTTTCTCGGGCGGCTTGAGGATCTGTTTAATGGTGCTGATGAGGCGTTCATCCGCCGGACTGATGAAAAACACCAACGGCATGATCAAGACTGCCGAATCGAGGACATCTCTACTTTCGAACGATTGGATAAATGTCTTTTTATTAGCATACCTGACGGGGGGAATACCTTTTTCTCATCGTTCCATGACCGTTCCATTATCTCCTCGTATATCGTATCTCGCACTTTCAACCATTCGAATCTATTGGGACAGGGGAGATTTCGTTTATCTGCAAGACGCAGCGCACGGTCTAGGGCCACCCAAAGTTGGATTTTGGAATAGGTAAAGTTCTGACCGTCCTCTGTTAGGTCGACTTCGGATGATGATGAGTTGGAGGTAAGAACCTGTTTCTTGGAGCGAACTTCCCAAATGGACCTACCGTAAGAAACTGCACGACAGAGGGAGCTATACATATCTGCAACTCTCCAATTTTTGCACACGTAGTCTGCAATTTTCCGCACTTTGCACCATCTTTTGTAAGTAACGTCCTCAAGAGAGTGATTACATATCCCAGCTGCAGGGTTTGGAGAATTTGTTGTGGAGATATATGGCGTCCATAAGTTCTAATATGAGATTGCATCGATAATAGTGGAACCTCCATATATATCCAATTGTAAATGCGTTGCAGCTCCATTTCCAATGCGGACAGGTCTACTTCCGCGATACCCATCGAGGTGATTCAATTCGAGCTCCTCCAAATCGGTCTCTCCATGGATACTGTACCTGAAACCGTTAGATGGGTATTTATACTGTACAACATGATGGGTAACAAGTCAAAATCAGTTTCTTGCTTCTTGTTGGCACAATCCAAGCGTTCATCCATGACTTTCATGATGAATTTCATGAAATTGTCAGCTTCATCCGTAAATCCCAGCCGTATGAATGCGTAGATTGTGAATGCGCTGTCCCGGACCCAGCTGTACCTGTAATCCCAGTTCCGTGACCCTCCAAAGTCTTCTGGGAGGGAGAAAGTTGGAGCCGCAACAAGTGCGCCTGTCGGTTCGTAAGTGAGCAGTTTCAGTGTCAGTGCGGAACGCTCGACGTGTTCTCGCCATCGTCCTCGATACTTGCATTTACTGTTGTGTTGTCAGAGAGGTATCGTGTGGAAGAATACTTGAGCCAATTTAGCCAGTAACGGAAGGTGGAATTTTGAAGATCCGCTGGCATTCCATCAGGTACCGGAATGAATGGTATTTTTGTCGTTGGGGTTGATGCCTCCCCTGGCCAATCAGCCGACAATCAAGGGATGTATACGAAAGACGAGACTCACCGTCTGACTTTCCATAACCTTTATAAACGCCATCGCTCCAGGACCCAGTAAGCCCCGGTCTTCTGCATCCACGATTTCTAAAGTCAGCTCTCACTCATTGAAGATAGCTACGGAAATCCATCTTGGGACGAGGGGCCTCATCCTCCTCGTCAACCGTCCAAAGCAACTCGAAATTCAAGTTACACTCCGGACTTTCAAACAACACTCTCTTGCCATTCTCATCCTCAATGAATTTTGCAGTATGTTTTGAGCGCGCATAGTTAAACGCAGGAAAACATTCGATCTTGAACACGACTTCCCCCCGCACACACTCCAGTCGTCTTATCAACCATGGATAAAACGGTGCACTCTTCGTCTTTGGATCCGGAAGAGGCATGAAATCAGTGACATGCGATACCCCCATCTCAGACAGGAATTTCGTCACGAGAATGTTGCCACTGTACGATTGTTTCGTCGTCGTTTCGTTCGAGGGCGAAGCTTCGAAATGACCACCTTTGTCTTTATCCAGGAGCCGGATGAAAATGGACGGGGAATCAAAGTCCGGCCAACATAAATGATCAATCGAGCAATCTGACGAGGAAATCAATGCTGCAGTCCGCATGTTGCCGATCAATCCGTAACTATATTATGCCGTCAGGACCTCTTTTTGAAAATTGCGGGGAGGGGGGCACCTTTCGATGGGTAGGTATCCATTGACTGAACGTGCGTCTTTGACATGTTGCGAACTCCCCTTGCGCATCATTGCATGTCCCCGGGGTCCGGGGAGAGAGGCATGAGGGACTGTCCCTTGAGTCTGCATCTCGAGAGACAGATTGGCGAAAATGCGGAGTGAGGAGGAGTGCTGGTATCGTTCTGGAAGATACAGTCACGAGGACCTACTACGTGATATCCGTGACCCTAACCCAATCGATCGTGAACGTCAGTTTGTCAGGGTCGCAATAAGGCATTAAAGATGCGCGACGGACCGGAAGGTTATCTCAGGAGGAGGAATCCAGAAGGTGAATGTAGTTCTATCCCCGTGTGTTGGTATAGCGAATGTCCGCATGAGCGGGATAGCATGGAAGATTATGGAATAAACTCTTGGCCGAACGGAAGCTCTGGGGGCCGACTATCGCGGCGAAACTTGGGTAACACTCTTGACGAACAGACTTTCCCATGTCTGAGCCTCTTTAGCTCGCAATATTTTTTTTGGATCAAAACTAACGGAGATAAATGGAGATTTCATTG
>Ga0335073_10009515_pt1 | contig 13639 bp, 10 predicted proteins | sample Lox_Sample_22_FD_207093 | JGI IMG/M metagenome (GOLD analysis project Ga0335073, IMG submission 207093) | Soil microbial communities from Loxahatchee National Wildlife Refuge, Florida, United States - Lox_Sample_2.2 | ecosystem: Environmental > Terrestrial > Soil > Wetlands | place: USA... | reverse complement strand
CCACCCAAATGCTTGAATCCATGATTGAGAATCCGCGTCCCACCCGGGCTGAGGCCAGCGACGTGGCCAACGCGATTTTCGACGGCACGGATGCGGTCATGCTGTCGGCTGAAACAGCGAGCGGCCGCTATCCGCGAGAGGCTGTAGCCATGATGGCCAGGATCATCGTGGAGGCGGAGGAAAATCTGCCCGATTTCAGTCCGCCCCGGCGCCGGCGGGACCGGCACTCGCTGACCGTCGCCGAGGCCATTTGCGAATCTGTTTCTCATGCTGCTGAGGACTTGCACATGGGCGCTATCGCCGTGTTTACGGAGAGCGGAAACACCGCGCGGATGATCTCTAAGTACCGCCCCAAAGCGCACATTTACGCCTTCAGTCAGGCCTCGGCAGTGTGCAACCGGATGAATCTGTTTTGGGGAGTCCATCCCGTGCTGCATCCCCAGGCGCACAATGCCGACGGCATGGTTGCAGCGGCGGAACTGGAGCTGCTGCGCCGCCGGCGGATCAAGATTTCAGATGTCCTGGGCGTGGTGGCGGGAACCAAGATGTCATCCGGATCGACCAACTTCATGCGGTTGCATCGCGTGAGTGAAGAGGACACGCGGGTAGCGGCGTCGGGCCGAAAACGGCGCGCAGCTCGCGGCCGAAGAGAAGCTTGAGCAATGGCGAAGGAGATATTTTCGATTGCGGTCTACGAACCCTTGCCGGGGAGCGAGGCGGCATCACTGGCAACCATCCAGGATCTGGCGGCGGCACTGTCTAAGGGAGGGTACAGCCGGGATTTGCTCTATCGAGACGCCAAGCCCTCGGGCGAATACGTGCTGCTGAGATACTGGAAGTCCGAGGAAGCGCGGCAGGCTGCTCTGGAGGATCCCGAAGTGCTCCGTTGCTGGGCTAAACTCGCGCAGGAAATACGGACAGTGAAAGTGTTCGAGACTTTGGAAGACGCGCTGAATCGATGATATGACATCCTCTAACCACGTCGAGGTTTTCACTGACGCATCGGCCGATCCTCTGGTGCGCGGATTTCTGCATCGTCCCTCCCAACCTTTGCAAGACGGGTTGGTGTTGACTCACGGGGCGGGAGGAAACTGCAAAGGGCCTCTGCTGGTGGCTCTGGCTGAGGCGTTTGCGGAGGCCGGGATGACGGTATTGCGTTGCGATTTGCCTTTCCGCCAGTTCCGCTCCTTTGGTCCTCCCCGACCCGGCCAGGCGGCAAGAGATCGCCAGGGCCTGAAAACCGCCGCGGCGGCTGTCCGGAAGCTGGTTCGAGGCCGGATTTTCCTGGGTGGCCATTCCTACGGAGGCCGCCAGGCGAGCATTCTTAGCGCCGGGGAACCGAACCTCGTCCAGGGTCTTTTATTGTCCTCTTATCCGTTGCACCCGCCGGGCAAACCGGAGCAGCTTCGAACCGAACACTTCCCCAGGTTAACGGTGCCAGTGTTGTTCGTGCAGGGAACTCGCGATCCGTTTGGTTCCATCGCCGAAATGGAATCCGCGCTGAAGCTGATCTCTGGCCCGACGTCCTTGTTGAAAGTTGACGGCGTGGGGCATGACCTGGGATTTAAAGGGAAAACGAAGTTGGAGGCGTTGCCGGCAATGGTTGTGACGGAGTTCGAGAAGCTATTCGGCTAGGGAATTTTATTTACAGGTCCAGGAGCTAGTTGATCCAGCCGGACTTCGATCCACCATTTTTCTTGTCGAGTTCGTCGGGCGGAATGTAGTTGCCATGCTCGTCGAAGGTGACGGTGCGATTGTGCTGGCGCATGTAGACTTCGAACTTGCGTGCCGCCCGCCGGCGTTTCCAGCGGTAGTAGGAATTGCGCAGGCTGAAATAGCGCTCGGAAGCGCCGAACATCATCCCTTTCCGCGGCACGAATTTCACATACAGAAATCCGAACAGTAGTCCGCCCAGATGGGCCACGTATGCAACAGATTCCCCACGATGGGGTGAGGCACTGATGGCTTCGATCAGGGTAAAGAAAACTACTCCGGCGACAAAGTACTTGGCTCGAATCGAGAACGGAATCGGAAAGAGCCAGATCTCCTGATTGCCGTAAAGTAATCCGAAAGCCATCAATATTCCCAGAATTCCACCGGAGGCGCCCACCGTCGGCGTGGTCGTCGAGACTCCGCCGAACCCGGTGTAGGACACGGCGATGGTGGTCAGTGCGGCTCCGACAACACAAAAGAAGTAAAACTCAAGAAATTTGTTCTTTCCCCAGTCCATTTCAAGCTGAGCGCCGAACCACCACAGCCACAGCATGTTGAATAGGATGTGCAGGATTCCGGAATGCAGGAAGGAATATGAGACAAGCTGCCACAGCCAGCCGTGCACGACACGCAGAGGAACGAGGGCGAACACATAGGAAAACACGTCAGCGAAGGCTGGGGCGAACGCTTGCAGCAGAGTGGTTAGAAAGAATATCGCGGCGTTAATAATGATGAGCCATTTCACCGCTTTGGTAAACGGCGGCAAGCTCAGCGAAAAGGTTCGTCCGCGATACATAGAAGACAGTTGTCAGCTCCCGGTCCGCTCTTGGGGGATGGCCTTGGTTATCTTATCAGGGCCGCTATCGCTCCGGCACCGGGACTGCCGCAAGACTCCGATGGCCTTCTTTATCGACCGCCTGCACGGCAAAGATCACATTGTCTTTTGATTTGGAGATGGTGATTTGCGTTGCATTGCCGGCAGCCTGCACATGTTCCCATTCCGGGCTGGTCGTTGCCCGCCACAGGACTTCGTAGGTCGCGGCCTCGGGAGATGGTTCCCAGGCCAGGGTCGAAGTGTTTTCCAGTTCTTTGATCAGCAGCCGCACTTTGCCCGGGGGCGCGGGCGCCGAGGCCAGCGAGGCCAAGGTCGCGGCATTCAGCCGGGCCACATTGGTCAGGTAGTCGAAGTTGACGAATTTGGGCAGGTCACCGTACTCGATGCCATTCTCGGTGCGGACGTTCTGGTGCTGATGATGGTAGTCCTCGAGAAACTCGGTAAAGCGGATTGCGGCGTAGCCCTGCTGGTTGAACGAAAGGTGATCGCCGCCGCGCCGATAGCGGTCTTGGCGGAATACCAGCAGGGGCTTTACCCCCGCGTTATAAGTTCGGCCAACTTGGGCGATGTAGCGGGCCAGTTCGCGGGACGGTGAATCGCTTTCGCCCCCCAGGTTTCGAATCAGGCGCAGATCGGCATCAGTGGCCGCAACCGGCACGCCTTCGGAAAAAACCCGCAGCACGCCCGTGTCCTGCTGGGCACTGCGATCACCACCCACGATATCGTTATTCAGCACGGCTTCGATATCCCACCCGGCGGCTTTCGCCATTTGCGCGAAGTGACGGCTTCCGTTCAAACCCTGCTCTTCGCCCGCGACAGTCAAAAAGATTACAGTCGCAGGAAACTTCAGCTGGCTGAGAACGCGGGCGCATTCCAGGCTCACCGCTGTGCCGCTGGCGTCATCATTCGCCCCAGGGGCAGCGCCACCGGTGTCCAACGTGTCGCTGTTGCGGGAATCATAATGACCGGTGACCAGCAGGATGCGCTTGCTGTTCTCCGGATCGGTGCCCTTCAACACCGCATAAACATTGCTGATTTCAGTCGGCTGGGGGATTCGGTCGGCGGGGCCGTCGGTGAAGGTATCGGTGCGGACCTCCAGGCATCCGCCGCAGTCGCGCGAGTAGTTTTCGAATTCGGACTTGATCCACTCCCGCGCCGCCCCGATGCCCTTGCCCGCGGCTATCGACGACGAATCCTGGGCAGAGAGCGTGGAACGAGTCTGAAAGCTGACCAGCTTTTCGATCGTAGTTTGCATCCGTGATGGCGAGATTTGCATCAGAAGCGTGGCGACACGGGGGTCTCGCGGGCCGGCATCGAGCACCTCCTGGGCTCGCCCGGCGCTCCTGCACAAGGCGAGGACGAGCAACAGAAAGCAGGACCGGTAAACCAGGTTCTTCGGAGCGCCGGATCGGATGTTCATGCTGGTTGGCTGGAATTCTCGCCCTGCCGTGGGAGCGGCATTTTCGTTTTGCGGACGGGCACTTGACCTCCGCCACAAGACTCAATAAATATTAACAGGGACCCTTATATAGGACGGAGGCAATTATGGTGTTGTGTCCTGAATGCGAGAGCAATCTGGATATCGAAGAAGATGATGTTGACGAGGGGGAAGTTGTTTCCTGTCCAGAGTGCGGCACCGATTTTGAGGTGGTCACGGTCAATCCTCTGGAATTGAAAGCGGTCGATGAGGAGAAGTACGAGGAAGACGACGAAGAAGAGGAAACCGAAGACGGTGACTATTCCTAGTTGTCGTCCGTGGGTTCCCTACCACATTGGTCCCTTCTGCCGGGTGTTAATCCTCTTCTACGTGGCAACGGCAGGGGCTGCCGGATACGGCCTTCCATCAGGCCCCAAGCATGACCAGCCTTACGCTCTCATCTTCGGTACCGTGTGGGGACCCGATGACCGCCCGGTATACGGCGTCAAGGTCCGCATTCGACGAGTGAGCGACAAGAAGCCTCGTTGGGAGCTCTACTCCGATCACAACGGCGAATTCGCGCTGCGCGTCCCGGCTGCGAAGGCTGATTATGTGATCTGGGCCGACCTGAAAGGCTACAAAGCGCCCGGCGGTGCGCAATTGCATCCTGGGGACGAAGTGACGGTGCATGTGGAATATGATGAGAAGGTCGACACCGGTCTGCATCTAAAATAGGTAGAGCTTACGTTCCCCGAGAAATCTATGAGGACTTTTCGCACTCTGTCACTGATGGTTATTCTGCTCGGTCTGGCGGCGGCCGTTTATGCGTATGCCCCGAAAGATAAGAGCGCACCCGGCCGCACCTTGACCGGCAAGGTCCTCGACAAGCGTGACAACCCCGTAACCGATGCCGTGGTGTATCTGGCCAATACTCGAACCCACGCAGTGAAGTCCTACATCATCGGTCCTGATGGGAGCTATCACTTCCCCGAACTTTCTCCCAATGTCGACTACGAAGTCTACGCGCAATACAAGAATCTGAAGAGCGACACCAAGACGGTCAGCCAATTTGACGACCGGAAACAAGTCAATATCGTTCTGCGGATTGACGTGAAGTAGATCGCTCGCAACCGGCCGACTATCCTTTTCCCTGAGGTGACCTTCGTTTCGTCAACTACCCCGGGAAACTCTTTCGCCAAAAGTAATCGTGGTATAAGGAAAGAAATTCGCCACCACCAATCGAACCGACTTTCCCGAGTGGAGTATCCCGATGTTGAATCGCGGAAGCGAAACGCTGAGGAAAAACGTAAAGCTTGAAACTGTTTGCGCGAGCGTGATTCTTTTGCTCACCCTCACTGCCGCTGTCTATCTGCTGAGCTGCGGTGGCAGCACGAGTACGGGAGGAACCAAGACACCTCCCGGAGGCACGCCGCCGCCTGGTGGGACGTCCAGCAGTTCGGTGTTGACCTACCACAACGACGTTGCGCGGACGGGCCAGAATCTCACCGAGACCACCCTGACCACATCCAACGTGAACTCGTCCACCTTCGGTAATCTTTTCGTCATCAGCGTTGACGGCAAAGTTGACGCGCAGCCGCTCTATCTTCCCAAATTGACCGTCAGCCAGGGCACGCACAACGTGCTGTTTGTAGCTTCCGAGCACGGCAGCGTCTATGGTTTCGACGCCGACACCGGAAGCATGCTTTGGCAAGTTTCCACCCTGCTTTCGGGTGAGTCCACCAGCGACGATCATGGCTGTGGCCAGATCACGCCGGAGATCGGGGTCACATCGACCCCGGTGATCGACCCCAAGGCGGGATCGCATGGCACGATTTATGTGGTTGCCATGTCCAAAGACGGATCCGGAAATTATCATCAACGTTTGCATGCGCTTGATGTAACCACCGGCGCGGAGGAGTTTGGAGGGCCGAAAGAGATTCAGGCTTCCTATCCCGGTACCGGCGCTAACAGTTCCGGAGGGAAGGTGGTCTTCGATCCCAGCCAGTACGCAGAACGCGCCGGACTCCTGTTGCTCAACGGTACCGTCTACCTGGCCTGGACCTCGCACTGCGATGCCGGCCCCTACACTGGCTGGATCATGGGCTACGATCAGAACACGATGGCCCAGATCACCGTGCTGAACCTCACCCCCAACGGCAGCGAAGGGTCAATCTGGATGGCCGGGGCGGGACCGGCCGCGGATGCGAATGGGAATATCTACGCGCTGGACGCGAATGGAGTATTCGACTCCACCCTCAATGGCAATGGCTATCCCAGCCAGGGCGACTTTGGCAATGCGTTCCTAAAGATCTCTACCGCCGGCACGAAATTGGCCGTTGCCGATTATTTCGAGATGTCGAATCAGCAATCGGAAAACGATAGTGACACCGACCTGGGTTCGGGCGGCGCGCTGGTTTTGCCGGACCTCACCGACGGCTCGGGAAACACCCGCCACTTGGCGGTGGGAGCGGGCAAGGACGGGAATCTTTATGTTGTCGATCGCGACAACATGGGGAAGTTCAGTTCCGGCAGCAACAACATTTATCAGCAGCTTTCGGGAGTGCTTGGAGGCGGGGTTTGGAGCATGCCCGCGTATTTCGACAATACCGTCTACTACGGGCCGCAGGGAAACAACCTGCTGGCCTTTTCCATCACCAACGCCAAGCTGTCGAACAGCCCCTCGTCGCAGTCTGCAAGCAGTTTCGGCTATCCGGGGACGACGCCGAGCATCTCCGCCGACGGCACCAGCAATGGCATAGTCTGGGCGGCGGAGAACAGCGATCCCGCCACTCTCCACGCTTACGATGCAACCAACCTGGGCAACGAGCTCTACAACAGCAACCAGGCATCGAACGGGCGGGATCAGTTTGGGTCGGGGAACAAATTCATTACGCCGACGATAATCAACGGCAAGGTTTATGTGGGGACGACGAACGGGGTGGGAGTGTTTGGGCTGCTGAGCAAATGACGCGTCCTGGCGTTGGACGCTATCCTGGCGAGCAGACCTAGGGTTTAACCGCTGAAGTCCGTCATTTCGACCGGAGTGAGATCATCCGATAACGGATGATTCCGCGCAGTCGAGAAACCCGCTGCTTCTGCAGGCAAACTGGTATTATCAGTTCATATGGAGTTTATCTGCAGAAACTTGCTTTTGTTTTCAACTCTCGCGGTCTGTCCTACTTCGCACGCCGGTGCAGGGATCTACCGTCCGAGGCTGCAGCACGTTCCGACCGCGGACTGGCCGGAACGCGAGGAACGCTCCGACCCCCAGCACCTACTTCACGAAGAACGAACCCTCCGGGTGACCGTCGACTCCGGCGCCTCTGGCGCTCTTACCAACAGCTCGCCGGGTTCGACACATGTCAGTACCACCACTCACGTGGCGTGGTTGCGGAACGCGTTGAGCGAAAACCTGATTGTGGTTTCAGGGGAAGACGCCAACTCAGAATGGTTGGAGGTTGAGTCGAAACAAACCGTGATGTCTGATGACAGGTTCCGGACCAAGCCTTATAACTCAACCGCAAAGTGGCAAAGAGAGCGCGCTCGTCGTAACTGCTAGCTGTGCGTAGCTTCGCAGGGTTAAAACCCGAATATCTCCAAAAAACAAAGGCCGCCATTTCTGGCGGCCTTGATTCGTTGCTGAGACTTACTCCGCAGTCAGTTCCTCGGTCTCGCCTTCGTGACGCATCAGCTCGAGCGCGCGCTCGGCTTCCTCGTACGCCTGCGAGACTTCCTCCTGCACCTTGGCCGCCGCCTCTTCCATCTCCGGCGAGAGACGGACGTTGCGGTAGTACTCCATGCCGGTGCCGGCGGGGATGAGCCGTCCGACGATGACGTTTTCCTTCAGACCGCGCAGGTGATCGACGCGCCCGTTGATGGACGCCTCGGTGAGCACGCGCGTAGTCTCCTGGAACGACGCCGCCGAGATGAACGAATCGGTCGAGAGCGAAGCCTTGGTGATGCCCAGGAGCAGCGGCCGGCCAGTTGCCGGACGTCCGCCCTGCGCGATCACGCGCTCGTTCTCTTCCGCGAAGTGGAATTTGTCCACCTGTTCCTCCAGCAGGAACTTGGTGTCGCCGACGTCTTCCACCCGGCGCCAACGCATCATCTGACGAACAATCACTTCGATGTGTTTGTCGCTGATGTTGACGCCCTGCAGACGGTAGACTTCCTGGATTTCGTTCACCAGGTAAGCCTGCAGCTCTTTTTCGCCCAGTACGGCCAGAATGTCGTGCGGGTCGAGCGGGCCGTCCATGAGCGGTTCGCCCGCCTTGACGCGCTCGCCTTCCTGCACGTTCACGTGTACGCCGCGCGGCACTGAGTACTCTTTCTCTGTGCCGTTGTCGGCGACGACGTAGATTTTGCGCTGGCCCTTCGAGACCTCGCCGAATTTCACCGTGCCATCAATCTCGCTGATGACTGCGGTGTCATGCGGCTTGCGGGCTTCGAACAGTTCGACCACGCGCGGCAAACCACCGGTGATGTCTTTGGTCTTGGTGGTCTCGCGCGGGATCTTGGCCAGTACATCGCCGGCGTATACCGTGTCCCCGTCCTGCACCATCAGGTGAGCGCGGGAAGGCATCAGGTAACGCTTGCTGGTCTTACCTTTGATCACGATCGCGGGCTGGCGCTTCTCGTCGGGAGAATCGCCCACCACGTGCCGTGACAAGCCGGTGACTTCGTCGACTTCTTCGTGCAGCGTGACCCCTTCCTGCAGGTCTTTGAACTGCACGGTGCCGCCGATTTCGGTCAGGATGGCGAAGGTGTACGGATCCCACTCGACCATTACCTGGCCAAGCTGAACCTGATCCCCTTCGTTGACTTTGACCTTGGCGCCGTAAACTACGGAGTAGCGCTCGCGCTCGCGGCCCTTGTCGTCGACCACGGCGATCGAGCCCTGGCGGTTCATCACCACCAGGTCGCCAGCCTTCGACTTGACCGTCTGCAATCCGATGAAGCGGACGCTGCCATTGCTCTTGGCATCCAGCCGCGACTGCTCGGACACTCGCGATGCGGTTCCACCGATGTGGAAGGTACGCATGGTGAGCTGGGTTCCGGGCTCGCCGATGGACTGCGCCGCGATGACCCCGGTAGCCTCACCCAGTTCGACCAGGCGTCCGGAGGCCAGGTTGCGGCCATAGCACATCACGCAGACGCCGCGTTTGGACTCGCAGGTGAGCACCGAACGGATTTTCACCCGCTCGATGCCGGCGGCCTGCACCGTCCCGGCGAGTTCCTCGGTGATCTCCTGGTTGATGTCGACTACCACGTTGCCGTCGTAGTCCTTGAGTTTTTCAAGCGAAACGCGGCCCACAATCCGGTCGCGCAGAGGCTCGATCACTTCGCCGGCTTCGACGATACCTGCAACGTAAATTCCGTCGACAGTGCCGCAGTCGTATTCGCTGATGATCACGTCCTGCGCCACGTCCACCAGACGGCGGGTCAGATAGCCGGAATCGGCCGTCTTGAGCGCCGTATCCGCCAGACCCTTACGAGCGCCGTGCGTCGAGATGAAGTACTCCAACACGGTCAAGCCTTCGCGGAAGTTCGCCGTGATGGGGGTCTCGATGATTTCGCCCGAGGGCTTGGCCATCAGTCCACGCATGCCGGAGAGCTGGCGAATCTGCTGTTTCGATCCGCGAGCGCCGGAGTCGGCCATGACGTAAATCGGGTTGATGAAGCCTTCCTTGTCGCGCTGCTGCATCTGCCCGAACATCTCGTCGGCAACTTTTTCGGTGATCGCCGACCAGATTTCTATGACCTTGTTGTAGCGCTCGCCGTTGGTAATGGCGCCATCCAGGTATTGCTGCTGGACCGCTACGCCCAATTTCTCCGCATCGCGGACCAGGGTTTTCTTGTTGTCGGGCACGACCATGTCGTCGATGCCGATCGACAGTCCGGCGCGCGTGGCAAAGCGGAAGCCCAGGTCTTTCACTTCGTCGAGCATCTTGACCGTGACTTCCAGGCCGAAGCGCAGGTAGCAGTAGCTCACCAGCTGCCCGATTCCTTTCTTCTTGAGCAGGCCGTTGATGTATGGCATCTCCGCGGGAAGGTGATCATTCAAAATGGCGCGCCCCACGGTCGTGTTCAGGAAGGCGCGCTCGGACTGCACCGGTTCCGTGTGGGTGACGTCCTGATCGTCGTAAGCGGTCGTCAGGTCGATCACTTCGCCTGTGTAACGCAACCGGATCGGCGTAAGCGTCTCGATCTCCCCGGCTTCGAGCGCCAGCAGAACTTCTTCGATATTGGCGAAAGCCCGGCCTTCGCCTTTGGCGCCTGGCTTGGCTTTGGTCAGGTAGTAAAGACCCAGCACCATGTCCTGCGTAGGTACGGTGATGGGGTGACCGGAGGCGGGTGACAGAATGTTGTGCGAAGACAGCATCAACACGCTGGCCTCCACCTGCGCTTCCGGAGACAGCGGAATGTGCACCGCCATCTGGTCGCCGTCGAAGTCGGCGTTGAACGCCGTGCAGACCAGGGGGTGAATCTTGATGGCCTTCCCTTCTACCAGCACCGGCTCGAACGCCTGAATACCGAGGCGATGGAGAGTGGGAGCGCGGTTCAGCAGCACCGGATGGTCCTTGATGACCTCTTCCAGGATGTCCCAAACAATGGGTTCCTGCTGCTCCACCATTTCCTTGGCCTGCTTGATGGTGGTGCAGTGGCCGGTCTGCTCCAGACGGTGATAGATGAACGGCTTGAACAGTTCCAGCGCCATCTTCTTCGGCAAACCGCACTGGTGCAGCTTGAGTTCCGGTCCGACCACGATGACGGAACGGCCGGAGTAATCCACGCGCTTGCCCAAAAGGTTCTGACGGAAACGGCCCTGCTTGCCCTTCAACGTGTCTGACAAAGACTTCAGAGGGCGGTTGTTGGCGCCGCGCAGTACGCGGCCGCGACGGCCGTTGTCGAATAGAGCGTCGACGGCTTCCTGCAGCATGCGCTTTTCGTTGCGCACGATGACTTCGGGAGCGTGCAGATCCATCAGCTTCTTCAGCCGGTTGTTACGATTGATGACCCGGCGATAGAGATCATTGAGGTCAGACGTGGCAAAGCGGCCCCCGTCCAGCGGGACCAACGGGCGCAACTCCGGCGGAATGACCGGAATCACATCCAGGATCATCCAGTTGGGCTTGTTGCCGCTCTTGCGGAAGGCCTCGACCACTTTCAGCCGCTTGGCGTACTTGAGACGCTTCTGCAGCGAATTCTCATGCTTCATCTTCTCGCGCAGTTCAGTCGACAAGCCCTCGATGTCAACCCGCTTGAGAAGTTCCTTGATCGCCTCCGCACCCATCATGGCTTTGAAGCCGGCGGGCCGGAACTGCTGATCCAGCTCGCGATACTTGGCTTCGTCCTTGATGACTTCGCGCTCTTTTACCGGCGCGTCACCCGGCTCGACGACTACGTAGGCCTCGAAATAAAGGACGGACTCGAGGTCACGCAGGGAAATATCGAGCAGGTGCCCGATGCGGCTGGGCAGGCCCTTGAAAAACCAGACGTGCGAACAGGGCGAAGCCAGCTCGATATGACCGAGGCGCTCGCGGCGGACTTTCGAAAGCGTGACTTCCACACCGCATTTGTCGCAGATGACTCCGCGGTGCTTCATCCGCTTATATTTGCCGCACAGACACTCCCAATCCGTGACCGGACCAAAAATGCGGGCGCAGAACAATCCATCCCGCTCCGGCTTGAAGGTGCGATAGTTGATGGTCTCCGGTTTGGTGACTTCGCCATGCGACCAGCTGCGGATTTTCTCCGGGGAGGCCAGGCTAATACGAATGGCGTCAAAATCAGCGATAGGATTTGCCAGATCAAAGGGGCTCGAACGGAACAAGGTGATCCTCCACTTCCTGCGGCTGTTCGCCGCCGCGGGCGGCTCCTGAATCCGTGGCCAGTGATGAGTGATCAGTGGCCAGTCTTTTTGGCTCGAATCGCCCAGGTGCGCGACGATCGGGCTGCTTTCCTAAATATCCCTAGCTATGGCTCAGTGAGCGCAGTGGCCGAGGTAACTGGCCCCCGACCACTGACCACCGGTTTCTAGTCCGCCGCTGCTACGGCCGGCTTCTTCTCGCCAGCCTTGATCAGCTCCACATCCAGGCACAGCGACTGCAATTCACGAATCAATACGTTGAACGACTCCGGCACGCCCGGTTCCATGGCAGCTTCGCCCTTCACGATGGCCTCATAAATCTTGGTGCGGCCATAAACGTCGTCAGACTTTGCGGTCAGCAGCTCCTGAAGAATGAACGCCGCTCCGTATGCCTCCAGCGCCCAAACTTCCATTTCTCCGAAACGCTGGCCTCCGAACTGCGCCTTGCCGCCCAGTGGCTGCTGCGTAATCAGCGAGTACGGCCCGATGGAGCGCGCGTGGATCTTGTCGTCCACCAGGTGCGACAGTTTCAGCATGTAGATGTACCCGACCGTAACCGGCTGTTCGAACTTGTTACCGGTCATGCCGTCGTACAGATAGGTTTTGCCGGATTCGGGCAGGCCCGAGGACCGCAGCAAGGCCTTGATCTCAGATTCTTTCGAGCCGTCGAACACCGGCGATCCCGTGAAGACGCCGCGCTTAAGCGTCGGCGCAATCGCCAGGACCTCTTCGTCGCTGAGATCGGCGACCGTATCGGCGAGCACCGTGTCCTTGAACAGAGCCTTCAGCTCGCGGCGGATAGCCTCTTCTTTCGAGTTCTCCTCCAGCATCCGCGTGATCTTCTTGCCCAGTTCGTGTCCCGCCCAGCCCAGATGGGTTTCGAGAATCTGGCCCACGTTCATACGGGATGGCACGCCCAACGGATTCAGCACGATTTCGACCGGCGTACCGTCTTCCAGGTACGGCATGTCTTCATCGGGCAGAATGCGGGCGATGACGCCTTTGTTGCCGTGACGGCCGGCCATCTTGTCGCCCACGCTCAGCTTGCGCTTCATGGCGATGTAGACCTTGACCAGCTTGATCACGCCCGGCGGCAGCTCGTCGCCCTTGGTGAGCTTGTCCTTGCGCTCGTTGACGATCTTCTTGAGCACATCGATCTGACGCGAAGTCATTTCCTCGATCTCATCGATCTGCTCGTTAACTCGCGGGTCCTTATCCGCATACTTGATACGCTTCAGGTTGCGGGTGGAAATGCGCTCGATGGTGTCGCGATCGAGAATCACGCCCTTGGTCAGCAAACGTTTGTTGGTGCGCTCGTCGTGCAGATCGGCCTGCACTTCCTTGCCGCCCAGAATGTTCTCCAGGCGCTTCAGACGCTCGTCGGTAAGAATGCGGATTTCATCGGAAAGGTTCTTCTCGAGCTTCGCGATCTGCGCTGCTTCGATCGCCTTGGCCCGCTCGTCTTTTTCCTGGCCCTTACGGGAGAAGATTTTCACGTCGACGATCACGCCCTCGATGCCGGGCGGGCAGTAGAGCGAAGCATCGCGCACATCGCCGGCCTTTTCGCCGAAGATGGCGCGCAGCAGTTTCTCTTCCGGAGTGAGCTGGGTTTCGCCCTTAGGCGTCACCTTGCCCACTAGAATGTCGCCCTGCTTTACCGTGGCGCCGATGCGAATTACGCCCGCTTCATCCAGATTGCGCAGCATGGTTTCGCTGACGTTCGGAATGTCGCGCGTGACTTCTTCCGGCCCCAGTTTCGTATCGCGGGACTCGAGCTCGAACTCCTCGATGTGGACCGAGGTGT
>Ga0335073_10009514_pt1 | contig 13640 bp, 12 predicted proteins | sample Lox_Sample_22_FD_207093 | JGI IMG/M metagenome (GOLD analysis project Ga0335073, IMG submission 207093) | Soil microbial communities from Loxahatchee National Wildlife Refuge, Florida, United States - Lox_Sample_2.2 | ecosystem: Environmental > Terrestrial > Soil > Wetlands | place: USA... | reverse complement strand
CGGCATGAACCGCTTGCTCGCCAAGCCGGTGGCCTTGCCGGAGTTGTCGCATGCCATCGCCGAACTGGCCTGGCGCGGTGTGCCGGAGCGTATCGTGACGCTGCGTCCTGCCGATGCCGTCGGCGCGGCAGCGGCGGTGCTGTCGACGGAACGGCTCGGCGAACTGCGCAACACCCTGTCGGGCGAGATGTTGAGCGGCATGGTGGAGGAGTGCCTGATCGAGCTGCATGCCCGCCTGCCCGCGCTGCGTAGCGCCGTGGAAGCGGGCGACGGCACCGAAATGGCATCGCAGGCCCACGCCATGGTCGGCATGGCTGCCGGCTACGGCATGTCGGCGCTGGAGGCGCGATTGCGGGCGGTGATGCTCGCGGCGCGGGACCGCGACATCGCGCGGGCCGCCACGCTGGCGACCGAACTCGATGCGGACCTGGGCATGGCCGCCAATGCCTTGCGCGAGGCGCTGGCGATCGAGATGGTGTAGCGAGAGACGGGGAAGGAGGATGCGGCAGGCAGCGAGGGGGAGCGCTCTTCCTTGTCCCTGTCCGGTCGCCACAGGAACTCGCCCCGCGGTATACTACCCGTGGAAATCGCCCCGTGGAAATCACCCCGTGATCGGCCGGCCGGCACGGCCAGCCGACGAACCTGCGCTAAGCGGATAGGCACGCGCCTGCTTCACGTCCTATTCTACTTCCGATTGCGCTGGATCAATGCGGCCCCCCGGCCGGCCCGGAGAAAGTCCCCGCATGACACACGAGCCATCAGTCATCGCACTGGATGGGTTGGCCGCCCTGATCGCGGCACTACGCGCGGACGGCTTCCGTGTCCTCGGCCCGGCACGGCGTGACGACGCGATTGTCTACGACGACATCCAGACGCTCGGCGACCTGCCCGCCGGCTGGACCGATCGCCAGGACGGCGGCCATTACCGCCTGGAACGCCGCGACGATGGCGCCTTGTTCGGCTATGCCGTCGGTCCGCATGCCTGGAAGCGCTTCCTGCATCCGCCGCTGCTGCGTCTGTGGCGCGCGGAGCATGACGCCGGCGGCATTCGGGTCGCCACCGATCCCGACCCCACCGAGCGCTTTGCGTTCCTGGCGGTGCGCTCCTGCGAACTGCATGCGATCGCCATCCAGGATCGTGTCTTCCTGCACGGCCCCTATGTCGATCGCCACTACCAGGCCCGCCGCGACGGCGTCTTCCTGGTCGCGGTCAACTGCGGCGAGGCCGGCGGCACCTGCTTCTGCACCTCGATGCAGACCGGCCCGAAGGCGACCGCCGGCTTCGACATCGCGCTGACCGAATTCCCGGGCGATCCGCACGAATTCCTGGCCGAACCGGGCAGCGATCGCGGCGCGGCATTGCTGGAGCGGCTGCCGCGGCGCGCGGCCACCCAGGCCGACCTGGACCGCGCGACACAGATCACCGCGCGGACCGCGGCCAGCATGGGCCGGCAGATGCGTGCTGACGACCTGCCCGAACTGTTGCTCGCCAATCTGGAACATAAGCGCTGGGACGATGTCGCGTCTCGCTGCCTGACCTGTGGCAACTGCACCGCCGTTTGCCCAACCTGTTTCTGCACCAGCGTCAGCGACGCCAATGGCCTGGACGGCGCCACCGAGCGCAGCCGACGCTGGGATTCCTGCTTCACCACGGACTTTTCCTACATCCATGGCGGCAGCGTGCGGGCCTCACCCCGCTCCCGCTATCGCCAGTGGATGACCCACAAGCTGGCGAACTGGGTGGAGCAATTCGGCACCTCGGGCTGCGTCGGCTGCGGCCGCTGCATCACCTGGTGCCCGGTCGGCATCGACATCACCGAGGAAGTGCGCGCGATTCGCGGCGAAGCAGCACCCGCGCCCACGCCGCCCGACGCATCTGGAGGGACGCATGGAGGGGCTTGAACGCATTCTGGGCGAGCATCGCCTGTTCTCGGGCCTCGGTGAGGAATTCGTCGACCTCGCCGCCGGCTGTGCCAAGAACACCCGCTTCAACGCCGACGAGTACCTGTTCCACGCCGAGGATCCCGCCGACTGGATCTATCTGGTCCGCCATGGCCGGGTATCGCTGGAACTCGCCGCACCCGGTGCCGGCGCCATGCAGTTTGAGACCGTGGGCGAGGGCGAGGTCGTCGGGTTGACCTGGCTGCTGCCGCCCTATCGTTGGGGATATGACGCCCGCGCCCTGGAACTGACCCGCGCCATCGCGCTTGATGCCCGTTGCCTGCGCGACAAATGCGACGCCGATAACCGCCTTGGCTACGCCTTGTTCAAGCGGATCCTGCCGGTGCTGGTGCAGCGCCTCCAGGCGATGCGGTTGCAGATGCTGGACGTGTATGGACACCGTCGCTGAGACGCGGGCCGCACCAATGGCCGACGCTATGGTGCCGCGCATCGTCCGGGTGCGGCGGCGGGTCCGCGACCTGCCCGGCACGGTGACGCTGGAACTGGAACCGGCCGACGCCGCGCCCCTGCCTCGCTACCGCCCCGGCCAGTTCACCATGCTGTACGTGTTCGGCGTGGGCGAGATCCCCGTCAGCATCAGCGGCGACGCATCCGATGCATCGCGCCTGGTGCAGACCATCCGCTCGGTCGGCGCGGTCAGCGAAGCGGTCACCGCGCTGAAGCCCGGCGACATGATCGGCCTGCGCGGCCCGTTCGGCACCGCCTGGCCGACGGACGAATTGGCGGGACAGGACGTGGTGGTGGTGGCCGGCGGCCTCGGTCTCGCGCCGCTGCGCCCGTCCATCTACCACTTGCTCGCCAACCGCTCACAGTTCGGCAAGGTGATATTGCTCTATGGCACGCGCGGCCCGGACGAGATCCTGTACCGCCGGCAGTTGGAGACCTGGCGCAAGCGCCTGGACCTGGAGCTCGAGGTGACGGTCGATCATGCCGCCGGCGACTGGCGCGGCCATGTCGGCGTGGTGACCCGGCTGATCCCGCGCCTCGCGGTGGATGTGGCGCATGCCACGGCGCTGGTGTGCGGGCCGGAAGTGATGATGCGCTTCGCCGGCGCGGCACTGCGCGATATCGGCCTGCCGGAGGAAACGATCTGGGTATCGATCGAGCGCAACATGAAATGCGCCGTCGGCCTGTGCGGCCATTGCCAGTTTGCCGGCATGTTCGCCTGCAAGGACGGCGCGGTGGTCCGCTACGACCGCGTCCGCCGCCTGATGGCGCTGAAGGAGGTGTGAGTTGATGTCATTGCGAGGAGCAGAGCGACGAAGCAATCCCGGCGGCATCTGCGCGCGGGCGACCGGTGGGCCGCACCGAACCGGATTGCTTCGTCCCGCCATGCTTCGCTCGCGGTCCTCGCAATGACAGTGAGCGCGGCTCGCGATTTCAGTACCCACGCCGCCCTCCCGCGGCGACATGAGCGAACTGTGACAGGCCTCACATGAAACCGCCCGCCAAACCCAAACTCGCCGTCTGGAAGTTCGCTTCCTGCGACGGCTGCCAGCTTTCACTGCTGGATTGCGAGGATGAATTGCTCGCGATCGCCGGCGCGGTGGACATTGCCTATTTCCCCGAAGCCACGCGCGGCGTGATGAAGGGCCCATACGACGTATCGCTGGTGGAAGGCTCGGTCACCACGCCGCACGACGCCGAGCGCCTGCACGCCGTCCGCCGCCAGTCGCGCACGCTGATCACGATCGGCGCCTGCGCCACCGCCGGCGGCATTCAGGCGCTGCGCAATTTCAAGGATGTGCGGGAGTTCACCGCCATCGTTTATGCGCGACCGGACTATATCGACACGCTCGCCACCTCCACGCCGATCAGCGCCCACGTCAACGTGGATTTCGAATTGCGCGGCTGCCCCATCAACAAGCACCAGTTGCTGGAGGTGCTCACCGCCTATCTGCACCGCCGCAAGCCCAACATTCCGCCGCACAGCGTCTGCATGGAGTGCAAGCAGCGTGGCACGGTCTGCGTGCTGGTGCGCGGCGCGGCATCCTGCCTCGGGCCGGTGACGCATGCCGGCTGTGGCGCCCTCTGTCCCGCCTACAATCGCGGCTGCTACGGCTGTTTTGGCCCGAAGGAGACGCCGAACACGGTGTCTCTGGCGCACCAGTTGCGCGACGCCGGCATGAACGAGCAAGCGTTGCAGCGTGTGTTCCGCACCTTCAACGCCGGCGCCGAGGCGTTCCGCGAGGAAGGCGACCGCCATGGCACGTAGAACCATCAGCGTCGATGTGCTGGCGCGCGTCGAGGGCGAAGGCGCGCTGCGCCTGGTGATCCAGGACGGCAAGCTGCGCGACGCCGAGTTGCGCATCTTCGAGCCGCCGCGCTTCTTCGAGGCCTTCCTGCGCGGTCGTTCCTGCCTGGAGGTCCCGGACATCACCGCGCGCATCTGCGGCATCTGCCCGGTCGCCTATCAGATGAGTTCGGTGCACGCGATGGAGGATGCGCTCGGCATCGCCATCACGCCGCCGATCCGCGCGCTGCGCCGGCTGCTGTATTGCGGCGAATGGATCGAAAGCCACGCGCTGCATATGTACATGCTGCACGCGCCGGATTTCCTCGGCTACGACGGCGCGGTGGAGATGGCGAAGGACCATCCGGACATCGTCCGCGACGGCCTGGCGCTGAAGAAGGCCGGCAACGAAATTCTGCACCTCCTCGGCGGGCGTGAAATCCATCCGATCAACGTCCGGGTCGGCGGGTTCTATCGCGTGCCCACGCGCCGCGAATTCGGCACGCTGCGCGACGCGCTGGAACGCGGGCGGGAGGCGTCGCTGGGCACCGTCAAGCTGGTCGCCGGTTTCGATTTTCCCGACCTGGAACGGGATTACGAATTCGTTGCCGTCGGTCACCCCGACGAGTATCCCTTCAACGAAGGGCATGTGGTATCGAACCAGGGACTGGACATTCCATCGCAGCAATACGATGCGCATTTCGAGGAGTACCACGTCAGGCACTCCAATGCATTGCATTCGCGGCATCTCGGCCATGGCGCCTACCTGACCGGGCCGTTGGCGCGCTACAGCCTGAACTCGTCGCGGTTGTCGCCCTTGGCGCTGGAGGCGGCCAAGCAGGCGGGGCTTGGACCGACCTGCAACAATCCGTTCCGCAGCATCGTGATCCGCGCCGTGGAAATGGTGTACGCGTTCGACGAGGCGTTGCGCATCATCGATGCGTATGACGAGCCGGACCGGCCATTCGTGGATGCGCCAATGCGCGCGGGCGTTGGCTGCGCGGCGACCGAGGCGCCGCGCGGCATGCTGTACCACCGCTATCGTCTGGACCCGCAAGGCAGCGTGCTGGAGGCCAGGATCGTGCCCCCCACATCGCAGAACCAGCCGAGCATCGAGAATGATCTGCGAGAATTCGCCCCGCGCTGGCTCGATCTGCCGGATGACCGGCTGACCCACCTGTGCGAGCAAGCGATCCGCAACCACGATCCGTGCATTTCCTGCGCCACGCATTTCCTGAAACTTGAAACGGTGCGGACCTGACGGGGTGTGGGGCGGGGGTCTGACATGGCGCCCGCGCGCGTGGTAATCGGTATCGGCAATCCGGCGTGCGGTGATGATGGAGCAGGCCGGTTGGCCGCCCGGTTGCTGCGTGGCTGCGTCCCGCCGGGTGTGCTGGTGACAGAGCAAGACGGAGAAGCTACGGCGTTGATCGAGTGCCTGCGCGACGCCGGCAGCGTGTGGCTGATTGACGCGGCTTCATCCGGTGCTCCGGTCGGTTCGATCCGTCGCGTGGATTGCGTGCGCGATGATGCATTACCGGTGAAGGCACGTGCGTCTTCGCATGGGTTCGGGGTTGCCGATGCGGTGAGCCTGGCTCGTGTACTGGGTGTGTTGCCCGGGCTCTGTACCCTTTACACCATTGAGGGCGTGGCGTTCAACCCCGGGGCAACGATGTCCGCCCCGGTGCGTCGCGGCGTGGACGCCGTGGTTGCCATCGTGGCGGCGGAGTTGGCATCCGCCTGATACGTGGGTGGCGGGAGCCAGGTCTTTTCGACGCTCGTCAGAGCGGCGGCTTGCGTTTCTTGCGTCTGCTAAAACGAATATTCGAGTCCAAATGTGGCTCCCTGAAACAGCATATTCGATCCGTGGTTGATGCCTAGCGCCCGTACATCCAACGGAGCCGCATGCGTCTCGTCGATCTGCCGCGGCGCCAAGGCAACGCCATCGAGCCATAACACTTCGTAGCCCACATTGGCTGACAGGCCGTTCATGACCCGATACTTCAACTGCAATCTTGCTTCGCTGACGAAGGCAGCGCCGTTGGCTGCAGCAGAGGTCGGATACACAACTTTCTGGATGCTGACGCCGGTCGATTGCTCCGCATTGTTATCGAACAGCCCGGCCGTTATCCGTCCGTCGAGCGAGAAGCGGCCAACCTCCAATATTTTGGCATCGACCCCCAGTTGCGCACCGTAGAGATTGTTCGTCGTGCCCGTCGTCCAGAACGGCGGCAAATTACCGATCGGCCCATCCGAGGTGACCTGAAAGAGATTGCAAAGAGGGCATGTCGTTTTCCAGGTCGGGGCGGTGCGATCGCTGGGGGTCAGCGTACCCTGAAGGCTGTCGTTCAACTGCAACCAGCGGAATCCGGCGAGCAATGTCACTCTGCGGGAAGCATCGAAACGCCCGTTCACCTCGGCGCTGTAAAGATTCGTGGAGGCACTCCATGTCATGGCCTGGTAGGAGAAATCCTGGGTCTGCCAAAATCCGCCAGGAGCCCGCATGACCAGCCAGTCTGCCGGAGTGTCAGGGCCGATCGACACGACGGCGTCCTGGTCGAAGACATTAAAATACGAGATCTCTACGCCATACCCCGAATTGCTATGATAGGTCAGGTCTATCTTCGGCCCGGCGGAGGGTCCCTGTTGAAACGCGTTGCTGTTGAAGATGTCGGTACCCGGGGTAATTGCTGTCGCGAGGAATGGCACGCTACCTGGCACGCGAGCGTCGAGAGTACGGTTGGCACCAACCAGGCGTCCCAGGAAGATGCCCCCCAGTGAGACAGTCCACTGGGGCGTTGTCGCAGACTGCTCGAGTCGAGCTGGGGGAGGCAGTGACGATAGGTCTTCGATGGCCAGGGGACCGCCGGTTGGATTGTCCTGGGCTCCAGCCAACGCCGCTGCCGGCATGAGTGGCGCAAAGAGCAATACGCGGAGGAAGCTGGCGGCAAGCAACCCATGCCTGCGTTTGAACGACTTGAACAGGATTCTCGCGTGAACCTGCTTCTTGTGTTCGTTCGTTCTCGCCCGACCGATCAGATGCGGATGTCCAGAGCTATTGGAAGTCAGTGGCTTCGGTTTCATAAGATGATCTCCGCGATGCACGATCTGGCGGGGATCGGCACTATCGGTGACATCGATTAAGGCTTCATTAACAACCAGATGCGGGCGGGGGCGCGGCTGGGCAGTGGCAGGAAACAGTCTGCCGGATGCGTCGTCTCAGTGCGCAGAGGACGCGCTGGAACAAGTTTCGCCACTCATTCTGCCTTTGCTTCGGCCACGGCTAGTCGGCGCCTGGCGTCGAATGCTTATTTCGAGTGCCAGCCATGTCCGATGCGTAATTCGATGCGATAGAGCGGCGGGCTGTCACCGCCCTTAGTGTTCCGTTAACGTTATATCGTCAGGATACGCGGACGAGATTCCACGCGGCCCGGCACACGATGGCGAAGCCCGCCGGCGACCACTGAACGGCACCCGCTCTGCTGCCAGCCGCGTCTTGCTCGCGAGGTCATGCCATGCGGCGTATCCTGTGCGGCGTGTTACCAACTGTGTTCTGGCTGGCTGCCAGCCATGCCCTCGCGCAGCAGGCAATCACCACGCCGATCCTGGCATCTGACGGGAATTTTCGTGATCTCGCCGGTATCGCGGCGCAGTACGGCGGCACCGGCTTCGCGGAAACCACGGCTCACGATGGGGTCATGCGAACCGGGGTATTCTATCGCTCGGAGGTCTTGAGCGTCAGCGATGCGGACCTCGCCACGCTCTCCGCGCTGCATATCACGCTCGACATCGACTTGCGCACGCCCTCGGAGATCGCTCAGACGCCGGATCGAGTGCCGCTCGGCGCGAGCTACGTCAATGTCAACATCTACGGCACAGCGGCACCGCCGCCGCCAGGGATGGTCACGACCCCGGCTGCGGCCATCGCGCAGTTCGAGAGTCAGTACCGCCAATTCGTGACCAATTCAATGCAGCGCACCGGATTCGGCACGGTACTGCTCGATCTGGCCCACAGTTCCGATGCCGCGCTCTATCATTGCTCGGCCGGCAAGGACCGGACGGGGTGGACGTCGGCCCTGCTGCAAAGCATCGCCGGCGTCGCTCCGGCTACGATCATGAACGACTATGTTGCATCCAACTATTACGAGGCCGGGCGCATATCCGCCGAACTGGCGGCAATCCGAGCGGCGTATGGAGAAGCGACAGCCGCCGCCCTGGCGCCGACGCTGGGCGTACAGCCGAGCTTCCTGCAGGCGGCACTCGATCAGGTAACCGCATCGTACGGCTCGATGGAGGCCTACCTGACGCAGGGACTGGGGCTCAGCGCGGCCGACATCTACGTCCTGCGTGCCAAAATGGTGGATTACCTTGCGCTGCCCGGGCAGAGCGCGTTTGTGGGCAATGCCGCTGCCGGCGCTGCCTTGCTCAACGAGCTGCAGGCTTCGCCGCTGTCGGGCAATTACACCGCCTACAACTATTACCTTCAGTCGGCGATCGACCTGGGCACCCTGGGTGACGTGCCGTCGCAGGTGGGTGGCCAGGTGCGTGCTGACGCCGCCGCATATCTGCTGCGCCAGCCGTTCCGGCTCGACGCCGCACTGGCACCGTACGCGGTCGGCCGTGACCTTGCGGTCGGGCAAACCGAGATGTGGCTCACGGGTTGGGGCGGATACGTATCGACCGGCGCGCATGGCGGCACCGCTGGCAGCTCGGAACAAAACGCCGGCCCGCTGATGGGCGCTACCTACCGGATTGATACGCGTAGCAGCGTGGTTGTCGGTCTCGGCTATGACTGGGGCACTGTTGGCAGTGCCGGCGCGACCGCCGACGTCGACACAGTGCTGGGGACCATCGGCGGACGTTACGCATTCGGCTCGCTGGCGAACGGGCCTTATCTGGACGCACGGGTCGATATCGGCGGCATCAACTACCAGGGCGAACGCCCACTGGGCGGCGGACTGGGTACCGTGCGCGGCAGTGCGCCCGCTCTGGCTTATGGCGGGCAGGCCCTGTTGGGCGACATGATCCGGCTGGCATCCGTCACGATTGCGCCGCAAGCGGGCGTCCGCGTCGCTCATGTCATGCTCAGCGGCTTTCAGGAGACCGGTAGCGAACTGGCATTGGATGAGGATCGCCTCAGCCATACGTCGGCCAGCCTGCTGGCCGGGGTGGCTGTCGGGTCGGAGCCGTTGCATCGCGGCCGTTGGTTGATCATGCCAAGCTTCACGCTTGGGGCCGAACTGGAGCCAGGCAACCCGCAGGTGGCCAGCACAGGGAACCTGTACGGTTTCGCGGTGAACCAATACGCGGCCTATGACAGCCGCTATTTGCTTGATGGGGGCTTGGGCATCACCGCGCAAGATGGTGCGCTCGGCGTGACGGCGAGCGTGACGGCGATGCATGGCGACGACAGTACCGGCATCAACGGACAGCTGGCGGTAGCGTATCGATTTTGACTGGCTGCATGCCGCATCTATGGTCACGGACTCGGAGACCAACCTTGTAACGGCCGGCCACAGTCGTGTCAGAATCGACAACAAGGATGCGCGCGGGCGCGACCTCGATGCACATCCTGACTTTGCAGCGGCATCAGCGGCGGGGCGACGGTACAGTAATCATTCTCGCTTTGCCGCGACTGGAACACCGCCGCCCGGGCGAGCATTCGGTGGCAGCGTCAGCCAGCACTGAGCGGTCAATACGAGGCTGGCGCCGGTGTGCAGCAATCGTAATGTGGCCCGCATGACCCGGCGGTGGCGCAACGGTGAGGCTGCTGCGTCCGTTACGAAAACAGGAACACGGCAGCGGCGACGGCACAGGTCCGATGGTCGTTGGCACTGCATTCCGCCGCCGCGGTGATCGATTCGCTGCCGATGATCAGGTTGCTATGCTCGTAAATCTGTTTGCGTTCACCGCAATCAGGACAGACGCTTGCCGCGCGGTGAGTTTGGGCGCGTCGAAGGCGGCGTCCGCGGGAGAGAAGCCGGCGCGCCAGACATTGAGCAGCAGGTAGGCCATGCCCAGTGCGAGGAACACGATCTACATCACAAGGCGGAACGTGGCGCCGCTGAATACCGGCACGCCGACGATCGGCTGCGCGATGACCAGCGGCAGTGGGTTGGTGACCGGGCCGAGGTAGCCAATCTTTGCCGGAATCGCGACCAGCGCCACCGCAAACAATGCGCCGAGCTTCAGCTTCTCCGCCGGAACCAGCATCATCGGGATCAGCACAAGGTATTCCGAGATCAGGCCGAGGAACGTGCTGCCGGCGCAGAGCACGATCATCAGCGCGGGGGCGAGCCGTTAGACATTGCCGCCGGTGGCGGCGAGCATGCGCTCCACTCTGGCAAGACGCGCGTTGACCCGAGGATCTGGTCCTGGCGGTTGGCGTCCGCATGGGCGCTGGCGACCATGTCGCCGCGGCTGACTGCCTGGGGGAGACTCATGCGACCGTCCGATCAGCGATCGGTTAACGGGCCGCGCCCTCTCCCCCGACTCCGGCCATCCCTGCTAACCTTGCGCTCATGCCGAACTTCGCGCTGGAAAAAGCCGCCGGGGGGCGCGTCGCAGGGGTTGACGAAGTGGGCCGTGGCCCGCTCGCCGGGCCGGTGGTCGCCGCCGCCGTGGTGTTCCCCGCCGGCGTCCCGCGCAAGCTCGCCGCATTGCTCGACGATTCGAAGAAGCTAACGGCGGAGCAACGCCGGGTCGCGTTCGACGCGCTGCACGCGTCGGGCAAGGCGGAAATCGCGGTCGCCGCGGCCTCGGTGACCGAGATCGACCGGCTCAACATCCTGCACGCCGCCTTGCTCGCCATGCGTCGTGCCGTGGCGCGGCTGCCGGCGCCCCCCGATCTCGCGCTGGTGGACGGCAATGTGGCGCCAATTGTGCCTTGTCCGGTGCGCTGCGTGGTCGGCGGTGATGGCCGCTGCCTGTCGATCGCCGCGGCCTCGATCGTGGCGAAGGTGGTGCGCGACCGCGCCATGACCCGGCTCGCCCTGCGTTGGCCGGGCTACGGGTGGGAAACAAATGTCGGCTACGCCACGGAGTTCCATCGCGAGGCGTTGCTGCGGCTCGGCCCCACGTGCCATCACCGCCCGGCTTTCGCCAGCGTGGCGCAATTGGCACTCGACTTAGACGGGGACTGACCGGGCCGGCCAGTATTCACGGACTGGGAACCGTAGAAGAGGTAGGCTCCTCACGCATCGAATGTGCCGGGTGGAACCGCATGGTGATCGGGAATGCGGTCGCCGACACCTTGTGCCGTCGCGCGACTATATTGGCGCGCGGCGCACTGACCGTGTGTTGCCGGATCGCCGGATGGGACGCGGTTGCCAGCGCGTGCGAAAGCCTGGCGTCGTTCGGCGAATTGCTGCGTGATAATGGCTGCGAGACGGCGGAGGTGGTGTGGCGCGCCGTGGAGCATGCCGCTGCTCTGGTCCGCGCCACCATTACCTCGCCGGACGATGAACTGCATCTGAATACATCGGAGCGGGATCGACTGATGCGGCGGATTGCCGCCCTGCCGGACGGCCGGCTGCCCGGTTCGCGAGACATCGTCGATGACGATATTGATCTGGGGCGCCTCCAATATCGCTTACCCATGGCGATTGCGGCGGCCGACGGTGAGTTCGCACCCAATCAGCCCCCCGGACAGCTTGTCGCCCGTATACTGGCCACCGCGTTCGATACGTTGCTGAGCGATGCGGCCTTGACCGATCGTATGCGGCGTGACGACGCGACCGCGGCGTCGGTGATCGAGCAGATGGCAGCATTCTGCCCCCCGGAGCAATCTCATTGACGCGGCGCGGGACAGACCGTCACGATAGCTGCGGCCTGGTGGCTAGCCAGACCAGCCCCCGCCACCTCCAACCCCCCGAGCGTTGTGGAACTTACCCGCGAACTGCCGCTGGATCAGGTCCTGCTGGGCGACTGTGTCCAGTTGATGCGCATGTTGCCCCCGGCCTCGGTCCACTGCGTGTTCGCCGACCCGCCCTACAACCTTCAGTTGCGTGGCGAGCTGCGCCGTCCGGACGACAGCCTGGTGGACGGCGTGGACGAGGAGTGGGACCGCTTCATCGACTTCCCCACCTACGACGCCTTCACCCGCGAGTGGCTCGCCGAATGCCGCCGCCTGCTGCGCAAGGACGGCACGCTGTGGGTGATCGGGGCCTACCACAACATCTTCCGCATCGGCGCGATTTTGCAGGACCTGGGGTTCTGGATTCTGAACGACGTGGTGTGGCGCAAGGCCAACCCGATGCCGAATTTCCGCGGGCGGCGCTTCACCAACGCGCATGAGACGCTGATCTGGGCGGCGCGGCAGCGCGATTCCCGCCACCGCTTCAACTACCAGGCCATGAAGGCGTTGAACGACGACATCCAGATGCGCAGCGACTGGTTCATTCCGCTGTGCACCGGCGCCGAGCGGCTGCGCAACGAGCATGGCCTGAAGCTGCACCCGACGCAGAAGCCCGAGGCGCTGCTGCACCGCGTGCTGTTGGCCTCGACAGCGCCGGAGGAGATCGTGTTGGACCCTTTCCTGGGCACCGGCACGACGGCGGTGGTCGCCAAGCGGCTGCACCGGCACTTTATTGGTATCGAGCGGCACCCCGCGTACGTGGAAGCGGCGTGGGGCCGGATTCGGGCCGCCACGCGCGTGCCAGTGGATGGTATCGGCACTGCGACATCGCGGCGCGAGGCACCGCGCGTGCCGTTCGGCAGCCTGGTGGAGCAAGGCGTGCTGGCGCCGGGGACGAAACTGCACGACCGGCAGCGGCGGGTGTCGGCGGTGGTGTCGGCGGACGGCACGGTGGTTTCGGGTGCGTTGCGCGGCTCGATCCACAAGGTGGGGGCGCTGGTGCAGAACGCACCGTCCTGCAACGGCTGGACGTTCTGGCATTTCGAGCGGGATGGGCGGCTGGTGCCACTGGATGTGCTAAGGGGGACGGTCGGGGCGTAGTTTGGTTTGAGCGTTGACGCTGGTGTTCGGTAATTGTTGACGCGCGTGCCGATGCTGCCTTTGGGAATCAAACCATGCGTGGAATCATCTCCTGACGTCAGGCAGTCGCTGTGCCTGGCTATCCATCAACATCCAAGTCCGTAGTCGAGCGACTTGCCTTGCTTCAGTTCTTCCTGTGCCCTTTTTTGCGATAATGACAGTAGGCCGCCGACATGGAACCAGTGTCGTGCGCGGGCAGATACCCGGTGCTGCCGGGATACTCTCCGTACCGTCATGTCTGGTGTACGACGGCGCGTGGCATCGGCTGGCCGGGCGCCGGATTGCCGCCTGGATGGCTGACAGTGCTCGATATGCAAAGTGAACAAAGGCGATCGATACGAACCAGCGGCTCATTCGTAACGCGGCGCATCCTTGGCCGAGGGCAGCCGCCAGGCCGGGGACGCACGGCCAGCCCAAGGCTGTCGCACGCCCCCAACCTGGTAACGCATCA
>Ga0335073_10009513_pt1 | contig 13641 bp, 11 predicted proteins | sample Lox_Sample_22_FD_207093 | JGI IMG/M metagenome (GOLD analysis project Ga0335073, IMG submission 207093) | Soil microbial communities from Loxahatchee National Wildlife Refuge, Florida, United States - Lox_Sample_2.2 | ecosystem: Environmental > Terrestrial > Soil > Wetlands | place: USA... | reverse complement strand
TCCGAATAGCACTGCACCGCAGCGAGAATAGGCTCGTTAAACGCTTGGACCGCCGCGCGAGTGGTCGCCGCATATGCCCACTGCGTGAGCCAATCGCGGAATACGCAGCCCGCAGTTGAAGTGAGTTCAGAGGCGTTTACGAGCGACTGTTTCGCGAGCTCTGCGTCTGCGGTGATCACCAGAGCCGTCCAGTACAAGCTCTCGCTGTATTCGCCGAAAATCGACTTGATCTCTCCGCTCGTCGCAAACTGCCTATTCGCCGATGGCTGTTGTTCTTTGGACCCAAGCCAATTCATTCCGAAGACAAATCTACTAATGATGGGACTCATAGCGGCCCCTACTTCTTAACGTCCAGCAGCGGCCCCCTGACGTGTTCAGCATGGAGGTTGACATCCACCTCAACCCGGTCGGCGATCCTGATGAAGGGAATGCCGCTGTTCATGCCGTATTCTTTGCGGTCAAAGGCCATTACCCCCTTGATGTCGTCTACGCCTGTCCCGTAGCCGGCAGCCGTCAGCGACAGGGTCTCTGGTTTAGAGACTCCGCGTATCGTAAACGTACCCGGTATGTCAAAACTGTTTTCACCGGTCTGAACGATCTTTGTGGAATGGAACGTGATGTATGGATCATTCTTGGCGTCGAAGAAGTCTTTGCCTTTCAGCTTGCCATCCTTCATGCCGCTACCGGTGTCGACGCTGGCCGCGTATGCCTTGATGTCCAAAACGCCCGTCGTGACATCGGTCGATGTGAAGGTGAGGGTCGCATCCCACTTGTCAAATTTTCCGGATATGTCGATCGAGGCCTTCACATTGAACCCAATCGTGCTTTTTGCCTTGTCGATTTCGACAACGGGAACCTGTGCCCGACTTAACGGTGTCAATAAGGCGGCAATAATCGGCAGCATTGCGAGATATCTCGTCTTCATAAACCTTTCTCTTTCCCGATCTGTAAGTCTGCATCATTACGCGATGAAGCATTTTCGAGACTGTTACATGCTTGGGACTAAGAAGTGGCACTAGTTTGCAGCACACGCCATTCGCGCGCCGGCCTGCTCTTCTTGCCGACCGGCGCGTGTGTAAATAAGACGGCCTGAGTCTCTCGCTCAAGCGACGACGTGTTCTACAAGCTCGTGCTCGAGCACCTTGGCTTCGACGATTCGCCGGGCCAGGAGCCTAATGCGCTCTGCAAAGGCCAGTCTGGCTGCCTTGGCACCTTCCAGAAGCGCACCAACACCGGGGTGACCTGTCACGTCAGCCGCGAGTAGAGCCTCGAATTCGCCAATGCGAATGTGGTTGAGATGGGCGAGTTTCGCCAGAATGAATAGGTGCCTGGCGACAGGGGATTTAATTTCAGCCAAATGCTTGCGCAACTCCTCCACAAAGACTTCGTGGAGTCGGACTTTGACAACCACGGGCCGCGCGCCGATCAGTTTGAAGCAGTGATCGACGTGTTCCAACGTTTTCGCGGCCATAAACGCTCGCGCTTCAATCAACTCCTTAATGTGCGGGTGGTCTTCCGCGACTTGGGCGAGCTCCTTGTGGAGTTCGGCCGCCCTCTCAGCATGTTGCCGTACCTCGCTAAGGAGCATTACAAACACTTCTTTCGGATCTTCGATTGGCATGACTTTCTCCTTTTGACACATTTGAATGAGATTGGGGTTTCGACGACTGGTGTAACGCTGCTAATGCCGGATACAGCCGATTCTTCCTTTCCGTTGCGCGGATGCCTTTCACATTCCAGGACACAAGCCGACTTCGCATTACGACTCAGGGTTCGATGAGCTTGTGGGTTATCTCCCAGTCCGGTTCGCGTTACAGCCAATCGTAATTATCGAGGTTGCATAATGTGAAAACTCACTCGCTAACACCCTCACTATAGGCAGAGGCTGAGAATGCCGTCTACTGCCCTTTGGGGAAGGTCCGAATGTATATCGGGTCTGGTGAAGTTGTTGTCGAGAGCCTGCATGACAGAGTATCCTCCACTACCGATGAGCCTGATTTCGATCATCTGGTCCATGAGTGCGTCGGCCTGCCTCACGCTGGCTGGAATTAACTTGCTGGTCTGGTTACAGAACCGCACGAGTTTGGCCAATCTCTTCTTTTCTCTGGTCGCAATAGGGACAGCAAGCTTCGCGTTTTGTGAACTGTGGATGATGCGGGCGGGAACTCCCGGAGAGTTTGCGACTGTGCTGAAGTGGGGGCACGTGGCGGTGTGGCTGTTGGTTCTTTCCCTCGTCGGGTTCGTGCGGGTGTACCTGAAGGGCGGACGGCCATGGCTCGGGTGGACGGTCTGCGGCTTGCGCACACTGGCACTCGTTCTCAATTTTCTGGTGGGGCAGAACCTCAACTACCTCCATATCACCCGTCTCCGGCCGATCTTATTTCTCGGTGAATCCGTCCAGATTGCCGAGGGTGTGCCCAACCCCTGGATGCTGGTGGGACAGCTAAGTTTCGTGTTCCTCATCATCTTTCTCGCGGACGCCAGTATCACTGCCTGGCGCAGGGGCAACCGCCGTCGTGCAGCAGCTGTCGGCGGAAGCACCGTGTTTTTCATACTCTTCTCAACCGTCCAGTCCGTATTCGTGTTCTGGGGAATCGTTCGAGGGCCAATTGTGGCGAGTTTATCCCTCATGGGCTTGGTCGCAGTGATGGGCTACGAGTTGAGCAGTGACACGATCCACGCGTCCGAACTCATCCGCAAGCTGCAGGAGAGCGAAACCGGGTTGCACGAAATTGAAGAAAGGATGAGGCTGGCCATCGAGGCTGCCGGTTTCGGCGTTTTGGTTCGGGATTTCGCGCGGAACGAAATGTGGGCGTCCGACAGATGGCGTACGTTATTCGGTTTTTCAGGGACCGAACGGCTGGAATTTGAACCTGTTATCCAGCGAATCCACGCGGATGACCGCGACGCACTCCAGTCAGTGCTGGAAAAAGCAAGATCGGGTCACGGCGTTTACGACACGCAGTTTCGAGTAGTACTTCCGAGCGGAGAGGTGCGCTGGATCGGGGCTCGTGGACGCGTCGAGTTTGACCGCGCCGGAAAGCCAGCTTTTGCGCGCAGCGTGTCGCATGACATGACGAGAGAGAAGGAAGCCGAGGAGGAAGCCGAGAAACTGCGGCAGGAGATTGCGCATGTAGACCGCGTCTCGATGATGGGCCAGCTAGCCTCGGCGCTGGCGCATGAGATTAATCAGCCGCTCGGTGCGATCTTGCGCAACGCGGAGGCTGCGGAGCTTTTGATGCAGGAAAAATCGCCGGACATGGAGGAAGTCCGCGCAGTACTCGCCGACATCCGCAAGGACGACCAGCGTGCGGGCAATGTGATCGACCGAATGCGAGGGATGCTCAAGCGGCACAATCTGGACATGCGGCCCGTGGCTGTGGGCGACCTTGTTGGCGAAGTCGCCGCTCTCGTACGTCCGGACGCTGCGGGAAGGCATATAAATCTGGAATTGGCGGTGGCAGACGATCTGCCGCCCGTATTTGGTGACGCCGTGCATCTTCAGCAGGTGTTGCTGAACCTGATCGTCAATGGGATGGATGCTCTCGACGAGGCGAAATCGGATGATCGACGTGTCGCCGTAACCGCAGCACTCGACGGAACAAATACCGTTGAGATCGCCGTCAGTGATTCCGGCCCGGGTGTTCCCGCTGACAAACTCAAGAACATTTTCGATTCCTTTTTCACTACCAAGGCGAACGGGATGGGCATCGGTTTGTCGATTTCTCGCACGATCATTGAGGCACACAAGGGTCGGCTCTGGGCAGAGAACAAGAGTGAGGGTGGAGCTTCGTTTCGGTTTACGCTGCCGATCGCACAGAAGGGCGTCTCTAAATGAGCGTGACCGTACCCATTGTTCACGTTGTCGACGACGATGTCTCTTTCCTTACTGCGATCTCACGGCTGCTCGGGGCGAGCGGATTCTCGGTAAAGACATATTCGTCCGCGCAAGAGTTTCTCGCGCGACGCGATGCACATGCACCAGGCTGTGTGCTGGCAGATTTGCAGATGCCTGAAATGAACGGATTCGATCTGCAATCTGCACTGGCGCAGACTCCCAATCCTCTGCCGATTCTCTTTTTGACCGGACATGGCGATATTCCTTCAACCGTGCAAGCCATGCGCGGCGGGGCGGAGGATTTCCTGGAAAAAAGGGCTCCAAAGGATAAGTTGCTTGATGCAGTGAAACGTGCCCTCGCCCGCGACTCTCGTGAGCGCGAGGCGCGCGACCGGCAACGTGAGTTACGCGCGCTCTTCGACACGCTCACCGATCGTGAGCGTGAAGTGCTTTCTCATGTTGTGCAGGGACGACTCAACAAACAGATTGCCTGGGATCTCGGCATCCACGAGCGAACCGTGAAACTGCATCGTACCGCGATCACCACGAAGTTAAATGTGCAGTCGGTAGCGGAACTCACCCGACTAACGCAGGAAGCGGGCATCTTCCTGAAGCTCGTCCAGACCTTCCCTAAAGGGCAGTAGCCGACGTTCTCTTTCAGCTCTTATAGTACCCATCTGATGGAGCGAAGCTCGGTCAGATTGTGGACAGCTCATTCATATCCAAAGAGCTTTCGCGGTAGCAAGACATCGTGCATCTCGTGCTGCCTGTCAACTGCGATTTTCGGCAGTAGCAGCAAACTATGAATATTGGCTTATAGGAACGAGTACCAAAAGGAATGGAGAAGACGTCATGGACAGAATGTTGGTAGTGGTATTTGACAACGAAACCAAGGCACAGGAAGCGAAAAAAGCTCTTCTGCTACTGGACAAAGAAGGCAGGATCAGCGTGTATGGCTATGCGGTGGTTGCAAAGAATGCAGATGGCACAGCATCGATCAAGCAAGGGGATGACTCCGGGCCCCTCGGAACACTCGCAGGAACGGCTCTTGGAAGTCTGATCGGCGCCTTGTTCGGACCGGTAGGACTGGTGGTTGGCGCAACAGCGGGGTTTGCCGGCGGAGCTGCAACGGACCTGAGCGATGCCGGGGTTGGTGAAGACTTCATCGACGACGTCAGTAAGGACCTATTGCCTTCCAGAGTGGCCGTGGTCGCGGAGATTGAAGAAGATTGGACGGCGCCTGTGGACATTCGAATGGAGGAGATTGGCGGTATCGTTTTCCGCCGGGCGCTCTCGGACGTGAGGCAGCAGGTCCACCAAGAGAACGTCGCTGCGATGAAGGCAGACCTGGCCCAACTCAAGGCCGAACACGCCCAGGCGAGCGCTGACCGCAAAGCAAAGCTCCAGGAGAAGATCAACAACCTTGACTCGAAGATCCAGGCTCACTTGCAGAAGGCGAAAGAAAAGCGCCAGGCAGCCGAGCTCGAAGCTCAAGTCAAGGCCAAGATACTCAAGGCCAAAGCTGCAGTCGCAGAATTGGTGACGCGTTAACAGAATCAGACTCGTCCGGGCCCGAGTGAGCATCAGCCCACTCCCATCGGGGAGCCATTAAAGACTTCCCGATGGGGACATGCGACTCTGAGGAAGGAGATCGAGATGAAGTGGAAAGCAGTTGCCATCGTCGGGACTGTCCTGTTCCTTGCCGGTTTCCTATTAGGATTTATTCCTCAGCACCAAATAGCTTCAAAACTCGCGACGCAGCTGGAAACTGTGCGGCTGGAAAGCAAGTTGAGGGAGATTCGCGAGTTGGCTTCGCTTAGCTACATCGAGGCAGCAAAGCTCAATTACGGATCAGCAGCAGAAGAGTCGGAACGGATGTTTGGCCTAGCCAGCGAAGTCGCTAGTGCTACACAGGACGATGCGTTGCGGAACAGCCTCAACGGCTTGTCAACATTCCACGATAACGTAATGAGCAAACTGAGAGCTGCCGATGCGAGCGTACTCGAGCCGCTACAACAGATTGTGCAAAAAACTCAAAGAGAATTGAAGCGTTGAAGGGCCGGCCTGTCATCCCAGCCCGTCCGACCTTCCCGAAAGGGCAGTAGACGGCGTTCTCTTGCGTTCCTATAGTACTCTTCGAATCCCTATGAGCAGTGCCACTATCATCTATGTCGCAGTTATTGACGACGACGAGGACATCTGCCGAGCATTTGGCCGGCTGTTACGGGCGGCGGGAATGCAGGCGGTTACTTACGATTCGGCTGAATCGTTTCTCGCAGACACCAAGCATCCCGAGTTCAGCTGCCTTGTGCTCGACATCCAGCTAGGTAAGATGTCCGGCATAGAACTCGCGGCACAGCTCGTGGCAGCAGGCAGGCGTACGCCCATCATCTTTATCACCGCTCATGACGATCCTGACGTGCGCACCGCGGCCGAAGCGCTGGGTTGCGCTGCTTACTTCCGAAAAACAGATTCTGGCAAAGACGTGCTCGAAGCCATCCGGAAGGCGGCAGCGTAGCGCGCAGATAGACACTAAAGGGACCGCGATGCACCACGTTGACGGAACCATAAAGGGCGCCCGGTGAGAGTCTCGATGCAGGTAGGCGGCTCATTATCGAGAGCGTATCCGGTAGGAGAACGACGAATGAAGTCTAGCGGCAGTACGTCCAGAGGTGAAGGACACAGGCAAGGTAGGGCACTTCGCGAGAAGTGTCCACGCGCTTCGCAGGGCGAGTGGAAGCCGCGCTCCAAGTCGCAGGACATCATCAAGCTTCTTGAACAGTCGGACGCCGACCGAATTCCGGGTCTCATTCCGCTCAAGTACCAGCGAATGTCGGTCTCGCCTTTTACCTTCTTCCGCGGCTCCGCCATCATCCAGGCGCGGGACCTCGCGAACGCAAACGTTGCGGGAATCATCGTGCAAGCATGCGGCGACTGCCACCTGGCGAATTTCGGCGGTTTCGCCTCGCCGGAGCGAAAGTTCGTTTTCGACATCAACGATTTCGACGAGACCTACCCTGGTCCCTGGGAGTGGGACGTCAAGCGTCTCGGAGCCAGCCTGATACTTGCTGCGCGGGACAACAGCTTCTCTAAGGGCAACGCGCGCGAGGCGGTGCACGCGGCGGCCGCGGCATATCGGAAACGGATGGCGGAGTTCGCTGAGATGACGGTGCTCGAAAGGTATTACGCACAAGTGAACTTCGAAACTATTCAAGAGTACTTCCGCAACGATCCGGATATGTCGGCACGATTGGCGAAGAAGTATAAGAAGGCCCAGTCCCAAACCTCGGAGGCGGTAGCCCCCAAACTCACGACGCTTGACGACGGACGACCAATGATCAAGGACGAGCCCCCGGTCCTCTACCATCCTCAAGGCTTTACTCGAGCTTTCGAAAAGCAACGCGAAGAGTTCGTCAAGGGATATAAGCATTCTCTGCAAGCGGATCGGCGACTTTTGTACGACCGTTATCGCTACCAGGACGCTGCTATGAAAGTCGTGGGAGTTGGCAGCGTGGGGACCCGCTGTGCTGTTTCCCTCCTTTTGTCCGAAGACGGTGATCCGCTCTTCCTGCAATTCAAGGAAGCACGCAGGTCTGTGCTGGAGTCGCCGCGCGGCAAGAGTCGCTATTCGAACCAAGGGTACCGAGTGGTGGAAGGCCAGCGACTGATGCAGGGAGCAAGCGACATCTTTCTCGGTTGGAGCAGCACGAAGCGGCACGATTACTACGTTCGTCAGCTCCGCGACATGAAAGTCTCCGCGGAGGTAGAAACGTTCAAGCCGAGCACGCTAATTGCGTACGCAACCCTGTGCGGCTGGACCCTGGCACGTGCTCACGCGAAGACCGGCAGTGCAGTCATGATTGCCGGATACCTGGGATCAAGCGAGCAGTTCGACGACGCTTTGGCGAACTACTCGGAAGCCTACGCGGACCAGGCGGAGCGCGATTTTAAGGCGTTTCAAACTGCGGTTCGTTCAGGTCGCCTATCGATAGAGCCAGCCAAAGATACGGGCTTGGAATTCTTGATCTAGTTGGGCGGCTCCTTGTTGTCCTTAGCGGCCTGATCAAAGTATCGCGCCAAGACAGGGTAGCCGAGCTGTGGGGAGAACGAGCATGAAGGGCAAGATCGAACCGAACGCAGGCATCGGTCTATCCGACGATTCTCTCATCCGGGGTGGTCCGTTCTATGAGATTCAGAGAGTGACTAGGCTCATTCACCCCGACCGATGGGACTTTCCACGTCGGATCAGCTTCGCTATCGCTGTCGGGTGGATACCATTGCTGCTGATTACCCTGCTTTCCAAGCCCGAGGCCGTGATGTCGTTCCTCAGAGACTATCGCATTCACTCCAGAATGCTCATCGCCGTCCCCGTATTGTTGTTGGGTCAGAGGTCGGTGGAATCTGGCTTTCGCACCGTCGTGGAACACATACGCAATGCTGGTCTGCTCGCGGATGCCGATCGCGTGCGTGAGGACACTCTTATGGTGGGGCTGCGGCGACTGCGCGATTCAGTTCTGCCGGAATTAATCATCTTGCTACTTGTAGTCGCTCACACCGTTCTTTCCTTCTCAATGCTCGTGGATGCTACTCCGTGGCTCGCGACTGCGACATCGACCGGCCTTCGTTTAACTCCGGGAGGCTGGTATGCGGTCTTGATAAGTGCATCCATCTTTCAATTCCTGTTTTTACTCAGTCTCTGGAAATGGCTGCTGTGGTCGATCTTCGCGTTTAAGCTGTCGAGAATGCCTTTGAACTTAGTTCCGATCCATTCTGACCAGCACGGGGGCCTTGGGTTCCTGGGGCTGATGGCAAATGGCTTCGCACCCATTTCCTTTGCAGCCACGGCCGTCATTGGAGCCACGTGGCGCCATGAAATATTGCACCACCATGCGCACCTGTTGAACTTCAAATTACCCGCCATCGGTTTGGTCGTAATTATCGCCGTTCTGGCACTGTTGCCCTCGGTCTTCTTTATTCCTCTGCTATCCGCGCTTCGCCGTAAAGGGATTCTGGAATATTCGACATTGGGACAGATTCAGACGATCGAATTCGACGAGAAGTGGATCGCGCACCGGGAAGGTCGTGAGTCGCAGGTTCTGACAGCGATGGAGAGCAGCACCGTCATTGATTTCAGCACAATATACGACAGGGTTAAACAGCTGGGCCCGCTCCCTGTCGACAGAAATGCGTTGATCCCGCTTGCACTGTCCGTCGTCATCCCAATATTGCCCACGATCTTTGCTGAGATCCCGGTCGCTGTCGTCCTCAAAGATCTGTTCGACGCATTGCGCTCGTTCTAGGTTCGGCACAAATTGAAGCGTGAAGATGCGAATTTCACTTCCCCCCGTATGTGGCTGCTTCCAGTTTCTTGGACGTGGATCCTCCCAAAGCCTATGGCCCCTAAGAAGTAGGTTCTTATTTCATAGCTAGCGAGCTCTAGCCCAGTTTAGCCGGAGGTTCGCATCGCTAGTGGGGTTTTATCCGGTGACTGCACGGACCTTCCCTAAAGGGCAGTAGACGGCGTTCTCTTTCCATTCCTATAGTTCTCATTGAATCCAGATAGGCAGCGTTACGAAGCTTTCCGTCGCAGCTGTTAACCGAGACTAAGGCGTTCGATAGCTGCTGCGCGAGTATCACGTGCCTTAATGGCAATAACCCGGCGAGGGAAGCAGGAGCAATGTATGAACTTAGGATCGAGTGTTCGAAGAACTGCTTTTAGTGCGTTGGCAATCTTAAGCATCATCGCCGCGGGTAGCTTTAGCTGTCATGCCCAAGCCACCAAGCCAAACATAGTCGTCATCATGGGCGACGACGTTGGCATGTGGAACATTGGCGCCTACCACCAGGGGTTGATGGCAGGTAGGACGCCAAACCTCGACAAGATGGCCGCGGAAGGTATGCGCTTCACCGACTATTATGCGGAGGCGAGCTGCACGGCTGGGCGCGCCCAATTCATCACTGGCGAACTTCCCATTCGCACTGGCATGACCACAGTCGGCCAGGCTGGGGCCAAGATCGGTATCCCTGACCAGGCAGTAACACTTGCGACGGTACTCAAGTCCATGGGCTACGCCACTGGGCAATTCGGCAAGAACCATCTCGGCGACCGTAATGAATTTCTACCTACCGTTCACGGATTCGACGAGTTCTACGGCTACCTCTACCACCTCGACGCGATGGAGGACCCTTGCCATGTCAACTATCCTCCGGCGTTGAAGAACACAGTAGGACCGCGCAACGTGGTCCACAGTTGGGCCACGAACGTGGACGATCCGACGGTCGACCCCCGCTGGGGAAAGGTCGGCAAGCAGAAGATTGAGGATGACGGGGAAATGTGTCCGAAACGCATGGAGACGGTAGACGACGAGTTCCAGGCCGCAGCCTTCAAGTGGCTCGATAAGGCAAAGGCCGACAACAAACCCTTCTTCCTGTGGCTGAACCCCACGCGCATGCACGCTGTTACCCACTTGTCGCCGAAGTATGAGGCTATGCGAACCCCGGAGAACAACTGGACCATCCAGGAGGCCGGCATGGCACAACTCGACGACATCGTGGGGGCCACTCTGCAAAAGCTGAAGGACATGGGGGTTGACGACAATACCATCGTGGTCTTCACCACCGACAACGGTACCGAGAACTTTACCTGGCCGGACGGCGGACAGACTCCCTTTGCTGGCGGCAAGGGCACGGCTTTAGAGGGCGGCTTCCGCGTACCCGCAATTGTTCGCTGGCCAGGCAAAATACCTGCCGGAAAGGTTGAGAACGGAATCTTCTCCGGGCTCGACTGGTTTCCGACGTTCGTTGCCGCTGCGGGCGATCCCAACATTGCGGCCGAATTGCAGAAAGGCAAGCAGATCGGCGATGCCAACTACAAGGTGTACCTCGACGGATACAACCAGCTAGACCTGCTCACCGGGAAAGGCCCGTCAGCCCGGCACGAGGTGTACTACTTCACCGAGAGCACGCTATCGGCGGTGCGCATTAACGATTTCAAGTATCGCTTCACCGATCAGCCGGGTGGTTGGTTCGGCGCAACGGTCAAGGTGGACTGGCCGATCCTGACCAACCTGCGGCTCGATCCTTTCGAGCGTACGGGATCGCCGACCGCGACGGGCGGATCGTTGTTTTACTTTCCAAACTGGTTTGCATACCAGTTCTGGCGCTTCGTGTTCGTGCAGCAACAGGTAGGGAAGCTGGCACAGACCGCGCTCGAATTCCCGCCAATGCAGAAGGGCGCGAGCTTCAATTTGCAGGCATTGAAAGAGGAACTCGACAAGAAGGCGCAGGAGCACGAGGCCCAGTAGTTTAGCAACCAACCAGGCGGGCGGCTTACAAACGCTCTCGTCGTCTTTGGCGCTAACCCAAGCGCGAATTTAGGAGATCGGAATGGACTTAGGAGCAAGTGTTCGAAGATTTTCATTTGGAGCGTTGGCGGTCTCAAGCTTCATCGCCGCCGGCAACTTCACCAGTCACGCACAAACCACGCAAACCAGTAAGCCCAACATCGTCGTCATCATGGCCGACGACATCGGGTGGTCCAACATCGGCGTTTACAACATGGGCATGATGGCCGGCAAAACGCCGAACCTCGACAAGATGGCCAAAGAGGGGATGATCTTCACCGACTATTACGCCGAGGCAAGCTGTACGGCGGGTCGCGCGGCCTTTATCACCGGCGAACTGCCCATTCGTACGGGCATGACGACAGTGGGCCAGGCGGGTGCGGCGCTCGGTCTGCCCGCCGAGGCCATGACGATGGCCACGGCGCTCAAGGCGCTGGGCTATACCACCGGACAATTCGGCAAGAACCACCTCGGTGATAGAAACGAGTTTCTCCCCACCGTTCATGGCTTCGACGAATTCTTCGGCTATCTGTATCACCTGGACGCGATGGAAGACCCGTTTCATCCAGCTTATCCCCAGGAGCTGTTGAACACGGTTGGCCCGCGCAATCTGGTACGCTCCTGGGCGACTGACACGGACGATACGACGGTGGACCCGCGCTGGGGCAAAGTCGGCAAGCAGAAGATCCAGGATGAAGGGCCGCTGCCGCCGCACCCCATGACCGGGATTAAGTACAACATGGAAACGGTGGACGAGGTATTTGTCGCTGACTCCCTCGCGTTCATAACCAAGGCTAAGGCCGCCAACAAACCCTTCTTCCTTTGGCTCAATCCCACGCGCATGCACGTCGTCACGCATCTCTCGCCGAAATACGAAGCGATGCGTAACTCAAAGAACGGCTGGACGGAACAGGAAGCAGGCATGGCCCAGCTGGACGACAACGTGGGCGCGGTGATGCAGTATCTCAAGGACAATGGGTTGGATGACAACACCATCGTCATGTTCACCAGTGACAACGGCGCCGAGCAATTCACCTGGCCCGATGGTGGACAAACGCCGTTCGCCATGGCCAAGGGCACGGTCATGGAGGGTGGCTTCCGCACGCCCGCGATACTTCGCTGGCCAGGGCACGTCCCGGCGAACTCCATCCAGAACGGCATCTTCAGCGGGTTGGACTGGCTGCCCACCTTTCTTGACGCTGCCGGCAACTCGCACATCAACGACCAACTGCTGCAGGGCCTAACAGTCGGTGACCGGACCTATAAGAACCATCTGGACGGTTACGACCAGATGGAAGCGATCACGGGCAAAGGTCCGTCTGCGCGTCACGAAATCTACTATTTCGGCGAAAGCACCCTCGGCGCGGTACGTATCGACGATTTCAAATATCGCTTCATTCAGCAGCCCGAAGGCTGGGTGGGTGACAAAACCCACCCGGACATGCCCATCCTGACCAACCTGCGCCTGGATCCTTACGAGCGAACAGGCTGGGCAGGAAACGGAGCGGCAAAAGGGTCGATGCAGTATTGGGATTGGTTCCGGTACGAGTTCTGGCGCTTCGTGTTTGTACAACAGGAAGTAGCCAAGCTGGCCAAGACCGCCATCGACTATCCGCCGATGCAGAAGGGCGCAAGCTTCAACCTTGATGCGCTGAAAGCGGAGCTGGCAAAGAAAATGGCTGACGCGCAGGCAGGGGCCGCTTCCCAGTAATCGTATGGTGTTCCCGCCGGGCGGCTCGCAAGAGTCGCCCGTTCTTCACCTCGGGGCTTTGTTTGACCTCGTTGAGGGGGGACGTGGCAGATTCTTCGCTACTGACGGCAACAACCTTTCAATCGACGGAGACAAAGATGAGACGTTCAATTACTCAGTTCCTATATGTACTGCTGCTGTTCACCAGTGCAGCGTTTGCTGCGGATCCGCTTCCGTCGTGGAATGACGGAGCAGCGAAACAATCCATCATCACATTTGTTGAGAAGGTGACGACACCTGGCTCGCCGGATTTCGTGCCGGTGCCGGAACGCATTGCGGTCTTCGATAACGACGGCACTTTGTGGAACGAAGAGCCGTTGCCGGTCCAGTTGTTCTTCGTCATTGACCGGGTGAAAGCGCTGGCTCCGCAGCATCCCGAGTGGAAGACGCAGGAGCCGTACGCGTCACTGCTCAAGGGCGACGCGAAAGGAGTGATGGCCAGCGGTGAACGCGGACTGATGGACATCATCATGGCCACTCATACAGGAATGACCACGGTGGAGTTCGAGAAGATCGTGAACGACTGGATCGCGACGGCGAAGAACCCGAAGACCGGAAAGCTCTTCACGGACATGACCTTTCAGCCAATGCTGGAAGTGCTGGCCTACCTCCGGGCGAACGGATTCAAGACCTACATCGTGTCCGGCGGCGGCATCGAATTCATGCGCCCGTGGGCGGAGCGGGTTTATGGCATCCCGCCGGAACAGATT
>Ga0335073_10009510_pt1 | contig 13643 bp, 11 predicted proteins | sample Lox_Sample_22_FD_207093 | JGI IMG/M metagenome (GOLD analysis project Ga0335073, IMG submission 207093) | Soil microbial communities from Loxahatchee National Wildlife Refuge, Florida, United States - Lox_Sample_2.2 | ecosystem: Environmental > Terrestrial > Soil > Wetlands | place: USA... | reverse complement strand
GCACCTCGATCGCCCCGCCGTACGGCTCCAGCGCCGAGAAGCCGACGTCGTCCAGGACGACGTACAGCACGCTCGGCGCGCCCTCCGGTGGGACCGGCTGGGCGTACGGCGCCCAGTCCGGCTTCGAGTCCTGGATGTCGATGTTGATCGTGCCCTTGAATGGCTTGCTCATGACCCTCTCCTTGTCCTTGTCTTTTCTTGTCGTCGTCTTTTCTTGTCGTCGTCTTTGCCGTGGTTGTTGTCGTCGTCTTGGCTCTGGCGGCTGTCACCCGGGTCGCTGGCCCTCCGATCCAGCGGCGGCCCGGCCCGCAGGTGGATGACGGCGCCGTCCCAGGCGTGGACGGCGGGAGCGTCCCTGGCTGGCTGACGGGGCGGTCCGCCCGGCGGCGATCACGGCATCAACCTGGCGGAGGAATCCGATCAAAGACTTCGCCAGGAACCCCGCGCCGATCAGCGACAGGATCTGCGCCTCTGGCCGTCCGGTCCTGCGGGCGATGGCCCGGGCGACCGGCTTGGCGGCCGCCCCGGTCAAGCCGGTCAGGCCCATCTGGCCCATCGCCATCCAGTTCCATTTCGGCATCTTCGGCGCTTCCTCCGGATCCCGGTTACCGGTCTCCTGGTTCACCTGCCGGGCGCTGGTCACTGGCATGTGCCCTTCACGGCGGTCTGCACATTGCCTGCCGCGGTCTTCACCTGGGTGACCGAGGACACGACCGTGGCGACCGTGGTCACGGACGGCTGGCCCATCGCGGATTTGACCGCGGTCTCCAGGCCGGACACCGAGTTCTTCAGCGCCGTGGTCTGCGACGGGTACGCCGACTTCACGTCGGCGACGAACGTCTTGGCATCAGCCTGAACTTTGCTCACCGCGCTGTTCACGGAGCTGAGGTCGTGGATATTGACATTGACATTGCCCAGGTCGTTCACCGAGGTCTTGAGCTGGTCGGCGGCCGTGCAGTAGGCCGGCTTGCTGCTGCTGCACCCGGCGGCCAGCCCGGACAAGGCCAGGACCAGGGCGGCGGCCGGAAGCAGCCCCCACCTGCGCAAGCCAGGCAAGCCTGGCCGGTCTGCTGGTCTCATGCGTCCTCCCGGATGGCCGGCGTTCCGGCCGGAGGCGGCGGGATAGCCGTCCTCCGGCCGGGGCCCGGCCGGGTCAGCTGACTTCGCCGGCGGCTTCCTGGATCGCCTTGTTGATGTCCCTCGGCTTGACGTCGAGTTCCTTGGCGATCTGCTTCTCGGCCTTCAGCCCGGCCTTGTCCACCGCCTCCTCGATCGTGCTCTCCCCGACGATGACCAGCGCGGCCTGCCCGTCGTCGATGATGTCTCCGAGCTCCTTGCAATCTGCGCGGGACATGCCGCGCCACAAGTGGCCGCTCACCGCGCCGACGACCGCGCCGGTCGCGGTGGCGGCGATGAACGCGGGCGGGAACAGACAACCGATCAGCGCGCCGACGGCGGCGCCGCCCCACCCCCCGTGCCGGGTGGCCATCTCGTCCTTGTTCTCGTGCACCTTGCCCTCGTCGTCCTTGGTGACCACGGCCGCGTCATAGCTGCCGACAACGCCAGCGGCATGCAGGTCCTTGACGACGTCGTAGTCGGCTTCGGCCGCATCCTTGCTCAGATAGGTGCCGATGTAGATGAATACTGCTTCGGGCTTCGCCATGTCGCATCTCCTGTTCTGACCGCATCCGGATGAACACGGCAGTGGGTCGGAAGCCGGATCATGAGGACCGTCAGCGGTAGGCACCTGCCGGCGGCCTAGGATCAGGCTGTTTTCTCGGTCAATCCCAGGCTGCACGCCGGCGTCATGGCCGCACACCATCCCATCGGGATGAAGCCCATCCATCCCATCGGGGTGAAGACCATCCGGCCCGAGGCGGCTGACGATCACGGGTAAGCCAGCCCGGCCCGGGTCCTCGGTCACCCGCCCAGGGGACTCATCGGCCGGGCGCTGGCGTGTGGCGCGGCCGGCCCCGGCCGGCCACTCTGGACCGTGCTGCCCTGCAGCAGGGCAGCCGGCCCCGATCCGGAGACCGCCACCGCCCGTCGGCCGACGCGAAGGAGACAGGGCCGTGCCAGCTGACGAAGACACCCCGAGCCGGCGCCGGGTCCTTGGCAAGGACCGGATGGAGGGCTACAGCGACGGCATATACGGATTCGCCGCCACGCTGCTGGTCCTGGACCTGGTCCTCCGCCCGCCTGGCACACCGCTGCAGCAGGTGCTGCATGCCTGGCCTGGCTACCTGGCCTATGTCGTCAGCTTCCTGACCATCGGCGTCTCCTGGCTCCTGCACACCGCCTTGACCGACCAGCTCGCCCACGTCGACGAGCTGTTCCTGCGGCTCAACCTGCTCCTGCTGCTCGTGGTGGTCTTCCTGCCCTTTCCGACCGGGCTCATCGCAGACGCCCTGCGGCATAACGACATCAGCGGCGAACGGGTATATGTCACCATGTACGGGCTCACCCTCCTGGCCATCAGCCTGCTGGGGTCCGCCCTGGACGCCTACGCGCGCCACGAGCATCTCTACTCGCCGGCGAAAGAGGGCGAGGAACTGCACCGCACACGGCGAAAACTCCTGCCCGTCGTCATCGGGTACATGATCGCGATCCTCATCGGGCTCCTTCTGCCGATAGCGGCGGTGGCGCTTTACTTCGGTCTCGCGGTGTACCTGGTGGTGCCGTTCCGGGAGGTCGCACGGGTGCTGCGCGGCCGGCACAGTTCCCGCCAGTGAACCCGCCTCAACGCCCGATCAGGGCCCGGCCGCAGGCTGGGTGACGCCGCCGCAGGCCACGTGAATATCGCCACCGCCGACCTGGCTACGGCCGGGGTCCTGGTTGCGTTCGCCCTGGACAAGCCTCGGCGGCGCGACGGATGGGCGCCCACCATTCATCCCATCGGGATGAAGCACATTTGTGACGTACGGTCCAGGCTTGGATGTGGGAAACGGACGTCCCGGGACGCTCACCGGCCGCTGCCTGATGTCGGCTGAGGAAGCCGGGGAACTGCACGAGATGGAAACGGCGGACGCCGCCAGCTGACCACGCCAGCCAGCGTTCACGACTAGCAGGAGGAACGAGATGTTCGGAGCACGCAGGGTCGCGCGACGTACCGGGCGGCGCACCGCGCGGCGTGTTTCCCGCCGCCGGTAACGGCTCACAGCGAGCGGCCCGCAGCCGCCGGGAACCCTCAGACATGCGACGGTGGCGCCCGGACCTGACCGCGGGCCGGTATCAGGAACAGGCGACGATGACCGCTGAACCGCCGGACAGCCCGGTCGCCCAAGCGGCCGGCAGCCTGGAGGTGCGCTGGATCTTCCCCGGCCAGATGCAGAGCGCGGTGGCCGGATGGTTCGGGCGGTTCCCGGCCGGGACGGAATCACGCGAGGACGCCTATCTGCTGGATCCGCCGCTGCCCGGCCTGTCGGTGAAGATCCGCGGGGGCGGTGCGCTGGAGGTGAAGGCCTACCGTGGGAGCCCAGGGATCCTGGAGATGGCGGGCCGCGCCCGCGGGCGCCTGGAGTGCTGGCAGAAGTGGTCCTTTCCCTTTCGCCCGCCCGGCCCCGGCAGCGGCGACCCGCCCGGCTGGACGCCAGTACGTAAGAGGCGGCGCATCAGCCGGTTCTCGTCGGTCGGCGGGCCGACCGTGGCGCGTGCCCCAGGGCTGGGCCAGCAGCCGCGGTGCGAGGTGGAACTCACCGAGGTCCACGCGCGTGGCCAGCGCTGGTGGACCCTGGGGTTCGAGGCGACCGGCACCGCCGGTCTGCTCCGCAGAGAACTTGAGGCCGCCGCCGCGCTGGTGTTCGCCCAGCCCCTGCCCGGCGGGGTGGTACCCGGCCTAGCTGACTCCAGGTCCTATGCGCAGTGGCTGGGCCAGCGGCCCCGCGCCGGCACTGACGCCGACGCCTGAAGAACTGTCGCCTGAGGTGCCCGGCCCCTGTGCGGTCGGCCCGGCGGGGCGATCAGCATAGTCTGCCTCCCAGCCGCCATCCCGCGTCGTGCGCAGTCCTGCCGCGTTGGAGTGGCCGCCGGGTCCGTTGTCACGCTTGACCTGATTCGCGGCTCCGGAAGATTATGGGAGCTGGCAGACCTTCGCCGGGGGTCGGGCATGGGCGTGAGCGATGTGCGTCAGCAGGCCGGCCGACCGCACCGCGCGGGCCGGCCGGGGTCCGATCTTGTCATCTCGAAGATGCACCGTCCGCTGTTGCGGCCCGGAACGGTGCGCCGTACGCGGCTGATTGAGCGGCTGGCGCGGGGCGATCCCCGTCCTATTGTGTCGGTCGTCGCGCCGCCGGGTTACGGAAAGACGACGCTGCTGTCGCAGTGGGCCGAGCATGACGGCCGGTCCTTCGCGTGGGTGTCGGTCGACGAAGGAGACAACGACCCGAAGGTCCTGCTGACCTACGTCGCCGAAGCCCTTGATGCGGTGGAGCCGATCGATAAGCGGGTGTTCGACGCGCTGGCTTCCCCGGTGAGCTCGGTGCCCGGCACGGTCGTTCCGAGGCTGGGGTCGGCGTTTGCGTCGATGTCGTCGCCGGTGGTGCTGGTGCTGGATGACGTGCACGTGCTGCATGACCGGGAGTGCCGGGCCGCGCTGTCGGTGCTGGCCGATCACGTGCCGGGCGGCTCGCGGCTGGTGCTCGCCGGCCGGGCGCAGCCGCCGCTGCGGATCGCGCGGCTGCGCGCCGAGGACAAGATCGTGGAGATCGGCCCGGGTGACCTGTCACTCACCGCCGGGGAGGCGTCATCGCTGCTGCGCGACGCTGGCCTCACCCTGAGTGAGGAGGAAGTGGCGGAGCTGCACCGGCGGACCGAGGGGTGGCCGGCCGGGCTGTACCTGGCGGCTCTCTACCTGCGGGAGGGCGGCCCGCTGGCGGGCGCGGTGGTCTCCTTCGGCGGGGATGACCGGCTGGTGAGCGAGTACGTGGAGTCGGAGTTCCTGGCGCGGATCTCCCGTCGGCAGCGGGTGTTCCTGACCCGGACCGCGGTGCTGGAGCGCATGTGCGGGCCGCTGTGCGATGCGGTGCTCGAGCAGAGGGGGTCGGGCACGGTCCTGGCCGACCTAGAGCGGTCGAACCTGCTGTTGGTGCCGCTCGACCGGCACAAGGAGTGGTACCGCTACCATCATCTGTTCCGCGACATGCTCCTGGCCGAGCTGCGCAGCCTGGAGCCCGAGCTGATGCCCGTCCTCCAGGGGCGGGCCGCGCAGTGGTATGAGCACAACGGGGCGCCCGGCGAGGCAGTGGAGTACTGGATGCAGGCCGGCGACGTGGATGCCACGGCCCGCCTTGCCGCCGCGCTGGCGCTTCCCACCTACCAGCAGGGCCGGGCCGCGACGGCCGAGCGGTGGCTCGGGTGGCTCGAGGGCCACGGCGCCCTGGAAGATCACCCGGCGGTCGCCGTCCTGGCGGCGATGGTTCCCGCCATGACCGGTAAACCGGCCGACGCCGAACGACGGGCCGGGGTCGCCGAGCGCGCAGCCACCGTCGCGAGCCTGCCGGACGGGAGCCCTTCGGTCGAGCCGTGGCTCGCGCTGCTGCGGGCGCTGCTGTGCCGTGACGGGGTGGACCAGATGCGGGCCGACGCGGAGGTCGCGGCCAAGACCATGGCCGCCGGGAGCTTCTGGCGGGCAGCGTCGCTGCTGTTCCTGGGGATGGCGCACCTGATGGCCGGCGACCCGGACCAAGCCGATGCCGTCTTCGAGGACCAGGTCGCCGAGGCCCGGGCCGCCGGGGGAACGCTCGGCGCCTGCGTCGCGCTCAGCCAGCGGTCGCTGCTGGCGATCGCCAGGGGCGCATGGGACCTGGGCGAACGGCACCTGTCCGAGGCCCGGGCCGTGGCCGGTGAAAGCAACGTCGAGGACTACCCCGCGGTCACGATCATGCATGCCGCGGCCGCGCGGATGGCGCTGCACCAGGGCGACCGGCCGCGCGCCGGCGCCGAATTGACCCGGGCGCAGCGCCTGCGGCCGGCCCTGACCTACGCGGTGCCGCACCTCGCCGTTCAGGCCCGGACCGAACTCACCAAAGTCCACCTCGCGCTCGCCGACCTGGCAGGCGCGCGGACGCTCATGCGGGAGGTCGACCAGATACTGCGGCGCCGCGCCGGCCTGGGTGTCTTCGCCCGGCAGGCCGAAGATCTGCGCGCCGAGCTCTCCCACGCCCGCAGTTCGCCCGCCCTGGGAGCCTCGGCCCTGACCGCTGCCGAGCTGCGCCTGCTGCCGCTGCTGTCCACCCACCTGTCGTTCCCCGAGATCGGCGCGGAGATGTTCCTGTCCCGCAACACCGTCAAGTCGCATGCCCACTCCATCTACCGCAAGCTGGGAACCTTCTCACGCAGCCAGGCCGTCGCACGCGCTGTTGAACTGGGGCTCCTCGAAGCGTGAGGGGCCGGCTTCATCCCATCAGGAGGATGGAATCCGCCCCCGGGCCGAGGTGTGATGGTGCTTGATGGTGGGTGAGGCAGATGAGGCAGACGGCGGGATTCCAGGAGACGTTGCGCAGGCTGGCGATGATCGACGAGGGCTTCGTCGAAGACGAGGCCGGGCTCGGGCTTGACCCAGCGGCGACGGCGGCCGTGGATCCCAAGACCGCGGCGCTGCTGCACGTAGGGGTGCTGGTGGCCATCGGGTCGCCGGCGGCGTGCCTGGAATGGAGCGCCGGCCGGGCGCTGGCGGCGGGCGCGAGTGAGGACGAGATCGCCGGCGTGCTGCTGGTGATCGCCCCGGTCGCCGGGCTCGGCCGGGTCGCCGCCGCCGCTCCCGATCTGGCGACCGGGCTCGGATATGACATCGAGGCCGCGCTGGAGGACCCAGACTGACCGCTCCCCGCTGGCCGCCTGTGCCCGGCGGCTGCGCGGCCGCCGGGAAGAGGCAGGTATGGAGGCCCGGGCTATCAGACCAGCGTCTGTTCCGGTTCATCCCGTTGGGGCGATGCCACCGCGCGCCACCAGTCGGACCCTGATGGCGTAAGTAACGGACCGAAGTCAAGATTCCAGCGATTCCGGCGACATAGGAGGTCACGATGACGGGCTGCGCGCCTACGGCAGCCGCGCGAACCTGGATGCAGCCTAGGCCCGCACAGTGTGCGACACGCAGGCCAGCGCCGGGCCAGGGGCGCTCATCGGAGCGGATAACCTCCGCGAGCGGCACAGGGAGCAGCCCGGCAGTCTTGCTGAAGCGAGACACCCGGCACGGGGGTGCCGGGCATGAAGACGACGCGACTGGCGCGCAGGCCAGGCCTAGACGGTAACCAGGCCCTATGAGTGACAACGCGGGCCCGGAACCTGCCGCCCGGCCTGAGGCCAGACCCCCGCGCCGCATCATCGTGCAGGCTGTGCTACGAGCGGCGGGATCGACCGTCGCGCTGGTGGCCATCTACTATCTGCTGCCCCTGGACCGCTCCTCGACCTGGGTCGCCGTCATGATGCTGGCCGTCGGGCTGGTGGTGCTCATCGGAGTGGTTGCCTTTCAGGTCCGCTGGATCCTGGTGTCACGGTTCCCGGGCCTGCGGGGGGTCGAAGCCCTCGCGACCAGCATTCCGCTGTTCCTGCTGCTGTTCGCCAGCACCTATGTCGTCCTGGCCACGATTTCCGCCGGCAACTTCAGCGAGCCGCTGACGCGTACCGACGCGCTGTACTTCACGGTCACCGTGTTCTCGACGGTCGGGTTCGGCGATATCACCGCCAAGACCGAGGCGGCGCGGCTTGTGGTCACCGGTCAGATGATCGTCGATCTCGTCGTCATCGCGCTCGTGGTTAAGGTCGTGGTGGGCGCGGTCAAGCAAGGCCGCCAGCGGCAGCCAGCCGACGACCAGCGGCAGCCAGTCGATGATTGATCTACGGATCTGTGAGTGTCGTTCCGGCGGCTCCAAGGGTGACCGCTGCGGCGGCCCGGCGCCGTCAATGTTTTAATTCTGCCCCGAATGGCGCGGGACCAAGAGTCCCCGGATTTGGGACCTAAGGCCCGAGCGCTGCAACCGTTCCGGCGGCACTGTCGGAGGATGGTGGATATCTATGTGCGTCAGCCGGTCGGCTGGCGACATCCAGCAGGAAGGCCGGCGTCGGGCCTTTGGGCGTCGAAGCTGCGCCCTCCCCGGATGCGGCTCGAGAGGGTCCGCCGTTCGTTGCTGGTCGAACGCCTGGCGCAGGATGATCCGCGTCCGATCGTTTCGGTGGTCGCGCCGCCGGGCTACGGCAAGACGACGCTGCTGTCGCAGTGGGCCGAGCGGGGTGGCCGGGCTTTTGCGTGGGTGTCGGTGGAGGAGCAGGACAACGACCCGAAGGTCTTCTTGACCCATGTGGCCGAGGCGCTTGACGAGGTCGAGCCGATCGATAAGCGAGTGTTCGACGCACTCGCCTCTCCGGTGGGTTCGGCGCGGCGTTCGGTGGTTCCGAGGCTCGGAGCGGCCTTCTGGTCGATGGCCTCGCCAGTAGTGCTCGTCTTGGACGATGTGCACGTGCTGCGTAACTCCGAATGCCAGGCGGCGGTATCGGTGCTGGCTGGCCATGTGCCGGTGGGCTCGCGGCTGGCGCTGGCGGGCCGGGCCGCGCCGCCGTTGCGGATCGCGCGGCTGCGTGCCGAGGGCAAGATCATGGAGATCGGCCCGGACGACTTGTCGCTCACTCCTGAGGAGGCGTCATCGCTGCTGCGCAACGCTGGCGTCACACTCGATCAGGATCAGGTGGCGGAGCTGTACCGGCGGACCGAGGGATGGCCGGCCGGGCTGTCCCTCGCCGTCCTGGACCTCAGGGACGGTGATGCTGTCACAGGCGCGGCGGTCTCCATCGGCCGCGTAGACGGGCGGGTAAGCGAGTACCTGGAGTCGGAGCTGCTGTCGCGGATCTCCGCGCGGCAGCGGGCGTTCCTGACCCGGGCCGCGGTTCTGGAGCGCATGTCCGGGCCGCTGTGCGAGGCGGTGCTCGACATGGAGGGCGCCTCGGCGGCACTCGCTGATCTCGCCGGGTCGAACCTGCTGCTGGTGCCGCTGGACCGGCGAGGCGAGTGGTACCGCTACCACCACCTGTTCCGCGACATCCTGCTGGCCGGACTGCGCCGCCAGCAGCCCGAGCTGGTGCCCGTCCTGCGGCGCCGCGCCGCGGACTGGTGCTGGCGCAACGGCCTGCCCGACGAAGCGGTCGGTTACCTGGTCGCGGCCGGGGATACCGGCGCCGTCGCTGGCATGGTGGAAAGGCTCGGTGCGCCGGCCTACCGGCAGGGCCGGCTCCCAGCGCTCCGGCGGTGGTTCGACTGGCTGGAGGGCCGGGGAGGGATCGAGGGGCATCCGATGGCCGCCGTGCTGCATGCGCTGTTGTCCGCGGTGACGGGCCGGCCGGCCGAGGCTGAACGGTGGGCCAGCGCGGTCGATCACTGCCAAAACGGGGACGTGGCGCGGCCCGGTGATCCCGCTGCCGGGGCGTGGGCCGCCTTGCTGCGGGCCATCTTGTGCCGGAGCGGGGTGGAGCGGATGCGCGCCGACGCGGACGAGGCGGTGCACAGATTCGCTGCTGAAAGGTTCGTGACGCCGGCGCCCGTGCTGCTGCAAGGGCTCGCGCGCATCCTGTGCGGTGACCTCGATGGCGGCGACTTGTCCCTGGAGGACGCGGTCGGCGTCGCCGAGGTAGCGGGCGCGCCCGAGGACCTGGCGCTCGCGTTGGGCGAACGAGCGCTCGTGGCGATGGCACGTTGCGAATGGGGCCAGGCCGAGGCTTTTACGCAACGGGCACGCGCGGTATTGCGCCGGGCGGGGATCAAGGAAAGCTACGTGACGGCGCTCGTCTGCGCGGTGCGAGCTCGCGTGGCCGTGTACCAGGCAGACCTCCCGGCGGCCCGTCAGGAGCTCGGCAGGGCTCAGCGGCTGCGGCCGTTGCTGACCTACGCGCTCCCCCATCTTGCCGTTCAGGCCCGGATCGAGCTCGCTCACGTTCAGCTCGCTCTCGCCGACCCGGCCGGGGCCAGGACGCTGATGCGGGAGGTCGATGAACTGCTCAGGCACCGCCCCGGCCTTGGGACCCTCGTCGGGGCCGCCGAGGCGCTCCGGGCCCAGCTCTCCAGCCAATGCGGTTCAGCCATCCCCGGAGCCCCGGCGCTGACCGCCGCCGAGCTGCACCTGCTGCCCTTGCTGTCCACCCACCTGTCGTTCCGCGAGATCGGCGCGAAGATGTTCCTGTCTCGCAACACCGTCAAGTCGCATGCGATCTCGATCTACCGCAAGCTGGGTGTCTCCTCGCGCAGCCAGGCGGTCTCGCGCTCTGTTGAGCTGGGGCTCCTCGCCGGGTGACGATCCGTCTTTCACGTCTGGCGGCCCACCGCGGTCGCTGACGGCGCATCTTTGAGGTCGCGACCTCTGCCGCCCGTGCCCAGAGCTGCCTCCTTTCCCATCCCAACGGGATGATGACAGCTCACCGGTTTCGGGGCTTACCTGGGAAGTAGGCAGGCGCCCACGACGAAGCCGGCGGCGGCTTCGTGATCACCATTCGCGGCGTAGCCGGACCGGCGGTGAGCGCTGCTTTCGAGCACGTGGAGCTCACCGTGGCATTGCCGAAACTGCTTAAGACGAATGGAGCATCTTCTATGAGTACCTTTCCACCGATCGCGGACTACGGGTTCTTGTCGGATTGCGAGAACAACTGTCTGGTGGCACCTGACGGTTCGATCGAGTGGCTCAGCCTGCCCCGGCCGGACTCGCCGAGTGTGTTCGGCGCGCTATTGGACCGGACTGCGGGGAGCTTTCGGCTTGGCCCGGTCAACACCCTGGTGCCCGACCATCGCCGGTACATACCGGGGACGATGGTGCTGGAGACGACCTGGCATACCCCGACGGGGTGGCTGGTCGTCAACGACCTGTTCGTCGTCCGGCCGGTCAGCGACGAGGGGCGGCGTGCTGGCTACGAGCGGGTTCCCAGGGTCGGCGCCGGGGTCGGGACGATCTTGCGCACGGCCACCTGCATCTCGGGGAAGGTCGACGTCGTGGCGATGTGCCTGCCGATGTTCGACTACGGGTCCACGCCAAGCGCCTGGAGCTATGACGCTGACAGCTACCACTCGATGGCGGTACGCCAGCTCGATGGGGACGTGGCCCTGCGCCTGCACTCCAGCTTTCAGCTCGGCCAGGTCGGCGCCCGCGCCTACGTCCGGTCCGCCCTCGATGAGGGTGAGTCGGGCTTCGTCGCCCTCACGTGGTCGGGGCCGGCGCCGACCACTCAGCAGGAGGCGGACGCCGACCTCGAGTCCACCGTCAGCTTCTGGCGGGACTGGCTCAGCACCGGGACTTTTCCAGACCACCCGTGGCGCCCGTTCATCGAGCGCAGCGCGCTGACCCTCAAGGGGCTGAGTTACGCGCCGACCGGGGCGATCATGGCAGCTTCGACGACCAGCTTGCCGGAAACCCCTGGCGGGGCGCGTAACTGGGACTACCGCTACACCTGGATCAGGGATACCGGGTTCACCCTGCGCGCCCTCTACCGGCTCGGCTACGACTGGGAGGCGCTGGAGTACTTCGCCTTCATCCTCGAGGCCGTCCAGGGCAAGGACCTGAACAAGCCCTTCTCCGAGCTCCAGATCATGTACGGGATCGGCGGTGAGCGAGACCTCACCGAGAGAACGATCGACCACCTCTCGGGCTGGCGCGACTCCAAGCCGGTACGGGTCGGCAACGGCGCCTGGAACCAGCACCAGAACGATGTGTGGGGCATGCTGATGGACGCCGTGGACTCCCACCTGCACCGCGGCGCCGAGCAGATCATCGAGCCGACCTGGGAAGGCCTGGCCGGATTCGTCGACGACGCCATCAAGCACGCAGGCGATGCCGACCAGGGCATCTGGGAGATCCGGGGCAAGCCGCAGCACTTCACCGAGTCGGCGGTGATGTGCTGGCTCGCCGCCGAACGCGGCGCCGACCTTGCCCAAGAACGCGGAGACTCCAAGCGCGCCACCCGATGGCAAAAAGCCGCCGACGCGATCAAGGCCGAAATCCTCGACAAGGGCGTCGACAAGCGGGGCCGGTTCCGCCAGGCGTACGAGAACGACGAGCTCGACGCCTCCCTGCTGCTGCTCCCCATCATGGGGTTCTTGCCTCCCGACGACGAGCGCATCAAGGCCACGGTGCTGGCCATCGCCGACGAGCTGACCGAGGACGGCCTTGTCCTGCGCTACAAGGTGGACAGCACGGACACCGGATTCACCGGCAAGGAGGGGACCTTCACGATCTGCTCGTGGTGGCTGGTAAGCGCCTTGGCCATGATCGGTGAGACCGGCCGTGCCCGTGCCCTGTGCAAGAAGCTCCTGTCCTACGCGGGCCCGCTGAACCTGTACGCCGAAGAAATCGACACGTCGACCGGTGAGCATCTCGGGAACTTCCCCCAAGCGTTCACTCATCTCGCCCTGATCGAGGCGGTGTCCCAGCTCATCGAAGCCGAGAGGTGACGACAGTCGTTGTCATCCTGACGAAGGTTGGCGGGCTTGCTAATGAGGCTCCCGGGGCGGCCGACCGAGGACCCTGACCGGGGTGACTCACCCCTGGTGGTCATCCGCTGCAGGCCCGGATGGGCTTCATCCCGATGAGATGGATGGGCTTCATCCCGATGGGATGATGTGCGGCCATGACGCCAGCGTGCAGCCTGGCATTGACCGAGAAAACAGCATGACCCTGAGACCATGCAGCGGCCGGCTGACGGCCGGGATGCACGCACTGACCGGCTGGCGCATCACGCCAGCCACAACGAGGAGGACGGCATGTCCGGATCCGGCGGCACATTCGTGCTGGTGGCAACGTATCCCGATGAGGCAACGGCACGGGAGGACTACCAGGTCGTCAAGGACGCGCACGCCGCGGGCCTGGTCGGTTCCTACGACGCGGCTGTCGTCACCAAGGACGCCAGCGGCAAGGTACACGAGAACAAGGACGAGACGGCCACCCGCCACGGTGCCTGGTGGGGCGTTGCCGCGGGGGCGGCGCTCGGGGTCATCTTCCCCCCGTCGGTCCTCGGCGCGGCCGCGGTCGGCGGCGCGGTCGGCGGCGTCAGCGGGCACCTGGCCAGGGGGATGTCGCGGTCCGAGGCGAAAGAGCTCGGCGATTTCATCGACCCGGGGCAGGCCGGGCTCGTCATCGTCGGGGAGAGCAAGGTCGAAGACGCGATCAAGCGCGACGTGACCAAGGCGGAGAAGCAGACCGCCAGAGAACTTGACGTGGACCCCAAAGACATCGACAAGGCCCTGCAGGAAACTGTCAAGGAGATGTAACCGTGGCCAGCGCCGGTGCCCGGGACATCCCATCAGGGGTGCGGCGGCGGGCCCGGCGCCTGGCGTGGGCCTACCTGATCGTCGCCGTCGGGCTCATTGTGTGGACCGTCTTCCTGGCGGTGAGTCTTCCCAAAGAAAATCTTGAGCACCATTACCGTCTCACCTGGACCGGCTTTGACCTGATCGAGGTGCTGGCCATATACCTGACCGCCCACCTGGCGTTCCGGCTGGATGCCAGGGTGGTGTACCCGGCCACGGTGGTGGCCACCTTGCTGGTTGCCGATGCATGGTTCGACATCACCACCTCGGCGACCGCGCAAGCAGCCACCCAAGCGCTGATCCTGGCGCTGGCCGTCGAACTGCCGGCCGCGGCGTTCTCGCTCTACGTGGCGCACCGGGTGGGCCGACG
>Ga0335073_10009509_pt1 | contig 13644 bp, 10 predicted proteins | sample Lox_Sample_22_FD_207093 | JGI IMG/M metagenome (GOLD analysis project Ga0335073, IMG submission 207093) | Soil microbial communities from Loxahatchee National Wildlife Refuge, Florida, United States - Lox_Sample_2.2 | ecosystem: Environmental > Terrestrial > Soil > Wetlands | place: USA... | reverse complement strand
GGCGGTGCTCGGGGGCGACGAGGACTCGACCGACCTGCACCTGGCCGACACGCTGGCGGCCGGAGCCGGACTCTGCGACATCGACGCGGTCCGGGTGCTGGTCGACGAGGGGCCCGCGAGGGTCGAGGAGCTGGTGGCCCTCGGAGTCGAATTCGATCGGGAAGCCTCCGGAGGGCTGTCGCTGGCCAGGGAGGGGGGCCACTCTCAGGCCAGGGTGGTGCACGCGGGTGGGGCAGCCACCGGTGCCGAGGTCGAGCGGGCGCTCGTCGACGCGACCTGGCGGACCGCCTCAGCGGTCCTCGAGCGATGGTTCGCTCTGGACCTCGTCGTCGTCGGCGGCCGATGCCGGGGCGTCGTGGCTCGCCGGCCGGACGGCGAGATCGCGACCGTGGAGGCTCGCCACGTGGTCCTGGCCACCGGGGGGGCGGGGCAACTGTTCTCCGTGACGACCAACCCGGTGGAGGCGACCGGAGACGGTGTGGCGATGGCCCTGCGGGCCGGAGCGCCGGTGGCGGACACGGAGTTCATCCAATTCCACCCCACCGCGCTCCACCATCCGGCCATGCCCCGGCCCCTACTGTCGGAGGCCCTACGCGGGCACGGCGCTCTCCTCCGGGACGAGAAGGGCGAGCGGTTCGTCGACGAGCTCGCCCCCCGCGACGTCGTGAGCCGCGCCATGGCCTCGCGGATGAGCGAGCACGGCGTGGACCACCTCTGGCTGGACGCCACCGGGCTGGCGGACTTCGACGAGCGGTTCCCCACCATCGCGGCCTCCCTCGCGGAGGCGGGTCTGGACGCCTCCCGGGACTGGCTGCCGATCGCCCCGGCTGCCCACCACCTCTCGGGCGGCGTCCTCACCGACCTCTGGGGCTCGTCACTCGTTCCCGGCCTCTGGGCGGCCGGGGAGGTGGCGTGCACGGGGGTGCACGGGGCGAACCGCCTGGCCTCCAATTCGCTGCTCGAGGGAATGGTGTTCGGTGCCCGTCTGGCCGAGGCCTTGGGCGACGGCCGCGACGGCCCCAGCCCCACCGGGGTGTTGCAGCCCGTGCTCGATCCCGAGCGTCGCCGGGGCTCCATCGCCGTCCGTCAGATTCCCTCGGATGGCCCCGTCGCATCCTCCGTCGCGAAACCCGCGAGGCTCCCGGGCGGTCGGGGCCATCCTGACGTGGGCAAGCTCCGCGAGCGCCTGCAGCGGGCGATGACCTCGGGAGCGGGGGTCGTGAGATCCGCCGATTCGCTCACCGATGCCGCGGGTGTCCTCGAGGAGATCTGGTCCGATCTGGCCGATCCCGCGACCGTGGACGCCGACGAGGCAGTGGCGATGGGCGAGCTCGTCAACCTCGCCTCACTCGGTCGCGCGGTGGTCTCCGCGGCCGCGGCGCGCCGGGAGAGCCGCGGCGCGCACACGAGGAGCGACTTCCCCGAGACCGACCCCGCCTGGCGGTGCCGCCTGGCCCTGGGCTCCCTGTAGGGCGGATGGCCGCCGTCCCGCCGAACCCCCATCCGCCATCCGGCGCGGTGCTCGAGGCCGTGGAGCGAGCCGTCCGCGAAGACGTCCTCGGGCTGGGGGACCTCACCGCCTCGCTGATCCCGCAAGGGACCACGGCGTCGCTCGCCGTCGTGGCCAGGGAGCCGGGCGTGCTGGCGGGCGAACGGTGTGCCCGGGCCGTGTTCGCGCAACTCGCTCCGGACGCGCAGCTGGATTGGAGGATTCCCGAGGGATCCCGGCTCTCCCCAGGGGACGAGATCGTCGCGATCGACGGTGCCCTCGCACCGATCCTCACTGCAGAGCGCACGGCGCTCAACTTCCTCTGCCACCTGTCCGGCGTGGCGACGTTGACCCGTCGGTTCGTGGACGCCGTCAGTGCCGTCGATGCCGAGGTCCGCATCGTCGACACCCGCAAGACCACGCCCGGCCTTCGGGCCCTGGAGAAGGCGGCGGTGCGGGCCGGCGGGGGACACAACCACCGGGGATCGCTTTCGGACGCCGTGTTGATCAAGGACAACCACCTCGGTGGCCTCTCCATCACCCGAGCCATCGAGGGTGCCCGGCGTGCCTGGCCCGGCCGCACGGTGGAGATCGAGTGCGATCGTGAGGAGCAGGTCTCCGAGGCGTGCCGGGCCGGTGCGGACATCGTGATGCTCGACAACTTCGATCCGGAGCGGGCGGCGAGATGCGTGGCGGTCGTGCGCGAGGCTTCGCCGACGGGAAGGGTCCTCTTCGAAGCGTCCGGCGGCGTCAACCTGGACTCGGCGCCTCGGTTCGCGGCGGCAGGGGTCGACATCATCTCGGTCGGAGCGCTCACCCACTCCGCGCCGATACTGGACCTCGCCTTGGACCTGCGCTCAGGAGGATGACGTGCTGCTCGCCATAGACGTCGGGAACACCGAGACGGTCATCGGCCTCTACGCGCTCGACGACGACAACGACCCGAGCCCCGACACCCTCGCGGGTGGTTTCGGCATCGGAGCGCTGGACGGTCCTAGCCACCGGGGGCTCACCCACCACTGGCGACTCTCTACCGTGCCCTCGCGCACGCCCGACGAGTACGCGGTCATGCTCACCCAGCTGCTCGACCTCGAGGGTTTGGACATCTCGGCGGCCGTGACCGCCATCGCGGTGAGCTCGTCGGTCCCGACGGTGACCGGGGAGCTCCGCAGCATGGCCAACCGGTGGTTCGCCGACCTCCCCTGCGTCGTCCTCGGACCCGGTGTGCGGAGCGGGATGCCCATCCTTTACGACAATCCCAAGGACGTCGGGGCCGACCGGATCGCCAACGCGGTGGGCGCGTTCGATCTCTTTGGTGGTCCGGCCATCGTCGTGGACCTCGGGACGGCCACGACCTTCGACGCGATCTCGGCGGACGGGGAGTACCTCGGAGGTGCGATCACCCCCGGGGTCGCCATCAGCCTCGAGGCCCTCTTCCACCACGCCGCTGCACTGCGGCGGGTCGAGCTGGTCGAGCCGCGGGCGGTGATCGGACGGTCGACGGCCGAGGCGATCCAGGCGGGCGCCCTCTACGGCTTCGCCGCCCAGGTCGACGGCCTGTGCCGGCGCTTCGCGCGGGAGCTCGGTGACGACTCCACCGTGGTCGCCACCGGCGGGCTGGCCGAGCTGGTGGCACCCCATGCCGAGACCGTCCAGCACATCGAGCCCTGGCTGACCCTCCACGGCCTGTTCGTCATCTACCACCGGAACGTCCGTCGTGGGTGATCCGGACTCGGAGCGCGACGCGGGGCGCACGGTGGAGACGCCTTACGAGTTTCCCGATGCCGAGCCGGCAACCGCCGCCCGGAGCCGAGCCGAGAGCCTCGAGCCCGGAGGGGAATCGTCCGAATCGGTCGCCGTGGCGGGAAGGATCATGCTCTCCCGTCCCCAGGGGCGACTGGCCTTCGCCACCCTGCGGGACTGGACCGGCGAGGTGCAGCTCTTCGCCCTGGAGCGGCAGACCGAGAACTTCGAGGCGTTCACCCGGCTCAACCTCGGAGACTGGATCGGCGTGCGGGGAGAGCCGGTCAAGACCCGCCGCGGTGAGCCCTCCGTCCGGGTGCGCGAGTGGGTCCTGCTGGCTCGGGCGAGACGCCCGTTCGGCGACAAGTGGCGGGGGGTGACCGATCCCGAGATCCGGTACCGCCAGCGCGAGGTCGACCTGTGGGCCAACCCGTCCAGCCGGGAGGTCCTGCTCCGGCGCAGCCAGATGACGAGGCGGATGCGCGAGCGACTGTGGACGATGGGTTTCGTCGAGGTCGAGACCCCCATCTTCCACCGAATCCCCGGCGGGGCCCATGCCCGCCCCTTCGTCACCCACTACAACGCGCTCGACGCCGACGTGTACCTGCGGATCGCGCCGGAGCTCTACCTGAAGCGTCTGGTGGTCGGCGGGATCGAGAAGGTGTTCGAGCTCGGGAGGGTCTTCCGCAACGAGGGCCTCTCGTACCGGCACAACCCCGAGTTCACGATGCTCGAGATCTACCAGGCCTACGTCGACTACCGGGCCATGATGGCGTTGACGGAGGATCTGGTGGCGGGGCTCGCCGAGGACGTCGTTGGCACGACGCGCTTCACGTATCAGGGGAGGGAGCTGGACCTGACGCCCCCCTGGCGGCGGGCGACGATGGCCGAGCTCGTGAGCGAGACCACCGGAGAGCCCGCAGACGTGCGGACGCCGGTCGACGAGTTGCGGCGACGACTGATCGAGGCGGGAGGGGAGGTCGAGCCTTCCTGGGGATCGGGCAAGCTGCTCCTCGAGCTCTTCGAGAAGACCACGGAGAAGTCGCTCTGGGATCCCATCTTCGTCTGCGACTACCCCGTCGAGGTCTCGCCCCTCGCTCGGCGCCATCGGCGGGATCCCGAGCTCGTCGAGCGCTTCGAGCCCTACATCGCCGGCCGGGAGATCGGCAACGGGTTCACCGAGCTCAACGACCCCGACGATCAAAGGGTCCGGTTCGAGGCCCAGGCAGAGGAGCGCGCCGCCGGAGACGAGGAGGCCATGGTGGTCGACGAGGACTACCTCCGGGCGCTCGAGCACGGGCTGCCGCCGACCGGCGGGCTCGGCATCGGCGTCGACCGCCTGGCGATGCTCTTCTGCGACTGCAGCCACATCCGCGAGGTGATCGCGTTTCCGATGCTGCGTACCGAGCGCTGACGCTCGCAACGGGTACCGAGCGCTGACGCTCGGAGGGGATCGGAGCAGGGCTGGACGCCCCACCGGCTCAGAACCCGGGGATCCCCTGGAGCAGCGCCTCGGTCAGCCGGCCCAGGCCGTCGCGCAGCTGGGGGGAGGCCACGGCTTCGAGGGCGCCCTTGGCCTGGTCGACGTAGCGACGCCCCGCCTCGAGGGTGACCGCGATCCCCGAGGAAGCGGCGACGATCTGCCGGGCCTTGTCGCGCTCTGGCTGGGCGAGCGGCTGGCCGAGCAGGGTCCGCAGCTCGCGGCCGGTGGCCTTGTCCTCCAGTGCGGCCAGCACCGGGAGCGTGTAGATGCCCTCCGCCAGGTCCTGGCCCGCCGGCTTGCCGAGCTCCTGCTCGCCCGCCACCACGTCGAGCACGTCGTCGCGCAGCTGGAAGACCATGCCGAAGCACTGGCCAAAGGTGGTCAGCGCCTCGATCTCGGGCCTCGGGAGCCCTCCCGTGAGGCCGCCGATCCGGCACGAGGTCGCCATCAGGGCGGCCGTCTTGCCGGCAATGGTCGAGAAGTACTCCTCGCGGGTGCGGTTGGGCTGGAAGGCCGAGTGCACCTCGGTGACCTGCCCCTGGCAGAGCTGGCCGAGGGTCCGTGCCAGGAGGCCGGCGATCTCCGTCCCGAGCTCGGCGGCGATGGCGGCCGAGCGTGCCAGCAGGTAGTCGCCGGCGACGATGGCGACCAGGTTCCCGAACCGCCCGTTGACGCTCTGGACGTTGCGTCGCACGGTCGCCTCGTCGATCACGTCGTCGTGGTACAGGGAGGCCAGGTGCACGAGCTCGACGGCCACGCCCCCGAGCAGCTCCTCTTGCGTAGCCGGCCGGTCGCCCGCCGTGCCCGAGGCCAACGTCAAGAGCGGCCGGAGGCGCTTGCCGCCCGCGGCGATCAGATGCGTCGTGACCTGGTCCAAGAATGGGTCGCCCGTGGTCACCGACGTGGCGAGCAGGGGTTCCAGGCGTTCCAACTCGTGTACGAGGCGAGGAAGACCCAGCACCTCCGTGGTGTTCACCACATCGAACGATACGCGACGGGCCCACCGGCAGGACAACCGGGACCCGGAGCGCAGGCGGTTTTCGGGGAAATCCCTGTTGCCGTGGGTCACCACCGCGGCGCTTGTGGGGAGGGTGGCCCCTGTACACTGCCTGGAAGACACCCGATACGGAGGCGGTCACGTGTTCGAACGCTTCACCGACCGAGCGCGAAGAGTTCTGGTTCTGGCACAAGAGGAGGCGCGCCTTCTCAATCACAGTTTCATCGGGACCGAGCACATCCTCCTCGGCCTCATCCACGAGGGCGAGGGCGTCGCCGCGAAGGCGCTCGAGTCCATGGGGATCACCCTTGAGGCCGTCCGTGAGAAGGTCGAGGAGACGATCGGGATGGCGGGGAGCGCACCGAGTGGCTCTCCCCCCTTCACCCCTCGGGCCAAGAAGGTGCTCGAGCTGTCCCTGCGCGAGGCGCTGCAGCTCGGCCACAGCTACATCGGTACGGAGCACATGCTCCTCGGCCTGGTTCGCGAAGGCGAGGGCGTCGCCGCGCAGGTGCTCGTGAGCCTCGGTGCCGACCTGGGGCGGGTCCGCCAGCAGGTCATCCAGATGATGTCGGGCTACCAGGGCAAGGAGGCCGTCGGAGCCGCCGCGGGATCCTCGACCGGGGACACGCCCTCGGGTTCTCCCGTGCTCGACCAGTTCGGTCGCAACCTGACCCAGCTCGCCCGTGACTCGAAGCTCGACCCGGTCATCGGCCGGGAAAAGGAGATCGAGCGGGTCATGCAGGTGCTGTCGCGCCGCACCAAGAACAACCCGGTCCTCATCGGCGAGCCCGGCGTGGGCAAGACCGCCATCGTCGAGGGGCTGGCCCAGCGGATCGTGGCCAACGACGTGCCCGAGACCCTCGCCGGCAAGCAGCTGTACACCCTCGACCTGGGCGCATTGGTGGCCGGGAGCCGCTACCGGGGTGACTTCGAAGAGCGGCTGAAGAAGGTCTTGAAGGAGATCCGCACCCGCGGGGACATCATCTTGTTCATCGACGAGCTGCACACCCTGGTGGGTGCCGGTGCCGCCGAGGGTGCCATCGACGCCGCCTCGATCCTGAAGCCGATGCTGGCCCGCGGAGAGCTGCAGACGGTGGGCGCCACGACGCTCGACGAGTACCGCAAGCACCTGGAGAAGGACGCGGCCCTCGAGCGGCGGTTCCAGCCGGTGAAGGTGGAGCAGCCCACGGTGGCCCTCACCATCGACATCCTGAAAGGGCTGCGCGACCGCTACGAATCGCACCACGCGGTGACCATCACCGACCAGGCGCTGGTGGCGGCGGCCAACCTGGCCGACCGCTACCTGGCCGACCGGTACCTCCCGGACAAGGCGATCGACCTCATCGACGAGGCCGGCAGCCGGCTCCGCATCCGCCGCATGACCACCCCTCCGAGCTACCAGAAGCTCGACGAGGAGATCGCCCGGTTGCGCAGCGACAAGGAGGCGGCCATCGAGAAGGGCGCCTTCGAGCAGGCCAAGAAGCTGGCCGAGCAGGAGACGGAGCGTCTTGGCCGCAAGGAGGCCCAAGAAGCCGAGTGGCGAGCCGAAGGCGTCGACCTGTTCGACGTCGTCGACGAGGAGGTCATCGCCGAGGTCCTGGCCCACTGGACGGGCATCCCCGTCTACCGGCTCACCGAGGAGGAGACGGCCAAGCTGCTGCGTATGGAGGACGAGCTGCACAAGCGGGTGATCGGGCAGGAGGAGGCCTTAAAGGCGCTCTCTCGGGCCATCCGCCGGACGCGCGCCGGCTTGAAGGACCCCAAGCGGCCGAGCGGGTCGTTCATCTTCCTCGGCCCCACCGGGGTGGGCAAGACCGAGTTGGCCAAGACCCTGGCCGAGTTCCTCTTCGACGACGAGGACGCCCTCATCCAACTCGACATGAGCGAGTACATGGAAAAGCACACCGTGAGCCGCCTGGTCGGCTCGCCCCCCGGCTACGTCGGCTACGAGGAGGGCGGACAGCTGACCGAGGCCGTGCGGCGCAAGCCGTTCTCGGTGGTCCTCTTCGACGAGGTGGAGAAGGCCCACCCGGACGTCTTCAACGCCCTGCTCCAGATCCTGGAGGACGGCCGGCTCACCGACGCCCAGGGGCGGTCGGTGGACTTCAAGAACACCGTGCTCATCATGACCTCCAACCTCGGCACCGCCGACCTGCGCAAGACGTCGGTCGGCTTCGCCAAGACGTCGGAGGCCGTGACCTACGAGCGGATGAAGGCGAAGGTCAACGAGGCCCTGAAGGCGCACTTCCGGCCCGAGTTCTTGAACCGGATCGACGAGGTGATCGTGTTCCACGAGCTCACCCGGGACGAGGTCATGGAGATCGTCGACCTCATGGTGGCCCGCACGGCCAAGCAGCTGGAAGGCCAGGGGTTGGCCATCGAGCTGACGCCGGCGGCCAGGGCGCTCTTGGCCGAGAGGGGCTACGACCCCCAGCTCGGGGTCCGGCCGCTCCGCCGGGCCATCCAGCAGCTCGTGGAGGACCCGCTGTCGGAGCGGATCCTCTGGAAGGAGTTCCGGGTAGGCGAGACCATCGTGGTCGACGTGGACGACTCGCCGGTCGAGGACGAAGAGGGCCCCCGGCTCAGCTTCCGGGCCATCGAGGGCGTCGAGCCACCTCCCATGGAGCTTGCCGGGAGCGGGGCCAGCCCCGACTGATGACGCCGCCCGCCTGACCGGCGGGAGCAGATGTGAGGTGACCGACGCCCCCTGCGGGGGGCGTCGGCGCGTCACAGCCCGGGCGTACCGTGCCGGCGTGCCCCGCGTTCCGAGCACCCACCGCTGCCGGAGCTGCGGCGCCGTGGCTGGTCGCTGGGTGGGCCGCTGTCCGGAGTGCGGTGAGTGGAACTCGCTCGAACAGTGGGCTCGTGACCGGCCCGGGCCCCGACGACGACCCGGGACACCATCGGGCGGGCTCGGTCCGGTGCCCCTGGCCGAGGTGGACCCCGACGCCTGCCGTCCGATGCCCACCGGTCTCCCCGAGGTGGACCGGGTGCTCTCCGGGGGGTTGGTGGCCGGATCGGTGACCCTCGTCTACGGCGAGCCGGGGGCCGGCAAGTCCACCCTGCTCCTCCAGGTGCTGACCTCGGTGGCCGCCGGCGGCACCGAAGTCCTCCTGGCCTCGGCCGAGGAGTCGGTGACCCAGGTGCGCGCCCGCGCCGAGCGGGTGGGGCCGGTGCCCCGCGGCCTCATGGTCGTGGCGGCCACCGAGGTGGCCGACGTCGAGGAGGCGGTGACCTCACTCGAGCCCGACCTCGTGGTGGTCGATTCGGTGCAGGCGCTGGTCGACCCGGCCGCCGCCGGGGGGCCCGGGACGGTGGGCCAGGTTCGGGCCTGCGTGGACCGCCTGGCCCGGCTGGCCCGGGACGGTGGCGCACCCCTGGTGCTCGTCGGCCAGGTGACCAAGGACGGCGCGCTGGCTGGGCCGCGGGCACTGGAGCATCTGGTCGACACCGTGGTCGCACTGGAGGGGGACCGGCACCTCTCCCTTCGTCTCCTGCGGGCGGTGAAACACCGGTTCGGCACGACCGGAGAGGTGGGCTTGTTCGAGATGGGTTCGTCGGGGTTGGAGGAGGTGGCCGACCCCGGTCCGCTGCTCCTCGGCGACCGCCGCTCCGACGTTCCGGGAAGCGTGGTGGTGCCGGTGCTCGAGGGCCGGCGTCCCCTGCTGGTCGAGATCCAGGCCCTCGCCTGTGCCGGCGTCCCCGGGTCGAACCGGCGGAACGTCCAGGGCCTCGATCCTCGCCGCCTCGCCGCGCTGGCCGCCGTCCTCGAATGCCGGGCCGGGATCGAGCTCGGGTCGGTGGAGCTGTTTGCCTCGGCCACCGGCGGGGTGCGGGTGACCGAGCCGGCGGCCGACCTCCCGCTGGCTCTCGCCGTCGCCTCGGCGGTCGCCGGTGTGCCCTGCCCGGCCGACCTCGTCTCCTTGGGTGAGGTCGGCCTGGCCGGCGAAGTCCGCCAGGTGCCGGGCATCGAGCGACGCCTGGCCGAGGCCGCCCGCCTCGGGTTCACCCGGGCGCTGGTCCCGGTGTCAGGCCCCAAAGACCATCCGGGGATGACCGTCGTGCGGGTCGGCACCGTGGCCGCCGCGGTCAGCGCCGCGCTTCGGTTGCGCCGGGAGGAGGACGCCGGACTGCGCCGAGAGGCCCCGGTTCGATCGCTCCTGCCTGCGGCTACCATGCCATCGTGGTCGAGCACGGCGGCGAGCCGCTGATCGAGGCGCTTGCGCTCGTCGCTCCGGGCACGGCGCTCCGGGACGGCATCGACCGAATCCTCCAGGCCAAGCGGGGCGCGCTGATCGTGGTGGGTGACGAACCGGTGGTGCTTTCGATCTGCACCGGCGGCTTCCTCTTGGACACCGAGTTCAGTCCGCAGCGGTTGTCGGAGCTGGCCAAGATGGACGGCGCCATCATCCTGGCCCGCGACACCTCGCGGATCGCCCGGGCCAACGTGCACTTGGTGCCCCGGGCGTCCATCCCCACCAGCGAGACCGGGACCCGGCACCGGACCGCCGAGCGGGTCGCCAGGTCGATCGACGTGCCGGTGGTGACGGCGTCGGAGTCGATGGCCACCGTGACCGTCTACCGGCACGCCCGCAAGCACACGCTGCAGCGCACCGGGCAACTGCTTGCCCGGGCCACCCAGGCGGTCACCACCGTCCAGCGGTTCAAGACCCGCTTCGACTTCGCCCTGGCCTCGCTGTCGACCCTCGAGGTGGAGGACGCGGTGTCGGTGCGCGATGTGGTCGGCGTGCTCCAGCCGGGGGAGATGGTGCTGCGCATCGCCGAGGAGATCGAGGACTACCTGGTGGAGCTGGGCCAGGACGGCCGACTCATCCGCCTGCAGCTGGAAGAGCTCGGTGCCGGGCTCGACCAGGCGCTGCTGCTGGTGGTCCTGGACTACGTGGTGCCGCGGGGGGTTGCGAGGTCGGCTCGCGGGGCCGACGGCCACACCGACGGGAGGACGGGGCGGGATCTGGCGGCCCACAAGGCGCTCGAGACGCTCCACGCCCTCACTCCCGAACAGCTCCTCGACCAGGGGCTCGTGGCGGCAGCGCTGGGTCTCGGCTCGGCCGGCCTCGACGCCGGGGTCGAGGCCCGGGGTTACCGGCTCCTGCACCAGCTGCCGAGGGTGTCCGACGTCATCGTCGAGCGGATCGTCGACCGGTTCGCCACCCTGCCACGGATCATGCAGGCCTCTTTGGGAGAGCTCGAGCAGGTGGGAGGCGTCGGCGAGGCCAAGGCCCGCTCGGTGAAGCACGGCCTGGCCCGGTTGGCCGAGGCCAGCATCCTCGAGCGCTACCAGTGAGCGCGGCCGGGGGGTCGACCGGTTCGGGTAGAATGAGCGACTGTCGTCCGGCCGGCGAACAGCCGGCGCTGGGGTGGAGCGACCCGTCGTCGGTGCCGTTGGTTCGGCCGCGGACGGGGGCCGTGCCGGGAGCGGGCGTCCTCGGGTCGATGAAGGAGTGCGGTGTTCAAGGTCGGTGACAAGGTCGTGTACCCACACCACGGTGCCGCGGTGGTGGAACGCCGGGAGACCAAGCTGGCGTTCGGGGAGAAGCGGGAGTACCTGGTGCTCAGGTTGGCCTACGGCGACCTCACGCTGATGGTCCCCGCCGACAACACCGACGGGGTCGGGCTGCGTGAGGTCATCAACGACGAAGAGGTCGAGGAGGTCTTCGCCGTCCTTCGCAAGAAGGAGGCCCGCATGCCCACCAACTGGTCGCGCCGCTACAAGAACCACTCGGAGAAGCTGCGCTCCGGCGACATCTACCAGGTCGCCGAGGTGGTGCGGAACCTGTCGATCCGGGACAAGGACAAGGGCCTCTCGGCCGGCGAGAAGCGCATGCTGAGCCGGGCCCGCCAGATCCTGGTCTCGGAGCTGACCTTCGCCCTCGCCGTCGACGAGGAGACGGCCGAGCAGCGCCTCAACGACGCGCTGCCCTAGACGGCGGGCGCGAGGTGGCGTCCCCGCCGGGTCCCGAGGCGCTGGCGGATCGGGAAGTGCGACCGGACCGGGTGTGGGCGGTCGTGGTGGCCGGCGGCTCGGGCACGAGGTTCGGGCGGGCCAAGCAGTTCTCCCTCCTGGCCGGACAGACGGTGGCGGAGCGCTCCGTTGCCGCCTGCCGCCCGGCGGCGGGTGGGGTGGTACTGGTCGTTCCCGACGGGTACCTCGGCTGGGACCACGGAGCCGACGTGGTGGTGACCGGAGGGTCGACCCGCTCGGCCTCGGTGCGCTGCGGTCTCGCCGCGGTGCCGGCAGCCGCCGAGGTGGTGCTGGTGCACGACGCGGCGCGGCCACTGGCCGCGCCGTCGCTGTTCGGTTCCGTGCTCCAGGCCTTGAACGACCCCTCGGTGGCAGGGGCGGTCTGCGCCCTGCCGGTGGCCGACACCCTCAAGCGAGTCGACGGCTCGCTCGAGACGATCACCGGGACCGTGAACCGCGAGGGGTTGATGGCGGTTCAGACGCCGCAGGCGTTCCGGGCCGACGTGCTGCGACGGGCCCACGCCACCGGTGACGACGCCACCGACGACGCCGCGCTGGTGGAGGCCCTCGGCGCTACGGTTCGGGTCGTGCCGGGGGACCCTCGCAACATCAAGCTGACCACGCCGGCCGACCTGGCCTTCGCCGAACGACTGCTGGAGGACTGACGGTGCGCGTCGGGCAAGGCTTCGACGTCCACCGTTGGTCCGACGACCACGCCCGGCCGTTGGTGCTCGGAGGGGTGGTGATCCCGGGCGAGCGGGGATTGGCGGGGCACAGCGATGCCGACGCAGTGGCCCACGCGTTGGCCGACGCCCTGCTGGGCGCGGCCGGCCTGGGGGATCTCGGCCGCCACTTCCCCGATACCGACCCAGCCTGGGCCGGCACCGACAGCGTGGACCTGTTGTCCCGGGTGGCGGCGATGGTGGCCGGGGCCGGGTTGCGCCCCGAGAACGCCGACTGCACGGTGGTGGCCGAGGCGCCCCGGTTGGCGCCGTACACCGAGAGCATGGCCGAGCGATTGAGTGGCGCCATCGGAGCCCCGGTGTCGGTCAAGGCCACCCGACCCGAGGGTCTCGGCGCGCTCGGTCGCGGCGAGGGGGTGGCGTGCCTGGCGGTGGTGCTCTTGGCGCCCGCCGGGAACGGTGCCGGTCCTCACGCCGCCGGTGGCCCGTGACCAGAGGAGGTCGGCCGGCGGCCGGCGGCCGGCGGGTTCCCGCTCGGCGGCGCCCGGCACGAGGTTCCGGTGGTCGCGCCGGCGAATCCGGGAGGGTCGTCGGGGGGCGGGGCCGGCCGACCGGACCGGACCGACGCCCCCGGGGCGGCGGGACCCGCGAGCCCGGCCTCGGCGGGGACCAGGTCGAGGGTCGACGGGCCGTGCGCGAGCTGCTCGCCGTGGGTCGCCGACCGGTGCGCCGACTCTGGTTGGCCGAGGGCCTCGACCCCTCGCCCCAGCTCGACGAGATCGAGGCTCTGGCCTCCCGAGCCCGGGTGCGGGTGGAATCCGTGCCGAGGGCCCGCCTCGACGCCGAAGCCCGCACCGAGGCCCCGCAGGGCGTGCTGGCCATGGCCCGCCCGATCGAGCCGGTGGCGTTGGAGGAGCTCTGCACGCCGGCCGGTTCGGTGGCGCCGTTCCTCTTGGTCGTCTGTGGCGTCACCGACCCTCACAACCTTGGCTCGCTGCTGCGAAGCGCGGAGTGCGCCGGAGTGACCGGGGTGGTGCTCCCTCGGCACCGAACCGCTCGCCTCTCGCCCACCGTGGCCAAGGTGGCGGCCGGGGCCCTCGAGCACCTGGCGTTCGCCGCGGTGGGGGGAGTGCCGACCGCCCTCCGGGCGCTCTCGAACGCCGGGGTATGGACCGTGGGCCTGGCCGGAGAGTCCCCCCGCTCCCTCTACGGGCTGGCGATCGCCGACGATCCGGTGGCGCTCGTGGTCGGAGGGGAGGAGCAGGG
>Ga0335073_10009507_pt1 | contig 13650 bp, 14 predicted proteins | sample Lox_Sample_22_FD_207093 | JGI IMG/M metagenome (GOLD analysis project Ga0335073, IMG submission 207093) | Soil microbial communities from Loxahatchee National Wildlife Refuge, Florida, United States - Lox_Sample_2.2 | ecosystem: Environmental > Terrestrial > Soil > Wetlands | place: USA... | reverse complement strand
GGGGAATAGGACACTTTTCCGGCCGAGAGTTTGGCTTCGCAGGCTCCGCACTCACCCAGTCTGCAGCCATAGCTCGGGGAAAGACCGCATCTCTCCGCCAGCTCGAGCAGCGTCAGGTCCTCATCCGCGGTCCACCGAGCCGTGATCCCGGCTCCCTCGAACATGACCATCGCCTGCTCGACCAACGCATCCGCGCGGTTGCCGGCCACGTGGCCAAAGCTCTCCGAACGAATGCTGGTCTCGCTCACTCCGGCCGCGAGCAGTGCTTTCCTGACCATCGCTTCGAATTCGCTGGGACCGCACACGTAGCAATCGCTGTGGCTACCCTCCATCTCGATCGGCCGCCCGAAGGGGTGGATATGGTACGCGGGCTCGAGGAGGGCACGGACGCGTTGGGCGGTGAGCCGTCCGGCCTCATCATAGTCGACGCCGCGCGCATCGCCGGGTAGCGGCTGCGAGTAGAGCACCAACCGCCGGGCTCCGAGCTCTTGGAGAGCGGCGGCGATTTCCGCAGCCCTCACATGCGTGCGCCCGTTCTTGGTCGCGTGGATCCACAGCACCGGCGGCCCCGCCACGCCTGCCCCCATGCGCGCCTTGAGCATCGCGAGCATCGGAGTCACGCCGATCCCGGCGCTGATCAGCACGATCCGACTGAACCCGCTGCGGTCGAGCGTGAAGCGCCCCGCGGGCGGGCGAGCCAGCACGCGGCGACCCTGGGCGGCCCCATGCATCCAGTCGGACCCCGCCCCCACCCCGCTCCGCTTGATGGTGACTCGATAGCGGTCGGGATAGTCGGCGTAGTCGGAGAGCGTCCAGGTGCGGCCAAGCGCAGCTCCCGTCTCGCTATCGCTCAACCGGACGGTCAAGAATTGACCGGCCCGATAGGGAGCGAGCGCCAAGCCGTCCCTGGGGATGAGCTCGAATGAGGAGATCCCGTGCGCCTCCGGCCGGATGACGCCGATCTCGAAGGCGCGCCAACCGCTCCAGCGGCCAATCGCCGTGCGCTCATCGTCTTCCAGCATGACCAGGCGCCGCTTGAGCATGCCCCTCACTTGATCGCCGAGCGCGGGCGAGGCAAGTACATCGCGCATGAATCGTGCAGAGGTGTCGCCGAGCCCGAGGAGCGTGCGCGCGACATCGCCGACCGTGGCCGCCGTTCGACTCCCGCGCACCAACCGCCCCTCATCCCCGGGACGCAAGAACCCCGGAGACACGACCGAGAGATAGATTCCGACGCGTCCGCTCTCAACGATCGTGCGCAGAATCGAGTCCGGTTGCCCCAGCCGCCAGGCGAGCTTGAAGCACGGATTGCGGGGCGAGCTCACCACGAACTTGACCGCCCCGATCTCGAGAAAGTCGCCGATGCGCACCTCATTCTCGTCGAGGCCGCCGCTGAGCGTGATGTTCTCGCCCCAGTGGCACCACTCCCAGCTCGCGCGAGGAATCCGCAAATGGCTCGTCCAGTAGTCGTAGTGCTCGGCGCAGAAGGCGAGCACCGGCGCGGTGTGAACCGCCGTCAGATTGTCCTGCGGGCCGTCGGGGCCGAAATAGAGGGGGACGGCGGCTGGCGCGCGCACGATCGAAGTCAGCACTCGACGACCGCGAATCTCGCGCCATTCGGGTTTTGCGGTACTGAGAGCGACTACTTTTATGGGAGATCCAGTCACCGTTCCCCGGGGTCGAGGGTGCGAGGCTAGGGGTGGTGAGGAGACTCACCGTGCCAGTCGAAGTCCTCGAGATAGGTCTGGATGCGTCCGTCCGCGGTGTTGAGCTCGCCTCGACAGACCATGCGCTTGCCACCGGCCTCGAGCGTACAGTGCTCGACGAACGCGCCGACGCCGGCGAATTCGCCCTCCGTCCTGATCCCGTCGCGCGCCGCGCACGTGAGCCGCGCTTCGACCCCGCCGCCCACCACCGGTGCCGGCGGGCCGCCGTAGCGGCCGCGCCAACTCAACACCTGAGTACCGCGCTCGGGATGCGACTCGACCGCGACCCACAGAAGCTCTTGCTCGCCGTTCTCGATGATCCACAGCGTCATGGACTTCGGAGACAGCAGCCGCGAGCGCTCCTGATTCAGGCGCCAGAGACCGGCGGGGATCGGACCGCGCGCCACGGCATCGGGGCTCATCGACTATCTCCACGCAACACTACGGCGGGGATTGATATCTAATTATCGATAATTTGTCAACGAATCCGCTATATGCCACGGGCGGACGCGGCCGCGCGGGCGGCCTGCTCGTAGGCGCCGGAGAGCGTCCGCAACAACGCCGCGAGCGCCGCCAGGTCGTACTCCGCGGCGACCGAGCTCATCACGGGCTCCAGATATTTCTTGCGATCTTTGAGGAAGTCATAGAAGTGGATCTTGCCCGCTTCGGTCGGCTCATAGAACACCTCCTTGCCCGTCTTGCTTCCGCTGATCAAAGAAAGGCGCGCGAGCTTCTTCAGCGAATAGGACACGAGATGCATATCGTCGATCGACAGAGCGAACGCCAAATCGATATTTCTCAAGGGCTTGTTGCGGTACACGAGCAGATGCAACAGGAACACGTCGAGATCCGACAAGCTGCGCATGGTGCTGCTCTGGCTGCACTGACTCAACCACCGATGCACGGAGTTCCACAGCACGGTGAGCGCCAGCTCGACCTCGGAGAGCCGCTCCCCGTCCGTGGAGCGCTCCGCCTGCCCCTTCTTGTTCTGCTTCATGACCATGGTGCGATACCCGCCGCGATATTGCGGGCACCTTGCCGCGAAATGCCGGGTGAATCAAGTCTCCGAATGAGGATGCCGTCTCTTGAATGATATATTATCAACGTTTTGTTGACATTTTATAGTCGTTATGGAATCGTAGCCCCGAGAAGCGAGCCACCACCACGGGAGCACGTGCGCGCATGGACGACCCCCTCTCGATGCTTTTCAAGAATCTCTACGACCAATGGGGCGCAGCGATCGCGCGGCACGACCTGGCGTGGATCGATCGGCACTTTGCCCCGGACTTCACCGGCTCGGCACACCCGTGGCCGACGCTGCGGGTCGATCGCGCACAGATGATCGAGCTCGATCGAAAGATCGAGACGATGGATGTGACCTGGCTCGCGGTCACGGCGCGAAGATTCGGCGATACCGTGCTCGCCTCAGGGGTCGTGAAGTACACCCGCGAATCGTTCGAATCGGGCGCAACGATCGGGGAAGGAATGCCCACGGGGGCCGAGCTCAGCGGGCTCGTGAACGGCAAATGCGTGCTCTACACCGGCGCATGGCGCCAGAACGCGGGCCAGTGGCAAATCTACGACCATCACATGGTCGGCATCGTCGAGGGGTTCAACGGTTAACTGCAGGCGCAGCCGGGTCCGGATCCCCGGGTGCGCAGCAGAAACGAAAGAAACGCCGAGGATGAGGCGGCACGGAGAGGGGGTCAACACGATGAGAGCTTCCTGGAAGGCATTGCTCATTGGCGGGGTCGCTTGTTTCACGGCGCATCTCGTCGCTGCGGAGTCCACATCCTCGGACAGCCTCGAGGAGATCATCGTCACCGCGGAGAAGCGCCCCGAGCGCCTTCAAGATGTGCCGGCGCAGGTCGATGTCTTGACATCGGACACGCTCGAGACGCTGCAAATCCGGGAGACACCGGACATCACCGCGACCATTCCGAATCTCACGGTCGCGCGCAACGACACCTACACGAATTCGACGATCTCTCTTCGCAGCATCACTCAGGCGAATAACAGCGACGTGCCGGTCGCGATCATCGTCGACGGCGTGCCGCAAGACGACTCCAAGCAGTTCAACAGCTATCTGTTCGATGTCAACCAGATCGAGGTGCTCAAGGGGCCGCAAGGATCGCTGTACGGCCGCAACGCGGAAGCCGGCGTCATCATCATCACGACCGCTCCTCCCACCAACGAGATCAAGGGACTTGCGGATGTGTCCTACGGGAACGGCGATACCGTCGACGGCCGGGCGAGCCTGTCCGGCGCCCTCGTTCCGGATACGATTCTGTTTCGGATCGCCGGCAACTACGCGCACAGCGGCGGCCTGATCCACAACAGCTTCCAGGACAATGATGCCGATTGGGTGGACTACGATCGCAGTCTGCGCGCGGACCTGCTGTTCCGTTTGAGCGAGGACGTGAAGCTCGATCTCATCGGACAGTACGGCACATTTCGCGCCGGCACGACCTTCTTCGCGCCGGTGTTCTCGGCGAACCCGAACCAATTCGTCGACCCCCAGTTCAATTTCCCGAACGTCGACACCGGCTACTCCGGCTTCCTGGACGCGAAACTCGAGGCCAACTTGGGCTTTGCAACGTTCACATCCGTCACCGGCTATGCACGCATCTCCGAGCATCAGATCAGCGACGTCGATTTCACCAACCCGGTTCAACATCCCGAGGTTTTCCAGGTCGGCGACAATCAGCCCTCGGGCAATCGCATCCTGAGCGAGGATCTGCGGCTCGTGAGTCCGAGCACGCAGGCGCTGCGCTGGCTCGTGAGCGCGGACTTCCTGGAGGCGAGCCAGCTCCTCAGCACCAACATCTTCGCCGACACCGGCGACTACGCGGCCGACCCGTTCAATCCCCACTTGCTCTTGGTCTCGAGCTCCGCGGACAACAAGCGCAAGGACTACGGCATATCGACGCAGCTCGACTATGACGTGATCGAGCGGTTGACGCTCACGGCCGGGGTGCGCTACGACAATGATGAGCGGCGGCAGATCAATCTCAACGCGAACACGCAGCGCGAGGCGAGCTTTGATGCCGTGCAGCCGAAGTTCACCGCCACCTACAAGTTGACGCCCGACGCTCTCGTCTACGCCACTTACGGTGTCGGGTTCCGATCCGGCGGATTCAATCAGCCGAATTTCTCGGTGCCCATATTTTCCGACGAGACCCTCAGGAACTACGAGCTGGGATTCAAGAGTCAATGGCTCGAGCACCGGCTGACGGTGAACGGAGATGTGTTCACGGGCAACGTGTCGAACTACCAGTATTCCTACATCGACTTCGCGACCGCCTCGCCCGTCACCGGTAATATCGATCACGTGCGTGTCACGGGTGGCGAGCTCGAAACGCGCTTCATTCCGCTCTCGGGCCTCAGCCTGTTCGTCAATCTCGGCGCCTCGGTACCGAGAATCGACTCATTCTCCCGCTTCCCGCAGTACGTGGGGAACCAAACACCCCGGGCGAATGACTACACGGTCGAAGCGGGCGTCGACTACACGGTGCCAGTCGGCGGCGGCTGGGCCTTCTTCGTCGGCTCCAATGTCCAGTACCTGAGCAAGGTCTACTGGTACATCGACAATCTGGATGTTCAAGGCTCGAAGACCTATATGAATGCCAGCGGCGGCCTCAAGAATGCGCGCTGGACCGCGACTCTCTGGGGGCGGAACATCTTCGACACGCGCGCCTACGATACCTACGACCCGACCCAGGCGACGGGACTGGGCCGGGACGTCGGCTATCCGAACAAGCCGGCTCAATACGGCGTCGAGCTCATCTACCGGTTCTGATCCGATCCGAGCCACTTTGCGAGGAGCGCCCATGTCCCAGACCTCGGACTCCGCTGCCTGGACAGCCCTCGGCGACCCTCGCCGGGATCACTATCGACTGGGAGGCGGGGCGGTCGACATGACTCGACCGGCCATCGAGCCCTCGCCCGTCGCGATCGCCGCGCAACCCGAGAGCATCATCATCGATGCCCGCAAGACGGCGCTCATCGTGATCGATATGCAGAACGACTTCTGCAGCCGCGGCGGATGGATCGATTCGCTCGGCGTCGATACGAGCCCCGTGCGCAGGCTGTACGATCCCATCAATCGCGCGGTACGGACGCTCCGCGCGCGAGAGATTCCGATCGTCTGGCTGAACTGGGGGGTGCGCGCCGACCGCGCCAACTTATCCCCGGTGACGCGCTATCCTTTCCACCGGGTCGGCTGTGGCGCGGGCCTCGGCGATCCCAGCCAGGGACGTGCGAGCTCTGCCGCCGGACCGAGTGGAATCCTGGAGAAAGGCGCGTGGGGCGCCGCGGTGGTCGACGAGCTCCAGAGCCAATCGACCGACATCTTCGTGGACAAGCACCGCATCAGCGGATTCTGGGACACCCCGCTCGACTCGATTCTGCGCAACCTGGGCGTCAAATCGTTGCTGTTCGCCGGCGTCAACGCCGATCACTGCGTGCTGGGCACGCTCATGGATGCCAACTTCCATGGGTATGACACCATCCTTCTCGAGGACTGCACGGCGACGAGCTCGCCGCAGTTCTGCCTGCAGGCGACTCTTTTCAACGTGCGATTTTGCTTCGGCTTCACGATCCAGAGCGAGGACTTGGTCACGGCGCTGCTCGAAAGATAAGTGATGCCGGACCGCCCAGCGCTATTGGCGCGGGGGGACCGTTCCTGCCGGCGTCAACTTGTCGATCGCCTGCGGCAACACCTGCGACAGCTTCTGCGCTAGCTCTTGCGGGTTGAGACCAAACTTGGCTGCGAGCTGAGCGACGGTATCGGAGCCGAATGCGGCGTGGATCTGATCGGGCGAGATCGGCAGATTGGCGCCGCTTCCCACCCAGGACTCGACCGTCGCTCCGAAACCCTGCTTCTGCATCTGAGCGACGATGCCCTGCACGCCGCCGTGCCTCTCGATGAATCCGTTCACGACCGTCGCCATCTCGGCGCCGACTGCGCCGCCGAGTACGCCATCGAGCAATCCCATCGACTTCTCCTTACTTGTTGCACGCTTTGCCGTGATCAGGGCGATTGCCCTGCGCCACTGCATCGGACTCGCTCATGTAGGCGCCCTTCTTGGTCTTGCCGTACCAGCGATCCGACGGACAGTGATAGACCTTGCTGGCGGTGTTGACCCACACCATGCCAGGCCCTCCGCCGGGCGCGGCCGCGCCGGACGGCTGCGCAGGTGCCTTCGTGCTCGTACCGGCCGAAGGACTCGCGGGCGATGCAGTCGCGCTCGGTGATGCCGGTGCGGCCGTCGGAGCCGCGGTGGTCGAGGAGGTAGTCGGTGTTGCGGGCGTGCTGCCGCCGGCCGCACTCCCATACCAGGTCTGCACGCCCTTGTGCCCACGACAAGCGCCGCTCTTGGTGGCACCCGACCAATAGGTGCCGTCCTTGCAGAGGCCGGTCGATCCGGCGGGAGCGTCTGCCGGTGCCTGTGCCAGACCGACGGATGTCATCAATGCGCCGGCGATCAGCGCCAGCAACTGAGATTTACCCACCAGATTTCTCCCCATTGTTGTTTCAACCGCTTGGAAATCGGCCGCAGCAGCGCATCGAGCATCGAGAGCTTGGGCGACCGACTCCAAGTGTGCGATGTTACGCGGCCGACTGTCATCTCCGGCACCCGCGTGGTGGAGTGCGGCACTTCCTCAAGGGCGGCGACCCGCGCACTTTGCGGCACGCTCCCTGCCACAAAATCAACGGCTTATCTTTATACCGCGCTTAAGTGGGGTCTATCGTTAATGGGATTAGCACGTTTCCCCCGCCGGCTTCGCGCCGCATAATGGCGCTCGCCCCAGGACTACCCGAGCTTTTGTCTACAAATCACTCAGGTGGAATTTGCCCTGCTTTGATGCGGGTGCGGCGGGTGCGGCGACTCTCTGCCAAGTTCTGATCGAGCCGGGCCGGGCACACACGATTGATCGTCCACAAGCGAATTAAATGGGAGCAAGAAAATCATGTTCAAAACTGTAGTTATCCTCTCGGCTGCCGCGTTAGCCGCGGGACCCGTCGCTGCATCTGACAAGACCGACGTAATGGCGGTCGTCCATCAATGGGTGGACAGCTTTAACAAGGGCGATACGAAGTCGGGGCTTGCCGCGTGTGCCGATGAGGGTGCAATTATCGACGACATACCGCCACACGAATGGCACGGTTCCGGAGTGTGCTCAAAGTGGCTGAGTGACTATGACGCCTGGGCCACTAAGAACGGCGTTACAGCGGCCCATGCAACCCCTGGCAAGGCGCGGCATGTCGACGTCGATGGGTCTACCGCCTACGTGGTGTTGCCGATGACCTTGACCTATAGGGACCACAACAATCCGATGAAGGAGACCGGCACGCTTGTGACTATGTCCCTCGCAAAGGCTGACGCCGGGTGGCGTATTACGGGTTGGTCGTGGGCTGCTGGAATGACCGCAGCGGTCAGCGCGGATAGCAGCGGACATTGACCAGACCTTGAACGGCCACGTTCGCGCATGCGTTTTATGCGATGGCGCGGAGGCTTTCCCACGCCGACGCCGCGGTGGTCGGCAAGTGTTGTTCAAGCGCCTTTGTCCCCCGGGCCATGTGACGCCTGGCGCTTTTGGGGACAGCCGATGCAGCGTCTTCAATCGCGCCCGGGTAGCGCTCCACGAGTGCTTCAATCAGGGCTGCCGCTTGCCGAAGATCCTTTTCTGGCTTGCTACTTGCTTTGTTCCTGAGCTGAGGTGCAGCGATTGCGCACCGTGATCTCCCAGAATCGGCTCGAGGAGAACTTGGGCAGGGGCCCGACAGTTCCCCGGACTCGCTGAACTCCGCGAAGGTCCAGCAGCACTGCCGAGATATCGAATTTGAGCGGGCGGTACGGACGGACCAATTCGGTAAACATCGTTTCGATTTTTCTTTACGCGACGACCCTGGACATTTGAACTAAGTTTAATTAGTCTAGTCCTATGGCACTCAAGACCGTGAATATCCATGAGGCCAAGACTCACCTGTCGCGCTTGGTCGATGAGGCCGCGAAAGGGGAGGCTTTTGTCATCGCAAAGGCTGGGAAACCGATGGTCAAGGTGACTGCGATCGGCGCGCCCGAGCCCGGCGCAATGAAGCGTACCGGGTTTATGAAAGGTTTCATCGAAGTTCCGGATGATTTCGATGAAATGGGATCCGAGGAGATTGCCGCAGCATTTGGCGATCAGCGATGAGGATACTGCTGGATACTCGCGTTCTCCTGTGGGCGGCGGGTGAGCCGAAACGTCTGTCGAGAAAGGCGCGTGCTTTGATCGATGCGACCGAGAACCTCCTCGTGTTCAGCGCAGCAAGCTTGTGGGAGGTCGTCATCAAGAACCAGCTGGGTCGGCAGGATTTCCGCGTTGATGCACGTGCGCTGCGCCGAGGTCTACTCGACCATGGGTATGAGGAACTTTCCATCGCGAGTGAGCATGTGGTTGCGGTAGAGCAGCTACCGCCCCTTCACAAGGATCCTTTCGATCGTCTCCTGATCGCTCAAGCCATCGCAGAAGGGATTACGCTGGTGACTTCGGACGAGAATGTTGCAAAGTATTCGGCGCCAATTCGCTTGGTTTGAGATTATTCCATCGCTTAAAAATCGGCGGCGGACTCGGCGCTGCAGCGCGATATTAACCCCGGCACTTTTGTGGACAGCAGAAGACGGGCACACTGCCCAAGTATTGCCCTCTTTTCCAAGCATCGAATTTGCCTACCTATTTTTGAATTCCGAACTTCGCATTACGAGTTCTACTCCCTGCCGGTCTCCCGGCGCACAAGTTGTTGATTTTGGTGGTGAGGGAGGGACTCGAACCCTCGACCTCGGCATTATGAGTGCCACGCTCTAACCAGCTGAGCTACCTCACCCAAGCGAGCCGCGCATTGTGCGAACAGGCGCTCTCACTGTCAAGCAGAATTCCATCGATCGTCTATATAAATCAAAGGGTTATCAGCGTAGCGGCCGTGCTACGCTGGCCTTTTCCTCGGCCTGCAGGATAAGTGGCATGAATGGACGCATCGCTCGACTTGTCGTGCGCACATGTCGAGAACGCGCGCTCGGTCACGGTGCGCCGTAACACTGGCCGCGGGTTCGCCATATGAACCTCGCTGATCGTCGCCTCGTCAAGATCTGCGTTCCCGCGCTGCTGCTGGCGCTGCTCGGCGGCTGCTCGGCGGTCGCCGAGTTCCTGGGCCTGCGAATCCGGCTCGACAAGATACCGGTCACCGCAGTGACAGCCTCCCTCGTCGACAAGCACGGCGCTCCGGTGAGCGCCCTCGGACCCGGACAGTCCGCACGGCTCGTGCTCATCGCACAGGCGCAGGACGGCAAGCAGTATGCCAGTGTCGGCGCGGGTCACGGCAAGGTAGCCCTGAACAACTACACGATCACGGCCACGATCGTCACAGTCAGCAAACGCGGCGTGGTGGCTCTCTCGGCCGATCCGCGGCTGAGCGAGGGCAAGATCGCGCACGTGCATATCGTGCCCGTCGCGCATCCCGACGTGGCCGCCGACCTCGACATCGCCGTGCGCTACGACATCGCGTTCTCCGCCAACTTCTCCGGCGCGGACGGAACGAATGGTTTCGACGGAACCAACGGGTTGGACGGTATGGCGGGCGCCGATGGGACTCCGGGTACGACCGATCCCGTGACTGGTCTCACCTCTCCGCAGGGCGCAGGCAGCAACGGCGGCGATGGGGGCAATGGCGGTGATGGAAGCAATGGGGGCGACGGCAGCCCCGGGCAAACCGTTCACGTCTGGGCGCGGATGGAACCAGGGACCAAGCCGTTGCTGCAGGTGAAGGTGGTCGGTGGCACGCGCGAGTTGCTCTACCTCATCGATCCCGATGGCGGAACGCTCAAGATCCTGGACGACGGCGGCCAAGGGGGTCGCGGCGGCCAAGGTGGCCGAGGAGGTCGCGGCGGCTCGGGCGGCAGCGGCTTCCCGCCCGGTATGAACGGGCTCGATGGGCACCCGGGTTCGGATGGCCAACCGGGCCGCGGGGGTGCTGCTGGCGCGATCGCGATATCGGTCGATCCGGCGGCGCAGCCTTTCCTGACATGCATCACCTGGTCCAATCACAGCGGCGACGGATCTCCGGGACCTTCGCCAATCATATCCGTCGAGCCGGTCGCGCCTCTGTGGTGAGGCGTGCAGCGATCGGCGGCGGTCTTTATGAGACCCTTCTCGTCGACTCCGTGTGGCCGAGCAATCCGGTGATCATTCAGCCGAGCCGCGGCGGACTGGATCGAAAACTCTTCTGGGGACCGATCCACACGCTCTATGAGCTTGCCCTCCTCGTGTCCGCTGGGTTGCTCTGGAGTCGCAGCAGTGCCCGTTGGTGGCTTGTTGCCGCGCTGCTGATCCATCTCGGGGCGCGCGCTGGGTCGTTCTTGTACTTGAGCCGCTGCCGGTGCTCCAAGCCGCGTCCGTCATGGCACTTTGCGGCGTCGTGCTCTCGCTGCGCGCTGCGTAAGCCCCGCAACAAGGAATGAGGACAGTGACCAAAGTCGCATTCATCGGTCTCGGCAACATGGGCCTTGCAATGGCGCGACGGCTGCTCGACCACGGCCACCAGCTGAGCGTCTTCAACCGTACCGTATCCAAGGCCGCGGCGCTCGCAACTACCCAGGCGCGGATTTGTGCGACTCCTCGGGACGCCTGCAGCGGGACAGACGCCGTCATCGCCATGGTCGCCGACGATGTCGCTTCGCGCTCGGTCTGGCTCGGGCAGGACGGGATCCTCGCGGCGAACATGCCGGCGGGAAGCTTGGCGATCGAGTGCTCGACGCTCTCCCATGCATGGGTCGGCGAGTTGGCCGCAGCAGCGCGGGCGCGCGGCCTTCGCTACATCGACGCGCCGGTCACCGGCCTGCCCGCGGACGCGGCCGCCGGCAGGCTCACTCTGCTGGTGGGCGCCGACTCATCGGATCTCGAGGCGGCTCATGCGCTGCTCGGCTCGCTCGCGCAACGCATCGTGCGCTTCGGAGATGTCGGGGCCGGTTGCGCCTACAAGCTCATCATCAACATGGTCGGCGCCGTACAGATCGCATCGATCGCGGAGGCCGTGGCCCTTGCGGAGCGAGCTGGTCTCGATCTCGCTGCCGTCGCCGAGGCCGTCGCCACGGGCCAGGCCGCGAGTCCCCAGGTGATTCGTAATTCACGCCGCATGATCGACGACGACCATGAGCGAGAAATCGTCTTCACTCCGGCGCTGCGTCTCAAGGATGTGGACTACGCCCTACAATTCGCGAGGAGCCTCGACATCGGCTCTCCCTTTGGCCAGCTCGCACGCGACCAGTTTCGAAAGCTGTGTGATCTCGGACATGCGCGGGTGAACGAAAGCAAGATCGTCGAGGTCGCGAGAACCCAGGTGCCGTAGTGCACCCTGCGCACAGGCCCATCGGTTGCCCATGCCGCATCATTCCATGGAATCGTCCCTCATCTGTGAGACGCCGCGTCTCATTCTGCGGAGGTTCGACGCAAACGACGTGGAGTCGCTGCTCGCCTTTCGCAGCGACCCGGAGGTCATGCGCTTTTCCGTCGCGGGACCGGAAACGCGAGAAAACGTCCGAACCAGGTATTTGCCCGGCTGTTTCGCGCGCTACTTGCGAGATGGCCTGGGTCAGTGGGCCGTCGTGCGCAAAGCCGACGGCCTGTGTATTGGCGAATGCGGAATCTGCGTGCAGCAAGTCGATGGTGCGAAAGAATACGAGATCGGCTATCGATTGCGCCGCGACTGTTGGGGGCTCGGCCTGGCGACGGAGGCCGCACGTGCGTGCCGCGATTACGGATTCCAAAGGGCCGCACTGCGCCGCTTGATCTGCATCATCGCGGCGGAGAATGCCGCTTCGATCCGGGTGGCCGAGAAGGTGGGCATGACCCGGGAGAAGCACGCCCGCTTCCACGAGATCCCCGTTCTGATCTACAGCATGGCCCGTTCAGGGACCGCTGCAGCCTGACATCGAGGCCCGCGGACGCTCCGGCGAGCCCAGCCTCCGGCGCCCCGGCGCTCGGGCGCCCTAGAAGAAGCCGGCGAGAAACGCCCGCGCCTCCTCCGAGATGCCGACGATCTTGTTGGTTGCCTGCCGATAGAACTTGAAATTGAGCTCGGTTTCCGGCCGCCCGTCGTGCCAATCGGTGAAGCGCTTGAGCTCGCCGCGTCCCAGGCGCCGCTTCGCGAGCGCGATACGCTTGACGGCGATGCTCACGCGCGGCGTCTGGCGCGCGATGCCCGGTTTCTTCGGGATCGCGACGGCCGACGTGACGACGCCGCGTACGATGAGGCCCTGGCCGCCCTCGTTCTCGCTCGCGAAGACGAACACCGTGTCGCCCCGAGCGATGAGCTTGCCGCCGTACATGGTCTTCTGGGCGGTGAAGACGAACGACTTCGCCCGTACCTCGGAAACCTCGGCCTTGATCGCAAACGCCATGCTTCAGTGTAGCGCCTGCGCGAGCCGGGTGTCGGCGGCGCTGGCGCTGGCGGCGCCCGGTAGAGCGCTCCACCGGGCCGTGGCAAGATGCGCCAAGTCGCAGCCGGACCAGGCCCGGGCCGAGGAGGTACGTATGGACAGACTGAAGGGAAAACGTGCGCTCATCACCGGGGGAACCAGCGGAATTGGATTGGAGACGGCGCGGGCATTTCTCAGCGAGGGTGCGCGCGTGGCCATCACGGGGACGAACCCCGCAACTCTCGCAGGAGCACGCAATGCACTCGGCAGTGAGGTGCTCGTCCTCGAATCCGACATCGGTCATGTCCCCGGACAGAGGAAAGTCGGCGATGCGGTACGAGCGGCGTTTGGGGCACTCGATGTCCTGTTTCTGAACGCCGGGATCGTCGACATGCGTCCGCTCGAGCAATGGGATGAAGCGAGCTTCGACCACTCCTTTGCCGTGAACGTCAAAGGGCCCTTCTTTCTGATCCAAGCACTGCTTCCCC
>Ga0335073_10009506_pt1 | contig 13652 bp, 10 predicted proteins | sample Lox_Sample_22_FD_207093 | JGI IMG/M metagenome (GOLD analysis project Ga0335073, IMG submission 207093) | Soil microbial communities from Loxahatchee National Wildlife Refuge, Florida, United States - Lox_Sample_2.2 | ecosystem: Environmental > Terrestrial > Soil > Wetlands | place: USA... | reverse complement strand
TGGTTCCTGGTGCTCATGGCCGTGGCGGCGTTCCTGCTGTGGCGGAACAAGCTGTACAGCAAGCGGTGGATCCTGTGGCCGATTCTGCTCAGCTTTCCGCTTCCGTACGTGGCGAACACGGCCGGCTGGATGACCGCGGAGATCGGTCGCCAGCCGTGGCTGGTGTACGGGCTCATCCGCACCAGCACGGGCTACTCGCCGCACGTCTCGACGGGGAATACATTGTTTACTCTGCTCGGCTTCCTGGGCATGTACTCCGTGCTGTCGATTCTCTGGATTGTCCTGGTCTACCGCTTCATCCAGACCGGACCGGAGGCTGCTGCGGTGGCCGCTCCGGCACCGGAACAGCCCACCCTGACCGCGGTATAGAGAGGAGATCAGCATGGGATTCATCTGGTTCTGGATTGTCGCCGTCATGATCGCCGCTTATGTCGTCCTTGATGGATTCGACCTGGGCGTTGGAATTCTCAGTCCTTTTCTTGCCCAGGGAGACAACGATCGGCGCACGCTGATTCGCTCCATCGGCCCGGTGTGGGACGGCAACGAGGTCTGGCTGCTGGCCGGCGGGGGCACGCTGTATTTTGCCTTTCCGCTGCTCTACGCCTCTTCGTTCAGCGGTTTCTATCTGCCGCTGATGATCGTGCTGTGGCTGCTCATCATGCGGGGCGCCAGCATCGAGCTGCGGATGCAGATCGACAGCGGCGTCTGGCGCAGTTTCTTCGACGCACTGTTCTTCGTGGCCAGCGCTCTGCTCGCTGTCTTCTTTGGCGCGGCATTGGCCAATGTGATTCGCGGCGTCCCCATTGGCGCGGACAACTACTTCTTCCTGCCGCTGTGGACCAACTGGCGTGTCGGTCCGACTCCGGGGATCCTGGACTGGTATACCGTCATCGGCGGAGTGGTCGCTCTGGTCGCTCTCGCCACCCATGGCGCCCTGTGGCTGGTTCTGAAGGCTCCCGGCGCTCTGGAAGAGCGGGCCCGGGGCGCGGCCACTGCGCTGTGGGGCGCGCTGCTGCTGGTTACGCTCATCAGCCTGCCGGCCACCATTGCCGTTCGGCCTTCCGCCCTCGATAATTACCGGGCGCACCCGGTTCTCTTTATCGTTCCGGTGCTGGTATTCGCGACCCTGGTGGGCATGCTGAGCTTCACGCGGCAACGGAAGGCTCTGGCGGCATTCCTTTCCTCCTGTCTGTATCTTGTGTTCATGCTGGTGGGCGCGGCCGCCGGACTCTATCCGACACTGCTGCCGTCCTCGACCGATCCGGCCCGCAACATCACCATTGCCAGCGCGCTCGCCGGCCCGCATTCGCTGCATGTGGGGCTGATCTGGTGGTCCTTTGGGCTCGCGCTTGCCCTCGTGTACTTCATCGTGTCGTACCGCCTCTTCCGCGGCAAAGTCACCGCCGAAGGCGGGTACGGCCACTGAACCGGTTCAAAGGAGAACTCCCCAATGGCTTCCTCCGCTGTCACCGCTCCCGACCGTCCGGTCATCATCGATCCCGCGCATGATCTTGTGGGGCTCCGGCGGAGCTCGCTCGATCCTCTTTTCACGCCTCAATCCGTTGCGGTGATCGGGGCCTCGGAGCGCCCCGGCAGCGTGGGCTGCACGGTGCTCACCAACCTCACCGGCAGTCCGTTTGGCGGTCCGGTCTGGCCGGTCAATCCCAAGCGGCCGACCGTGCTGGGACTGCCTGCTTACAAATCCATTGCGGAGCTGCCCGGCGTCCCTGACCTGATCGTCGTCACCACGCCTGCGGCCACGGTGCCGGAAATCATTCAGGAAGCTGTCGCCGCCGGCGTGCCTTCAGCGATTGTGATTTCCGCGGGCTTCAAAGAGGTCGGTGAATCGGGCAAAGAGCTGGAGCGGCAGATCGCCGCCGCCATCCGGGGCAGGATGCGCCTCATCGGCCCGAACTGCCTGGGCGTGATGAATCCGGTGGGTGGGCTGAACGCCACGTTTGCCAAGGCTATGGTGTCGCCCGGGCGACTGGCCTTCATCAGCCAGAGCGGCGCGCTGGGCACAGCGGTTCTCGACTGGTGCATCCGCGAGAGAGTGGGCCTGAGCGGCTTCGTGTCCGCGGGATCGATGCTCGATGTCACCTTTGGCGAGCTGATCGACCACTATGGGCGGGATCCCAACACCGATTCGATCGTGATCTACTCGGAATCGATCGGCGATGCGCGCAGCTTTCTCTCCGCCGCGAGGGAAGTGGCGCTGAACAAGCCGATTCTGATCATCAAGGCCGGCCGCACGGCCGCCGCAGCCAAGGCAGCCGCGTCGCACACCGGGTCGCTGACGGGCAGCGACGACGTCCTCGATGCCGCCTTCGAGCGGGCGGGCGTGCTGCGGGTGAACTCCATCAGCGAGCTGTTCTACGTGGCGGAAGTGCTGGCCAAGCAGCCGCGGCCGAAGGGTCCGAGGCTGACGATTCTCACCAACGCCGGAGGGCCGGGCGTGCTCGCGACCGATGCGCTGATCTCCGCGGGCGGGGAACTGACGGAAATCTCGGCCGAGACGGTCGCCACCTACAACAACTTCCTGCCTGAGGCCTGGAGTCACAACAATCCTGTGGACATCCTCGGCGACGCGGAAGCCGATCGCTACGCCAAAGCTCTCGAGATCGCGTCGAAGGACGCCAATACCGACGGAATGCTGGTGATTCTTACGCCCCAGGGCATGACCGATCCCACCGAGATCGCCAGGAATCTCGAGCCCTATGCGAATGCGACGGGCAAGCCGGTGATCGCCAGCTGGATGGGCGGCGATGGCGTGGCGGATGGGGAGACGATCCTGAAGCGCGCCGGCATTCCCGTCTTTCCGTATCCGGATGCTGCGGCTCAGGCGTTTGTCGCCACCTGGAAGCACACCAGCCATCTGCGCGACCTGTACGAAACGCCGGTGGCTCGGTCGGGCTCGGTTCCGGACACGAATCGCCTGCTGGCCACCAGCATTGTTGAGCGGGTGCGCGCCGGGCGACGCACCATCCTGACGGAATTCGAATCGAAGCAGCTGCTCGCCGCCTATGGCATTCCCACGGTGCGCACCGAACTGGCCCGGACTTCGGACGAAGCCGTGCTGAAGGCCGTCGCGATGGGCTACCCGGTGGTGCTGAAGCTGCACTCGGAAACCATCACGCACAAGACCGACGTGGGCGGGGTCAAGCTGAACCTGCGGAACGCCGGCGACGTTGCCACGGCCTTCACCGAGATCCAGGCTTCGGTTACCGTCAAATGCGGGGCCGAGCACTTCCTCGGCGTCACGGTGCAGCCCTTTGCCAAACTGGATGGCTACGAGCTGATCATGGGGAGCAGCATCGACCCGCAGCTCGGTCCCGTTCTTCTTTTCGGCACCGGCGGCCAGCTGGTCGAGGTCTATAAGGATCGCGCTCTGGCGCTGCCGCCGCTCACCGCCACGCTGGCGCGTCACCAGATGGAGAAGACAAAGATCTACAAAGCCCTGAAAGGCGTGCGCGGACGCAAGCCGGTGGACCTGAACGCCCTGGAGGCGCTGGTGGTGCGCTTCAGCGAGCTGGTGGTGGAGCAGCGGTGGATCAGGGAAATCGACATCAACCCTCTGCTTGCCTCGCCCGACGGCCTGATCGCCCTCGACGCGCGCGTTGTGCTGCATGAGCCGGGAACGACGGACGACCAGCTCCCGCGTCCGGCCATCCGGCCGTATCCGGTGCAGTACGCCGCTCCGTGGAAGACGAAGGCCGGCGCCGATGTCCTGATTCGCCCGATTCGCCCTGAGGACGAGCCGCTGATCGTCGCCTTCCACGATCGGCTTTCCGAGCGGACCGTGGTCGAGCGGTATTTCACCTCGCTGGACCTGAACGCGCGTACCGCGCACGAGCGGCTGACGCGAATCTGCTTTATCGATTACGACCGGGAACTGGCCCTCGTGGCGGAGACGCAGGGGACGGCCGGCCCTCGGATCGGTGGCGTCAGCCGTATGGTCCTGGGCGATCCGGGCTACGCCGCGACCCTCGCGGTGGTTGTCGCCGACGATTCCCAGGGTCAGGGGCTGGGCGAGGAACTGATGCGCCGGGCCCTGGATGCGGCCCGAGCGGAAGGCATTCGCGAGGTCGCCATTCACTTCCTTCCGGAAAACATTCGCATGCGCAGGCTCTCCCGCAAACTGGGCTTTGCACTGCTGGAGGAGAAGGACCTGGTCCGCGGCGCGATCGTGTTTTGAACCACTGCCAACACGGGGGAACAGGCCCGGTCCTGTTCCCCGCATTTTTGTGGATCAGCGCTGCTGCAGGGTGACCGACTCGCTCACTCGCGGCGATTCCGGCGCCGCATCGTCGGCCTGCGATCGCGGCAGGCGCACCGTCACGCAGGTGCCCTGGCCGATGCGGCTGGTTACGCCGATTTCGCCGCCGCATCCATCCACGATGGCTTTGCAGATGGACAAGCCCAGCCCCACGCCGCCGGTGCTGCGCGCGCGGGAACTGTCACCGCGCCAGAAGCGCTCAAACAGGTGAGGGAGGTCCTCCGGAGCAATCCCGCGGCCGGTATCGCTGACTTCGACGAGAACGGTATTCGCCGCCACGACGCGCGTCACAACCGAGCCACCGGCAGGCGTGTATTGCACAGCGTTCAGGATCAGATTGGCCAGCAGGGAAGAGCAGGCGTCCTCGCTCAGCAGCGCGGTCAGCGATGGCGGCGCCTCGACGGTCAGGTTCACCTGCCGTATTTCAGCGATCCGTTCCATTTGCGCGGCGACGTCACGGGCCACTTCAGCCACATCGCATCCGGCAATCTGCGCCTGGGGTTCGCGCTCGAAACGAGCCAGCTGGAGCATGCGCTGGACCAGCTCTTCCATGCGCGCGCAGTCGTCCTGGCAGGTTTCCAGTCCGCGTGCGTACTCGCGCGCGGTTCTGGGGCGCGAAGCCAGCAGCTGCAGCGACGACTTCACAATAGTCACCGCCGTTTTCAGTTCGTGCGCCGCATCGTGCACAAACACCTGCTGCCGCACGAAAGCGTCCTCGAGCCGGTGGGTCGCATCTTCCAGAGCTCGCGCCAGAACGGATAACTCCGCGGCGGCATGGGCACTCTCCGGCGCACGAAACAGCGGGTGCCGCGGGGTGATCTCGGCAGCGGCGCCGCTCAGCGTTTCCAGGGGAGCCAGGCCGCGGCGCAGCAGCCACGCCAGCACCGCCGCGGTCAGCATCAGCAGCAGGCAACTCGCCACGGTCAGGAAGCGGGCCGCGCGCTCGACTGAGGTGTACACCGGCGCCAGCGAGGAAGCGTAGTCAATCACCACCGGGCGCGCGATGCCGGGGCTGGTATCGTCGGCGTCGATCTGCCTCACTCCATGAAGAGACACGCCGCGGAACATGCGTCCGCCGATTCTGACATTCCGGGGCCGGTTGGGAGCGGACAGAGCCTTCTCCGCAGCGGCCGTCCAGTTGGACGAGTGAGCCAGGACGCGCCCGCCTGCGTCCCGGGCCATCCACGCATCTTCGGCGGGCAAATCGAGCGCTCCCGGAGTAATGGTCACGTCATCGGCGGCATTCTCCGCATCGTGCACCGCCCCCAGCAGCGAATCGGCGCGCCCGCGGACCATCTGGTCGAAGCTGTAAACATGGTCGCGCCAGATATAGAAGAGAATCGCCCCGCCAATGCTCAGAGTGAGCGCGCACTCCACCGCCAGCACCATGGCAATCAGCCGCCGCCGCAGGGAGTACCGTCTCATGCCGCGCCCCTTCCGACATTTTCCGCCACCAGGCGATAGCCGCGTCCGCGCAGCGTCTCAATCCAGTGCGCATCGCCCCTGCGGTTGAGCTTGCGGCGCAGGTTGGAGATGTGCGCCTCGATCACATTGGAGTGGTGCTCCCAGTTGTAATCGTAGAGATGCTCGAGCAGCACCTGCTTGGAAATCACCGAGCGGGGGCGGTGGCTCAGGTATTCGAGCGCGCGATACTCGGTGGGCGACAGCTCAACCGGCTGGCCGGCAACGGTTACGGTCTTTTCCAGCGTGTCGATGACCAGGTCGGCGATCTCGATCCTGGGATGGCTGACGCCTTTGCCCCGCCGGATGAGTGCCTTCACCCGGGCCAGCAGTTCGCCGAGGTCGAAAGGCTTGGGTAAATAATCGTCCGCGCCCGCGTTCAGCAGGCTGACAATGGAAGTCTTTTCCGCGACCGCGGTCAGCACCAGCACCGGCGCCGTCTGGCCTTTGGCGCGGATCGCCCGCAGCACCTCGCGGCCGCCCACGCCGGGCAGCATCAGGTCGAGCAGGATGAGGTCGTAGTTGGCCTGCTGGCCCAGGTCGATTCCGTCGCGTCCGTTCCGCGCCACGTCCACGGCCAGGCCGGCGCTTTCGCGCAGAGCTGCGGCAATGTTCTCCGCGACCCGGGCTTCGTCCTCGACGACCAGCACGCGCATGGTTCCAGGATCACTCCCTATCCTTAATTCTGCCTGAATTCGGCCGGCCGTTGCACCCGCGTTTTCTCAACCGCCAGGAAACCGTTCCCGTACCGCTACAATGGCTTCATGCGCCGCGTGTATATGGATGCAAATGCCACCACGCCTCTGCTGCCGGAGGTGCTGGAGGCGATGCAGCCCTTCTTCATTGAATCCTTCGGAAATGCCTCCTCGATCCACTACTTCGGCCAGCGCGCCCGCGCCGCCGTTGAGCGTGCCCGCGAGCAGGTGGCTGCGCTTCTGCACTGCCGCCCGGCCGAGGTTGTCTTCACCTCCGGTGGCACCGAGGGCGATAATACCGCCATTTTCGGAGTGCTTCGCCCCGGCGATCATCTCATCACCTCGTCGATCGAGCACCACGCGGTCCTGCACTCAGCGGAGAAGACCCTGCAGCGCGGCATCGACGTCACGTTTCTGCCGGTGGCCTCTTCCGGCGTACTGGATCCGGACGACGTGCGGCGCGCTCTGAAGCCGAATACCAGGCTGATCAGCGTGATGATGGCGAACAACGAAACCGGCGTCATCCAGCCCGTCGAGGCGGTGGGAAAAATCGCCGCTGAGGCGGGAATTTGCTTTCACACCGACGCCGTTCAGGCAGCCGGCAAGATTCCCATCGACGTCGACGCCATTGGCTGTCACCTGCTCAGCATCTCCGGTCATAAGTTCCATGCACCCCAGGGAACCGGCGCCCTCTACGTACGCCGGGGAACCCGGTTTGAGCCGCTGCTCTTTGGCGGGTCGCATGAGCGCCAGCGGCGTGCCGGCACTGAGAACGTGGCCGGGATCGTCGGCCTGGGCAAGGCGGCGGAATTCGCGCTCTCCGCGCTGACCGATGGTACCGAAGAGCGGATTGCGGTTCTGCGGGACCGCCTTGAACAGGGCCTGGTCGCGTGCATCGAAGAATGCGGCGTGAATGGGGCCGGACAGCCGCGGGTTCCCAATACGACAAACCTTTTCCTCGATCACCTCGAAGGCGAGGCGCTGGTGATTGCGCTCGACCTGAAGGGGATTGCCGTTTCGGGTGGTTCGGCCTGCTCCTCAGGGTCGACCGAGCCCTCGCACGTCCTGACCGCCATGGGCCTGCCGGCGTCGACCTCGCGTGCCAGCCTGCGCTTCAGCCTTTCGCGGCTGACCACGGGGGCTGACATCGACTTCGCGCTCGAAACCGTCCCTTCGGCTGTGGCCAGGCTCCGCGAATTGTCGCCGCTTTACCGGAAACCGGTTGCCGAAGCTGCGAACTGAGCGGCCGGTCCGCTCGTGAAAGCGCGCGGTAAACCCGCTGCAATGAAGATGCTTAGGCGTCGGTCGCGGTCCGAACCGATTCGAGCGGCAGCCTGACCCGGTCGATTGTCCAGTCGGGAGGGTCTCCAGCGCCAGCATTGAACCCGGCGCGGGCGGTGGCCGCCGTTCGCTATACTCGAAGGGATGGCGCCCCCGAAAACCTTCTATCTCGAGACCTTTGGCTGCCAGATGAACGTGCATGACTCGGAAAAAGTCATCGGCACGCTGGAGCAGCAGGGGTACACGCAGGTCGAGACGGAAGAGGCGGCGGACCTGATCCTCTACAACACCTGCTCGATCCGGGACAAGGCGGAGCAGAAGGTTTTCCACCGGCTCAACGATTACAAGGCACTGTACCGGCAGGGGAAACGCTTTGGCGTGCTGGGTTGCGTGGCGCAGCAGGAGGGCGAGCGCATCTTCGAGCGGGCTCCGTTCGTGTCGCTGGTTTCGGGCTCGGCCTCCTACCGAAAGCTGCCCGAGATGCTGGTGCAGATCGAGCAGGGAGCGACGCGGGTGACGGGACTGGACGACCGGCAGACGGACGAGACCTTCGAAACCGAGTTCACGGCGCGGTCCAATCCGCACCGCGGCTACATCACCATTATTGAAGGATGTGACAAGTTCTGCGCGTACTGCGTGGTGCCCTATACGCGGGGAAAAGAGCGGAGCCGGAAGTCGAAGTCGGTGCTGGCCGAAGCGCAGCGTATGGCGGATGCCGGGTTTACCGAGATCCAGCTGCTGGGTCAGAACGTGAATTCGTACCGCGATCCGGAGGGCCGGCGCAGCTTCGCCGAGCTGCTGGCGGCCGTGGGTGAGGTGCCCGGGATTCGCCGGGTCCGCTTCACCACCTCCCATCCAAGGGATTTCACCCGAGACATCGTCGAAGCGATCGATGCGGTGCCGTCGCTGTGCGATCATGTGCATCTCCCGGTCCAGAGCGGATCATCGAAAGTATTGAGCCGGATGGCGCGGGAATACACGCGCGAGCAGTATCTGGAGCGCATCGGCTGGATCAGGGGCGCGCGGCGGGCGATCAGCATGACCACCGACATCATTACCGGCTTTCCGGGCGAGACGGTGGAGGACTTCGAGGAGACTCTGAGCCTGCTGGGCGAAGTGCAATACGACGGCGTGTTTGCCTTCAAGTACTCGCCGCGGCCGAACACCCCGTCGCTGACCATGGCCGATTCGATTCCCGAGGAAGAAAAATCGCAGCGGCTGCAGATACTTCTGGACCGGCAACGGGAGATCCAGCGGGCGAACTACGAGAAACATCTGGGCCAGGTGATTGAGGTGATGGTCGAGGGCGTGAATCCGGCGCGCGGTCAGGTGGTGGGCCGCACGTCGCAGAACAAGACGCTGAACTTCACCACCGGGCAGCCGATTGCGCCGGCGCCTGGCGTGTATCTGCCGGTGCGTGTGACAAAAACCTTCCCCAACAGTCTTGTTGGGGAGGCAGTCGTGCAGTGAGGCGGCGATGGAAGTCGAGATGAAAATCCGGGGCTTGATGGTCGATCCTTCGACGAACATGCCGGTCGTGATCCTGAAAGATCCGAAGAGCGAGGCGGTGCTGCCGATTTGGGTAGGCCTGTATGAGGCGAACGCAATCGCCCTGGAAGTAGAGAAATCGACCACGGCGCGGCCGCTGACCCACGATCTGCTGAAGAATGTCGTTATGGGACTGAATGCGCAGGTGCAGCGAGTGGTGGTTTCGGAGCTGCGCGGCGACACTTTTTATGCCGTGATCTGGATGGAACAAAACGGGGAGATTGTGGCGATCGATGCTCGGCCGTCGGATGCGCTGGCTTTGGCGCTGCGGTCGGATTGCCCGATTTTTGTGACGGAAGAGGTTCTGCTGGCGGCCAAAGTCGTGCCCAGCGCCGCGGATACCCAGCCGAGCGCTCAGGAACTGCGCCGCTGGCTGGAAAACCTGGGCGACGAGGATTTGGGCAAGTACAAAATGTGAGGGAAGCCCTTTTTCACCCCACCCCCCCCAGCGGCTCCAAAGATTATCTAATTGAAAACAAAAGACCTGGAGGGTAATACCTTTTGGGTATTACCCTGAAAATGGCGATGTGCACCATTTTTGGTGCGGCCACTTTTGGTGGAGTGGGGAGTGTGCATTCAGCCTGCGGATCTGGCTTTGAAGAGACGGGCGAGCACCTTGCGGCCGAAGACGATGCGGATGTGAGCCAGGCTCCATTTGGCCGTCCAAAGGGCAGTCTCTCCCAGGCTGAACCATCGACTGCGCCAGAGGTAGTAAATCCATCTCCCAACAAAGGGGATTTGATAGCCGGGGAGCCACGGCTTGAAGGCGCCGGCAAAATGGCAGATGGCCGGGGATCGCTGGAGGTCGCGGATCTCCGGGGCGATGGCGCGTTTCAAATCGTCGTCGGGCCAGCGGGAGAAGTAGCGCAGGTGATTGACCAGGGCGTTCCAGGTCATGGGCAGAACGCCGATCCTTCCGGCGAGGACGGCATTGATCGCGTCCTGATCGAGGAAATGGGTTTCATGCTCGCTGATATAGTCCAGGCATGTTGGGCCAATGTTCTCGGCACGCCAGATTCTGAGATTCATGAGCAGGACGCCGGCATTGAAATACGGGCTGTTGGCCGGAAGTCCCAGCTCCCTGTAGTTATCAAGCCCGCATTCGCCTGAGACGACCCGCACCGCGGGATCGAACGCTGCCCGCGCGGGAAATCCGGTTTCGTCCAGTTGCCAAAGAGGCGTCACATCCTTCAGCACCAGAAGGTCGCAATCCAGATACAGGGCCTTCTCAATTTCGGGCGGCAGCAATTCGGGCGCCAGAAGACGCAATGCCGTATCTACGGTCAAGTGTCCCTTTGAGGAATAGGCGCTTAAACGGTCGGCATTCACGGTGACGAAGTTCAGCTGCAGGTTGCCGCGTTTCTTTACCAGGATGCGGGTGAGGCGATGCTTCGCTTCATCACTCAATGTGGTGTTGAGGATGAAAAGCTCGACAGGCAAAGGGGACTTCAGGTTGATCAGGAGTGAGGACAAGGTGACTGCCAGCGGCATCGTGTACTGTTCGTTTGTACCGGCTACAAGGATGATGGAGTCACGAGGAGCGGGCGGCGAGGGGCTGATCGAGGCGCCAGGGCTGGGAGAAGATCGCATCGGTGATCCTTCCTCAGCGACCCTGCCGGCGACCATCGCGGCTCAGGCGCCATTGCCAGGCGGTGCCGATGATTGTTTCGAGGTCAGAATGGCGAGCCTGCCATCCCAGAACGCTCTGGGCACGTGCGCAGTCGGCCACCAGAACGGGCGGGTCCCCTGGGCGTCGCGGAGAAACGACGTAGGGAACAGCATGGCCGGTGATCTTCTGTGCGGCATGGACGATCTCCATAACGCTGTGCCCGACGCCGGTCCCCAGATTCAAAGCGGTGGAAGGATGGCCGGCTGAAAGGTGGGCGAGGGCGCGTACATGGGCATCGGCGATGTCGGTTACATGCACAAAATCGCGCACACAGGTTCCGTCGGGTGTTGGGTAATCGTCGCCAAAGACCTTAAAGCGGTCGCCTCCGTCGGCGGCGGCCAAGACCAGCGGTATCAGATGGGTCTCGGGTGAATGCTCTTCACCGAGTTGCCCATCGAGATCGGCACCGGCCGCATTGAAATAACGAAGGGCAACTGATTTCAGGCCATAGGCTGCCCCGTACCAGTGCAGGGCGCGTTCGATCACGAGCTTGGTTTCCCCATAGGGGTTGATCGGCCGCTGCGGCATGTCCTCGGTGATCAGAGGGCCGCCGGGCACACCATAGGTGGCGCAGCTTGAGGAGAACACAAAGTGCCGGATCCCTTCCTGCACCGTTGCCTCGAGCAGAACGAGCCCTTTTCGCACGTTATTTTCGAAATATCGGATGGGGTGCTCGATGGATTCGCCGACGTAGGCGAACGCGGCCAGGTGCACAACGGCTTCAACGTTGTACCGGTGGAGGGTCTCACGCAACAGAGCGGCGTCTCCAATGTCACCTTCAACCAGCGGGCCCCATTGAACCGCGCTCTTGTGGCCGCGTTCGAGGGTGTCATAGGTGATGGGAACCATTCCGCTGGCGGCCAGCGCCCTGGCAACATGGCTGCCGATGTAGCCGGCGCCGCCGGTGACGAGTACGGTTCTGGAGTCATTGCTCATCTCTGCTCACGCACCCAGCGCGACAAGTTCTTGTTTTCGCTTTGTAGAGTATCCAAAATTCTGGCGCAGGCGTTCAGCACATTTTCGGGTGTCAGTTCGGACATGCACTGGATATGGTTCGGGCAGCCGTCCCGCCAATGCAGGCGCGGCAGGCGTTGATGGCAACCGAGACAAGGGACGTCGGCAACGACCCCGATCGAAGGTGTCTCCGGCGGCAGGGGGAGTCCGGGGTCGACGGCGCCAAAAAGGCCTACCGTCGGGGTCCCGACCGCGCCGGCAGCGTGCAGGAGGCCAGAGTCGACTCCGACAAGGAGGTCAAGGTGCTGAAGGGCAGCAATTGTCTCTTCCAGGCTCAGCTTTCCGACCCAGTCTTCTGTGCCGGGAATGCGCGGCGACATGACAAACCCTTTGGCCGTGTCCACGTCGGCACCAAGCTGAATCACCACACAATCAGTACGCTCCTGGAGCAGGGCCACAAGGCGGGTCCATCCCTCCACGGTCCACTCCTTGACGCGCCATGTAGGTCCCACGTGGATTCCCAGAATATGGCTGCCCCGCCGAGCGAAGGGCATGATTCGTTCGTGCAGCGATTGGGACAGACGGTCGGGCACGTGCAGCCTGGGTTGCCGCGAGCTGAGCTCGACTTCCAGCGATCGCGCGAAATCGTCCACTAGATGAAGAAAAGGCCGCCCCGACGGCCGTTCTTCCTCGTTCTGTGGATGGTAGTACTTGTCCACGAGCCTTGGCATCCATGAACGATCCCAGTCCACGACCAGGTCGGCGACCTGTCCCATCTCTACAACGCCTGTGAATGCTTTCCGCGTGCAGTAGACGAACACCGCGTCGGCATAACGCTTGCGCAGCTCCAGCGCCGCGGGAAAGGTACAGATGATGTCGCCGATGCCGGCAGGCCGTTCAAACAGGAGGACCGGCCTTCCGGCAAACTCCGGCTTCGCGCGGAGGGAGGCCCAATAGGCGACGGTTCGCCAAGCGATTTGCGAGTAGCGAATCGGATGCGCAACGCAACGTCTGAGAATGCTCCTGCTCAAGGGTGTGATTCGCCTGGTTGAGAGTTCAGGATGAAATGCTGACCTGCGACGGTTTGCGATATTGGCGTTCAGTCTGAAGGAAATAGTCTCTGATGTTTGCGTCCGTGCTGTGGACTGCTATTGCATCGTAGTAATAGACTTTGCCGAATCTGCCGTCGGCGTAGTCAAGCAGGTCACGCAGAAAGTCCAGCCTTTGACTATCTGCTGCAGCTACGAATCGCCCGTAGGCGTCGTACAGAAAAAACGTGTCATACCCCAGTTCCATTAAGAAAGAAAAAACGCTCATCGGATCGGCGTCTTTCATTGCGGGGACGTCGAGGTTGGACTCAAAAAGCACCACGGGCTTCTGCTTTAGGAGTGTCTGGCGGCTGCCGATCAGTATCGGTCCGTCGAAACCTTCGGTATCAACTTTAATGAACTTCACGTTCGTGAAGTCCGGTTCCTGAGAAAGAACCTCGTCAAGCGTCCTGAAGGCTATTTGCGTGTTCCCCGCAGCCGTAACGTCAAGAGTTGTGTTTGAGCCGGCCTTGGAGAGGTTGGCGTTGGCAATGCTGCTCACGCTGCTCAGCCAGAATGAGCGGATTGTTACCCTCGGATCGTCACCCCAGTTTTTGTTGAGCCATTTCTGGCAATTTGGATCGGGCTCGATTGCAAGCACCTTACCGCTCCAGCCGTCGAAGAGGCAAGCGATAGTGTCCCCGCAATTGGCCCCAACATCAACGACCTGAAAATCGCGG
>Ga0335073_10009505_pt1 | contig 13652 bp, 11 predicted proteins | sample Lox_Sample_22_FD_207093 | JGI IMG/M metagenome (GOLD analysis project Ga0335073, IMG submission 207093) | Soil microbial communities from Loxahatchee National Wildlife Refuge, Florida, United States - Lox_Sample_2.2 | ecosystem: Environmental > Terrestrial > Soil > Wetlands | place: USA... | reverse complement strand
CCGCGGGAACCTGACCCCCGAGTGCGCGGCGGCGGTCAGCGCGGTGCTGGAGGCCCTCGGCAAGAAACGCGGCCCGGAAGACACCCGCACCGCGGGCCAGCGGTTCCACGACGCGCTGCAGGAAGGCTGCGAGCTGCTGATCCGCGCGAAGATGGTGCCGGACCGGGCCGGTGCGGACACGCACGTGAACGTGCACGTGCCGCTGTCGGCGCTGCGGCAGCTGCCCGGCGCCCCGGGAATCGAGGCCGCGTTCCTGGCCGCCGCCGCAGGCGAGCCCGGCTACCTGACCGGCACCGACGCCGAGGTGGCCGCGTGTGACGCGCTGATCATCCCGGTGGTCACCGGCCACGCCGACATGACCGTCATCGACCAGATCATCGAACTGGCCCTGTCCGCCACCGGCTGGCACCGCAAACCCGGCGGCGACGAAGACACCGGCAGCGATGACCCGGCGCCCAGGCCGCTGTCCCCCGAAGCGTGGGCGGCGCTGCGGTACGCGATCGCCCGGCTGGCCATCGACTTCGTCTCCGGCCCGGGCGGCATCGCTTCTGCCTTTCGCACCGGACTCCTGGAACCGCCGTTCAGCACCCCGAGCCTGCCGCTGGACGTCGGGTATTCCGATTCCATCCCGGCGGCGATCCGCCGGGCGGTCATGCTGCGGGACATGCACTGCGCCTGGCCGGGCGGCTGCGACCGGCCCGCCTCCGCCAGCGACGTGCACCACATCGTGCACAAGGCCGACGGCGGCCCCACCAGCGTCACCAGCTGCGGGGTCTACTGCCAGTTCCACCACGACATCTGCATCCACCGCTGGGGCTGGCAGATCATCCTGCACCCCGACGGCACCAGCGAAGCACACAGCCCCGACGGACACACCATCCTCAGAAGCCACGCCCCGCCCACCAAGCGAGCCGGCTGACCCCGGTGGATGCCATGGTCTCCCACCTCGTTACCGCAGGTGATCTGGTCGCGCGCTAGTCGCGCCTCGCCGCGCCCTTCTGCCGGACATGCGGCTGATCAGGCATCGGCAGTCACTCATCCCGTTGCCTGTAGTTGTTGCACCGCTCGCCGCCCGCCGCCATCCGGCTCAACATTGCCTGCGGTCCGGATTGCCCACCACGACGCTATCGATAGCACCACGGCCAGCACCGCGCTCGCGATCGCCAGCGAGTCACCCTCATCTAGCCGGACCAGCTGCTGGCACACCCACCAGGCCAACGCGAACCCGGCCCCCGACACCACAACGGCAACACCCAACCGGAGCACCAACCTCATCAACGGTCTGGGCCTGCCTAAGCAGCGGACAGATCGGTGAGCGCCGCGTCCGGGTTCGGGGGCGTGTGGACGAGTGCGGCGGCGCCCGCCGCGACCAGGCAGGCGGCGGCGCCGGTCAGCAGGGCGGCGCGCGGGCCGCCGGCCGAGATGATCGCGCCGGTGATGATGCTGCCGATCGGGGTGGTTCCTAGGTAGACGAAGACCCACAGGGCCATGATCCGGCCGCGGTAGGCGGGAGCGGAGTGCAGCTGCAGCGTGGTGGACGCGAGCGTCACGAACGAGAACGCGGCCGCGCCGGTCAGGAGCAGCGCTCCGCATGCGACGGCGACGTCTGGTGCGGCCGCGGTGGCGATCAGGCAGATCCCGAACGCTAGCGCGGCGGCGACCAGGTACTTGCGGCGGGGATGGTGGATCAGGCCGACGCCGAGCGAGCCGGCGACCGAGCCGACGCCAGGCCGACGAGCGCCATCATGGCCAGCGGCAGCCAGAGCTGCTGACGGCTCGCCGCGTACCGCAGGCCCGCCCGGACGCCGCCGCCCACGCGGCGCGGCGCGCCTGGCCGCAGCGGCCGCAGCGCCACCAGTGCGGCGATCACCGCGAGGTAGGAGAGCGCATTGATCGCGAAGCATGGCGTGGTGCCGACCGTGACGATCAGCGCGCCCGCGATGGCGGGGCCGACCACTCGGGCGCTGTTCAGCACGACGCCGTTGAGGCTGATCGCGCTGGACAGGTCCTCCGGCGTCACCAGCGAGCCGATGAATGCCTGGCGGGCCGGCGAACGTCCCGCTGGCGGAGGCGACCTGGCCGGCGAAGTAGAGCCGGAACGGCCGCGAGCGCAGTGCCCGGAACGTGCTGCGTCTGGGTGCGGGCTTGTCGGGAGCAGGGGTCGAACTGAGTGTGTGAGCTGTTTGCGGAGCAGGAGCCTGTGCTGGGGCGTCGGGGGGCTGTTCGAAGAGGGCAAGGGCGGTTTCCGGAACGATTCTGAGCCCGTCGCGGTCCACAAACCCTCCCGTTCAGCTAGGCCTCCCGTTTCCCGTCCGGCCAGGATAAGCGGACTGGGCAGAGTCGCCACTGTTCGTTCGGGATAACTAAGGGACGGTCCCTGGGGCGCTTGCGTGCGGCGGGAAGCGGGACGTGACCGGTGCCTTCTGTCACGGTGTTGCGGACTGAGCCGATGCCTTCGGCGGTGAGGGTGACGGTATCGCCTGGCTTGAGCGGCGGCGGCGCTTGCGCGCCGCGCGTGCCCCACAGTTCAGCCAGGCAGCCGCCGTTGCCGCACGTGCCGGAGCCGAGCACGTCGCCGGGGCGGATGGCCGTGCCGCGCGCGGCGTAGGCGGTCATCTCCTCGAACGTCCAGCTCATGTTGGACAGCAGGTCCCGGCCGACGACCTCGCCGTTGACTTCCGCGGTGAGCCCGAGCCGCAGGTAGCCGTCGGCGTCCCTGTAGGGCTCGAGCTCGTCGGCGGTGACCAGCCACGGCCCGAGCGTGGTGGCGCTGTCCTTGCCCTTGCAGGGGCCAAGGCCCACCCCCATCTCGCGGACCTGCAGGTCCCTGGCGGACCAGTCGTTGAGAACGCAGTAACCGACGATGTGCTCGCGGGCCTGCGCGGGGGTCAGGTCGCGGCCCTCCCGGCCGATCACGGCGGCGATCTCCAGCTCGAAGTCGAACGCCGTGCAGCGCGGCGGCACCGGCACGTCGTCGTGCGCGCCGATCACCGCGTACGGGTTGCTGAAGTAGAAGAACGGGGCGTCGTACCAGGCCTGCGGCGCCCCGGACGCGCCCTGGACGCCACGCCGGATTCCTTCGACGTGCTCTTCGAACGTGACGAAGTCGCGGATCGTCAGAGGCTGGATAGGCGGCAGCAGCCGTACCTGGTCAAGGCTCGGGCCTGGGGCGGCGGCGAGCGCGGCACGGCCAGCGTCATGCAGCGCCTCGGTGCCCGCGCTGATCAGGGCGAGCAGGCCGGCGCCCGGCAGCGGGTGCAGCGCGGCGTCCGCTCCGACGACGCCGCATTCGCTGCGGCCCGCGAACTCGTACGTGGCGAAGCGCATCGTTGGTCTCCTCGATCACACGGGCTTGTCACACGGGCGGGGCGACGAAGCAGCCTGGGTCTTGGTCGTTGAAGGATTCCCTGGCGACCATCTCGTTGATGGGGTTGGCGGTGCCCCACTGGTCGGACACCTCCGGCCGCGAGAAGTCGTACACGTGCGGGTGCCAGGTGTCCTCGTCGAGCTGCTCGAGTTCGGTGGTGTACTCGACGGTGTTGTGGTGCGGGTCGAGGAAGTAGCTGAACGTGTTGTTGCCCGCCAGGTGCCGTCCCGGGCCCCAGATCTTGGTCACGCCCGCGCGCAGCAGCCTGCCGGTGCCGCGCATGTACTCGTCGATGCCGCGCAGCTCGAAGGACACGTGGTGCAGCGAGGTGTGCGGGCCCCGGGCGACGGCCATCGAGTGGTGCTGTGAGCTGATCCGCATGAAGTGCATGAGCTCGCCCATGTGCGGCGCGCTCAGGGTGTCGGACAGCCGGAAGCCCAGATGGCGCTCGTACCACTCGCGGGTCCTGTCGAGGTCGGGCGTGTTCAGCACGACGTGGGAGAGCCGGACCGGGATGGCTTCTGTCTCTTCGATCTTGCGGTGCTTGCGGGGCGCGACGCCGGCGGCGACCTCGATGGTCCGCCCGTCCACGTCGAAGAACCGGAATCCGTATCCGCCGCCTGGGGTGTCAAGCGTGGCCGGGCTCGAGATCAGCTGGACGCCGTCGGATGCGAGCTGACCCGCGAGCACGTCGACGTCCGCGGCGTTGGCGGCGCCGTAGCTGACGAGATCGAGCCGCTTCCCCGCCGCCTTGCGCAGGCGGACGATGTACTGCTCCGGGCTGCCCTCGGCGGCGAGGAAGGCGATGCCTGTGTCGCTGGCCACCGTCGTCAGGCCCCACAGGCCGGTGTAGAACTCGACCTGCTTGTCGAAGTCGGGCACCGCTAGGTCGACGTGCCGCAGGTGCGTGAGCAGGCGATGGCTCATGGTCGGGGTTCCTCTCAGCTGATACCAAGCATGGCCGCCGCGGTGCCGCCGCGTATCGCGCGGAAGTCGGGCTCGGGGAGCGCGGCGGCGCGCAACGCGTCAAGCGGGCGGTCGGTGCCCATGTCGAAGGGGAAGTCGGAGCCGAGCAGGACATGATCGGCGCCCGCGACGCGGACCAGTTCGCGCAGCACGTCCGGGTCATGCACGAGCGAGTCGAAGTACAGCTGTTTCAGGTAGTCGCTTGGCTGCCTGGCGCAGCCGCGGGTGTCGGTCCGCACGCGCCAGGCGTGGTCGGCGCGGCCGATGTGGGTGGGCAGGTAGCCGCCGCCGTGGGCGGCGATGAGCACCAGGCGCGGGTGCCGGTCGAGCACGCCGGAGAAGATCAGGTGCGACAGCGCCACGGCGTTCTCGACGGGCTGGCCGACCGAGTTGGACAGGTACCAGCGGTCGAGGCGCTCGTCCAGCGTGCAGCCGAAGGGATGCAGGAACAGGAGGGCCCCGGTGGCTTCGGCCCGGGTCCAGAGGTCCTCGTACGCCGGGTCGGACAGGTCACGTCCCGGGGCGTGGCTGGAAATCTCCGCGCCGCGCAGCCCAAGAGACAGCGCGTGGTCGAGCGCTTGCGCGGCCAGGTGCGGATGCTGCAACGGGACCAGGCCGAGGCCGAGCAGCCTGCCGGGTGCCCGCGCGCAGTGCGCGGCGGTGCCTTCGTTCGCCGTGCGCCAGACCTGGCGGGCCAGTTCCTCATCGGCCCAGTAGTGGTAGTGCGACGGCGAGGGCGACACGAGCTGGATGTCGACGCTCGCCGCGTCCATGGCGGCGAGCCGCGCTGTCACATCCGTCAGCAGCGGGATCCTCATCCGGACCATCGCCCCGCTGACCGTGAGCGCCTCGGGGCCGTTGCGGCGCGCGTCGAGCGCGCGGGCTTCCGCGAGCCCGTCGTGGCCCTCGACCGCCTGGTCGATCTCGGGCAGCAGGACGTGCGCGTGCACGTCGATCGTCGGCGCGTCAGTGGGCGCTTGCGTGGGCGCGCTCATGGACGCTCGCTCAGCACGCGCACGGTGCCTGCGATCAGGCCCGGCATGTCGGCGTCGCGGACGCCGTCGATCAGCCACTGGCCGAGCTGGACCGAGTTGTCGACGACCATGCGGACCCGGTCGATCCGCCGCTCGTAGTAGGCGGTGAGCAGGGCGTCGGGGCTGGTGTCCCAGGTGTGCCCGGCGAGCAGTCCGGCGAGGATGAGGGCGTCCTCGAGCGACATCGCCGCGCCCTGGGCGAGCGTGGGCGGGCAGGCGTGCGCGGCGTCGCCCGCGAGCACCACGCGGCCGCGATGCCACGAGCCCTCGACGAGCAGCCGGTGGAACCAGGTGTAGTTGACCTGCGCCGAGTCGGTGATGGCCGCCCGGATCTGGCGCCAGGCGCCGCCGTAGCCTTCGGCGAGACGGCGCATCTGCGTCGTGTACGTCGCGGGGTCCAGGCTCGCGCGGTCGCGCTTGGGCTCGACCAGGAAGGCGTACAGCGTGGATTCGCTCGTCGGGGTGTAGCCGGCGATGTAGCAGGGACCGCCGTAGATGAGGTCGGTGTGCTTGACCTCGGGCGGGCGCGGCGCCGCGATCCGCCAGATGCCCATACCCGTGGGGACGGGCTCGTCCGTGACGCCGATCATCTCCCGCATGGCCGAGTTCAGCCCGTCCGCGGCGACGACCAGGTCGTACCGCCCGGTGCTGCCGTCGCTGAAGACCACGCCGACGCCGGCTGGGTCCTGCTCGAGCGACGTCACCGTGCAGCCGAGCCTGACGCTGGCGCCCGTGCCGCCCGCCGCGTCGGCGAGGATACGCTGCAGCGCGGGGCGCTGCATCCCGAGCGCGGCCGGCAGGTCCGCGCCGCCTGTGCGGCTGTCTTTGCTTTCGTGCAGCACCGTGCCGTCGGGAGCGAGCAGGCCGAGGCCGTCAAAGCCGAACCCCTGCTCGGCGACCTGCTGCCAGACGCCGAGCTCGCGCAGCACCCGGAGCGCGTTGCCCTGCAGGGTGATGCCTGAGCCCGACACGTTCCAGTCCGGCTTGATCTCCACGAGGTCGACGCCGATTCCGGCCCGGCGCAGCAGGATCGTCATCGCATTGCCGGTGGTACCGCCGCCGACGACCAGGATTTTCGGGGTTGTGCGCATTGCTACTCCTGCGTCTGCGCCGGGTCGCGGACGCACGTGGTCCGCTGCACGCCGAGCCCGGTGATCGAGCCCTCCATCACGTCGCCGGGGGCGAGCAGCCGGCCCCAGTGCAGGCCGTTGCCCGCCGGGCTGCCGGTCAGCACGACGTCCCCGGGCAGCAGCCGGGCGGTCTGGGAGATGTAGGACACTAGGCGCGCCACGCCGAAGATCATGTCCTTGGCCGACTCGTCCTGCATCGTCTGGCCGTTCAGCGTCAGCGTCAGGTGCAGGTTGCCCGGTTCGGGGACGAAGGCGGCCGGCACCAGCCACGGGCCCAGGGGTGTCCAGCCGGGGGCGTTCTTGCCGCGCAGCCAGTCGGTGCCGATCGCCGGCATGTCGGGGCGGAAGACCGATGCCCGGTCGGTCAGGTCGTTGGCGATCGTGTAGCCGGCGACGTGGCCGAGCGCGTCCGCTTCGGCCACGTGGTAGGCGGCGCGGCCGATCACGGCGGCCAGTTCAAGCTCCCAGTCCGGCTGGGCGGCCCACGCGGGCAGCACCACGTCGTCGTACGGGCCCGCGATCGCGGTGGGCAGGCCGGTGAACACGTACGGCTGGTCCTGGCGCGCCCGCTTGTCCATGAGCGCGGCCATCTCCGCGCGCGCCTCCTCGTCCGTGCGCTGGTCGTCTTTGGGACGATGGGCGAGCGCGAGGTCGATGACGTGCTGACGATAGTTGGCGCCGGCCTGGAAGACCTGACGGGGCCGCACGGGCGCGTGCACGCCAAGGCCGGGGAGCGGCCGCCAGCGGCCGCCCGTGTACTCCGTGAATGCCCGCAGTCCCGGGAGCGCCTCGTCCCAGCGCTCGAGCAGGGCAAGGACGGTCAGGTCAGGTTCGCTGAGGGCCGCGCGCAGGTCAAGCACCCGCCCGCCGGGAAGCACGAGAGCGGGAAAGGCGGCCTCGCCTGGCTCGGACAGGGTGGCGAGGGCGAAGGACCCGGCGAAGAGCCCTGGCGGGTCAGCGGTCGCGATGTCCACGCAGGCGTCCTCCCGGTCGCGATGCTGTGGTCTGCTGCTGGATGCGCTCCCTGTTGCGTTGAGGCAACTCTCGCGCGAGGATCAGGATTTGTGAAATCGATAATTCGAATGACAGGCATCCATGATCTGGATTCCCTCGAGCCGTGAACCTGAACAGCCTTGACCTCAACCTCGTGCTCGCCCTGCGCGCTCTGCTCGAGGAACGCAGCGTCACCAGGGCCGGCCAGCGGATCGGGCTGAGCCAGCCCGCGATGAGCGCGGCGCTGGCGAGGCTGCGCCGGCATTTCGGCGACGAGCTGATGGCACGGGACGGTGGGCAGTATGAGCTGACCGCGCTTGGCAGGGCGCTGCTGGACCGCACGGCGACCGCCTGCGACTTGCTGGAGCGGCTGTTCAGCAGCCAGGCGGGCTTCGAGCCGGCCAGGGAAGAGCACGAGTTCACGATCCTCGCCTCCGACTACGCGGTGACGATCTTCGGCACCGAGCTCGCCCGCGTGATCCACGCGGAGGCGCCAGGCATCCGGCTGCGCTTCCGGCAAGCGCACGAGAACGTCACGGAGAACACCGCCGCGCTGCTGAGCACCGCCGACGGGCTGCTGATGCCGCACGGCGTGATCAGCGGCTTCCCGGCGGTCGAGCTGTTCACGGACCGCTGGGTCTTCGTCGTCGCACGGGACAACCCGGACGTCGGCGACAGGCTCACCCTGGCCCACCTCGCGCAGCTGCCGTGGGTGACCTATCAGCGGACCTACGACGCGCCGGCCGTCCGCCAGCTCGCCATGATCGGCATCGAACCGCGGGTCGAGGTCTCCGCCGACACTTTCCAGGCGCTGCCGTTCCTGGTCGCCGGGACCCGGCGTGTCGCCCTCGTGCAGTCGTTCCTGGCGAGCCGGCTCACCGGCGTGGCCGACGTCCGTGTAATGGAGGCGCCGTACGCGGCCGTCCCGCTCCAGGAAGCAATGTGGTGGCACCCGGCGCACACCTATGACGCCGCGCACATCTGGCTCAGGGACACCGCCGCCCGGGTCGGCGCCGCGATCATGTAAACAGGGACATTGACCGAACGGCATTCGCATGGCTGAGGTTTCGCGACAATGACTGCTGACGGCTTCGAACTCGTCTATGACCGGACCGGATCGCGCTCTGGTCCCGCCGTTGTGCTGCTGCACGGGTGGCCCGGCGACCGCACCGACTACCGGGACCTCGCTCCGCGGCTGCGCGGGTGCGACGTCGTTGTGCCGGACCTGCGCGGGTTCGGTGAGTCTGACAAGCACCCCGCCGATCCCGGGGCGCAGTACGACGCGAACGCCCAGGCCCGCAGCGTCGCGGCGCTGATCACCGAACTCGGCCTGCGGCGGCCGGTGGTGGCCGGCTACGACATCGGCAGCAGGATCGCGCAAGCGCTGGCGCACGCCAGGCCGGATCTGGTCAAGGCGCTTGTGATCACCCCGCCAGTGCCGGGTGTCGGCACGCGGGTGTTCGGCGAGCGACCGATGCGCGAGTTCTGGTACCAGTCGTTCCACCGTCTGGCGCTGGCCGAGGAGCTCATCGACGGCAAGCCCGACGCGGTCCGCGCGTACCTGCGGCACTTCTGGTCGCACTGGTCAGGACCTGGCTTCGAGCTGGCGGAGGCGGACCTCGACCACCTGGTATCCGTCTACGGCCCGGCCGGAGCGTTTACCGCGTCGCTCAACATGTACCGCGCAGGCGCAGGAACGGTCGCACGGGCGCTGTCGGAGAGCGCGCCGGCTCCCGCCGACCGGCTCGGCACCCCGGTCACCGTCCTGTGGCCCGAATTCGACCCCCTGTTCCCGCGCGAATGGTCCGACCGGCTCGGCGAGTTTTTCGCCCAGGTCGGGCTGCGTTTCGTCGACGGCGCCGGCCACTTCGCGCCGCTTGAATGCCCGGACGTGCTTGCCGAGGAGATCATGGCCGCAGTAGCGGCGTGAAACGCCGCCCGCCTGAGCCGATTCTGCGTGCCTGACCTGCCGCTACGATTACCGGAACTACCTGACTTGTCGCGCTTTACGCGGAATCTCGAAGGGGTGGCACATGAGCCTGAGCGCTGGAACGGTCCTGAATGGCCGGTACCAGATCATCGACAGGCTCGGCAAGGGCGGTATGGGCTCCGTATGGCGTGGCCACGATCTCCGCTTCAAGCGGGACGTCGCGATCAAGGTCATGAACGAAAACTCTCCCGGTGCCGGCGATTTCAATCGCTTTCTCCGTGAGGCCCAGATTGGCGTGAAACTTCAGCATCCAGGCATTGCGGCCGTCTATGACATGGACCGCGATGCCGACGACAACTTCATCGTGATGGAGCTGCTGACAGGTTCTGACCTGCAGACGATCTTGGCAGCACACCCCAGGGGCATCCCTGTCCCCCGTGTGCTTGACCTCATGGCCCAGGCCGCCGACGCGCTAGCGGCGGCACATAAGCACGGGGTGATCCATCGCGACCTCACCCCGGCGAACATGGTGGTGGCCGACGACGGGCACCTGAAGATCTGCGACTTCGGGCTGGCCAAGGTTCTAGACGCCTCACGACCCATCACCAGGCCAGAAACGACGCTGGGGACGCTGGCGTACATGTCGCCCGAGCAGTTCACCACCGCCGCGGTCGACGCGCGCTCGGATCTGTACTCCCTCGGCTGCGTGACGTACGCCCTGGTGACCGGCAATCCGCCCTTCGCTGGGGACACCTTCATCGCTTTCGCCGCTCAGCACATGCATACCGAACCAGAGCCGCCAAGTGGCGATCAGCCGATTCCGCCTGAGTTCCGCGACCTCGTCCTTCGCTTGCTCGCCAAGAATCCAGCGGATCGCCCGGAGTCCGCCGCCGCCGTCGCGACGCGGCTACGGGAACTGGCTGGACCCGTCACCGCGGCGGAACCTGACGAGTCCGCCGAGCCCGAGCCCGCGACGGATGCCAGCGGCGTTTTTCCTCCGGCAGGATTCACGACCCCGTTCGTACCTCGTGCCGACCTGCTCGAGGCGGTCGCCTGGGTCCTGTCCGTTCGACCTGATGACTGGGCCTGGCAGACGGGCCATGTGTGCTTCACAGGCGACGTCGGCACCGGCAAGACTCACTTCCTACGGGAGATCACCGCCAAACAGCAGCCCGTCTGGATCGACGCGGAGTCGGACGGGCGGATGCTGGCTGGAATGCTCGCAGCACTCGCCAGTAACGGCCAGGACACGACCAGCCTGACCGACCCCGTGCTGGTCAAGGCCGCGTTCGGCCGTCTTCTCGGCCGGCCCGACGGTCCCGGCCTCGTCGTCATCGACGGCATCGCGGACCCGGCGCTTGTTGATCAGTTCGTGCCGCGCTTCACGTCCGGGTGGGTCTACATCTCCAGCAGGAGGCGTCCGCCCAAGGGCTGGGCGCCTGTCATCGTCGTCGATAAACTCGACGACCTTGAGGCGTCCGTCATGACTTCCATGCACCTGCCTGACGCGAGCACGGCGGACGCGCAGGCGCTACGGATCATGACCGGATCCCGGCCCCGGCTCATCGAGCAGGCCTGTGGCTACATCCGCCGCAACGGAATCACCGACATCCCGGCCTTCTGCTCCTCGGTCAGCCAGGACGTCGAGACGGCGCTGAACGCGATCGCAGACACCAGGGGCCAGACGCTGACAGCCATCTACCGGCGTTACGTCGCCGAACTCGGCCGGGAGGCCCCCGACAGCCTGCGACTGCTTGAACTCCTGCCGTTCATCGCGCACGTGTGCGTGCCGCCCGAGTTCCTGATGGCGTACCTGCTCGACGTGCCTTACATCAAAAAACGCGATCTCACTCGTGCTCAACTCACCTACGAGGCCGCCATCCGGCCGCTAGAGGCGTACTCCCTTGTCACTGTCAGCCCGAAGCGAGGCGTCTCCATCGACCCGTTTACGCAGCATGTGCTCCGCGCCATTTTCGGCAAACCCCCGCTCGCGAAACTCGAATCCCTGCTGGCGATGCACAAGACCCTTCGAGAGGACCTGCACGCCGCGGGATGGAGCGCCCTGACCGTAGCTGGCCGTGAAACGTGCGGTCGCGTCCTGTTCACCCACCTCAGGGACCACTACCAGAACGGCGGCGCGCTCGCGAGCCAAGGGACCATCGGCGGCGTGCAGTGGGGGATGCTCGTCGCGCACCTGTGGTACCAGCAACTAAAGCTGGAGTGGCTGGTTCTCGTAGCTGACCAGACGATCCGGGTCATGGACGGCGGAGCCATCGACTGGGACGCGTTCCTGGCGGCCGGCAGCGACCGCCCCCAGGTGCAGCGGGACGAGTTGCTGGGTGTCCGGGACGTGTTCGAGGGAATGGTCGCTCCGCAGAACTCCGATGCCGCGGCGAGTGGCGAGCCGGATCCCGACCCCGGCCGGCAGATAACCAGCCAGGAGCTGCGAGAGCAGCTAGTCGACATCGTGTTGCAAGTGACACGCCGCTATCAGGACTCAGCAGTTGGCGAACTGGACCTGAAGATCGTCCACGGCTGGGCCTTCGATTCGGCAGAGGCGGCGCAACTCCGCAGCGCCCTGCGCGGTAATTAGAATTCGTCGATCACTTCGACGAATAGCGGAGTCGCCAGCAAATATTCGTCCTGCGAATTCCCGTCCAGCGGCCCCCTGGAAATTGCCTGGGCAAGGAACCGAACCGGCTGCGGTGTGCTGTAGACCGCTTGCGCCGCTGTCTGCAGGCTGCGTCCGAGGTCCCCGGGACTCGCGTTTGGTCCGCCGAGCACGGCGGCCCTGATCGTATGCGGATGGGATCCGAGTCGCGCGTGCGCCGCGGGCCGTCCCATCAGGTGACTGACCGATCCGCCGAGGACTATGAGAAGTTTCCCAGCATAGCCGCAGAACAGGACCGTTTCGTCATCCAATGGCATCCAATCCAGCTCGGCATCGGCCGCTATGTAGCCCCGCGCCGAGGTGAGGTCACCAACGTCCTGATTGCGCCTGATGTAATCCTCGACAACGGCCAGCTTCGCGATCTGGCTCTGCTCGCGCTGTCGCCCATCCGCGATCGGGCCGTTGAGAGTCAGGCTAATCAGCTTGAAGTCGAGCTTGAGCTCCGCGGCGATGCGGCGTCGGGTAGGTTCGCCGATCTGATCCAGGAGCATCTGCACCTTGAGGTCGGAGACATAGACCAGATACCGCAACGGCTTGGCTCGCTGGCCTCTCATTCGGAACACAGTTGGTAATGGTAGAGCGTTTCGGTCAAATCGGTTCGAGGCGGTCGGCGCCGATGACTGGCGGCGCGTCGAAGCTGGAGGTGCGGTACACGCGCTGGGCCGCGTCGGACCAGTAGGCGCCGTAGGAGAGGGGCACTTCGTAGCGCCTGCCGTCGACGGGATTGACCATGATCTGGTCGCCGCGCAGCGTGGGCATCACGTGCAATTCCTGCTCGCGGAAGAAGGCGTCCATGCGGCGCTTGGCGCCATCGGCCATGCTGGCCGCGGCGTCGCGCCGGACCTGGCCGAGGTGGCGTACGGCGTTGACGTAGTCGCTTTGGGCCTGGGCGGCGCGGCCCATGGCCTGTCCGAGCACCTGGCTCGCCCGGGCTTGCTCGTTGCTGGCCCACTGGGGGTCGGGCGCGATGCTCTGCAGGATGCCGCAGAAGATCGTGTCGGCCTCGCTGTAGCGGTGGGCGGGCGCCCGGCGGCGGGCGGCGATACGCGCGGTCCAGGACCCGATGGTCACCAGGCGCACCAAGGTGGCGGTCACCAGTTCGCGATAGAGCGTGCCGCCCTGGTCGTAGGACAGCACGATCGACGCCGACTCCACCTGCGAGGGAAGCCCGGGCGCCGACTGCGCCTGCTCCACGGCGGCGAAGTCCGGCTCGGCCACGATGTCGTCGACCCGGGCGCCGGGGCGTTCCCGGCTGAGCGGGCCGGCGGCGACCTGTCGCAGGTACGCGGCCACTCCGGGATAGGGAACGTACTGCAGCCGGCCGCCGAACATCGGGCGCTCGCTGTACTGCTCGTAGGACAGCGGCACCTGCAGGCTCAGCTCGCCGGCCGGATCGGCGGCCGACAGCACCGGCAGCGGAATGCGCTCCGCGGTCGGGGTGCGCTGCAGGTACGCCCGCACCGTCCAGTCCTGGGGTGCGTAACCGCCAAAGGCGTGCTCGGTGGTGTCGTCGAAGCGGCGCAGCCGCGGTGGGTCTTCGAACCGCAGCGATGCCAGGATC
>Ga0335073_10009504_pt1 | contig 13652 bp, 12 predicted proteins | sample Lox_Sample_22_FD_207093 | JGI IMG/M metagenome (GOLD analysis project Ga0335073, IMG submission 207093) | Soil microbial communities from Loxahatchee National Wildlife Refuge, Florida, United States - Lox_Sample_2.2 | ecosystem: Environmental > Terrestrial > Soil > Wetlands | place: USA... | reverse complement strand
TCAAGAGACGGAACACTTGCAGGCGGGAATTTGTGCTCGTTTTACTACTTGACGGTTGCGAAAGGGAGCTGATGTTGCCCCTTCAACCTGCGTCGCGAGCCGCGTCAGCAGCACGTACGAAAGAACCTCGCAACCGCAAAGTGGTAAAAGCAACCCAAATTCGCCTCATCCAGTGTTTTCGGTAACAATATTTCCAATGTTCATGTTCCGTTGTCTACACGTTTGTCGCTTGTCATTCGTCATCTAGGTCATCAAACTGGGTTTCGTCGTGGAACCAAGTACCTACTCTCAATGAGCAAGAAATTGGTTGGTCATGCACGCGATGAAGTGATACTCGGATCTTCGATACCAAGCCTTAGCGACGCGCGAGCGACGAGGAACGGTATCGAAGCTGGGGCGGCGCGAATAACCGAGACCATTGTGAGTAACGACAACACAGATCTCGCTGAGACGCTGAAAGCGATTGCTGTCGAAATCGGTGTTGATCACATTGCGTATTTGCGTTTATCACCCGACAAGAGCCCCGATATGTGCCTCTTGGTTGCGATAGTCACCTATTCAAGACTATGGCAGCACCGATACTTCGTGAAGAAGTATATTACAATTGATCCGGTGATTGCGTACGGAAAAGAGGCCGATCAGCCCTTCGATTGGGCCAGCGTGCCCGTCGACGAGCCGGCGACGAAGGCTTTCTTTGGTGACGCCTTGCATCACAATGTGGGCCGAAACGGCTTATCGATTCCCCTGCGCAATCGGCGCGGCGTACGGGCGCTGGTTTCCTTCACAAGCGACCTGTCGAAAGACAAGTGGGAGGCCTACAAAACCGCCAATCTAACGGGGCTCAAACTCCTGTCGGTTCTTATCGATTCGGCCTCTCATATCAATTTCAAATTGGCCGCCGCTCCTGTCCATTTGTCGAATCGGGAAGAGGAATGTCTAGTTTGGGCAGCGCGCGGCAAGACCTACCATGAGATCTCGGAGATCCTGGGTGTGGCGTTTGGCAGCGTGAAATCGCATCTGGACGCGGCCCGTCATAAGTTGCACTGCATGAATCTGACCCACGCTGCCGCGGTCGCCTTCGCCACTGGGGTGATTCCGGCGCAAGCGGTGAAATAGGGAGTGACGACCTGCTCCGCCCGCGGAGGATGTTGTCGGCGCAACATGTGACAGCGGTTGCCGCCGCCATCCTCTACGTTCCCGCGACGTCAGAAACACCTTGCGCCGATGGAGCAGCATGGGCGTTCACCCACGATCGAATCGCTCAGATATTTCCCACATCGGCTTTCTCATTCGCTAGAAAGTCGGTCCGATGCGTCATGATGGAAGGCAAAATTTTCTTTGTCGCGGTGGAAGGTCCTAATATTAGTGTGCTGTAAGCGCCCCCGTTTTTGCCCCGAAACCCGTAAGCGTCGCAGAGCCACAGCTCGCTGCGGCGACTGCCGTTCTACTATTTAACGGTCAGTTTCCTCGTACTCGAGTTTAGCCCATCCACCACCACCCAATCTACACCATCCGAATCTGCAATTTGACTCTGACAAGTTCTGAGAAAATTCACAAGAGGCAACGTGAGGAGAACATACCAAGAACTAAATCGACTCGGAACCGCCTACCGGCGGGGATGCTTTGGTTACTAACCGGCTGCGGAGTGGAAGAACATTGCCTCAGGCCGCGTCGCGAGCGGCCAATCATCTCATCGGGTCCTCAGAATTGCGTGTAGGAGAGCGAGCCCACGAGCGAGACGGTTGCCCCCGAGGTGACTGCGCAGAGCGCGTTGCCTTGGGGAATGCGATAGAGCGGGTCGGCGACTGGGTCGCCGCCGCTGCGCGACATGCCGGATTGCGCCGCAAAACTATAGACGCCAGTCAGGGCTGTGGTGCCGGTGTCGCAGGGATTGCTGGTATTTTTTCCATATACCAGGCTGATGTTGCTCGCCGCATTTGCAAACACGTCCCATGCGGTCACGTAAATTTGGGTCGATCCCGACGGGCCGACAAGCTGTGTCGTTGTCGCTTTTGTGATGTTGATCGCGACAGACTGCCCAGATGGGCCAAGCGCTTTAGCCGCGGGGATTGAGATTAGCGATAGCACGATTAAGGTTGAAAACAGACGATTCATAAGCTCCTCCAATTATGGCGTGGACTGACTCGTTGGAAATACTCCCGCGAGGTATTGGGTTTCGGCGTATCGAAAGCCTCGCAATTCCGCGAACGTCGCCCTGGGGGCGCGGGCTGCTGCTTCTTCAGGCGAACGCGATCTCCTTGGCGCCGGGAGCAAGAACGGAGTGCTCAATGCCGGTCGTGGCGCGAAATGCTCTCAGCGGTCCCTCGCCTGTGTCGAAAAGACCGGCGTAGCTCATCACGCCGCCGATCCTTTGCGGCGTTCCGATGATGTCGATCTTGAGGCCGGCATTGCGTAGGACACGGAAAATCCTGGCGTCGAAGACAGAGACGATTTGCGTCAGTCCGGCGGCCACTGCGACTTCGCCGATGCCCAGGATGAGTTCGCTCAGGACGTAATTGACGCCGCTTTTGCTTCGTTCCGGCTGGCCGGGGATGGTGGCGGCGCAGATACGGGAGCTCTCCCATATCGTGGCGCTCTCGATATATTCGCCGTCGAGCAGCTGGGCGAATACGTCGCGCAACATGTTGGGGCCGGTGGTTGGCAGTAATCTTAAGGAACCCCAGTATTCTTCGGTATCGGGATCGACGGATACGAGATAGAGCGGGTTGGCGCCATCGAATACATCTCGCTCGTAGCCATCTTTCACCACGACGTCCCAGCCCAATCGGTTGGAAAAGGTTTCAGCTCTGTTTCGAAACATCGCATCGATCTCCTTTGGAAAGAAGGACGCGTACGAACCTTCGATAAGCTTCAACATCGCTCATTCCTTTTTGCACATGAACGCCACGAAAAGCTGTCGGCGTCTCGCATCAGCAGCCCCAGTCCATCGGAAGGCGCTGACCTAAAGTCGCCGCGAACTGTTCTCGTTTTGTTCATAATGTAAAAAAGGAAAACGCCAGTCAACGCTGCGACGCTCGGTCTTATGGGCTTTCGAAAGATTTGGTTAACCAGGAAATGCGCATGCGCCGGTAGAGACGGATTGCGCGGAAGCCAATCCGCCGCCGCCTCACAGACGTAGAAGCCTGTTCGAGGAGCAGGCCGCCCGGGACTGGGCTCGCCTCAGCGCGGCAGGGATTGGAAGGCGCCGGCCGGCAGGGAGGGCGGCTCTCGCTCCACGCGCGGGATTGCGACCGGCGTGGATCTGGCGCGCAGGCCGACGAGATGGCAGATCGCGAACACCAGGTCCGCGCGGTTCATCGTGTAGAAGTGCAGTTCCTCGACCCCATGGTCGATCAGGTCGATCACCTGCTCGGCGCAAACGGCCGCCGCGACCAGACGCCGGGTCACGGGATCGTCCTCGAGGCCATCGAACCGGTCGGCGAGCCATTGCGGCACGCTCGCCCCGGCGCGGCGGGCGAAATTGGCGGTCTGCTTGAAATTCTGCACCGGGAAAATACCGGGCACGATCGGAACATCGAGGCCGGCGGCCGCGGCGACGTCGAGAAAACGGAAATAGGCCGAATTGTCGAAGAAGAACTGGGTGATGGCGCGCGTCGCCCCGGCGTCTACCTTCCGCTTGAGGATCTCGACGTCGTGCAGCAATGTCGGGCTCTGCGGATGGCGCTCGGGATACGTCCCGACCGACACCTCAAAACCCATTTCGGTCGCGTCCCGCACGAGTTCGGCTGTCGATTTATAACCGTTGGGGGCGGCCTCGTAGGTGGCGTCGAAGCCAGTCGGCGGATCTCCGCGCAAAGCGACGACATGGCGGACGCCGGCCGCGCGATAGGCGCGGAGCGTATTACGAAGTTCATCGCACGAGGCGCCGACGCAGGTCAGATGCGCCGCTGGCTTCATCGTCGTCTCGCAGGCGATGCGCTCGACCATCGCGTGGGTGCGCTCGCGCGTCGAGCCGCCGGCGCCGTACGTGACCGAGACGAAGGCGGGGCTCAGCGGCTCGAGCCGGGTCGCCGCCTCCCATAAGTTCGCCTCCATCTCCGCCGTCTTGGGTGGGAAGAATTCGAACGAGACGCCGATCCTCACTCCGGCTCGGCTTAACGGGACCGGTTTCGCGGCCATCAGGCGTACTCCGCGTCGCTTTTCAGGAAATCATCGGAGATGACGCGCGGATCTTCGGCGATCCACAGCACGACCGTGAGCTTGCCCGCTTCGCCCTTGGCCGGGGGAACGCGCTCCGCGCGGATGCCGGTTAGGCCCGCCTCGGCGAGATAGCCCTCGACCTCGTCGACTGCGAAGCCGAGCCGGCGATGAGCGAACTCGTCGCGCAGGAACTCCTGATCATGGGCGTCGAAATCAACCACTGCCAGCCGCCCGCCGGGCGCAAGCGCCCTCGCGGCCTCCGCCAGCGCCCGCGCCGGATCGTCGAGGAAGTGCAACACCTGGTGGATGACCACGAGATCATAGGCGTCGCGCTCGACCGGCGGGGCGTAGATGTCGCCCTGGCGCAAGGAAACGTGGCGCAGGCCGGCCTGATCGATATGGGCGCGCGCCAGCGCCAGCATCGCTGCGCTCTGGTCGACGCCTACCGCGCGCGCCGCTCGCGGGGCGAGAAGCTCAAGCATGCGGCCCGTCCCGGTGCCGAGGTCGAGCAGATTGCGGAACGGCTTATCGCCGATCATGGCGACGAGCGCCGCTTCGACCCGTTCCTCCGGCGCATGCAGCGCTCGGATCTGGTCCCAATCGGCGGCGCGGGCGGCGAAATAGGCGGCCGCCTGCTTGCGCCGCGCCTCACGGGCGATGTCGAGGCGGACGCGGTCGGCGCTTACCGTCGGATCGCTCGGATCGAGACGGCGCAGCCATTCACGCGCGAGCGCCCCGCCTGGTTCGGCCAAGCGGAAGAACGCCCAGGCGCCCTCCCGCTGCCGGGTCGCGAGACCCGCCTCGACCAGCAGCCGCAAATGACGCGACACGCGCGGCTGCGACTGGCCGAGAATGGCGACCAGTTCGCTCACGGTAAGCTCGGCGGCTTCCAGCAGGCACAGAATGCGCAGCCGCGTCTCCTCGCCGGCCGCCTCGAGAGCGGCCAGGAGAGCACGAAAGCCGAGACCTGCGGGCCATTGCTCATCAGACATAAGCATATCTTTATATCTATTTTGGCCTGAGTCAAGCCGGGCACCCGAACAATGAACGGCGGGATGGGCGTCGCACTTTTTGCCGGCGACCCGGAGAGGCCTCGTAACCTTAACAACGAGTTGAAGTGTAAAAAATGTTTCTTATGGGGTTGTATCGCCACTAACTGGGCTGTAGATCTGCTGCATGGATTACCGTTGGATCATGTGGGTAAGGGCGTTAGGCCGATGAGAAAAGCAGGACTGCAATGGGCATTGATAGCGGCTTTCGGGCTCGTCCCAGCCGGCGCGCATGCCGCTACGTACGATCTTGATTTTTCGACCACGGACTCGGTGTTCACAGTGGACGCGACGATCACGACCGCTGACACGCTCAATGCGGTCGGCGGCTACGATATTCTGTCGATGTTGGGGACGATTTTCGGCCCGGGCGGCGGGACAATCGCGCTGGAGCCCAACACGTCGCAACCCTTTATCGACAACATCGGGGCGTTCCAGTACGACAACGTATATTTTCCGACCGGACTGACGTCGGTTGATTCGTATGGAATCTTGTTCAGCGCAAGCGGCTATGACTATAATTTATATTCGACAGGGCCTGGAGCTTACTACCTTTCATCCTTCAACCCTGCCGGCGCCTATTACCCCGCCGAGCCGGTTGTGTTCGGCGACCCCGAGCGGGTGGACTCAGGAGGCAGTGTGCCTGAACCGTCGACCTGGGCGTTGACGCTCCTGGGCTTTGCTGGGCTCGCGCTCGCGGCTGGACGGAAAGCTCGCAGGCGTGGCGCGGCGCTTGGCGCGCCGGTAATCGGACCCGCCCAAAAGGCATAAGGCCGCCTCTTCCGGGGACTGCCGGCGTCGGCCGCCTCAAATTTAGGCCCTTCGGTCTCGCGATTTTCGGAATGCAGGCGCGCGCCGCGCCCTTTCGACGTTGCTCCCCGCCGCGGCGGGGCCGTGGGTTCCGTTTCGATCTCGGTTTTCCTTTCATCGCGGGGCTGAAGCGTTTAGAAACGCGCCCTGGTGAATTCGATGTCTCCTCTACCGCCCCGGTCCGCCCCCGCCGCTGCGGCGCGCGCAACAACCTTCGGCGCCCGATAGCCATGCGGCAATTGCCGATTTTTCTCGAGCTCAGCGGCAAAGCCACGGTCGTCGTCGGCGGCGGAGTCGCAGCCGCGCGACGGGTGGAACACCTCATCAAGGCCGGCGCCCGCGTGACGACGTTCGCGCCCGCGCTCAGCGACGATTTTCGCGAGCTTCTCGACGCGCCGACCTTTCGCCATGAGGCCCGCAATCCCGAGCCCGCGGATTTCGAGGACTGCGCGCTCTGCTTCGTCGCGGTCGAGGACGAGCGTCTCGCTGCGGAAGTCTGGGCGGCTGCGAAAGGCGCAGGCGTTTTGATCAACGTCGCCGACCGGCCGCAGTTCTGCGACTTCATCATGCCCTCGATCGTCGATCGTGAGCCCCTTGTCATCGCAATTTCGACGGGCGGCGCTTCGCCTATCCTGGGCCGCATGCTGAAGGCTCGTCTGGAAAGCCTCATTCCCGCAGCTTACGGGCGCCTCGCCCAGCTTACGGGCGGATTTCGCGGCGCGGTTGCAGAAGCGATCGCCTCCCCGACGATGCGCCGCCGGTTCTGGGAGACGGCCCTCGAAGGATCCATTGCCGAGCGAGCGCTCGCGGGCGACGATCGCGGCGCCGCCGCGGAACTCGCCCGCGCCGTCGAACGGGCGGCGGAGAACGCCGAGGCGCCGCGCGGCGAAGTCTATCTTGTCGGCGCGGGGCCGGGCGATCCCGATCTTTTGACCTTCCGCGCCCTGCGGCTCATGCAAAAGGCCGATGTCGTGCTTTACGACCGACTGACCAACTCGGACGTGATCAACCTAGTGCGCCGCGAGGCCGAGCGCGTCTATGTCGGCAAGCAGCCGGAGGACCACGAATTGCCGCAAGGCGAGATCAGCGCGCTGCTCGTCAAACTCGCCAAGGAAGGCAAGCGGGTGCTTCGGCTCAAGGGCGGCGATCCCTTCATGTTCGGCCGCGGCGGCGAGGAGATCGAAGCCCTCGCCGCCGAGGGAATCCCGTTTCAGGTCTGTCCTGGGATCACTGCCGCCATCGGCGCCGCGGCCTACGCTGGCATTCCGTTGACTCATCGCGACCACGCGCAGGCGTGCGTATTCGTGACCGGCCACGGGAAGGACAGCAAAATCGATCTCGATTGGCCGGCGCTCTTGCAACCGCGCCAGACGGTTGCGATCTATATGGGGCTGCGAAACATCGAGGCGCTCACGCATGAGTTCATCGCGCGCGGCGCGGCCCCGGATTTGCCGGCGGCGATCATCGACAACGCCACCCGGCCCAATCAACGCGTCGTCGTCGGGACTCTCGCAACGCTGTCCGCGAAGGCGCGTGCAGCTGAATTGAGCGGGCCTTCGATCATCGTCGTCGGGACGGTCGTGACGTTGCGGGACACGCTCGATTGGCGCTCCGATGCTGAGCCGCGCTCGGCGGTTGAGAACGGCCGTTTGGCCGCGGCGAGCGGGAAGGATTGAGATGGTTTCTCGTGACGAGGTGATGGCTGCGCTCGCGGCGATCCCCGGTCCTGACGGACGCGCGTCGTTGCGCGATTCCGGTGCGGTTTCCGGCGTGACCATTCGTGACGGCAAGGTCTTCGCCGCCATAGCCGTCGATCCGGCGCGGGCGAAAGTGATGGAGCCGATGCGTGCCCACGCTGAGGCCGCGATCAGAGCGCTTCCCGGCGTTCAGGGCGCGGTGGTGACGTTGACGGCGGAGGCCGCGCGCGGGGTCAGCGGCGGGGCGCCCGGACATGGACATCAAGGCGAGGCGCCGCGCCGGCATGGCCGCCCGAGCGAGCCGTTGCCAGGCGTCAAGCACATCATCGCGGTGGCCTCCGGCAAGGGCGGCGTGGGAAAGTCCACGGTCGCCTGCAATCTCGCGGTGGGCCTCGCGAGGCTTGGGCTCAAGGTCGGGGTCCTCGACGCCGACCTGTTCGGGCCGTCCATGCCCAAGCTGTTCGGCATCCACTCCAAGCCCAGCCTGGCGCCGGACGGCCAGAAGCTCATTCCGCTCGAGAGCTTCGGTGTGAAGGTCATGTCGATCGGTTTCCTGATCGACGAGGGCGCGCCGGTGGTCTGGCGCAGCCCCATGGTGATCTCGGCCTTGAACCAGTTGTTGCGCGAGGTCGCGTGGGGCGAACTCGACGTGCTCGTCGCCGACATGCCGCCGGGCACCGGCGACACGCAGCTGACGATGGCTCAGAACGTGCCGCTCGCCGGCGCCGTGATCGTTTCGACCCCGCAGGATCTGGCGCTGATCGACGCCCGGCGCGGCATTTCGATGTTCAACCAGGTCAAAGTGCCGCTCATAGGCATCGTCGAGAATATGAGCTACTTCGTCTGTCCGCATTGTGGCGAGCGGACGGACGTCTTTTCGCACGGAGGGGCGCGCAGGGAAGCCGAAAAACTCGGCATTCCATTCCTCGGCGAGGCGCCGCTCGATGTCGCCATCCGCGCCCATTCCGACGATGGGCGCCCGGTGGTCGAGGCCATGCCGGAGAGCCCGCAAGCGAACGCTTTTCTCGAGATCGCGCGACGCGTGGCCGACACGCTCGCTGTCGGCGCGCCGGGCGCGAAGCCTGCTCCCCGAATTCGCATCCTGGACTGACGCGGGATTGGGTTGACGGGATCGCTCGGGTCGAGGGGACCGCCGCTCGACCAGAGAATCGACAATTTCTTGACAGGTCAGGCTCGGATCTGTTATTGTTTTTCAGAAAGATGCGACAAGCCGAGTCTCGCGCGGACGGGCTTCGGCGGCTAAGGCGGAAAGGAAGAAGAAAGGGCGTAATTGTCCAGGCGGGTCGCCGAACGGCAGCGCCTAGGGCGCGCCGTGTAGGGCCGCGGTGGTGACGCGGTCGGACGGAATCAGCGACGCCGCCTACAGACCACGCCCAGCTGGGCAGTTGCGAAGGGCGGAAACGGCGCCGCAAGCCATTGAAATCCCTCAAAACGGACGCGGAAATGGCGCTCCTGGCCGCCGGGGATGGAGAATTGGTCGGGCGAATTTCGTATGAAAGGATCAGCGATGTCCTGGCCGACCGACATTACGGCGATGGACAAAGGACGGGTTCTCGAGGTCGCCTTCGACGACGGCCAAGAGATCCGCCTGACCGCCGAGAGGCTGCGCGTCGAGAGCCCGAGCGCCGAAGTGCAGGGGCATTCGCCGAGCCAAAAGAAGACGGTCACGGGCAAGGAAAACGTCGCCATTGTCGCGATCGAGCCGGTCGGCAATTACGCGATCAAGATCGTGTTCGACGACGGCCACGACACGGGCCTTTATACTTGGGACTATCTGCGCAAGCTGGCGGGTTAGAATCGTTTTATGACCACGACTGGAACGCCTCCCGGCGTCGGCCCTCGAGTGACCTGGGGTTTCGAGGCGGCAGCTTGCAACCGCACACGTGATTGGAAACCGCTGACGAGATGCGCGTTCGAGTCAGCGTCGATCAAGGACGATCGGCCGGTCGCGCGGCCGCGGGGGAGCGACGGCGCTCAGAAGCGCGACAGAACCGTGCCCGCGAGGTCGCACTGGAAGCCCTCCAGCGCCCGCGAGATCTTGGCGATGTCCCGCACCCTCGTCCGGTGCCGCCGAGCCGCGACGATCGCCGCGCCGACGCGGGACGCGACTACGTAAGCGTCGGCGCTCTCCAGCGCCGCCGGTGTGTCGTAGATGACCACGCCGTAGTTGCGCTGTGCGTTCTGCGACAGCGTCAAGAATTCCTTGGAGCTCAAGAGCTCCTGCGGATGGGGGGCGGTCGCACCGGCGACGAGCAGTGAGAGCCCCGGGACAATGTCGAGAGTGACGGGCGGCAATTCGGCCTCGCCGTGGGTCAAGGCCTCGACCAGGCCCTCCGTCTTCGGATCGACGCCAAACAGCGCGGCGAGCCTCGGTTTCCTCAAGTTGGCGTCGACGAGGAGCGTAGGAACCGCCATCTGTGCGAAAGACAGCGCCAGATTGGCGGCGAAATACGTGACCCCGACCCGAGCGTGGGGCCCGATGACGGCGAAGGCGTTCTTCCCCTGGGACAGGGGGCCGGTTGCGAGCGCCGACCGCACGGAGCGGAAGGCCTCCGCGGCGGTGCTGAAAGGCTGGTAGCCGACCACCAACTCGCGGGAAAAACGGGCTTCGTCGACGCCGAAATTGAGGACCGGATAATTGTAGCGTTTCGACAGCGCCAGAAACAAACTGTCGCGCCGCACCAAGCCGAGCGCGATCGCCGCCTCCCCGAATGTCAGTCCCTTGCGCCGCTGGAATCCGCGGATGGCCTCGACCTGAGCCTCGCTGAGATTGCCTGCGGCCAGGATCTGCTGCTCGATCGGATCCTTCGACGTCTGGACGGCGACGACATTCTCCGCGTCTTTCTGATAATTGGGTTTGATCGGCATGCGCAAACTCTCAATATTCGAATCTCGACCCGTCAACCCCGACGGATCAGCAAAGGACGTTACCCCGCAATTGTTTCTCGAACTATTTCTGGTCTTTGGGGTCGGCGCGCCGGCCCCAAAGCAGTCTGTCGCTGAAATACGGCCGCGGCCGAGCCACTCACGCGGGCCGGAGGCTGCGGCGCGACGCGCCAATCTGCGCCCTCGAGCGCCGCGCGCCGTCTAGAGCGCCCAAGAACGGGGCCGAGGCCGAATACTCCAGATCGATTGGAAAGCGAACCCTCCGGTCCGCTGCTTCCGCGAGGAGCGCAAGGATCAGCCCGAGCGCAAAGCCGGCCGCGATTCCGACCGGCATCACGATGAAAGGTTTTGGAAACGCCGGCTCGACGGGCGGCGCCGCCTTGTCGAGGACGGTCATATCCGAGAAGGTCAGCTTGCTCTTCAACTTCGCCTCTTCGGCCGTCTTTTCCCGGGCGTTGAGTTGCTCGAGGCGGAAGTCGACGTCGCGCTGCAGTTGGGCCAGCCGGTCGCGCTGGCCTTGAACCTCGATCAAGGACTTCTGCGCACTCGCTTGCTCGGCCTCGAGGGAAGCGATCTGGGTTTGCGTCGTAACGATGCGCTCTTTCAAATGCTGGCGCATTTTCTCGGTCGCCTCGCCAATCTGCCGGCGCACCGAGGCGAGATTCGCCTCTTCGGCCACCATCTTCGGATTGTGGGCGCCGAGGGTGCCCTTGCCGGCCGCCAACTCGGTTTCGGCAGTCGACAGCTTCTCTTTCAAACCCGAGAGAATTTGAAGGTCCGGATCTGTTGGGTCGTTGGATAGGTCGGTCGAGCCGCTGGTCAGGCGGCTCTGAAGGGCGGTCAGCCCGGCCCTGGCGCTCGACAAATCTTGGGCGATCGCCATGTACTGGCTGGTCTCCCTATCGCCGCCTGTGGCCGAAGGCGCCACCATATTCGTCTTGGCTTGGAAGTTGGCAAGCGCGGCGCGCGCGTCTTCCAGTTCCTTACGCAGTTCGTCGAGTTGCGGCGCGAACCACCGCGCCGTCTGGTCCGCCTCGGCCGCCTTCATGGCCACCGAGCCGTCGATCGTCGAGGCGAGAAACGCGTTGGCGATCAACGCCGCCTGGTTCGGGTCGCCTGACTTGTATTTGATCGCGAGGACGTTGGTTCCCAAATTGAACTTCGGGTCGACATTTTTCACCAGGCTGGCGGCCATCCATTCCTCGATGCTTTCGCGGCCGAAGGAGCTGGACTTTCGGAAACTCTGCTGAATCTGCGGATTGTCGGTCAAGTTCAAGCGCCTAACGACGTCGGTCGCCACCCGCTGGCTGGTCACCAGCGAAATGATGTTGCCCTGCATCAGCATGGTCGCTCCGCCTCCGGCCGCCGTGGAGTCGGAAATCGGATCAACGGTGACGGGGTCGATGCTCGCCGTGGCGATCGCGTCGTAGCGACCTGGCACGAACAGCAAGACTCCCCCCGCCACGATCATGGTGGTGAGGAGCGAGAGCAGGACAATCCACCCCCGGCGCAAGAGGATGGCCAGAACTTGGCTTACCGACATAACCCGACTCCAGCCCTCTCGAGCGATTTAGAACGAGGGCATAGCAGAGGTTAGTGACTAGAATATGCGCTCGCTGACGATAATCGTATCGCCTGCCTCCACCTGGTCGTCAAGCGAAGCGGGGACCTCGTAGGTTTGGCCGTTGCCCGACATTCGCTTGATTCTGATCCGCCATTCCGATCCCAGAAGGGCTAATCCGCCGCCAATCGAGATGGCTTGCTGGACCGTCAGAGGACGGAGCAAGGGAAATTCGCCCGGATGACCGACATATCCGTATATGTAGAAGAACGGCGCAAGGTCGACAAAGACCTCATCATTATTGACGATCCGCAGATTCGCGCCAGGGCCGCGACCAGCCTGGACATCCTTGGAGTCGAACTTGACGATCGCCCCGCCGGGGCGGCGCACTGTGATCGTTCCGCCCACCGCGGAATCTTTGAGTCCGCCTGCCCGAGACAGCAGCTGGGTGAGATTCGTTGGCCGATCGAGCGTGTATACCCCAGGCGCGCCCACTTGGCCTTGAACGCTCGCCTGCGTGCCGAAGGTGGTGATTTCGACCAGCACGTGGGGCTCGGTGACGATCTGACGCGACGCCAGTTGTCGTTCAATTGCGTGCGCCACTTGGTCTTCGGTCAATCCCGCGGCCCTGATCCGGCCGACATAGGGAAAGCTGATCGTGCCATCCGTCTCAACGCGGGTCGTGGTGTCCATGTCTGGCTGGTTGACGACCTTGATCGACACGACGTCCTGCGCCGTCAGAACCCGGCCGCCGGCGGCGCGCGCCGAGGCGGGGACGATCGCTCCGATGGTCAACGCGGCCAGGATGGTCAACACCGCTAGCCGAAGCGTCCGCAGCCGGGCCGCTTGCATCTTTCTAAGCATCGCTTCCGCTCCACCTTCGGACTGTTAGTACGGTCTATAGTTCAGGCTTACGGTTACCAGATCTTCCGGGGTGATAAGGTGGTCTGTGACAGCCTCGGTATACGAAGCCGTCAGCCCGGCTGACAGGAAGGGCGTCATCGCGTAGGTCAAGCCGGCGGTTACGCTGTAAAAATTCGTAGCGCCCGTCAGAAAAGGCGCCAAGCCAGCCGCCGGCTCTGGCGTAAACACCGCGCTGGTGTAGGTGATTGCGCCGCCGACGTTGACGGCGACCTTGGGTGTCACTTGATAGGTCAGAGCCACATTAGCGGCATAGTCGATCTCCGCGTTGGCGATAACCGCCACCGGAGGAGCAACGGTTCGCGACGCGGACGCGGTCAGCGTCGACCTTGGCGAGAGCGCCCACGACATGCTCAGCGTATAAACCGGCAGAAGCGTCTTCGGCAGGCCGAGGCTGAACCCGCTCGTCACCCCCACCAATCCGATGAGCCCGGTCACGGAAAGATTGGGATTGATCTGTCGCGTATAGTTCAAGGTGAATTGATGAAAGGCGACCTCGTTGGCCAATCCGGTGACGAGGGCGGGCGTGGCTCGACCAGAAAAGCT
>Ga0335073_10009501_pt1 | contig 13654 bp, 10 predicted proteins | sample Lox_Sample_22_FD_207093 | JGI IMG/M metagenome (GOLD analysis project Ga0335073, IMG submission 207093) | Soil microbial communities from Loxahatchee National Wildlife Refuge, Florida, United States - Lox_Sample_2.2 | ecosystem: Environmental > Terrestrial > Soil > Wetlands | place: USA... | reverse complement strand
TGAATGCCCCCTTGAACTCACCCCATGAGTGATGCCCCCACACATAGCCTGTTCCCGGCGTGGACGGGCCGCCCCAGATCGAGACCATCCCGAAGAAGTTCAGCAGCGCGTTGACCTCGTCTGACTCGAAGTACCGGCCCAGCAGGTCCCGGGTGGACATGAGAACGAACTCATCGAACAGCTCCTCCTCCCCGGCCTCCTCGAACGTTCGCAGGACCTCTGACCGGGAGGGCGGATCGGTGAGCAGCCAAGGGCGGACGATCTTCGCAAACCGCTTCAGGCGCAGCCCGAAATCGACGAAGCGCCGTGCGTCCTCCGGAGAGTAGCGCTCGATCTCACGCAGCGTCTCGTCGATGTTCTTGTACATAAAAAGGTGGTCGCCGTTGCGGAACAACGTCACGCCGAGGGGGTCGCTCTGGTACATCTCGAGCCCGAACCGAGTCTCGAGCTCGAGTTCGTCGATGATCTCCGGACGCAGCAGGCCGGAGATGAACGCGCACGACGACCAGCGCGACCCGGGAATGAGCTCCTCAGTGACGCAGGCGCCACCGGCGATGCCGCGTGCTTCAAGGACCAGGACCCGCTTGCCGGCCCTTGCCAGGTAGTTCGCAGCGACGAGGCCGTTGTGGCCCGCACCGATGACGACAACGTCGTACGAGCCGCTCATCGAGCGTGCTCCCGGATAATCCGTGTGCCGAAGAGCGTCCGCACTGCCAGGGAATCCACAAGCTCGTCGAATCGCGTTGTCACAGGTCGCAACGCATTGAGCCCATCACGGACCCGCACCCACTCAGGCCAGGATCGGACCCGCATCACCTCGAGGACGTCAAAGGCCGTCGCGTCGATCCGTCCTCCGGTGATCCGGTAAGCGTCGAAGCTTTGCACGACTTCCTGCGCTAGACAGCTCGGCTGGTCCAGCGTCGCCGAGAAGCACGCGAAGTCATCGACGGATACGCCAGGGCGGACCGGAATGAGGTTGATCGCTACCACCTCCGACGATCCCGGAACTATCGCTGCACCACTCATGAACGCTCCTGACATCCTTGGCTTGGGGATGGATCGGGGGGCGGCGGTCGGAGCGGGGCGTCCACGGCTCATCCCTCCTCTAGGTTGACCATCACGTGCTTGATCTCCGTGTACTCCTCAAGCGAGTAGATCGACATGTCGTTGCCCTGGCCCGACTGCTTGAACCCACCGTGGGGCATCTCCGAGGTGACCGGCAGGTGCTCGTTGATCCAGACCGTCCCGAACTGGAGCACACGTGCTGCCGACATCGCCCGGCGGATGCGGCCGGTGAAGACCGACGCCGCCAGTCCGTACTCCACATCGTTGGCCATGCTGAGCGCCTCGGAGTCGCTCGAGAAGGGAAGGACGGTGACGACCGGTCCGAAGACCTCCTTCTGAACAATCTCGTCTTGCTGGAGGGCACCGGTGAGCACCGTCGGCCGGTACCAGAAGCCCGGACCGTCCATCTCGCCCCCGGTGAGCAACGTCGCGTTGCCCGCGACCGCCCGGTCGACGAATCCCTTGATCCGGTCGCGCTGCGCCTCGGAGATCACCGGCCCCATCTCGGTGTCGGTATCGCCGGGGTGACCGACCACAACGGCTTCCGCGGCTTTGATCAGTCGCTGCACGAGCTCGTCGTACACCGCCGACGCTGCGTAGACCCGTGTCGCCGCCATGCAGTCCTGCCCCGAGTTCCCAAATGCGCCAGCGGTGATCTTCGCCGCGGCGAGACCGAGGTCAGCGTCGTCGTAGACAATCGCGGGCGCCTTGCCGCCGAGCTCGAGGTGAACGCGCTTGAGGTTGCCGGTAGCAGCTTCGAGCACCTTCTTGCCTGTGGTGACGTCGCCGGTGAGCGAGGACATTCGGACCCGGGGATGACCGACCAGTGCCGCGCCGACGGTCTCGCCGTGCCCGGTCACGACGTTGAGCACTCCCTCAGGGAAGAGATCCGCAGCCAGCTCCGCCAGCCGCAACGTGGACAGAGGGGTGAGCTCGCTCGGCTTGAGCACGAGAGTGTTTCCGGCCATCAGCGCTGGGGCGATCTTCCATCCGGCCATGACGAGCGGGAAGTTCCATGGCGCCACCGAGCCGACGACACCGAGGGGGTCGCGACGAATCAAGCTCGTTCGGCCCCGGATGTACTCGGCACTGGCCCGTCCCTCGAGAACCCGGGCAGCGCCGGCGAAGAAGCGCAGGTTGTCCGCGGCGAATGGGATCTCCTCCCGGGCGATGCTGATCGGCTTTCCGACGTTCATGGATTCGAGCTGCGCGAGCTCCTCTGCGTGCTCGTCCAGGCGATCAGCCAGGTGCAATAGGCAGCGAGCGCGCTCTCCTGGAGGGGTGTCAGCCCACCCCTCGAACGCCGCCGCAGCGGCACGGACCGCCGTGTCGACGTCGTCGGCGGTGCCGACGGGAACGGTCGTGATTTGCGCCCCGGTCGCCGGATTGATCACCGGCTCTGTCGCGCCTCCTGCTGCACCGAGCTGGCGGCCCGCGATGAACATGGACTGCGGGGCTACGTCGTTTTCGGTCATCGGTGTCCGTTCCTCCGGAAGGTGTGGGCGAAATCAGTCATGAAGCAGGCCCTTCGACTGCCGTCGCGACAGCTCGGGCAGCGAGAGCACAACGTCCAAGGTCTCGACATAGAGGTCGACGTGCTCCCGGCCGAAGATCATCGGCGGCTTGATCTTGAGGACGTTGTCGTGGACGCCGTTCGGGAAGACGAGCACGCCCCGGTCCTTCATCAGCTCGGTCACGAGCATCGCTTCGAGGGCAGCAGGCTCCTTGGCCGCCGAGTCACGCACGAGCTCGACCCCGAGATAGAGCCCGTGCGCGCGGACGTCCCCGATCATCGGCTGGCGGGCCCGCAGCTCGTTTAGCTGCTCGTGGAAGTACGCGCCGACAGCGCGCGCCCGCGCCTGGAGCTCGTCGTGCTCGACGATGTCGAGCACAGCCTCCCCGATCGCGCACGACACGGGGTTGCCGCCGAAGGTGTTGAAGTACTTCATTCCGGTGTCGAACGCGTCCGCGATCTCCCGGGTCGTGACGAGCGCGGCCAGCGGGTGTCCGTTGCCGAGCGGCTTGCCCATCGTGACGATGTCCGGCACGACGCCCGCGAGCTCGAAGCCCCAGAACGCGTCGCCCATCCGGCCGACCCCGACCTGCACCTCATCAGAGATGCGCAGCGCGCCGACGGAGCGTGCCGCGGCGAAGACCCCCGAAAGATAGCCGGACGGCAGGACGATGTTCCCGGCTGTGCCCATGAGCGACTCGGCGACGAAGGCCGCCGGAGGCTTGCCTGCGGCGGCAAGGCCGTTGATGACCGCTCTCGCCTCCGCCGCATACTTCGAGCCCGCATCGGGATCGTCGTATCCGAACCGGCCGCGGTAACGGTCGGGAATGGGGACCTCGTGGGTGGTTGCCGGGGCGCCCGCGCCGCCCGGACCCTTGTACCTGTTCGGGCTGATGCCCGTCACTGCGCCCGTGTTGCCGTGGTACGCGCCGTCGATGACGACGACGTCCTGACGGCCCGTCACCTGTCTCGCGATCCGCAGGGCAAGATCGTTCGCCTCGCTGCCGGTGCACACCAGGAAGACGACGTCGAGGGGGGGCGGCAGCGTGGCAGCGATTCGCTCGGCATAGCGCCCGATGCCGTCGTACACGAAGCGACTGTTCGTGTTGAGCTTCATCATCTGGCGACGGGCCGCGGCGGTCACTCGCTCGTCCGCGTGGCCGACATGGGTCACGTTGTTCAACGAGTCGAGGTAGGCGAAGCTGGCCTCGTCGTAGAGCCAGACCCCGCGGCCGCGCACGAGGTTCATCGGGCGCTGGTAGTACGTGCGTTGTGAACGACCGATGTGCCGGTGGCGCGCAGCGAAGACTTCGTCAACCGTGCGGCGGTGAACGGGCGACGCTGGCGGGAGTCCGAGCAGCGCGAGTGGCGCGAACGTGAGCATCCCCCACGCGGTCTGCTCCGAAGGAGCGACGAACCGTGGAAGACCGCGCTCGGCGAGCGTCCGGGATTCGGTGCCGACCACTTGGACGAGCCCGTCGAGCCCGTTCTCGCGATCGGAGGCAGCGACCGTGCCGAGCACGGAGCCGGCGTGCACAGCCGACCCGATCGCAGGCACTCCTGCGACGCCCCACCAACTTGTCCAATAGGGCGCGCCCTGTTCGCCGTGGCGCAGAACTGCAGGACGATTACCCGACGGCAGCTGTTCGACGACGCCGTCGCTCGGGAGGATGACGACACCGCCGGGGGGCATCAGAAGGCCGAGACCGAGCTGAACCGTAGCGGGCTCGTCCGTGCCGACCGCTCGCCGAGCCGAGCGCAGCAGGCTCGGCGCAAGGTGAGCGATGACACCGACCGTCCGGTCGCGGTCGCCCAGGAAGAGCGAGATCCTCTGTCGCAGCGCCTCCGCGTCGGACCAGCCCAACTCGTCGAACAGATCGCTCTCGGGCGAGAGGTCGACCTCGACGACCGACCGCCCTTGGGCGATGGACGTCGCCACCCCGAGCCCGGACGAAGCCACCCACGACCGAGCCGACGATCGTCTGCTGCGACCGCAGGCGGCGCGAATAGCCGCCTCCGCGACCTCGGGCACCAGCTGGGCGATCTGGCGCAGGGCGGGCGCGGTGTCCCGCATCCGCTCCTTTCCGTAGGGCGCGCCGGAGTCTCTCGTCCGCCTGATCCACGTCGTCGCGTTCATGCACAGCCGGGCGGCCGCCAACGGGAAGACGACCGTGAGCTCCTCGTCCGTCAGCGGGACCAGTGCATCGAAGGCCGAGATGACGGTGGCCGCCGCAAGTAGGGGATCTGCCTTGCGCAGCATGGCGTAACCCGCGCACACCGCGATCTCGGCCACCCGAATGGTGTGGAGAGCGTCACCGGCATCGATGACCCCGCAGATCCGGGGCGCGCCCTTGTCGAAGTCGACGAGAACGTTCGCGTCGTTGAGATCGTGGTGGACGACCTGGACCGGGAGCTCGTCGAGCAGGTCGGCGACGTCGTCGTACCAGCCCATGATCGTGCCTACGTCCGCCCGCAGCCCGGGATCCTCCACTGCGTCGATGCCGTCGGCAATAACCTCTCGAGCCCTGCTCAGGTCCCACTCGTGGCGGGTCTGCCGGGCAGGCGCCCGAAAGGTGGCGAGCGCGCCGACGATGGTGCCCGCCATGGAGCCGAGCTCTTGGAGCAGTGCCGGCGGGTGGTACTCGACCTCGCCGAGGGCACAGCCGTCGATCCACACGAACAGCCGGGCCGACCGACCGGCGCCGAGGTCGGCGAGGGCCACGATCTCCTGACCGTCAAGGCCAGGCACGATCTCGGGGATTCGCACACCGGGCGCATTGGCGCCCAGGTTCGCGAGCAAGGCGTTCTGCCAGCGCAAGGAGTCCAGGTCGACGTCGCTCGATGAGATCTTCAGCAAGAAGCATCGGCCGTCGCGAGCGGAGATCTTCACGTTCTGGTCGAGCTCGCCGCCGAGATGCTCCTGGTCGACATCGTTCAAGCCGAACGCACGTGCCATCAGGTCGGCTACCTGGCGGCCCGTCAGCCGGTCGTCAGCTTGCGAGCCAGGTTCCCGCTCGAGGACGTCGCGCGCGCTCATCTCGCCGGCTCGCAATCGCTCGTTACGTGGCTTGCACGCGGGTGGCCGAGCCATTCGCCCCCCAAGCATCGACTTGATGCAGGCCCGACGTTGACGACGCCACGCTGGCCGGGCCGGGTGCGCCACAGCGTTCTGTTTGTCGTCAACGATCCTCCACAGCGCCGTTCTGGTGAACTGTAGCGCAATCCAACAGGTGGTCGCAATGCAGTTAGACTGAGGACGTGAGCGCATTCGACGGTCTGGTGCTGCGGCGTACGAGCACCCCGCAGCAGCTGGCCAGCGGTTTCGGGGAGATGATCGTCAGCGGCAAGATGGCGCCCGGCGAATCGCTCAACGAGAGCGCCCTCGCGGCGTCGATCGGCGTCTCACGCAGCACGATCCGAGAGGCAGTCCGGATTCTCGAGCGCGGCGGACTCGTGCGGCGGAAGGCTTACCACAGCGCAGCCGTGGTGGAGCCTTCCGACGATGAGCTCGCCGACCTCTACCTCACTCGGCTCCGTCTCGAGGTCACGGCCGCGGGGCACGTCGACAGCCCGATCGCGATCGCGGCCGTCGAAACCGCGTTCGAGGAAATGGCCCGCGCCAGCGAGCTTCGCGACGCGGATCTGCTGGTCGAGCGTGACCTCGGATTCCACGCCATGATCGTCCGACAGCTCGGGAGCAGGAGGCTCGACGAGTTCTTCGAGAACCTCACCCGGGAACTCCGCTTCTTTCTCAAGGTTCTCTCCCATGAGGATCGCGAGTACGAGCATCCCGAGTTCGTCGTCGACGAGCACGAGCGGATCCTGCGAGCCTTCAAAACCGGGGAGACCGTGCTCGCTAGAGAGCTGATCACCGAGATGGTCCAGGTCAATGAGCGGCGAGTCCGCTCGATCTTCGCCGAGCGCCGCCCACGGCCTAGCTGAGCGGGCCTGCGAAAGACGGCCGCGACTCATCAGAGGAGTTTCAGAAGGTTTCGGCTCATCTCGACCACCTACTGGTGAGCGCCCTCCGCGCCTCACTGACCCGATGATCCTGCCCACCGGGTGATCCGGTCACTATGCGGAGCAGTTCAACTCCTTGTCAACGCGGACTGTAGAGCAACACACTGTTGAACGCCCGCAAGGTAGACTTTGGCTATGCAAGGGCTCGATGAACTCGTTCTGCACCGCGTCAGCACCGCGCAACAGGTGGCGGACGGCCTGAGCGAAATGATCCTCAACGGAAACCTCGGCCCGGGTGCTCCCCTTCGCGAGAGTGCCATCGCGGCGTCGTTGGGCATCTCCCGGAACACCGTGCGGGAGGCGGTCCGAATCCTCGAACAGGGCGGACTGGTCCGGCGGCCAGAGATGCACCGGGGAGCATCAGTCGTCGATCCCTCGGATGAGGAGCTCGCCGATCTCTACAAGGCGCGTCTCAAGCTCGAGGTCATGGCGGCAGGCGAAGACAACACACGAGAATCGCTGGCCGGAGTACGGGCGGCCTTCGACTCCATGGTCGAAGCGGCCGAGCTGCGCCAGCCCAAGCTCATCGTCGAGCGCGACCTCGCCCTGCACGCGGCGATCGTCCGGAGACTCGGAAGTCGCAGAATCGACGCGTTCTACGAGCAGCTCGCCCTTCAGCTTCGCTTCTTTCTCATGGTGCTCTCGCTCAAAGACCTTGAGTACGAGGCACCGGAGCAGATCATCCTCGAGCACGAGCAGATCGTCACTGCAATCGAACGCGGCGACAAGGCCGGCTCGCAGACCTTGATCGCCGAGCTGATCAATGCGAACGAGCTACGAGTTCGCGCGATTTTCCGAGAGCGGATGTCGACCAAGGCGTAGGGGCCTCATTTATCCGATCGAGTGCTTGATCTAGAAGCTGCCAGCCGCCTCTCGCTCGCGGACCAGCTGCAGCGCCACGTCTATCAGCATGTCCTCCTGCCCGCCCACGTAGCCATGCTCAGCCACACGCTGGAGGATGTCATGGACGGGGATGCCGTAGCGGTTAGCCGCGTGCTCGGCGTGGAGCAGGAAGCTGGAATAGACACCGGCGTAACCCTGCACGATTGAGGACCGGTCGGTCCACGGCAGCCTGGGCAGGAACGGCTTCACGATCTCGTCGGCGGCGGCCAGCGTGCCCTGCACGTCTACGCCGGTCTTGATGCCCAGCCGGTCAAACGTGGCGGCCAGCACCTCGGTGGGGGCGTTCCCGGCACCGGCGCCGAGCCCGCACAGCGAGCCGTCGATCTGCAGAGCCCCGTTCTGGAACGCGAGCACCGAGTTGGCGACGCCGAGGGCGAGGTTCTGGTGCCCGTGGAAGCCGACCTGGGCCTCTCTCCCAATCTCGGCGATCAGCGCCAGGACGCGTTCCTGCGCGTCGCCGATCAGCAGCGCCCCGGCGGAGTCGACGCAGTACACGCACTGCGCCCCGGCATCGACCATGATCCGCGCCTGCCGGGCCATCTCGGCGGGGCTGGTGCGGTGCGCCATCATCAAGAACCCGACCGTCTCCATGCCGAGCTCCCTGGCGATCCCGAAGTGCTGGATGGACACGTCCGCCTCGGTGCAGTGGGTCGCGATCCGGGCGACCGACGCGCCCGCCTCCCGCGCGCGCCGCAGGTCCGCCATGGTCCCGAGGCCCGGAAGCAGCAGCACTGCGATCTTGGCGCTGGTGGCCTCTTGTGTCGCCGCGCGGATCAGCTGGATGTCATCGGTGAGCGAGAACCCGTAGTTGAACGAGGACCCGCCGAGCCCGTCGCCGTGCGTGACCTCGATGACCTCCACCCCGGCCTCGTCCAGCGCGTGCACGGTGGCCCGGACCTGCTCCTCGGTGAACTGGTGCGACATCGCGTGGCTGCCGTCCCGAAGCGTCGTGTCGGTGATCCGCACTGGCCGGCTGGTGCCGCCGGACCCGTTCTGGCCGCTCATGCGCCCACCGCCGTAGCCTTGGCCACCAGCTCGCCGACCCGGGCGGCGGCCGCGGTCATGATGTCCAGGTTGCCCGCGTACTCGGGCAGGTAGTCCCCGTTGCCGCGGACCTCGACGAACACGGCCACCCGGCCGTTGCCTTGCCAGGATGCCTGCGGCGGGTCGAACTGCGGGTCGGCCCGCAGCGTGTAGCCGGGCACATACTGCTGCACCTCCTCGACCATGGCGTGCACCGAGGCGGCGATCGCGTCGGTGTCCGCTCCGTCAGGAATCGCGCAAAAGATCGTGTCCCGCATGATCATCGGCGGCTCTACCGGGTTGAGGATGATGATCGCCTTGCCCCGGGCGGCGCCGCCGACCGACTCCAGGGCCCCGGCCGTGGTGTGCGTGAACTCGTCGATGTTCGCGCGCGTTCCCGGGCCCGCGGACCGGGACGCCACCGAGGCCACGATCTCGGCGTACGGGACCGGCACCACGCGGGCCACCGCGTGCACGATCGGGATCGTCGCCTGGCCGCCGCAGCTGATCATGCTGACGTTCGGCGCGTCCAGGTGCTCCGGCAGGTTGACCGGCGGGCAGACCATGGGCCCGACGTGCGCCGGGGTCAGGTCGATCGCCTTGATCCCGGCCTCCGCGTAGCGCGGCGCGTTGGCCAGGTGCGCCCGCGCGGAGGTCGCCTCGAACACGATCTCCGGCAGTGGTTCCTGGCGCAGCAGCCAGTCGACGCCCTCGGCGGACGCGGCCAGGCCGAGCTTCCTGGCCCGGGCCAGGCCCTCGGACTCGACCACGCCGACCATGTAGCGGACATCGACCGCGTCCAGGCGCCGGAGCTTGGCCAGCAGGTCGGTCCCGATGTTGCCAGGGCCGACGATGCCGGCCACGGTGGGCCTCATCGTCTCGTCCAGGGCAATTGAAAGATCATGCATGCCTCCCGGAAGTCTCCCGTGCACGGTGCATTGCGGCGGGATGGCCAGGCAAGAGGCGCGTTCCGATGATCGGAACACCTCGTGGACGGACATCGGGACCGGTGGCCATCATTGACTCATGTGCCCAGCCCACGCCAGCCACGGCGAGACCTCGGCCGCTGGCCGGATCACGTCGGTGCTCGACGCGTTCCGTGACGACCGCGAGGCGATGACCGTCTCTGAGCTGGCCCGGCGGGCGTCGCTGCCGAAGACCACGACGCACCGGCTGACCGGCGAGCTGATCCGCTGTGGGCTGCTGGAGCGCGCGGATGGCGAGCTGCGTCTCGGGCTCAAGTTGTTCGAGCTCGGCCAGCTTGTGCCTCAGCAGCGCAGCCTCCGTGACGCCGCCCGCCCGGTCATGGCCGACCTGCGGGAAGCGACCAGGCACTCGGTGAACCTCGGCATCCTGGAAGGCTCCGACGTCGTCTACGTCGACATCCTCGCCGGGCCGGACTCGCCCCGGCTGCCGACCCGGGTCGGCGGGCGCTGGCCGGTCCACGCCGCCGCAATCGGCAAGGCGATCCTGGCGTTCTCCGGTGAGGGCATTGTCCAGGCCGTGCTCGACGCCAGGCTGGCCCGGGTCAGCGAGAGAACGATCACCTCTGCGGAGCTGCTGCGCCAGGAACTCGACCGGGTCCGCGAGTCCGGCCTGGCCTACGACTGCGAAGAATCCCGGCCCGGCCTGGTCTGCGTGGCCAGCCCGGTACACGGCCCCGGCGGCCTGGTGGCGGGCGCGCTTTCAGTCTCCGGCTGGTCCGCGCGACTGAAGCCGGACCGGGCCGGCCCAGCGGTACGCACAGCCGCGCTGACCATCTCCCGTGCACTCGGCGCGCGGATCGTCCCGCCGGTGACCACGACCTCGACCGGCTCGCCAGCGAAGGCCGCGCCGACGGTGTAGCTGAACCCGGCCAGCGAGATCTTGCCGTGCGCGTTCGGTGGCCGCAGCGGGCACCGTCAGATCAGAGCCCCGCACGCCTAGCCACCGGGTCACGACTTTGCCAAGCAAGGAAGGCAGCTAGACAGCGATGAGGCGGATTCTGGTCACGAGCGCGAGCGGCGCGAACGGTGATGGATACGGCACGCTTCTCTGCTTCCCCGGCGGGGGGAACTCGCGGGGCCGTTCAGCGACGATCCCCGGATCACTGATCCGCGCGGCATGAGCCTGAGCCCGGCCGGCGATCTGGTGTACGTCACCAGCGGCGATGATCGAGTGCTCGCGCTCGACAAGAACGGCAACGTCACTCTGGACTCGGGCCGTAAAGAGGGCCTGGACGGCGGCGGCGGTACATTCGCACCGGACGGCCGCCGCGGCACGATCCTGGCCCTGCCGCCGCGACTCGACACTGAAGGCGAACAGCTCCTGCCTGACGGCGCTGTTCCGTTCCCTCGAGGCTTCGGCTTCGGCTTCGGCTTCGGCGACGGCGGCGAGCTGTACCTGTCCTCGGGAATCGGCCCCTCCGGGGCGGGTGACAACACCATCACCCTGTTCGACCGCGAGGGCCGACTGCGCAATCCGCGGCTTGTCAGCGACCCCGAGCTAAGCCCTCTCGACCTGGTGATCGCTCCCAGCGGCAACCTCGTCGTGTCAAGCGAGTGGCCGTTCGGCTCGCCGCAAGCCACGGCATCGATCCGCGAATACGAGCGGTCCACCGGACGGCTGATCCGCGTGCTGGCACCCAGCGTGTCTTGTAGATCACCGGACGGGGTCTACGGGCTCGAGGGTTGAGATGCTGTCCGAAGCGGGCCTGTGGAAACGTGGAAACAACGACATACGGGGTATTCCAGGCGTCCTGCCGCAGGTCGTGTGGCAGCGCGAATTAAGTACAGTGTCGCCGGCCTGGAGGTCACCGACCAGCAGGTCGTTCCCGAGGGCGAGGGCGGTCACGCGCTGTTCTGGGCACGCCAACCGGCCGCCAGCTCACCAGAAAAACCTGGAATAGGCTCGAAAGTGAGCCCGCTGGCCGCCCCCAGTCGACAGAGCCATCTGAGCAAGATCAACTGAGACGATCCTCGCCGTCCCCACCCAGAACCCTCGCTCCCAATCCCGCGGTCATACGGCAGGCGTTGCCTGCCAGGGGCGGGTACGGTAGCGAGCATGGCCGATCATGACGACTGGAACGCTGGCGACGTTACCAGTATGATCGCCAATCCGTTCTACGCGTTCACCATCGACGAGGGACTTTGCATGCCCACGAGCCGATGATCAGCGAAGACGACTGTCCTGGCGACCCGCGGCTGCGGGAAGCCCGGGACCTTCGACTCTGGGTTTACAAAAGGTATGAAGGGAATCTGAAGTTGCGGCGGTACAGCGGGCGGTTCGCACTCCTGACCGGATGGCGCGGCACCTGGTTCGTCCCTCGCGCAACCTGGGCCCGACTCCCAGGTGTGCCACCACTGCCCGAATCTGCCGCAAGTGCGCAGAGAGCCCGCAGATTCGGCTCATCCAGCGTGATACGCCGCAAGCCGTCGGCGCCAGGGGGAAGGGCCAGCTGGCGATGGAACTTGTTGAAGAGGGCCGGTACCGGTTCAAGATCCCGCAGCGGGGCGAGATGCGGGTGCCGGGGATCGTGTACGCCTCGGCTGAGCTGATCCCTGATCTGGCGGGCGAGCATTCGCTGGAGCAGGTTGCCAATGTGGCTATGCTGCCGGGCATCGTCAGGGCCTCGTATGCGATGCCGGACGTGCACCTGGGGTACGGGTTCCCGATCGGCGGCGTGGCGGCTACCGACCCTCAGGCTGGCGGGGTGGTTTCCCCGGGCGGGGTGGGCTTCGATATCTCCTGTGGTGTCCGCCTGCTTGCGGCCAGCCTGAGGCGTGAAGACGCCGTGCCCGTGCTGGGTACGCTTATGGACGAGCTGGCGGCCGCTGTCCCCCGGGGCGCTGGCCGGGGAGGCATCTGGCGTCTTGCCGGCCCCGAGCAGTTGCGCGATGTGCTGGCCGGTGGGGCCCGTTACACGCTGGGGCAGGGTTACGGCACCGAGCGTGACCTGGAGCACTGTGAGGATGAGGGCGCTGTCGCCGACGCCGACCCCGGGCAGGTCAGCACGCGGGCCGTGGACCGAGGGCTCGGCCAGGTGGGCAGCCTGGGCTCGGGCAACCACTTTCTGGAGGTGCAGGCGGTCGAGGAGGTCTACGACGCCGTCACAGCGCAGCGGTTCGGGCTGGCCCACGGCCAGGTCTGCGTCATGATCCACTGTGGCTCGCGGGGCCTGGGCCATCAGATCTGTGGCGACCACGTGCGGATGATGGACAAGGCCATGCCGCGGTACGGCATCACCGTGCCCGACCGCCAGCTGGCCTGCGCGCCGATCAGGTCGCAAGAGGGCCGTGATTACCTGGGCGCGATGGCGGCGGCCGCCAACTACGGCCGCGCCAACCGGCACGTGCTCGCGCATGCGGCCCGCGAGATCTTCGCCCGGACGGCAGGCGCCCGGCTGGACCTGGTCTACGACGTGTCCCACAACCTGGCCAAGATGGAAACCCACGACGTGGACGGGAAACCGACGCTGCTGTGCGTGCACCGCAAGGGCGCCACCCGGGCGCTCCCACCCGGCCACCGCGACCTGCCAGCGGACCTGCGCGAGACCGGCCAGCCGGTGCTCATCCCCGGCTCGATGGGCACCTACTCCTACGTGCTGGCTGGCATCTCAGGCGGCGGCGCGTTCTGCTCCACCTGCCACGGCGCGGGCCGGGTGATGAGCCGCCACCAGGCGCTGCGCACCGTCCGCGGCGCGGAGCTGAAACGGCGGCTGGAGGCGGCCGGCATCGCCGTGCGCGGCGCCTCAGCGCAAGGCCTGGCCGAGGAAACACCGGAGGCCTACAAGGACGTGAACGCCGTCGTCGAAGCCGCCGAAGCCGACGGGCTGTGCCGCAAGATCGCCCGCCTGGTGCCGCTCGGCGTGGTCAAAGGCTGACCGTGGGTGCGGCTGTGCCGGGTCCAGGGTGAAAGGTCAAACGTCCACGGTCACCGCGCATGACCATCGTCCGGACGCATCCGGTGCGCAGGCCAGGCCGGACAGCGAGACCGCCTTTGGCGCCGCACCGATGATCTCCACTGTGCTGGCATCCACCGCCGCCAAGGCCAGATCGATCCCGCCGCCAGCGGCCCGCCTTACCTCGACGGCGGCCGGGACCTCCCCGGCGGCGTCCAGGGTGTAGATGACCTCCTCGACTGCGGCAGCCA
>Ga0335073_10009500_pt1 | contig 13654 bp, 13 predicted proteins | sample Lox_Sample_22_FD_207093 | JGI IMG/M metagenome (GOLD analysis project Ga0335073, IMG submission 207093) | Soil microbial communities from Loxahatchee National Wildlife Refuge, Florida, United States - Lox_Sample_2.2 | ecosystem: Environmental > Terrestrial > Soil > Wetlands | place: USA... | reverse complement strand
CGCATTCCGCCGCGCGCGGCGTAGGCAGCCATCGAAGCTGACGTGTTTCCGGTCGAGGCACAGGCGACCCAATGAAATCCGGCGCGCCGCGCAAACGTGGCTGCGACCGTCATTCCCGTATCTTTGAACGAGCCAGTGGGATTCATCCCCTGGTGCTTCGCCAGCAGTCGCGGCATGCCAAGCGCACGCGCGCAGCGCGGGAGTTCGTAGAGCGGCGTGTTCCCTTCCCGTAGTGTGACGACTTGTTGATCCTCGACTGCAGGCAGTAATTCGCGGAAGCGCCATACGCCGCTAAGATCAACGTCGTTCATCAACGCGCGGCGGTTGCGCCAGAGAGACGTCAGTTGCTCCGGGTCGCGCTTCGCCTGATTCCATGCGGGGTAGATGATTTCGAGCAGGTCGCGGCATTGGGCACAGCGGAAATCCTGGCTCGCGGTGTCGCTCAGATGTCCGCAGGCGATGCAGCGAAACTGAAAGTCGGCTGAATGCACATCCGGCGCGGAGGTGGATGAAGAGGCCATGGGCCGAGTTATTTCGCCCCCCGCAGATACTGGTCGCTCTTGTTGATCCAATCTTCGCGCGGCGGCGAGAAGACGTCGAGATCGACCGTGTCTTCGAGTGCCTCGGCCTTATGCGGCATATTCGAGGGAATGCACAAAGTTTCGCCGGCATGCACAACAATTTCCCCGCCGTCGATCCAGAACTTCAGCGTGCCTTCCAGAATGTAGGTGAGTTGCTCGTTGTGGTGGCTGTGCTCGGGCACGATGCAGCCCTTTTTCATCAGCACGCGCGCGAGCATGATCTCTTGTCCGACGACAAAGTGCCGTCGAAACAACGGATTCAGTTCTTCGATTGGAACCGAATTCCACGGAATGTACTGCAGCGCGGATTTAATCGCGGTCTTTTTCTTGGATCTGGCGACACGGCTCTTGCTTTTCGAGGAAGATTTGCTTTTCGCGCCAGCACGCTTCAAAGCCTTCTTTGCTTTTGCCATAGTTAGTGCACTCTGCCTGCGTAAAGTTTCACTGCGGTGTCGTGAAGGTAGGCGTGGGCCATTTCGAGCGCTCGCGGTTCCGTGATTTCCCCTTCAGAAATCATTTCCGCCAAGGCCGCGGCCAGGGCCTCGCGCGAGGACTGCACGCCCAGCCAATAGCTCTCTTCCGAGCCGAGCACTTCATTGTAGGGGAAACAATCGGTGCCGAAGGTGATCTTGTCGGGGAAGGTTTCGAGCCACATCTTCAACGTGTCTTTGAAGGCCGAGGGATACTGCGCCAGTTCGCCAAACGACGAATCGAGATAGACATTCTTCATAGCGGCGAGCCAGATCGCCTCCCGCTCCAGCGGATATCCGCCATGAATCATGACAAATGTCGTGGAAGCATAGCGTGGATCGCGCAGTACGCTCTCCAGGTTCATGATGTTGCTTTTGGAAAGATTGAAATAGTCGCCAATTCCGACTGCGGTGTGAATGTGCACCGGCAAGTGCAGGCGTCCGCCTTCGGTGACGAGATAGCGGAAGATGTAATCCTGAAATGTTCTATATTCCTTCTCGGTTGGAATTCCGCCGCTGACATAACGCTGGTAAATGTCTTCAGCCTGATCGCGGCGCGGATCGCTGAAAGTTGTAGGACGGAAATACGCGACCTCAAACTTCATCGCGATGCCGCCGCGTTTCGAATTGTCTTCGAGAACCTGGGTGATGAACTTGAGGTAATCGTCAAAACTGTCCGGCAGCTTGCTGACGTTTTCCTGCTGCATCCAGCGACGCAGCATTTTCTCCTGCAGCGGGATGAAGACGCCCTCATCGGGATTGCGCGCAGTCTCGCGCTCATTGTTGAAGGGCCACATGAACGAATCGGCGAAAAAGACCCAGGCAAAGCGTTTGGGATCGAGGTAGTCGGCCATCATGGCGCGATTGGCGACTGACATCTCGATGTTGAGCTTGTCGAGAATCGAATCGAAATAGGCAGGACCGGCGAGTTGCTTCTTTAATTCGCTCTTCTTCTGGATCAGCCACTTGGCATGCTCGGGCGAGAAATCGCTATAGGGATATCCGAATAAAGCGTGAGCGGCGACGGCAAGTTCGGGATTATCGTCCCGCGTACGCATTGGCTCGGTGGCATTGGGTGGAGCTGCCATGGCATCTACGTCGGGATCGTCGGCGAAACCAGGATGCGCATGATGATCGAAGGCTGGAATCTTTTCGATCTGCGGGAGCAAGCGCTGGTAGATCTGCTGCACGTCAGGCCCGGGAAGCGGGCGCGCCTGCGCGGAAGCGAAGACCGGACAGGCGGCGAACAGCAGCAAATTCCGGATTCGTATTTGCATTGCATGCATTTTTGAGTTAGCCCGCGTCATAATCCTTTGTAGAGCCCGCCATCGACAAGCATAGTCTGCCCGGTCACGTAGGAGGCGCGCTCGGAAGCAAGCCAGACGATTGTGTCTGCCACTTCGCGAGGATCACCGAGCCGCTTCAGTGGCGCATCCGCGGCCCACGCGTCAAAGAATTCGCGCTCCGATTTTCCTGATCCGGCAGCTCGCGCCCGGGCAAGTTCTTTTAATCTTTCCGTCGCAGTAAAACCCGGACCAACGTTGTTGACCAGAATTCCGTCTCTCCCGAATTCATTGGCCAGGCTCTTCACCAAACCAACCACGGCCGCCCGCACCGCGTTCGAAAGCACAAGATCGGCGACCGGCTGCTTCGTGGTGATGGACGTGATGGTGATGAGGCGTCCCCATTGCTTGCGTTGCATATGCGGAATGACTTCACGAGCGAAATAAACCGTGCTCAGGAAATTGAACTCGAGCGCGCGCTGCCACTCCTGCAGAGTGCAATCTAGAAAACCCTTCGCGGGAGGGCCTCCGGCATTGGTAACGCAGATATCGACGCTGCCGAATTTCGCAGCGATAGCGGCAACAAACCGGCTGACCGCGGTGGCATCCGAGACATCGAAAGGTTCCGCAAACACGTCGACGCCGTGCTCTTTGCGGATCTTAACAGCCGCCGCCTGCAGGCGCTCAGAGTTGCGTGCGCACATCGCGATTCGGCAGCCTTCGGCGGCGAAGGCTGCCGCCGTCGCAAACCCGATCCCCTGGCTCGAGGCGGCGACGAGGGCGACACGGTTCCTGAGTCCGAAATCCATTCAGAAGATTGTGAAGTCGGAATTATAAATGGTGCAGGAATCGATTTATGCGAGGGGCATCGTAATCGACCACGAAGGACAAGAAGGCGCACGAATGAAACCACCCTCGACTGTTGTTCTTGTTCCTTTGTGTCCTTCGCGGTTTATGAATTTTCAGACACCCTTTGCATAACGCCGCTTGCCGTTCGCGAACGCGCGCGATTAGTCTTGGACGAAGCGAGGTGAATATGAAACGGCGTAAACGTTCGCCGGAGACTGCTGCGGTCCACGGAGCTTCAGAACTGGAAAAGAAGAATGGACCAGTTTCAGCCCCTATCTATCAGACTTCTACATTCGAGGTCACGGACAACGACGAGCAGGTGCGCGTAACTGGAACCGACCGCTACTACACACGCTGGGGAAATCCGACGGTTACGCGGGCGGAAGAAGCGCTTGCGGAACTCGAGGGTACGGAAGGTGCTCGAGTCTTTGCGTCGGGCATGGGAGCGATCACGAGCACGGTCCTCGCATTGCTCAAATCTGGCGATCATATTGTTGCGCAGCGCGACATTTATGGGGGAGTGACCAAATTCTTTGCCGGGTGGCTGCCGAAACTCGGAATCGAAACAACACTGGTCGACACGACCGATTACGCACAATACGAGCGTGCGATCCGGCCGAATGCACGCCTGATCTACGTCGAGTCGCCGAGCAATCCGTCGCTGCGGGTAATCGACTTCGCCCGGATTGCTGGGCTCGCGAAGAAGCGGGGACTCATCAGCATGATTGACAGCACATTCGGCACGCCGGTCAATCAGCACCCAGCGGAGCACGGTATTGATCTCGTGATGCATTCTGGAACCAAATACTTAAGCGGGCATGCGGACCTGACTTGCGGGGTTGTTTGTGGACGGCGTGAGTTGATGCAGCAACTTTGGGAAACGCGGACAACTTTGGGCAACTGCATGGATCCGCATGCGGCGTGGCTGCTCATCCGCGGACTGAAGACGCTGGCCGTGCGCGTGCAACGGCAGAACGAAAATGCGCGGCGGGTTGCGGAGTTTCTAGAGCATCACGCAAAAGTGCGGCGTGTTTTTTATCCCTTCTTGGAGAGCCATCGAGAGCATTCGATCGCTCGCCGGCAGATGACTGGCGGTGGTGGCATGGTCACATTTGAAGTCGAAGGTACTGGCGAGGACGCTCGGCGGGCGGCCGAGGCTATGCAGTTCTTCACATTGGCGACGAGCCTGGGCGGCGTGGAATCGCTGGTATCGATTCCCGTGCTGACCTCACACGCAATGATCTCAGCTGAGCAGCGCGAGAGGATGGGAGTTACGGAACAGATGATTCGCCTATCGGTTGGGATTGAGAATAGCGATGATCTGATCGCGGACCTGGAACAGGCGCTGGAAATCGTGGGATCCTCGCAGGGCGTGACGACCAGCGCTTAGTTTCTTGCAAACGTTTACATCAGGGGACGCACGCAACGCAGACCACATCTGGAACTCTCGAAAACCCAGTTTCCGGACAGTTCAGGCCGCCCGGCGCGCGTTCTGGGCAGATTGCACCTGATGCTCTTTCTGCCGCAAAAGGCAATGGATTTCGTAGACCAGTTCCGTGAGCTTCTGCGGGTTCTCTTCCTTCGCAGCCTGCTCGCACAGTTCCATCCAGCGTTCGTGGTTATCGTTTGTCATGGGAAGAGGGCTCAACCTGAAGTTAAGCTAGCAGCCTTCCCCCCAGGGCGAAAAGCGCCAAGTCACGCCAAGATCTATGAGAGCGCGGTCTTGGCGTCCGGACCGGCGAAATGCGGTGCTCAGCCGACCCCTTGACGACATTCAGGTCGAGTCTCGCACCAGATCCAGAAACGCGCGATGCACACGGGTATCCTGGGAGAGTTCAGGATGGAAGGTCGCGGCCATGGCTCTTCCCTGCCGGACTGCGACCGGATCGCCACCTTCTTTGGCCATGATTTCGACACCTTCGCCCACATAGACAATTTTCGGCGCGCGAATGAAGACCATCTCTAGTGGTGTTTCAAGATCGTTCGAGTTGCCACTGCGTTGCGCGAGAAATTTACCTTCACGGATCGAGCTATCGATCTGGCGTCCGTAGGCGTTGCGGCGGACACGAATGTTGAGCGCGCCGAGCCCGGGTTGCGGCGGATTCTCGACTTCCTTGGCGAGCAGAATCGCACCGGCGCAGGTGCCGAAGGTTGGCCGCAGGTGGACAAATTGCTTGAGCTTCTCGAATCCGCTTTCACCGAGCAGCTTCAGAAACGTGCCCGACTCGCCCCCGGGGATCACCAGTCCTTCGATCTCGTCGAACTGTTCGGGCTTCTTGACGAGCACGACTTCGGCGCCCAGTTCTTCCAGCCGACGGCGGTGCGCGTCGAAATCACCCTGCAGGGCCAGAACCCCGATCTTCATTTCAAGAATCCGTCAGCCACAGAAGTCGTGGAAAAACCGCCCATTATACAGTTCATCCTAGAGTTCGATTTTAGCGGATCCGCGCACTATTGCCGCACATCACCAGTGCCTGAGCAGTGCGCGTATACCGAGCTGGGTGGGAGCTAATTTGCCATCTTCTGAAGAGCTGCCCCGAGGATCTTGCCGGGCCCGGGCTCCTGGACGAAGGCAATGACGCGCAGATTCTTCGGGTCCTCAACCGGCGTCAGTTTCACTTGCACATCTTCGGAGAAGCTTTTCCCTTTCGAAAGTTTACCTAGTTTTATGATCTTCTGAACGACGGCGACATGCACGAGATGGCGTCCGCCATTTTCTCCCTTTAAAACCTGGGACTCCACGTGGTTGAGAGCGACCGCCAGATAAACGTCCGCATTGTGCTTCGTGGAATTCTCGCCGGTATCCACGTGAGCACGAAGCAGAGCCGGGGTCGCGGCCGCGACGGTGACTCCACTGAGGCGAACTGGAAGCTTAGTCTCATCCCGCGCCTGCTTCAGGACATCCTCGACGCGTGACAGATTCTGCAAAGTCACTTCACGATCACCGTCGATGATGATCTGTGGGGTGAAAGGCTCTTGCTTGCCCAAGGCGCCTTCGTACGAAGTCTGGCGATAAGTCAGATCAACGGACGAATTCGGATCCTTCCAGCCATCGTGATCCCAATAAGTCACGTGCTCGCTGAGGACGATCAGCTGAGCACCCTCAATTGGCTGATAATTATCGAGCTTCTGCAGGAACAAATCGGCCGGCGGGCAGCTCGAACAGCCCTCCGAAGTGAAGAGCTCAACGACGACAGGACGCGCCTCAGCGGTCGATTGCTGGGCAGCTTTGCTCTCCGGCTGCCCAGTTTGCGGCTGGCCGGTGGCTGTTAGGGAGCACGCGAGCCCACACATCAGAAGCAGCAGAAACCCCATCCCTGGTCGATGCATACAAACAATTCTAATCATCGGCCATCTACATCTGCAAAAAGTAGTTCCGAGAGTCTAAACTAAATCAGGACGCCGAGTCGGCGTTGTGTCATCTCCCTCTTTGGAGTTGATTTATGAGGCACACTTCCGTGCTGGTATGTTCGCTCCTGCTCGCTCTGGGCCTTGGCACAGGCTGCTCTCGCAAGCCGAACGACGCCAAGATCGCGACTGATATTCAATCCAAATTCAGTCAGGATTCCGGACTCTCGACCAAGCAACTCGGTGTGCAATCCGAAAATGGAGTCGTGACGCTGAGCGGGACGGTCGATAATGACGCGCAGCGCGACGTAGCCAGCCGCGATGCGGCTGCGGTCGAAGGCGTCAAGGAAGTTGTGAATAATCTGCAGGTAGCGACAGCAGCGGCTCCAAGCACTGCTGCTGCACGCGAAACGGCGTCCGCCAGTCCAGCTTCCACACCGAGTACTAGGAAGGAACGCAAGCGGCACGCTAAGCATGAATCAGCCGTGAGCTCGGATTCCTCGGACAATTCGAATAACGACCAAATGGCGGCGAACACTCCGCCGCCTGACAATACCGCAGCCGCGCCCGCACCTGCGCCCGCACCTGCGCCCGCACCGGCTCCGTTGGATAACACGCCTCCGCCGCCTCCCGCGCCGAAGAAGTACATCATTGATCAGGGAACACAAATTTCGGTGCGGCTGATCGACCCGATCGACAGTGAGAAGAACCAGGCTGGCGACACGTTTCATGCGACGCTGAATGCGCCGCTCACGTCGGATGGAGATGAAGCCGTTCCAGCCGGAGTCGAGCTGACTGGCCATTTAGTGGATGTGAAAAGCGCCAGCAAATTCGCCGGGCGGTCGCTGGTCTCGATGCAGCTGGATAGCCTTTCTTACGGCGGGAAAACTTACAGTCTGCAGACGGATCAGTACAAGAAACAGACAGCTTCGCGCGGCAAGAATACCGCGGAGAAGGTCGGCGGAGGCGCTCTGCTGGGAACCCTCATCGGAGCGTTGGCGGGTGGAGGCAGAGGCGCGGCGGTCGGGGCCGCAGCCGGCGCGGGAGTTGGTGGTGGGGTGCAAGCAGCTTCAAAAAGCCAGCAAGTGAAATTGCCGTCAGAGACCGTGCTCAATTTCACATTGCAGGCGCCCATTACGGTCGTGCAAGCGCCGAATTCAGATGCCAACCGGCCCAAGCTGAGCAACTCCCAGTAGGACAGGACCGGGCGCGACCTCGGAGCTTTATCGCGCAGCGGCAGAAGAACGTCATAAGACCGCGACCCTCGACCCGTTTTCACGAATTCGGAGAGCTCAAGGCTGGGGTGGTCGACAACTTGACCTCCGTTTCGCGTACACTCTCACTTGTCTTTGCCACAATGCTCTCCGTCACTGCTCTTCTGCATACCAAAAATGATGCTTTGCGGCTCGGACGGTGCCTGGAGACCGTGTATCCGTGCGATGAGATTGTTGTCGTCGATCATGGCTCGAGCGATGAGACGTTGCATGTGGCGCGCGAGTTTGGCGCAAAGATAATTTGTCTCGGCGCGGACGCGGAAGCCCGAAGGGTTTTGCCTCCGAAATCGCTGACCTTGACACAGTTGATCTCGACACCATGGCTGCTTTGCGTCAGCCCGCGTGAATCGCTCAGCGAAGCGCTGGCTGCAAGCTTGTTCGAGTGGAAATTAAACGACCGTATCAGCCCGAACGACGGTGCTTACGCCATGGGGCTGCGCGAAGAAAATGCCCATGGCTGGATTGACAATCCAGTACCGCAGACTCGGCTTATTCCCGCGAACTGGGATGGATGGGACGGCACATTTCCTACGAATCGGCCGTCTGCGGCGACGCTTGACGGCAAGCTGCTGCGGTTTGCCTTCCCCTGAAGCAGGCGGGCCGATTAAGTACGTTCAGTCTTCGACGAACGCCTTTAGCCGGGCGAGCGCCTGGTCCCATTGCGCTGAGACGTGATCAAGGTAGTCCCGCATTCCTGCAAGCGGACGCGGGTCCAACTGGAACAGCCGTTCGCGACCGGCGCGCGTGCTGCGCACCATTCCCGCGCGCCTGAGCACTGCCAGATGTTTCGAGATGGCCTGGCGCGTGATTTTCGAGCCCTCGGTCAACTCAGAAATCGAGCGCGGCTTGCCGCCGGAAAGCTTGATCACGAGATGAAGCCGAGTCTCATCGCCCAAAGCGGCAAAAATGCGAGCGCGGTTTCCGACGGTCGCGGGCGTGTTACGGCTCCCGCTCAACATAGCTCCCAATATTCTTCATCTGTTGCGCCCAACCGCCTTCGTTGCGGCGGAAGTCGTTCAGACGGCGATCCTCGGGGAGTAGCTCGAATCCTGACTCGATGAGGCGAAGCAAAGTGCCGGCCTTTGTCCTCTCCAAGCGGAACTCGACGAGCGTGGTTGGATCGTTTGGGTTTGGAGAGTATTCGTTGGCTTCAATGGATTTGGGATGCGGCCAAGTGAAGGAGAATAGCCGCTCCGGCTCCATCTTTTGCACTTTAGCTTCCCATTGCACATGCTCATAGCCGGGATGCGTGATGTGTCCGCGCGAGACCTGTCCCGCCACAAACGGTCCATCGAGTTTCACGCGGAACCATTGGCCAAATTCGCGATAATCAGTCAGCGCGCGCCACACCCGAGAAATGGGGGCTTTCAGTTCAATCTGCTTTTCGATGCGATCACTCATGAATTGCGCAACCTCCTGGTTGCATATTAAACGATAGCAGGCTGAACACGCAACCATATGGTTGCATAATGCTTCTATCGAAAGAACAAGCCAGAAATACATAGGCCGGGTATCCCGGAAGAGTATTCCGGATCCCAGCCTACGCTTACATCAACTTGATAGAGAAATTGGGTCGCTAATTCTACTTAGGGTGTCCCATGTCCCGCTGTTGTTGCGAGACATGGGATGGTATATGGTCTAGTTTCCGGAGTTCGCGGCCGTCGTTGTCCCAGATGCGGCCGGATTCGTGCTTCCATAGCGCGCCAGGCGCGGGAAGAATGGCGTCACTTCAAAAGGCATTTTGTCGCGCGGTGAGGTAATCGCCACCGCGGCCGTCTTCACCATTTCCGCCTTGTCGTTCCAGGGGTTGATTTTCACGCGGCCACCCAAAGGCAGAGCGGCGATCTGATCGAGCTTGTTGTTGTCGAGCGCCGGACCTTGCGATTCCAGGGCCTCAAGACGAGTCACCTTGCCATTTTCCGCGAGCGGATTGCCGAGGTGTGTGGTGAGCAGAGCGGTCAACGCCGGAGCGCGTTGCTGCAATGCTTTCAGGAAGAGGCCGACATTATCAAGCTTCTGCGCATACGGAGAATTCTTCAGCAGTTCGATCGCCTTCTTGTCGGCGGCCGCTTCTTCTTCCGGAATGTGCTTGAAGCCGAGATTGTCATAGGTCGCGTCGTCGGAGAACAGCATGCGATCGTTGAACGCGTACTTTGATCCCAGATTGTGCCCGAGGACAATGTGCGCGAGTTCGTGGGCAAGCACAGCCGCGAGACTGGCCTCATCGGGCAGAACGTCGATCAGACCACGGCTGATGACGATTGTATTGCCCACGCTGAAAGTCTCCAGCGGGGAAGTCAACAGCACGCGGGTGCGAACCGGACGCGGCAGGTCGATGTTGTTGGTTACTTCCAGGTTGTTTACGACCGTCTGAAGAATGCGGTCCACGTCACCTTCCGGAGCGAGCAGGCCGGCATAGGTCAGTCGCTCGATGACGTTGTCTTCCGCCTGCTGTTGCCAGACTCGCTCCGCTTGCAGCGGAGACGCATCCTGCGCGGCCGAGCTTTCGTCTTTTACGCTGTCAACGCGGATCTGCGTCAATTCGTCTTCCGTGCCGCCTTTCTTCAGGTCGTAGCCCCAGATGCGGGTCTGTGCCTTGAAGGCCAGCTTGTTTTTCACGCCGGCGCTGAAATCGCCTTCTTCGCTATAAATGAATGCCGGAACCCAGTAGCCGGGAATCAAATTCAGCCGCCAGCTATCCATGTGAAAGAAGTAGGAATTGCGCGGAGCAGGAACATAGGTACCGTTCAGCCGAACGATGTCGAATCCCTGATCCTCGACCCAGATGCGGCCCAGGAAACGTCCACGGCCGGATTTCGGTTTCGGAGTTACATCGAAGACCAGGCAGCGAACGTCGCCGAGAAATTCGCGGCGGACATAATGAAATTCGTAGTGTTCGCGGTCGAAATCGGTGCGATCGGCATAGACCATCCAGGAGAATCCGAGGGGCTGATACTGGACTTTATAGAGTTTGTGGAAACCTCCCAGAAGCTTTTCCTGCATGCTGCCTTTTTCATCGTCCTTCAAATAATCTTTGCGATCGACGGTCTCGCCCATATCCATGCGGCCCAAAAAGTAGTGGTCTCCGCTGGGAATGGGACCGAGTTGCGGATCGCTGGTCAGGTTCTGCAAATAAGTTTCGACCACCGGGGTGCGGTTCGAAAGCGCCTTGATTAAAGCGTGCTCGTGCGCGATGAAGAGCGTTACCACCTGATCCATGGTGGTCGGAGCGGCCTCGGGCGCCGGGGGCGCGGGAGTCGCCGGCGCTGACTGCGAGCTCTGCGTCGAAGCCACCGGGTCGGGAGCAGCGGAAGGTTGCGCTGTCTGTGTCGAGGCGGGCGCCGGTTGCGCGGGCGGAGCCGCATCCGCCGCTTGTTGTGCGGCAGCGCTCATTGATCCGAATAGCGACGACGCCAGCAGCGCCGCAGTAAGTGTCCAACTCGAAGTGCGCATGACGATCTCCCCTAACCAGTTCTCAGTTGCCAGTACCCAGTACCCGGTGAATTCTTTGCAACTTGCAACGACCGTTTTCGTTTCGTAATTGCCGCTCAGTACCAGTTCTCAGCTCTTATCGTCAGGTCGCCGTTGTTTTTCACTGGCCACTGGGTACTGGCAACTGCTCTAGTACGCCATCTGAAACACGACGTGCACAATCGCCGTTGAATCGACCGCTTGACCGCTGCGCAGCGCAGGCTTGAAGCGAATCTTGCTGGCGGCACTGACGGCTGCCTCATCCAATCCGTGTCCTAAGCCGCGAACTACGCGATTCACGTGCAACGTGCCGTTCGCATAAAAAGTCATTTCCAGCAGCACTTCACCCTCAAGCTTCATGCTGCGGGCTTCGTCGGTGTAGGCCGGATTCGGCTTATACGTAATCTCGACCGGAGTCGTTGGGCCCGTCTCCACCGCGGCGATTTTCGGTCCGCCATGCACGACCTGCTGCGATCCGAAACCACCCGTCGAGACTCCTTGGCCGTTGCTGCGTCCGTCGCCTTTTCCGCCGGTCGCAATGCCGCTTCCGAAATCGGCGCTGGCGACCGTGCCTTTGATTCCTTTCGCTCCGCCGGATCCGTTGCCTTGGCCAGGGCCTGCGGGCATATCAAACGATCCGAGCGAGGCCGCGTAAAGCTTCGCACCCTGCTTTCCGGTGCCCGGCAATCCGTTGGGATCGCCAAAGCCGCCGGTCTGCACTTTCTCCACCGGCGCATTCACGGTCGGCGGCGCCGAGCTTCCGCCGAAGTCTCCCGTATGCACCAACTGCGGACGCGCCCCACCGGCCGCCATCTTCAACTGCGGCGCGGCAAATTGATTGACCACGACTTTTGGCGCCTCCACCGGCTGCTGCACGACTTCACGATGCAATTCGCGCGGCAGCACGAGTTTCGGCTGCTCGAACACGGGCAACTTGACCGCCGGAAGCAGCCTGGCTTTAATTTCGGGTTTGGGTTGGATCGGCGCCGGTTCCGGCCGCAGCGAGGGCATCGGAATGAGTTCCGTCACGTGATACTGACCAAGCTGCATCGTCTCCGGGAGGATCAGGCTCAAGTTTATGAAAATGATCACCGCAAGCGTCACCAAACCGTAGCTCGTCGCGAGCGCACGTCTGTCAATCTTGCGTTCGGGCAGAAGTCCTAGCTGAAATCCGCGGTAAGCCGTCGCCATTCCAATTTGCTCCATTGGGACCCGGACGGGGAGATGCCGGGAACTTGGAGTCTTCAAAATAAGGGAGACCGGACAGGGGGTAAACGTGTCCACGGCTCTTGACCTTAGGTAACCGGGATTATGACCCTTTGGGGAAGTGGCCCGAAATGGGCCCGGGGATGGGCGGTTCGCAGCTAGTTTCGGGTGATATCGGGTGAAAACCAGCAGAACTCGCAACTCGGCCGTCGGTTGGGCTTTCTTCGCGACCTTCGCGCGCGGTTAGTAATTGATGTCTCGCCGACCTTCACAATTCTGTTCTCGCCGAGCGAGTACGCCGAGCGGCAAAGGCCAGAAATACCGGGATGCCTGCGAGAATCACCAGCAATCCGTAGCCGGAATTTGGCCAGTCGTTTTTGAATGTGTAGGCCAGCAATGCGGCAGCAACTGCCACAAATAGCGCAGGGATCAGCGGATATCCGGGCATGCGAAAGGGGCGTTCTGCATTCCGGTCGCGCTGGCGAAAGACGAAAATCGTGCTGCCGGCGATCATGTAAAACAGCCACTCTGCAAAAATTGCCAGCGAAAACAACTGCCGAAAATTCGCGCCCAACAGCAGGAGAAAAATCGACAACACGGCTTGTACAGCGATCGCGACTGACGGCGTGTGAAAGCGGGGATGCACTTTCGCCAAAGCGTGAAAGAAATATCCGTCCCGCGCAACCGCGAATGGAACGCGCGCGCCACTCATGATTGTTCCGTTCAGTGTCACGAGCATTGAGAGCGCCATGCCCGCCGAGACAATGCCCGCTCCCATCCGTCCCATTACGAGTGCGACCGCATGCGACGCAGGCCGCGGCGAGGCTGCAATTGTGCTCGCCGGGAGCACATATTGGACTGCCGCGTTCATCAGCATGTAAAGCGCGGCCACGACCGCGACGCCGGCAACGAGTGCGATAGGAATGCTTCGTCCCGGCTGCTTAACCTCGCCCGCGACCATGTTGAGATCGTTCCATCCGTCATAAGCCCAGAGGGCTGCAACGAGGGCAGCCATAAATCCGGCGACTCCACCCTTCGCGCCCGTGAATGTTCCGGCGAAGTTGGCCCAGCCGCGTCCGGGGACATGTCCGATTCCGCTGAAACAAACGAAAACGATGGCGAGGATGATCGCCACTTTGAGCAACGTGAACACAAGCTGAAACTCGCCCGCC
>Ga0335073_10009499_pt1 | contig 13655 bp, 12 predicted proteins | sample Lox_Sample_22_FD_207093 | JGI IMG/M metagenome (GOLD analysis project Ga0335073, IMG submission 207093) | Soil microbial communities from Loxahatchee National Wildlife Refuge, Florida, United States - Lox_Sample_2.2 | ecosystem: Environmental > Terrestrial > Soil > Wetlands | place: USA... | reverse complement strand
CGTCCTGGCCCAAGATCATTCGGTAGTACTGACCGACCTGCGCGGCTACGGCGACAGCGGGAAGCCGTCCGGCGGCCCGACTCATGACGCGTACGCCAAGCGCACGATGGCCTACGACCAGCTCCGCGTCATGCGTGAACTGGGCTACGAGCGTTTCGCCGTGGTGGGTCACGACCGCGGCGCGCGCGTCGCGCACCGCCTGGCCCTTGACTACCCCCAGTCGGTGGCGAAGATCGCGGTCCTCGACATCGTCCCGACCAGGCACGCCCTGCGCACCGCCGACATGGACTTCGCGCTCGGCTACTGGCACTGGTTCTTCCTCGCCCAGCCGGAACCGCTTCCCGAGCACCAGATCGGGGCCGACCCCGTCGGCTGGGTGTACGGCAGGATGGGCAACTGGCGCCGTGGTGGCCGGCCATTCGATCCGCGCGCAATGGATGAGTACCTCCGCTGCTTCAAGGACCCGGCCGCGATCCACGCCTCGTGCGAGGACTACCGCGCCGCCGTCGGCACCGACCTAGCGGACGATGACGCCGCCGCCGCCCGCGGCCAGAAGGTCACCGCACCGCTGCTGGCCCTGTGGGGCGAGCACGGTTTCGTCGGCCGCCACTACGGCGACGTCACCGCGATCTGGCGCCAGTACGCGGACACGGTTCAGGGCCGTTCGCTGCCCGCCGGCCACTTCCTCGCCGAGGAATGCCCGGCGGAAACCACCGCCGCCCTCCGCGATTTCCTTAAGGACTAAATCAACAAGACACAAACCAAGCAGTCAGAAGAACGTTTCGTGCTCCGCCGCCCGCGCCCCATGACTCTCGGGGGAGTGACAGACCTTCGCAGCGAGACACGCGGCTGATCTGCGCCCCGCGCCTAGAATTCTGTTGTGAAGAACAAGCCGCCGTACGCGATCGAGTCCGTCGACAACGCGCTGCGCATTCTCCAGGCGCTGCGTGACTCCGGCCAGGTCCGCGTCTCCGAGGTGGCCGCCGAACTCGGCATCGCACGCTCGACCGCCCACCGGCTCCTCGCCATGCTGGTCTACCGCGACTTCGCCGTCCAGGCCGAGGACCGCTCCTACCGTCCAGGTCCCGCGCTGTCCGCCGAGCCGCTGCGCGCCGAGCCGGCCCAGCGGCTGCGCCAGGTGATGCGCCCGCACATGGAGGCGTTGCGCGACCAGGTAGCCGAGACGATCAACCTGGTGGTCCGCCTGGGCGCCCAGACACGTTTCCTGCACACCGTGGAGTCCGCGCAGGTGCTGCGGGTCGGTGACCGGCAGGGCACGGTACTGCCCGCGTGGAAGACATCGGGCGGCAAGGTGCTGCTCGCCGAGCTCCCTGACGCCCAGCTCACCGCGCTGCTGCGCGGCGCCGGCGGCCGTCCGCCCGAAGGGATGACCGCGGCCGGGCGGCGCGCCCTGGTCAACCAGCTCCGCCTGGTCCGCGACCAGGGCTACGCGGAGAACATCGAGGAGTCGGAATCGGGCGTCTGCGCCATCGGCGTGTGCGTCAGGGACAAGGCGGGCGACCCGGTGGCCGCACTGTCGGTTTCCGCCCCGTCGGTCCGTTACACCCCCGCCCGCTCCCGCGTCTTCCTCAAGGAGCTCAGAACGACGGTGGCAAGAGCCCAGGGAGACATGGCCTTCTAACGGGGGCGGCGGTGCGCCGGCAAAGGTCCAGCTTCCCGGATGGCTCTCGCTTCGCGGTGACCCGGCGTTCTCAGGCCGGCGAGAGTGAACCGTCCTGTCGCGAGTCGGCCAGCCCCAGCTCGCGCACGAGGGCGGTCAGCGTGCTGCCGAGCGGCGCGTCGAGCGTGGCTGTCGCCAGCGAGTCCCCGCGCGTCGTGCCCTGGTTCACGATCACGACGGGAATCCCGAGCGACGAAGCATGCCGGACGTACCTGAGCCCTGACATGACCGTCAACGACGACCCGAGCACCACCAGCGCGGACGCGGCGGACACCAGCGCGTAGCACTCCTCAACCCGGGGCTTTGGCACGTTCTCGCCGAAGAACACCACGTCCGGTTTGAGCAGCCCGCCGCAGGAGAGGCAGTCCACCACGGTGAATCGGCCGGTCTCCTCGATCGCCACGTCACCGTCGGGATTGACCGCGGGCTCCAGGCCCGCGCTGGCCGCGGTCCACGCCGGGTTCGCCGTTCGCAGCCGCGCGTCAAGTTCCTCTCGCGCGGACCGCGCCCAGCACGACAGGCACACCACCCGGTGCAGCGACCCGTGCAGCTCGGTCACCAGGGCAGCCCCCGCCGCCTGGTGCAGCCCGTCCACGTTCTGTGTGATGACCCCGCGCACCAGCCCGGCCCGCTCAAGCGCGGCGACCGCGAAATGCCCGGCGTTAGGAGATGCCCCGGTCACGTGCCGCCACCCGAGATGCGACCGCGCCCAGTACCGCTGCCGCGCCGAGTCCGACCCGGTGAACGCCTGGTAGGTCATCGGCTGCCCGGCCCGCCGTGCCTGCCCGCTCGGCCCCCGGTAGTCGGGGATGCCGGATTCTGTGGACAGCCCAGCGCCGCTCAATACCGTGACGTTGCCTTCGCCGACTACATCAACCAGCCGCCAGAACGATTCCGGATTACTCCCGGTCCCCGCAGCTTCCGCCAGCTCGGCATGCGTCACCCCTCCATAATGCCCCGCCGTAACCGCCTCTTTGTCCGGACTTACTCCGGGCCACCCCGGCGGCCCGGCGTTACCGCCCGCCGGAGGAAAGGTCCATGATTGAGGGGTGTGCACCGTTGTCGTCAGCCTTGAACCGAGTGAGCGGGTCCCGCTGCGCCTGCTCGGCATCAGGGACGAGCTGGCCAGCCGCCCTTGGCGCCCGCCAGCCAGGCACTGGCCGGGCTCGCCGCTCATCGGCGGCATCGACGAGCAGGCCGGCGGCACCTGGCTGGCCGTCCACCCGGACATCCCGCGGGTCGCCTGCGTGCTGAATGCCCGCGGTACCTTCGCCGACCCGGCCCGCCGTCGCAGCAGGGGAGACCTCTCGCTGCGCGCCGCCGCCGAGGGACCCGGCTTCCTGAGCCGCCTCGCCCACGATCCAGACACGCTCTGCGCTTATGACCCCTTCCACCTGATCTGCGGCACCCCGGACTCGCTCACCTCGCTGAGCTGGCCCGGCCGCACGGACCAGAGCGGAGACGCGGACGCCGGCCGCGCTCCCGTAGCCGGTATCCGGAATCTCGCCCCCGGCACCCACCTGTTCACCAACGCCGGGCACGCCTACCCGGCTGAACCCGGTGACCCCGAGGGCGATCAGAAGGCCGCCCATTTCGCAGAAAAGTTCGCCGCCGCCCGGCCGCCCGCCGACCCGGCGCTGCCCGTCGCCCAGGCCTGGGGCGACTGGCTCACCCTGGCGGCCGGCGACGGCCTCGACCCCGCCGACCCGGCGGGGATCATCGTGCGCCGTGTCCTGCCGGACGGCCGGGTTCACGGCAGCACCTCGGTGACCCTGGTCGCCCTGGGCCAAGCCGCGCTCCGCTATGACTTCCAGCCGGACCCGGGCAGCGCCGGCGGCTGGTACCCGGTGCCGGCCGGCGACTGACCGCTCAGGTAAGCCGCCGCACCAGGTCCGCGAGCCCTGGCGGATAGATATCCTCCCTGGTCGCGTCGAGCTGCTCGAGCGTCCACCAGCGGTGGCTGACGATCCCGTCGTAGCGGTGCATCGCGGCCACCGCGCCAAGCGCCCGCTCATCTTCGGGAACGCGCCCGACGAAATAATGGTCGAACTGGCGGCACAGCGTCGGCGTCCCGTTCAGGTTGGACCACTGCACGTTGGAGTCGACAAGCACCTCCTGCGACGGCACGGGCACGTCCGCCCAGCCGGTCTCCTCGAACAGTTCGCGGCGGGCGGCGGCGTGGAAGTCCTCGCCCGGCTCGACGCCGCCGCCTGGCGTGCTCCAGTGCCTGCCTTTGGGCGGCGGGTCGTCGTAGAAGAACAGCAGGACCCGGCTCGCCGGGTCGACCGCGATCACCCGTCCCGCCAGCCGCACGGGGTACTCCAACTCCGTCATCCGCCCATTTTCCCGCATAAGGCTGGGCCCTGTTCCGCCGGAACCCCCGCGTCTGCGGCGCCTTCGGTCCGCGACCGGTACCCTGGCCCGCGTGCTTGAACGTGTCAAGGTCACCAGCTACCTGGCCCCGCTGCGCGAAGGCGGCAGCCTGCCCGGTCTCGTGGAGGCGGACAACCTCGGCACCTACGTGCTCAAGTTCCGTGGCGCGGGCCAGGGCCCGCTCGCCCTCGTCGCCGAGGTCATCGCCGGCGAGCTGGCACGGCGCCTCGGCTTCAGGACGCCCGAGCTCGCGCTGGCCGACCTGGATCCCCGGATCGCGAAGAGCGAGCCGGACCCGGAGATCCAGGACCTCCTGGCCGCCAGCGCCGGGCTTAACCTGGCCGTCGACTACCTGCCGGGCTCGGCCGGCTTCGATCCCCTTGGCTGGACCGCGGACGAGGACTTCGCCAGCGAACTGCTCTGGTTCGACGCCCTGATCCAGAACGTCGACCGGACCTGGCGCAACCCCAACCTGCTCGTCTGGCACGGCGACATCTGGCTGATCGACCACGGTGCCGCGCTCTACTTCCAGCACGACTGGTCCCGCGCCGATCCGGCCAAGCCCTACGACGCGCGGCATCATGTCGTCAAAGACCGGGCCACCAAGATCGAGCGGGCTCACGAGAGGCTGGCCCCGCTGATCACGGCGCCCGTCCTGGACGATGTCACGAGTAACGTCCCCGGGGAATGGTTCGGCGAGCGCGGCGCGAGCGCGTACGTCAGCCAGCTCCTCGACCGTGCCCCCCTGGTTCCGGAGGTCATCCGCTGGTGAGCGAGATCTTCGAGTATGCCCTGATCCGCGTCGTCCCCAGGATCGAGCGCGGCGAGTCGATCAACGCGGGCGTGATCGTCTACTCCAAGTCGTTCCGCTTCCTGCGGACCAGGATAGAACTGAACGCCGGCCGCCTCAGGGCGCTCGACCCGGGCGCCGACATCCCCGCCGTCCGCAACGCGCTCACGGCATTCGAGCGCGCCTGCACAGACGGCCCGCTCGCCGAGCAGAGCCTCGGCGAGCGCTTCCGCTGGCTGACCGCACCACGCTCCGCGATGGTCCAGCCGGGCCCGGTCCACGCCGGTGTCACCGACGATCCAGCCGCTGACCTGGACCGTCTGTTCGACACGCTGGTCGCCGGCTAGCCCGGCTGCTGGCAGGATGGCCATCGTGCCGTTGATACCCTCCCGGGCGGCCCGGGCCCTCGCCGCCTACCCGGAACTGGCCGCGGTCCTCGCCGCGGCGGTCATCGGCCTGTGCGTGCGCCGGCCGCTCGCCTGGCTGGACGCGCACCAGGGCATCAGCGTGCTGCTCGTCATCCTGGTATTCGCCACCGCTGTCACGATCGACCCGCGCGCGCTCCGCCGTCTCGCGCAGGCCTGGCGGCACATCCTCGTCGCGGTCCTCGTCGGCATCACCGTGCTTCCCGCCCTGTCCTGGGCGGTCGCCTGGCTGGTTCCGGCCGGCCCGCTCCGCGACGGCGTCCTGGTGACCGGCCTGGCCCCGTGTGAGATCGCGTCGGTCGCGACGACGGCCCTGGCGGGCGGCGAGACCGCTGTCGCGGCCGGCGTGCTGATCGGCTCGACCCTCGCCACGGTCGTGCTGGCGGCGCCGGTCCTCACCCTCGAGGCCGGCCGCGCCGGCTTCTCACCGTCCGGCGTGATCGAGAACCTGGCCATCGTCGTCGCCCTGCCGCTGGCCGCCGGCATCGCGCTGCGGTCCTGGTTCCCGCCCACGGCCAGGCTCCTGGCCAGGGGCCGCGCCGGGACGGCCGCGTCGCGGACCGCCCTCGCCGCGGTCGCGGCCCTGGTCGCGGTGGTCGCCGCCGAGGTCCGCCTGTCCGCCGGCTACGCCATCGTGGCCGCCGCCCTGGCGTTGTTCCTGGCCGCGTCGGCGCTGGTCGGCCGTGCCCTCGGGGCCCGCTCCGCCCGGCCCGCGGGCTCGGCGCTGCTGCTCACCACCTCGATGCGCGACTTCGCGATCGCTGCCGCCCTCGCCGCCGCGGCGTTCGGCCCGCAGGCCGCCGCCCCGCTCGGCCTGTACGGCGTGGCCGTGCTGGTCTGGGGCACCGCCGCGGCGGGCGCTCTCCGCCGCGGCCAGGGTCATCAAGGCGGGGTCAGCCGGCCGGTGCCGGGCAGGCGGCCCGGTAGGGGACGCCGGGCACGTAGCTGGCCCACTCGGTCGGCGTGAGCGCCTGGCCGAGGTTCCCGCAGACGGCGGCGAGCGCGGCCGCCGGGCTGGTGTCCCACAGGTGCACGGTCCCGTCCCAGCTGGTGGCCGCGAGCTGCGCACCGGACGGTGAGAATGCCACCCCGTACACGTGGTTCGCCGGGCCGGTCAGGGTGGCGATCAGTGCCGGATGAGCGGGGGAGGCCACGTTCCACAGCCAGACCGTCCCGTCGGTGGACCCCGCGGCGAGGATCGTGCCCGACGGGCTGAACGCCGCCGCCCACACGTACCCGGACGGCCCGGTCAGCGGCGCACCGAGGACGACCGGGTGCGCGGGGTTCGTCACGTCCCACAGGTGCACGGTCTTGTCGGCGCTGCCCACGGCGAGGGTCCTGCTGTCGGGGGAGAACGCAAGACCGATGGCGTAGCTCGCCATCCCGCCGAGCGGCGGCCCGGCCAGCGTCAGCGACGCGTGCCCTTGGCCAGCCGACACCCGCCAGAGTCGCACGACGTCATCCACGCTGGCCGCGGCGATCGTCGTGCCGTCCGGCGCGAACGCGACGGTGTAGACAGAATCGCCGGACCCGTGCACCTCCGCCAGCATCCGGGGATGAGCCGGGTCGCTGACGTCGTACAGCCGGACGCTGCCGTCGTCCGCGCCGGTGGCCACCAGGTTCCCGCTCGGGCTGAACGCCACGGACTCGGCCGTCCCCGGCCCGGTGATGGCAGTGAACGGACGGCCGAGCGGCGCGAGCGTCTGCCCGTCGAGCAGCGCCACCGTCCCGTCGGAGAGCGCGACCGCGATGACTCCGGTACGGCTGAACACCGTCGCGTTGGCGACCACCCCCGAGGCCAGCGAGTGCGTCGCGATCAGCGTCCGCGTCGCGGCGTTCCACAGCTGGACGCTGCTGCCGCCGACGGCGATCGTCTTGCCGTCCGGGCTGTAGGCCACGTTGGCGGCGGAGTTCCCGGTGGCGAGGACCGGCGACGGCAGCGACACAAGTTCGACCGTGCCGTCGGCGTCCGACGCGGCGATCTGGTCCGAGCCGTCCCAGGTCACCGAGGTAACCGGCTGCGGCTGCGGCACGCTCGCGCTGACCGCCCTGGTGGCCAGGTTCCACACCAGCACGCTCGCGTCGGAGGTGCCCGCGGCGAGCGACGCACCGTCGGGGCTGAACGCCACGGTGTTGACCCAGTTAGCCGCGCCGGTCAGCGTTCCGTCGACCCGGACGGTTCCGCCCTTGCGGCCAGCCTGCACCGTCCACAGCCAGACCTTGTGATCCTGGCTGGAGGCGGCGAGCGTCTGCCCGTCGGGACTGAAGGCGATCCCGGACACGGGCCCTCCCGGCCCGGTCAACGGCATGTGGGGATACGGCACGGGCGTGGCTGACCCCGATACCTTCCACAGCACGACCGTGCCGAGGGAAGTCCCGGCCGCGAGCACCTGGCCGCCGGCACCGAACGCGACCGAGTTGACATACGGGCTGGCGCCGGGCACGGTGAGCGCACGCTTCTCCGGCACCGCGTGCTCCGGGTCGGACACGTCCCACAGCCGCACCGTGCCGTCCGCGCTCCCGGCGGCGAGCAGCCGGCCGTCCGGGCTGAACGCGACCGAGTAGATCGTGTTGGACGGCCCGGTCAGCGGCTGTCCGAGCGGGGCGATCGCCGGCGCGGCGGCGCTTCCCGTGATCCGCCACAGGTGCACGGTCCGGTCGGCGCCGGCCGCCGCGATCACCGACCCGTCCGGGCTGAACGCCGCCACGTACAGCGGGTCCTGCTGGTCGGCCGTCACCAGCGTGCCGACCGGCACCGGCTTGCCCGGCACCGCGATGTTCCACAGCCGCAGCGAGCCGTCCGCGCCGGCGGCAAGCAGCAGCCGGCGGTCCGGGCTGACGCTCACCCACTGCACGATGCCCGCCGAGTCGTCGATCCGTGCCACTGACGGCATGTCGGTGGCGTCGAGCAGGCTGGACGTCGCCTGGGGCGTGGCGGAGAACGAGGACGCGGCCGCGGCGAGCTGCGCGGCTACCGCGGGGTCGGTGTTACGCGTCTGCTCGGATACGAAAGCGAGCGCGCGGGAGTTCGCCGCCTCGCCGTTGACCACGGCCGTGCGGTCGGCCGTGACGGCCCGCTGTCGCAGCGCGAACGTGTACACGGTCAGCCCGGCGACCGCGAGGACCAGCGCGGACAGCACCGCGATGGTGGCCCGCAGCCGTCGTAGCCGCCGCCGCCCGAGCCGCTCGCGGGCGGTGCCGGCGGCGACCGAAGCGTCGACGAACTCCAGGGCCGGCGGCGACAGTTCGGCGCGCCGGTCCGCGGCACCCGCCCACTCCCTGGCGACCGCGAGCTGGCTGCCCCGCCACAGCGCCGCCTCCTCCCGGCCGGCTTCCGCCCAGGCGCGCGCGCCCTCGGTGATGCGGCGGCGTGCCCGCAGTTCCTCGGCGCTATCCTCGATCCAGGTCCGCAGCCGGGGCCAGGCGGCGAGCAGCGCGTCGTGGGTGAACTGGGCCGAGTCGGCGTCCACCGTGATCATCCGCTCGCGCACGAACACGTCGAGCACCCGGTCGGCGTCGGGGTCCCCGGTCCCGGTACCGCGCAGTTCGCTCAGCGGGACAGATGCGCGGCTCGGCGGCAGGTCGTCGGTCAGGTGCACCAGCCGCAGCAGCAGCCGCCTGGCGAGCTGCCGCTGCTCGGCGGTGAGGCTGTCGTAGGCCCGCTCCGCCGACTTCGTGAGCGCGTCCCTGATCCCGCCGCCCGCCAGGTAGTCGGCTACGGTCAGCGTGCCGCCGCGGCTGCCGCGCCAGGCGGTCAGCATCGCGTGCGACAGCAGGGGCAGTGCCCCGGGCTCGTACGCCTGCCCGTCGCCGCCTGCCTGACCCGCGGTCGGCGCGAGGTCGGCGAGCACCACCCCGACCAGGCCTTCTTCCACGTCCGTCCGGGCTAGCCGGGCGGGCTCCACGACCGCCCGGCCCAGCTGCTCGGCGCTCATCGGTCCCAGCACCACCTGACGCTCCTGAAGCGCGCGCAGCAGCCCGGGGTAGCCGATCGCCTGGCCGTAGAAGTCAGCGCGCAGCGCGAGCACGACAAGGGTGGTCCGCGCCAGCTCGCACAATGCGGAGATCAGCGAGCTGCGCTCGGCCTCGTCCTCGCACAGCGTGAAGACGGCCTCGAACTGGTCCACGATCACCGCCGCCGGCGCGCCAGCCGGCCCGGGGGAGTCCCACGCCCGGGTGGCCCCGGTCGGCCCCCACGCCCCGGCCGGCGCCTCGGCCGCGGCTGCCCGCGCCGCCTGCGCGACCCGGGCCGCGAGCTCGCTCACCCCGGTCACGGAGAGGTCGTAGATCGCCACCTGCTCACCGCTTCCTGGTGCGGTGTCGTCGGCGGCCGCCCGCAGCCGGGGCAGCAGCCCCGCGCGCAGCAGCGACGACTTCCCCGCCCCGGACACTCCGATCAGCACGAGCGGCAGGTCGGAGCGCTGCTCGGCGAGGAAGGCGATCAGCTCGGTGACGTCCTCACGACCGAAGAACCACCGCTCGTCGGCCGCCTCGAACCGGGCAAGGCCCCGGTACGGCGGCTCGCCGCGCCGCCCGGGCGAACGCCGCACCCGGGCCAGGGCCGCCTGCCAGGCCTCGATCCGCTCCGGGTCCGTCTCACCGCACACCCGCAGGATGCGCCCGAACTGGTCACGGTCAAGCGGCAGGTGCCGACCGGAGAAGAGGTCGCCAGTGGTGGACACCGAGGTTCCCGCGGCCTTCGCGACCTCTCGGATCGTCAGCCCGGCGTGCTCGCGCAGCGCCTGGAGTTCGCGGACGAAGTCCGCTGCGGTGGCGATGCTCGCCAGGCCCTGTGAGGTCTGCTCAACCGTCATACATCAAAGACACTCAGCTCACGCCGTGGGTTCACGCAATTGCGCTGATTGATGCGAATTTGCTGCTAAATCGCGGCAAAACACGACAGACCCCGTTACCTGCCCCGGGCGCCCCCGTTCCGGCCCGGCCTTGTTCAACCAGGCCGGGCCGGCCATGCTGGTGGGCGATCAGCCTCACCGGCGAGGAACGAGGGGACACGTCATGGGGGAGCAGCCCACCGCGCCACGGCGCGCCGAACTCAGCTACACGTCGGCGACGAGCGACACGCCGCTCCTTGGTGACACGATCGGCGCGAACTTCGACCGCACGGCGGACCGGTTTCCCGGCCGCCCCGCCCTCGTCGACGTCCCGGCCGGCCTGCGCTACAGCTACGCGGAACTCAGGGACGAGGTCGACGCGCTCGCCTACGGGCTGCTCGGGCTCGGCATCCGCAAGGGGGACCGGGTCGGCATCTGGTCACCGAACCGGGCGGAGTGGACCGTCACCCAGTACGCCACCGCCAAGATCGGCGCCATTCTCGTCAATATCAACCCCGCCTACCGCACCAGCGAGCTTGAGTTCGTGCTCAACCAGTCCGGCTGCAAGCTGCTGGTAGCCGCCCAGCGGCTCAAGACCTCCGACTACGCCGCGATGATCGCCGAGGTCCGGCCGCGCTGCCCGGACCTGGAGCGGGTCGTCCTGCTGGGCTCCGACGCCTGGCGCGAACTGATGGAGACCGGCAGGTACGCCGATGTCTCCATCCGCAACGCCGCCCTTGAGGCGATCGAACTGTCCACCGACGATCCCATCAACATCCAGTACACCTCGGGCACCACCGGCTTCCCGAAGGGCGCGACGCTGTCGCACCACAACATCCTCAACAACGGCTTCTTCGTCGGCGAACTGTGCCATTACACGGAAGAGGACAAGATCTGCATTCCCGTCCCCTTTTACCACTGCTTCGGCATGGTGATGGGGAACCTGGCGGCCACCAGCCACGGTTCGGCCATGGTCATACCCGCGCCGGCCTTCGACCCGGTGAAGACCCTCGAAGCGGTGCAGGACGAGCGCTGCACCTCCCTGTACGGCGTTCCCACCATGTTCATCGCCGAACTGGCCGCTCCCGGCATGGGGCAGTACGACCTGTCCAGCCTCAGGACCGGCATCATGGCGGGCTCGCCCTGCCCCGTCGAGGTAATGAAGCAGGTCATCGACCGGATGGGGATGTCGGAGGTCAGCATCTGCTACGGCATGACCGAGACGTCCCCGGTCTCGACGCAGACCCGCGTCGACGATTCCGTCGAGCGCCGGGTCGCCACCGTCGGCCGGGTGGGACCGCACCTTGAGGTCAAGGTCATCGACCCGGCCACCGGGCTGACCGTGCCGAGGAACGCCCCCGGCGAACTGTGCACCAGGGGCTACAGCGTCATGCTCGGCTACTGGCGCCAGCCCGACAAGACGAGCGAGGTCATCGACGCCGCACGCTGGATGCACACCGGCGACCTCGCGGTGATGGACGACGACGGCTACTTGTCGATCACCGGGCGCATCAAGGACATGGTCATCCGCGGCGGTGAGAACATCTACCCGCGCGAGGTCGAGGAGTTCCTCTACACCCACCCCGACATCCTTGACGCCCAGGTGATCGGCGTGCCTGACGCCAAGTACGGCGAGGAACTGATGGCCTGGATCAGGCTCCGTCCTGGCGCCACACCCGTCACGGCGGAATCACTGAGGGAATTCTGCGCCGGCAAGCTCGCCCATTACAAGATTCCCCGCTACGTCCACATCACCGAAGAATTCCCGATGACCGTCACCGGCAAGGTCCGCAAGGTCGAAATGCGCGAAAAAGCGGTCGAAATCCTGGGCCTCCCCTAGTAGTCAGGCGGCATGGCCCGGTCTACGCTCCGTGCGACATTTCCCGGCTAAGAAGGGACACGGAAATGTTCGCAACGAAGCGACTACGCCTTGCCGCCGCAGCCCTGACCGCGGTGCTACTGTCCGGCGGCATCGCCGCGGCGGCCACCGCCACGTCGGCCAGCGCCAGCCCCGCGCACCATTACCCGCCGGTGAGCCTCAACAAGCTCGACCTCAGCGGCCTGGTGTTCAATGCCAAGTACACGCTCGGCCGTAACACGGGCAACACCTTCCAGCAGGTCTACGCCGACGGCACGGTCCTCGGCACCCCGATCGCCGGCCCCAACGTCGGCGTGAAATTCCCGACCGAAGACTACGTAGCCCTCTCCATCGGCGACAACCAGGTCTACATCACCTGGCTCGACCCGGCGACGTACGCGATCGTTGACGTGTTCGTCATCAACCTCGCGTCCCACACGGTCTACGACTACGCCCCCGGCAGCGCCAGTCCGCAATCGGCGGGCTATGTCACGATCGTGCACTGGCCCGCGCACTGGTAAAGCGAGAGGCGAGCCGGCCAAAGGCGGTCAGCGGCGCGCACTACCGCCGCCGCTGACCGCCTCGCCCCGATACTTCTCACCCGCATTCCGAACAAATAAAATTACCTAGCCCGGCTATAGCCGGATCAAGCTCACATGTCCCTCAAATGGGATGAAATCCTCCAGATTCATGGTGACCACCGCAGCGATGCCGTGCACGAGCATCGTCGCGACCAGGTTCGCGTCATGGACCTGTTTGCCGCGGCATTCGACATCGGCGAGCAGGCCGCACAGGCGGTCGGCGACCCTGGAGTCCTCGCCGAGGAGGGTGGTCCGCTCGCGGATCGCGCGCACGTTCGCGAGTGCGTCCGGCAGGTGCAGTCCAAGCCCGTTCCGCTCGGCGGGCCGTGTCGCCACCGCGAGGTACTCCCGCAGCACCTGCCCGCTCGTGCACAGGCTGGTATGCCCGGCTGCCCAGTCGTTGAGGACCGTCAGCGCGTCGCGATGCTCCGCCCTGCCCTCGTCGGTCGCCGCGAGGAACACGTTCGTGTCGAGCATTACCTGCCGGGGAGCGGCCGTCAGGTCAGCGACCCTCGTCGCCATAGATCTCCTCCCTCGACCAGGTCGAGCTTCCGGTCGTGCGCACCGTGGCGAGGCGGATCGGCGGCAGTGAGTCGGACTCTGGGCCGTTCTCGGCCGCGTAAAGGATCGCTCGCAGCTCCTCCGCGAGCGAGCGCCCGTGCCGCCTGGCCCGTTCCCGCAAGATCCTCACCAGCCCCTCTGTCTCGTCCGTGACCGCATCTGTGCCGGGCTGACTCCAGATGACGTCCGGCCTGACCACGACCGCGATCGGGCTCCCGTAGCGGGTAATAGTGATCTCCTCGCCCTGGGCCACCCGGGTCAGGACTTCCGGGAGGGCCGCCCGTGCCTCGCTGACCGTCATCACCGCCATACAAGAATTGTACAACGTTGTACAACACAGCGCGATGTCCGCAACGCCGTCACGGTCGCCGGGGCGGGGGCCGGCTCCGCCCTGAGAGATCCTGGCGGTACATCCTGGCGGTCGGGTCAGTCCTGCTACGCGGCGCGGCCCAGGGACTGGATGCGGTCGATCATCGCGTCGAGGGTGACCTCGAGCGGTTTGGTGTCCCGCTGGATCTGAGCCAGCAGCAGGCCGCCCTGCAGTGCGGTGAGCA
>Ga0335073_10009498_pt1 | contig 13656 bp, 12 predicted proteins | sample Lox_Sample_22_FD_207093 | JGI IMG/M metagenome (GOLD analysis project Ga0335073, IMG submission 207093) | Soil microbial communities from Loxahatchee National Wildlife Refuge, Florida, United States - Lox_Sample_2.2 | ecosystem: Environmental > Terrestrial > Soil > Wetlands | place: USA... | reverse complement strand
CGAACCGTCAGATTGCGACATCAGTGGCAGCTCTCCCAATTGCTACACGGTGGGTCCGAACGATTTCGCGACGATCTATCAAGTTCAGCAGGCGTGGAACAGCAACATCGATGGCACCGGCGAAACGATTGCCATTGTGGCGGACAGCAACATCGAAAATGTCAGCCCTAACGACGTGCAGCAGTTTCGGACGCTTTTTGGCCTCACCGGCGGCGCTTTCAACGTCGTTCTTCCAAACGGCGCTGTCAGCGTGAATGAAGATGAAACCGAGGCCCTCCTCGATTCCGAGTGGTCCGGGGCCGTCGCAAAGAATGCGACAATCGATCTCGTTGCCTCACCTTCGTCGGCGAACGGCGGAACCTTCGGCGGCGATCTTTCCGCCGAATATGTCATCGACTATCCCAACGCCACCCACACGAACACCAGCACGGGTTTCGCTCCGATTTTGAGCGAGAGCTTCGGCGAGTGCGAACTCGGCCTCGGCTCCGGCGCCTCGGGAGGAAATGCTTTCTACAACACGATGTGGCAGCAGGCGGCGGCGGAAGGCATCACCGTCCTTGTATCCGCCGGGGATAACGGTTCGGCTGGCTGCGATATTGACGAGGTCAACGGTGCCATTACGCAGCCCGCTGAAAATGGACTGCAGGTGAATGGCGTTGCGTCCACTCCGTATAACGTCGCGGTTGGCGGCACGGACTTCAACGATATTGGATTTTGGACCACCGGCGGGCCTCATGGGGACGGGTACTGGAATCCGGCGGTGGGCACTGTGTCGTCCGCTCTGTCTTACATTCCGGAAACGGCGTGGGACGACACCTGCACCAACCCCGAGGTGGTTCTCCTGGCCGGCGTCGCGAACGCCGTAGCCAGCTGCAGCAATTCGACGGTTCAGAGCTATGGTCTGGTGGAAGTGACCGGTGGTTCGGGCGGCCCCAGCAACTGCATCACCACGAACTCCAATAACGGCCTGCCATCGAGTTGCACGGGCGGCTATGCAAAGCCCTGCTGGCAGGGCGGCCCGATCACCGTCGGCTGCACTCAGAATAGCGGCGTCACCACGCCCGCCGACAATGCGCGCGACCTTCCCGATGTTTCTTTGTTCGCGGGCGACGGCCTTGCGGGCAGCTTCTACGTGATGTGCGAGCAGGATTCCTTTCCGCCGACTGGCGAATCGGGTACGGGGCTGGGACAAAGCGGCGCATCCTGCTCCTTGGGGGCATCGCCGGTGTTCCTGGGTGTGGGAGGGACTTCCGTTTCCGTGCAGGCATTCGCCGGCATGATGGCGCTTGTCGACCAAGTCAACGGCCCGCAGGGTAACGCCAATCCCATCCTCTACAAACTCTTTGCCGACCAGAATGACGCGAACTGTATTTCGAACACTCCCACAGGCCTCCCGCCTGCGTCCGGTTGCGTTTTCAACGACATTACGGTTGGCGCTGGCGGCGCAGTAGCCACGAATTCCATGCCGTGCCTCCCCGGTAAGCCGGACTGCAGCACCACCACAACCGCGAGTATTCCGCTGCTTCCTCGAGGCCCGAAGTTCCACGTCAACGTCGAGGCCGTGAGGATCGCCTGCGCGCTGGGCATCGCGCTCCTGCTTCTGTTTGCCCTCCGGCGGAAGCAGCAGCGCTGGAACTTGGCAGCGGCTTCTTTGGCCCTCGTGCTGTTGATCGTAAGCGCCGGCTGCGGCAGCAGCAATGGCACGGGCGAAGGCGGTAATCCTCCCCCGGGCACGCCGGAGGGCGTCTTGGCCCAGGGCTCAACGCTGGCCTTCAGCACGGGAACTGGCTTCGATCTCGTCACCGGGCTCGGCTCCGTGAATGCTTACAACCTCACTGAACTGTGGAGCGGCGCGGAAGTCCCCGTTGCCCCGCCGGATACGATGAACCGTCCGACCGTGACGGTGCCGATCGTGACTCTCGCTCTGGCGTGCGCATTGTGCCTCGGCCTGCTTTTCATCGGCTTGCGGCGCAGGCAGATTCGCTGGACCACGGCCGTGCTCTTGTTGGCGTTCGGGCTCTCGATTCTGAGCGCCGCGCGCAGCAACGCGAGCACGCGCCCGGCTCATCCGGCGCCGCTGCATCCCGCCGCAGCCAAGCTGGTTTCATTCACCGCGAGCCATCGATAGGGACGCTCCGCAGCCGCATCGAAGAGTTGTGTCGCGCCTACGGCGCTTGGCATCGTTTTGACCTTACACCCCGCCCTTCCGGGCGGGGCTAACTTCTGGCGCACCTCCGGTGCTCGGAAGCAAGCGTGGTTTGTCATGGGCTGAATGTCCCAGCAGCTAACCGCAGAGACCCACCCACCAAAACGACGATAGGCGCCCAAGACGCCGCGTCTTACGGAATCACAATCCCCGCGTAGCCAACCACGCGCTCGCGGTCGCCGTTGATGTCGCCCGAGGTTGCATAGCGCACGAGCCGCGATTCCGTCGCGCCGAGTTCGCGCACGGCAACCAGCATCGCGACGGTCGCCGCATAGCCGCACATCGAAATCTGCTCGCCCCGCACCGTGTCGTATAGCCCGCGCGGATCGAGCGCCAGGATGCGCGCGATGGCGCGCTCGTCTTTCGCGCGCGTGATCGTATCGCTTTCGTAGTGATTCATGTCTGAGCTCGCGATCACCAGCACGGGTTCCGGTTGCGCCGCCACCACACGCGCCACGGCGTGGCCGAGATCCTCGATCGCCGGATACCGGTCGGTCGCAAGGACCACCGGCACGAACCGGAAATCCGCGGCGAGCCGCTGCAAGAATGGAATCTGCACCTCGAGCGAATGCTCGCGCTCGTGCGCCACGCCGTCTTCCCGCAGCCGCGGACACTCGTACGCTAGCTCGCGCGCGAGCGCCGAATCGATCTGCGCTTCGCCCAGCGGCGTCGCAAAACTCCCCTCGGTGAGAATCGCCATCGCCTCGCCGCGCGGATAATGACGCGGCCCCAGCAGAATGCATCGCGCCGGAATCTCGATCGACGCGTACACCGCCCCGGCCACGTGACCCGAGTACATGTACCCCGCGTGCGGGACAACACATGCGCGCGCCGCGATTTTCGGCGCCGCCGCAGCCGCGGCCACGCCGGAAAATTCATCGACTTGCCGGGCGAGCTCGCGAGGATCGGCTGGATAGAATGTCCCCGCAACCGCAGGTGGGCGAATCATCGGAGAATCATTGCACGGGATGGAAAGCAAGGCGAGCGTTGCGCTCGCGTGGAAGGATGTACTACAGCGACGGCCTGCCTTTAATCCGCTGCGCGACCGTCTGACCCTGCTTGTAAAGAATCTTCACTTTATCGCCGTACTGGTAGCCGCCCGCCTCGCTGATTTGCCGCATGCCGTCCTGCATATCCTCCGAATACGTGAAGGTATGCAGCGCCAGCTCGTTGCCCCGTTCGCGCACCGTCATCGAATGCGCGTCCGCGTGAACCACCACCGCCTTCAGCCAGATCATCTTCGGCGGGATCTGCCTCACGGGCAGCGGCGAAGAGTTCGTCGTTATCGCGATGATAGGCGTAGACGTGGCGTCCTGCGCGACGGCGGGCCGCGCCGAAAACACGATGGCCAGCGCCATTACGGCAGCAATCTCAGCGGCGATCTTATAGCTCTTCATCGAAGGAAATTTTCAGCGACTTCAGAAATTTGATGTCTTGCGGCGTAATCTCGACCTTGGGCTCGGCGTCGTCTTCCTCGAGCACCTCTTCGTCCACCCGAATATGCAGCGATTCCAGGAAACGCCGGTCTTGCGTGGTCATTTTTGCGTCCTGTCCCGTGCGGCGCGCCAGCCCGATCGTCGCGTCGAGTTTGAGGACGATATCGAAACCCGCGGCGCGGATGTTGGAAATGGCCTCGGCGATCCGTTCCGACTCCGAGACGCTGTCGTTGATGGCGTGCCCGAGCTCGCGCAGGAGCTGCTTCATCCGGTCGTCGAGTTGCACAGGGGTGGCCTCCTCTCGAAGCCCTTTCCTACCCTAATTGTAGAGTTGGCGCAAGCCCGAAACAAGGCCCGCAATCGGCATCCGATCCGGTTTGTCACCTGCCCGCCCGTGCAGCCTGCCGACCCTGCTGGCGGCGCAGCCGCGCGGCCACCAGGCGGATTTCGTCGAAGGTAATATCCTCGGGGAGCGCATCTTTCAGCGTGCGAAGCCGCTCGACGCCGAGCTGCCCGCACGCCGCCTCGATTTTCACGCGCTTTTCATCGCCCAGCCACCGGGGCTCAAACTCGATTTCCCCTCGCTGGACCAGGTCCGCAACCATCGCGACCACGCTCGACACCTGCCGCCCGCGAATTGTCGCGATCTCGGCGAACGTTCGGCCTTCGGCAAGCAGTTGCATCGTCTCCTCCGCCGGCTTCGATCTTGGTTCGAGCGTTCCCACGGCGCTGCGCCCGCCCGCGCCGTAGCTTTTCAGCGCCGCTAGAATCTGCTCGCCGTAGAGTTCGGTCTTGCGCTCGCCGAATCCGGGGACCTGCAAAAGCTCCGCCAGCGTTTGCGGGCGCCTGCGGCAGAGTTCGTCGAGCGACGCATCGTGCATGATGATGAACGCGGCCGTGCCGCTTTCTTTCGCCGTGGTGCGCCGCCATTCGCGAAGATATTCGCGCAGGTCCGGATCGACGTCGCTGGCAAGGGCGCCCGCGCCAGCCTTTTTCGCGGATTTTCCGCGCCCGGTTGCGGCCGGAGCTTGAACCGCCGCAATCCTCGCGGGCTCCGCAAGCCATTCGGGCTCGCCGCTGCATGTATCGCACGCCGAGCACGTCTTCCACTTCGGGCTTTCGCCGAAATGCGCGCAGATCGCGTGATGCCGGCACTTTCCGGGCTCGACGAAGCCCTTGATCTCGTCGTACCGTTGCCACGCCCGCTTCCGCTCCGCCTCGTCGGCAATTTCCTTGGTGAAATGGACCAGCAGTGCCGTATCGCGCTTCTGCCACAGCATCAGGCAATCCGCGGGCTCGCCGTCGCGGCCGGCGCGGCCCGCCTCCTGGTAAAACTGCTCGATCGACTTCGGCAGCGAAAGATGAACCACCGCGCGCACGGCCGCCTTGTTGATTCCCAATCCGAAAGCGATGGTGCCGACTAGGGCGCGCACCTCATCCGACATCCACCGCTCCTGATTGCGCCGGCGCGTGGCGGCGTCCATTTTGCCGTGGTACGCAATCGCCGGTATTCCGTTTTCCTCGAGGAAGTCCACTGTTCGCTCGACGCGCGCGATCGTCGGCGCGTAGACGATTACGTTGCTGCCCGCATGATTTCGCAGCGTCCGGAGCAGCAGATCGGGCTGCGTCTGCGCGTCGGTCTCCTTCACGATGTAGCGCAGATTCGGCCGGTGGAAGCTGGCGATGTATTTATCCGGCGCGCGCAGCTTGAGCTGGTCGATGATGTCGTGCCGCACGCGCCGCGTCGCGCTCGCCGTGAACGCCGCGATTGGCCGGTCGGGGAATTTTTCGCGCAGCCGGCTTAGCTGCCGGTACTCCGGGCGAAATTCGTGTCCCCACTCCGAGATGCAGTGCGCCTCGTCGATGGCAAACAGCGAAATTGGCACGCGCGCCAGCCACTCGAGCGTGTCCGCGCGGGCAAGCCGTTCCGGCGAGACGTACAGCAGCCGATAGCGCCCGTCGCGCGCCGAGCGGATCAGCTCCGACTGTTCGGCATCCGACAGCACGCTATTCAGCGCCGCGGCCTCGATTCCCATTTGCGCGAGCTGCGCGACTTGATCCTGCATCAGCGCGATCAGCGGCGAAATCACGATCACCGTCTGCCCCGCCAGCAGCGCCGCCGGCAGCTGGTAGCACAGCGACTTTCCGCCGCCCGTCGGCATCACGACGCAAGTGTCGCGGTTCCCGAGCAGGCTTCGCACGATGCGGTGCTGCAGCGGACGAAACGAGTCGTATCCCCAATAGCGCCGCAGCGCCGCCAGAAGTTCCCCATCGGAAATCATCCGAAGAGTATAGACGCGCACGCCACCAGCGTCGATATAGGGAGAAATACGCACGCGCCGACCGTTAGTCTGCGGATGCGGCACCGTAGAAAATCGAAGGGCGGGCCGGAGTTCGCCGCGGCGCCGCTGTAGCTGCAAACGCAAATGGCATCCCACCCAAATCCGCATTAAAATCGAGGTATGTCCGCCCGCATGCTTCCCGCGCTCTGGCGCTCGTTCATCGTGACGCTGCGCGTCGCCTGGCGCATCGCCCGGCAGCTTTTCCACGAGACCACCGGTGCGTTTTTCGGCATCTTCGCGGCCTGGGCTGCCTTCGCGGCGTGGAAGCAGTGGAAGCATCGCCCGGCCCTGTGGCTCATGGGCTTCGCGCTTGCCTATGCCATAATGATGGCCGCGTTCGCGTTCACGTCGTTTCGCCGGGCGCGCCGCGTCCGCTGAGTCCCGGCTGCACCCGGCCGTAGATGTCCCATCGCAATGCCCTGGCTCATATGACTGACCAAGCCAAGAAATCCGCCACCATCTCCGAGCGCAAAGCGGCCTCCACCACGGGCCTCCCGATGGAAGCGGTGATCACGCCGGAAGATCTCGCCGGATGGGACGCCGAGCGCGACCTCGGCTACCCGGGCGAATTCCCTTTCACGCGCGGCGTCTACCCGACGATGTACCGCGGCCGCCTCTGGACCATGCGCCAGTACGCCGGCTTCGGCAGCGCCATCGAGTCGAATCGCCGTTATCGCTATCTGCTCGAAAAAGGACAGACCGGCCTCTCGGTCGCCTTCGATCTTCCCACGCAGATCGGCATGGATTCTGATCACGCGCTCGCGCAAGGAGAAGTGGGCAAGGTCGGCGTCGCGATCGATTCGCTCGACGACATGCTCGCGCTTTTCGACGGCATCCCGCTCGAGCGCGTCTCCACGTCGATGACGATCAACGCCACCGCCGCAATTCTGCTCGCGCTCTACGTCGCCGTCGCGAAAAAGCAAGGCGCCAATCTCGCGCGCCTCGCGGGCACGGTGCAAAACGACATCCTCAAGGAATACATCGCGCGCGGCACGTACATCTACCCGCTGCGCCCGGCCATGCGCATCGTCACCGACATCTTCGCCTGGTGCCGCGCCGAAATCCCCAACTGGAATCCGATCTCGATTTCCGGCTATCACATCCGCGAGGCCGGCTCGACCGAGGTGCAGGAAGTTGCGTTCACGCTGGCCAACGCCATCGCCTACGTCGAGGCCGCGATCGGCGCCGGCCTCGAAGTCGACGAATTCGCGCCGCAGCTTTCCTTTTTCTTCAACGCCCACAACGAATTCCTGATGCAGATTGCAAAATTCCGCGCGGCGCGCCGCCTCTGGGCGCGCACCATGCGCAACCGTTTCGGCGCGCGCGATCCGCGTTCGATGATGCTGCGTTTCCACGCGCAAACAGCAGGCTCAGCGCTCACCGCGCAGCAGCCTGAAAACAATATCGCCCGCGTAGCGCTGCAATGTCTCGCCGCGGTCCTCGGCGGCTGCCAGTCGCTGCACGCAAATGCCCTCGACGAAGCCCTCGCGCTGCCCACCGAGGAAGCCGCCCTGCTCGCCCTGCGCACGCAGCAGATCATCGCGCACGAAACCGGCGTCGCCAACACGATCGATCCCGTCGGCGGCTCCTACGCCATCGAAAAGCTAACCAACGAAATCGAATCCGCCGCGCAGGATTACATCGCGAAAATCGACGCCATGGGCGGCATGCTGCGCGCCATCGAGGCAGGCTACGTCCAGCAGGAAATTCAGAAGTCCGCGTACGAATATCAGCGCGCCGTAGAGCAAGGCGAGCAAGTCGTAGTCGGCGTCAACCGCTTTCAGGTCGACCAGGAGCGCCCGATCCCCACGCTGCAAATCGACCCCGAAATCGAGCGCACGCAAATCGCGCGCCTCCAATCCCTACGCGCGCGCCGCGACGCCGCAAAATCGCGCGCGGCCCTCGACGAAATCGAGCGCCGCGCCCGGGGCACCGAAAATCTTATGCCTGCCATTCTCGCCGCCATCGAAGCCTACGCGACGGTCGGCGAAATCTCCGACGCCCTCCGCCGCGCCTTCGGCGAATACCGCGAATCCGTGGTCATCTGATCCTTTGCGCGGCGGAAGAACGGACTGGCCGGGCAAGCTGAGATTCAATGGCACGATCGCGCTCGAGTCCAGGGCGCGGCAAGCAGCGCCCCTACGACCACCGGGTCAGTTGCACACGTTTCTTGGGGTCCCATAGGCACGCCGCACAGCGCAGCGTGCCGGACCTACGGGATTCTCCTCGGCGGGTTCCTCTGCGTTCTCTGCGTCTCAGCGGTGGCCTTCGTTTTCTCTTTTCTCTGTGATCTCTGTGCTCCTCTGTGCCCTCTGTGTTAAGTTTTTCGGTCCCTGCAAACGCCCATGAAACTCGTCCTAGCATCCGCCTCCCCGCGCCGCGCCGAGATCCTCCGCAACGCTGCCATCCCCTTCGAAACGCAAATCACGCTTCTAGACGAATCGATCCTGCCAGGAGAATTACCGGGTGACTACGTGCGCCGCCTGGCCCAAGAAAAAGCGCGCGCGGCTGCCCAAGCGCGCAAAGATTCCAGCGAATGTCTTTTCATAGGCGCAGATACCGCCGTCGTCGCCGCCAACCAAATCCTCGGCAAGCCCGAATCCGACGAAGACGCCCGCCGCATGCTCCGCCTCCTAAGCGGCGCAACGCACGAAGTCCACACCGGCCTCGCCGTCCTGAGCCCGCGAGACACGATCGAGCGAGTGGTAGAAGAAATCACGCAGGTCTCCTTCGCCCCACTCTCCGAAGACGAAATCGACGCCTACATCGCCACCGGCGAGCCATTCGACAAAGCGGGCGCCTACGGAATCCAGGGCGTCGCGGGACGCTACGTCACGCGCATCGAGGGCTGCTACTTCAACGTGATGGGATTGCCGCTCGCGCGGCTCTGGTCGCTCTTACGGGAATTGGGCTGGGGAGACTCCGCAGGCGCGTAGCCCGCGCCGGGATTTGCCGCAAATGAAGACGGCGGCCGGAAGGCCGCCGTCACAAGCTCGCACGAAATTCGCGCGTTACTTCTTCTCTTCGACCGACACAGAGGGCGGCGCATTCGTCGCGACCGGTGGCGCAGGAGTTGCTGCCGGCGGCTGCGGCGGTGGATCGCCGCGCATGCCATCCTTGAATTCGCGCACGCCTTGCCCCAGGCCCTTCATCATTTCAGGAATCTTCTTCCCGCCGAAAAGCACGAGTATCACGACGGCGAGAATCAAAAGATGCATTGGGCTATCAAACATCGAAACCTACCTTTCGCACCCGGCAGCTTGCACCGGGCGCCCCAAACCTACCACATCCGGCGAAAGCCCCGCCGGGCTGCCCCAAAGCCTTCGTCTGCGTTTACAGTATAACACGCTCGTCCCCGGCACGCCGCGTCACGTGCTCGCGGTCGAGGTGCTCCAGCAGCGGAATCGCGTATTTGCGGCTGATCCCCGCGAGCTCTTTGAACGCAGTGATCGGCAGGCGATTGCCCTTTTCCTTGCTGTACTGCGCCAGCAGCCCGCGCAGTTGCGCGAGCGCCGCGCGATGAAACACAAGATCGTCCGCGACCTTCACCAGCACTTTTTCGCGCAGCAGGATCGCCAATATTTTCTGCGCCCGCGCCGGCTCTACGGGCAGTTTTCCCAGCACCGCTGTGACGCTCGGCACCGTCAATCCCGCGCGCTCGAATTCCCCTTCGATCATTTCTTTCGCCCGCGCCTCATCCGCCGACAGCGCGATTTCGCGTCCGGCGCGCTGCACGAGGTCGCCCGAAACGCCTACGGCCTTCCTCTTCGACAAATCCGCCAGCGCCGCCTCGAAAAGCTCGATCCGCGGCTTGCCGACGCGCCCGCGCAACTCCTGCTTCGGAATCCCCGGCACGAGCGGGTTGTCACGATGGAACCGGTCGACAGCCTCCAGGATACCGGACGCCGCTTTCGTCATCGCTGCTTCGGGCGCGACCATCAGCGGCTGCTCGGTCAAAATTCGCAGCTTCTTTTGATCGACGAGCGTCTTTACCGCCGCGCGGACATCGGCTTCGAGCCACCCGGTCCGCGCCACCATGTCTTCCAGCGTCAGCCCGCGCGGCGCCGCCTCCGCAATCGCCGCGAGCACCTGCTCCGCGTTGCCGTGTTCGACCTTCTCGAGAAACTCTCCGACCGTTGGATCGTTGCGCCGGTGCCGCGCCGGCCGCGCATCCACCACGATCCCGCCTCCAATCGTCACCACGGGCGAAAACTGCCGCAGGATGAATCGGTCGCCCGGCAGCAGCAAAATTTCATCGTCGAGCCGCATTTGAACCAGCGCCGATTCGCCCGGCGCCAACTCTGCACGGTCGAGCAGCACGACTTCGGCAATCGTCTCCGCCGCGCCTTCGTGAAAATGCGCCCGCGTGCGATTCTTCAACGGCCGCGCCGAATTCAGCAGCGTAATCCGCGCGTCTACTCGCCTCGTCGACGCGAAAATCCCCGGGGGCGCCAGCACCATCCCGCGCTTCACGTCGCCATGGTCGATACCCTGCAGATTCACCGCCGTCCGCTGACCCGCCACCGCCTGCTCGATAGCCTTCCCGCCCGAATGCAGCCCACGCACCCGCACCTGCCGCCGCACCGGATAGATCTCGACCTCGTCCTTCACTTTCACCGAGCCCGAAATCAGCGTCCCGGTCACCACGGTTCCAAATCCCTTCGTTGCAAATGACCTGTCGATCGGCAGCCGGAAATGCCGGGTCACATCCTTCGCAGGAGTCTCATACGCCGCGCGCAGCAGCTCTTTTTTCAGCGCATCGAGCCCCGCCCCGGTCTTCGCGCTCACCGGCACAATCGGCGCGCCCTCGAGGAACGATCCGCGCACGAACTCTTCGACTTCCAGCCGCACCAGCCCGACCATGTCCGCGTCCACCAGATCGGACTTCGTGATCGCGATGATTCCCCGCGGGATTCCGAGCAGCCGGCAAATGTCAAAATGCTCGCGCGTCTGCGGCTTGATCGACTCATCCGCCGCCACCACCAGCACGACGACGTCGATCCCGCCTGCACCCGCCAGCATGTTGCGCACGAATCGCTCGTGCCCCGGCACGTCGACGAATCCGAATTTCACGTCCTCGAGTTCAAGGAACGCAAAGCCGAGATCGATCGTGATCCCGCGCCGCTTCTCTTCCTCAAGCCGGTCCGGATTCGTCCCCGTAAGCGCCTCAACCAGCGCCGATTTTCCATGGTCGATATGCCCGGCCGTCCCGACGATAATGTGCCTGATGTCCGCAGCCATGCGAAATGGATTCCCCGGAGGGAGATGCTAGCGAAGCCTCAGAGAAGGGTCAAACGCTGTTCGCCGGGTCGTATCTCGCCGAAGCGTATGTGGAGTGCGGCGGCTTGCTTGTCCTGAGCGAAGCCGAAGGGCCGCCGCTGTTCGCCGTCCGGGCCTGCCCGGACGTGCTCCCCGCACGCCGCACGTGTGACGCAGGTGGAAAAGCGAGGAACCTTACGAGCGAGCGGATGTAGGCACCGCCGACGCGATCTCCTCACCGATTGCAAGCGCCGCCCCCCGGGGATCCGGCGCCCCTGTAATCGGCCGCCCGATCACCAGATAATCCGCTCCCGCGCGAATCGCCTCCGCAGGCGTAGCCACCCGCGACTGATCGTTCACCGAGGCGCTCGCCGGCCGCACACCCGGCACCACAATCAGAAATCCCGGCCCGCACGCGCGTCGAATCGCGCGTGCCTCATGCGCCGAAGCAACCACGCCATCCAGCCCCGCCCGCTTGGCCAGCTTCGCGAGCGCCAGCCCGCGCGATCCCGGCGTCCCGCTGATCCCGACGCTCCGCAAGGTAGCCGCATCATGGCTAGTCAGGATAGTCACTCCCAGCAGCGCCGGACGCTTCTTTTTCCCCGCGACCGCCTCGATGGCAGCCCGCATCATGTCCGCCCCTCCAAGCGTATGCAGCGTCAGCAGCCGAATCCCCGGCAGCTCCGCCGCCGCTGCCACACCTCCAGCCACCGTATTCGGAATATCGTGGAATTTCAGATCCAGGAAGACGCCAAATCCCAGGCTGGCGATCTTCTCGACCGCCCTGGGCCCCTCAGCTGTGAAGAGTTGGTTCCCTACTTTGAAGATTCCCGCCGCCCCCCGGAGCCGGCGCGCCAAAACGATGGCCGGCCCCAGGCGATCCACGTCCAGGGCGACGATCAGTTGTGATGGTCCGCGATGGGACGTGAAGGCACCTTCAGAAGTTCCAGCCGGACCTTGGCGGTTCCGCGCTGGTCAAACCCCAGCTCACGAGCGACTTGATACGAGACGTCCAACTCGCGGCCTTCGATATACGGCCCGCGGTCGTTGATCCGGACGACCTCGCTCCGGTGGTTCCGCGGGTTCACCACCCGCACGATCGACCCCAGCGGCAGCGTCGGATGGGCCGCCGTCTGTCCATACATATCATATGTCTCACCGGTCGCCGTCGGCAGACCGTCGAAATCCTCACCATACCAGCTCGTGGTGCATTCCCAAACCGCCAGTGGCTTTGGCTGGCGTGACTTGTTATAGGTGTCGTGAGAGGTGACTGCGAGGCTAGAGGCTGTTTGGTCGGGGCTGCCTGTTCTGCTTGCGGCCTTTGGATTAGCCGACGGAGTCAGAATAAGCATACCCAATCCTAAAAACACCGTCTCGAGAACCACGAATATTTTCGCCTTCATATTCACCTAACCTTTTTGAAATCAGCTTATTGTAACCTTTCGACAGCCGTGAAAGCAACCGCTCTAGCTTTCGAGCGACCCTCGCAAGTTGCTGACCTCAAACAGATTTTCGTCCCGGCACCACATTTCGAGTTCCCCGACAAGCCGCTCAGAAGCCCGCGGGTCCACGAAATGGGCTGTCCCTACTTCCACCGCCGAGGCGCCTGCAACCATATATTCGGCCACATCCGCCGGGGTCTCAATACCGCCTAACCCTACAATCGGTATCTGAATCACCCGACTCGCCTCGTAAACCAACCTCACGGTTATAGGTTTTATCGCCGCGCCCGACAACCCGCCTGTCGTACTTCCCAAACGGGACCTTCGGGTGTGTGCATCGATACACAGTGCCGGATAGGTGTTTGCGATCACGACAGCGTCAGCGCCTTCCGATTCCGACGCCTTCGCCGTAAGTCCAATTATACCAACAACAGGAGAAAGCTTCACCCAGAGTGGCCGCTTCGAGGCCTTCCGAGCTGCCCGGACGACCTCCGATGTGAGTACTGGATCAATCCCGAACTCGGCCCCACCATGCTCCACATTGGGGCACGAGACGTTCAGTTCGTAGGCGGCTATCCCCTCCGCATCTTCCAGGACCCGGATTACCTCCACGTAGTCGCTAATGCTGTTTCCAAAGACGTTAGCGAAAATCGCCGTGTCGAAGCGCCGAAGCGAAGGAAGCTTCTCAGCCACGAACCCCCGCACCCCCACATTCTGCAGCCCGATCGAGTTGATCATCCCGCTAGCCGTCTCGGCCATCCGGGGTGCGGGGTTACCGGCCATCGGCTCCCGGGAGAGCCCCTTCACCACAATCCCGCCCAGCCGGTTCAGGTCGACCATTGAGGCAAACTCCACCCCATAGCCAAATGTGCCGCTGGCCGCAATAATTGGGTTTTTGAGGGAAACAGTTCCGACTTTAACTCGGAGGTCTACCGCCGAAGGCCGCTCTCGGATGCGTACCGGCTCAGGCG
>Ga0335073_10009497_pt1 | contig 13656 bp, 9 predicted proteins | sample Lox_Sample_22_FD_207093 | JGI IMG/M metagenome (GOLD analysis project Ga0335073, IMG submission 207093) | Soil microbial communities from Loxahatchee National Wildlife Refuge, Florida, United States - Lox_Sample_2.2 | ecosystem: Environmental > Terrestrial > Soil > Wetlands | place: USA: Florida... | reverse complement strand
TTCTAAGATGGCGCGCATGAGAACGTACCTTCTTCGACTCGTCTCTTCGTTTGTCTCGAATCTAGCTTTTTTCACTTTGCTTTTGGCCATCCTCAGCGGAAGTCTTGCTGGCCAAAATCCTTCATCCGGTCAAAATCCTCCCTCCGTAATCGTGAATTGGGCGAAGAAAACTCCGAATCACACCACGCCCACTTTGCAGGCGGTGGTCAATCCTATGCTGCGCCGCGGCTCACCCATCCATGACGCTGCTTTCACCGCGCTTCAGGAACTCGGTTGTGATTATGTGCGCTACGCCTTCTGGTTCCCCTATCCCAAGCTGGTTGTCGCCGAGTTAAAGCCTCCCGACCAGACTCAAACCTACTGGGACTTTCAACATATGGATCCTCTGGTCGAGGATTTCCTCCATGCGAGTCAGGGACACTCCAGCGTCTGGAGTTTCAGCACCATTCCGCAATGGCTCTTTACCACGCCTTCGCCCGTTGCATATCCGGAAGACCCGAATCAGGTGGATTGGGACTACAGCCAGGGCAGCCAGCTGCACGATGTGAAGGCCCTTGGAGATTACTATGCGCGGCTGGCCAGCTGGTATACGCAGGGAGGCTTCACTGACGAGTTGGGCAAGTTTCATCCGTCGGGGCACCACTACGACATGCGCTATTGGGAAATCTTTAACGAGATCGATTGGGAGCACGAACCCACGCCCGCGCAGTATGTGGAACGCTACGACGCCATCGTAGAGGCCGTGCGCAAAGTCGTGCCCGACATGAAGTTCGTTGCGCTGGCCCTCTCATATCCCGAGGGTATGCCGCACATGTTCGAGTATTTCCTCGACCCCAAAAACCACAAACCCGGCATACCGCTGGATTACATTTCTTTCCATGTTTATGCGGCTCCGGGTGCGGACCAGCCCACCGACGTCTGGCAATACACGTTTTTCGATCGTGCCAGTGAATTTATCAATGTGACCCGTTACATCCTGCGGGTTCGTGATCGTCTCTCGCCTACTACCAAGGTTCTGATCAATGAAACAGGCTCCATTCTTCCCGGAGACATGGTGCAGGGAGAGCCCAATCATGTGGAGAAACCCATTCCTCCCATGTATTGGAACCTGAGCGGGGCCATGTATGCCTACCTTTATCTGGAATTAGCGCATCTTGGGGTCGATGCCGTGGGCGAGTCGCAACTCGTCGGCTTTCCCAGCCAGTTCCCCAGTGTAACCATGGTGGATTGGAATTCCGGAAAGCCGAACGCCCGCTACGCCATATTGCAGCTGCTCAGAAACAACATCGGACCCGGAGACGATTTCGCCGACACGGAAGTGCGCAACAATGGCATACCCGCCGATACCGACGCGATTGAGGCGCAGGGGTACATTCGAGGCGGTCAGCGCAAACTGATCTTGATCAATCAGCGAAATCGCGAGATCACTCTCGAACTCCCGAAAGAGTGCCTCGGCGGTTCGATGCTGACGATCGCTTCGCCATCGCCCGCGCTGCAGACACAAGATGTTTCTGACGTCCGAATCCGCTTGCAGCCTTTCGCGGTTTCGATCGTGACGTTGAAGGACTAGACGTGACGCAAGGCACACTTGGGCGAAGGGAGTGCCAGGGTGCGGTCAGAGGTGCTGAAGGAGATCTGTGCGAAGGAGAGCTTCTATTCGAATAGCCCGAGCCTCCGCGAGAAGTCTATTGCGACAGAGGAACCCTTCACGCAATCGGGCGATTGTGCTCATCGACCGCGAAAACTAACTGCTACGGCGTGGCGCGCGATTCCGCCAGCGCCTTCTTCACCGCCAGCAACTCCTTCAGCACACCGCGAAGCCTCGTCGACTCCAAGGCGTTGGCGCCGTCGGACTTCGCGGCCGGCGGATTGTCGTGGACTTCAAGAAAAATTCCATCCACTCCGGCGGCAACGGCCGCCCGTGCTAACACGGGGATGAACTCCGGTTGCCCGCCGCTCGCGGCCGGTGCGCCGCCGTCGTTCTGGGCAGATGGCAGCTGCACCGAGTGCGTCGCGTCAAAAACCACCGGCGCGAACCTGCGCATAATCGCCAGCGAACGCATGTCGACGACGAGATTGTTGTAGCCGAAACTCGTGCCTCGCTCCGTAAGAAAAACTTGAGTGTTCCCCGCCTCTCGGCACTTTTCCACGGCATGGCGCATATCCCAGGGCGACATGAACTGCCCTTTTTTGATATTCACCGGACGCCCGCTGAGCGCGGCCGCCACCACCAGATCGGTCTGCCGGCTCAAAAACGCCGGGATTTGAAGCACGTCGACGACCTCGGCTACTTTGGCTACGTCCCCGGTTTCGTGCACATCGGTCAGCACCGGAACATGAATCTCGTCTTTGATCTTCTTCAGAATGCGCAAGCCTTCCTTTACTCCCGGGCCGCGAAAACTGCGGATGGAAGTGCGGTTGGCCTTGTCGTAGCTGGCTTTGAAAATGAATGGAAATTCCAGCGAGCGAGCAACACCCTTGATGATCTCTGCCATGCGGATGGCGTGTTCTTCGCTTTCGATCACACAGGGCCCAGCAATCAGGAAGAGATCGCCTCCGCCGATGCGTATGTCGCCGATTTGGAAGGATGCTGCCAAAGCAAGTAAACCCTTCACCAGAGAGACACAGAGAGACTACTTTGTTTTCTCCATGACTGCGCGTCTCCGTGGCAACCCACGATAAGCTACCTGCGCGAAACCTTCTCCGGCCGATGGAACATTTCCACTTCGGCCGTCTCCCGCTCGGCCTGCCGCTTGCGCCCGTGCTCGTAGGCCGCTTTGATGAAGGACCTGAACAACGGATGCGGCTCCAGCGGCTTCGACTTGAACTCTGGATGGAATTGGCAACCGATGAAATGCGGATGGTCGGGCAATTCCACCATCTCCACGTAGGTCCCGTCCGGGGTTGACCCCGAAATACGCAGGCCTGCGGCGACCATTGGCTCTTCGTATTCGCGGTTGAACTCGTAACGATGGCGATGCCGCTCGCTGATCTCGAGCTTGCCATAGATTCTGTAGGCCAGTGTGTTGGGCTCGATTTTGCAGGTCCACGCGCCCAGCCGCATGGTTCCCCCCAGTTCTTCCACTCCGCGAAGCTCGCGCAGCTTGTAAATCACGCGGTGAGGAGTCGCGGGATCAAACTCGCTGGAATTGGCGTCTTCCAATCCCACCACGTTGCGCGCGAACTCGATACACGCGGTTTGCATGCCCAGACAGATGCCAAAATACGGCACTTTTTTCTCACGGGCGTAGCGGATCGCCACCAGCATCCCTTCGATGCCGCGCTTGCCAAAGCCGCCCGGCACCAGGATGCCGTCGTAGTTCTCCAGTTGTGCATCCGCGGTCGCGCCGCTATCGAGGCCTTCCGCCTCAATCCAGTTCAATTGCAGCTTCAGGTTGTGCGCCAGCGCTCCATGAACCAGCGCCTCCTTCAGCGATTTGTAGGAATCCTCGTACTCCACATACTTTCCGACAATGCCGATGGTGACTGTGTCCTTCGGGTTGTATACGCGGTGGACGATGTCCTCCCATCGCGAAAGATCGCGCTCCCCAGCCTGCAAATGCAGATACTTCAACACCAGCGTATCCACGCCTTCGTTGGCGAACACCAGCGGCACCTCGTAGACAGAAGCCACATCCTTGGCAGTGATGACGGCTTCTTCTTCCACATTGCAAAACAACGAAATCTTCTGTTTCAGTTCCTTGGCGAGAAATCGATCCGTGCGGCACAGGAGAATGTCGGGCTGGATTCCGATGCTCAGAAGTTCCTTCACCGAATGCTGTGTGGGCTTGGTTTTCAATTCCTGCGCGGCTGCGATGAAGGGCACCAGCGTGACGTGCACGAACAAAGTGTGCTCGCGCCCCAGTTCCTGGCGCATCTGGCGGATCGCTTCCATGAACGGCAGCGACTCGATGTCGCCCACGGTGCCTCCGATTTCCACGATGGCAACGTCCACATCCTGGGCCACTTTCTTCATTGCCGCCTTGATCTCGTTGGTCACGTGCGGGATCACCTGCACGGTCTTGCCCAGGTAATCGCCGCGCCGTTCCTTGGCGATGATTTGCTCGTAGAGCCGGCCGGTGGTCCAGTTGTTGTCGCGCGACAGTTTGGCGTGGGTGAAGCGCTCATAGTGGCCCAGGTCAAGATCGGTTTCGGCGCCGTCGTCGGTGACAAAGACCTCGCCATGCTGAAATGGCGACATGGTTCCCGGATCCACGTTCAGATACGGGTCGAACTTCATCAGGTTGACCTTCAGCCCGCGGCTTTCCAGCAGGCAGCCGATGCTGGCCGCCGCCAGCCCCTTGCCGAGTGAAGACACAACTCCGCCGGTCACAAAGATGTACTTCGCTGGCATCTCGTCCTCGCTCTAAATTGTGTTGGAGAATTTGTGCAGGTGGCGTGCACGATCAATTATGACAAACCTGCTTGTGGAAAGGAATACAAAATCGGCGCATTGACGCGGAAATCTACATCGGCGACAATGTTTTTTGGGTTCTCGGAACTCCTCGGAGAACTATCCACCAAAGTGGGCCTGTGGCGCAGCTGGGAGCGCGCTTCCATGGCATGGAAGAGGTCGTCGGTTCGATCCCGACCAGGTCCACCAATTCCTCGAAGATCGCCGCTCAAAGACCCGCCACGGGACCGCCGAGACGCCCTTGCGGAAACTCAAAAGCTGCGCAAGAGAAAATCGCACGCGTTCCCCAACACCGTCTCTCGCGCCTGATTCGGCAGCATGCGGGCGATCTCCACTGCTCCGATCATCGTTGAAAAAATCGCAAAGAAGGCGCGTTCTTTATCCGCGGTTCCCCGCCCGGGCATGAATGGGAGCATTTGGCTCTTATAGTTCACGAGCTCGGCGACGATCCGGGGCCGCATTCTCCTATCTACCCGCGCCAGTTCGGGCGCAAGGGCCGCCAGCGGGCACCCATGCTCGGGATGTTCGCACATTTCCGGGCGCAGGTAGGTTTTCACAATTGCCTTCCACCCCTCGCCAGGCGGTGCCTGTTCGGCGGCTCGAACCAGGGTCTCCTCGATTTCCCGGAAAGCCTCCTTGAGCGATTCCACGAGCAGGTCGTCTTTGCTTTCGAAGTGCTTGTAAAACCCTCCGTGGGTGAGGCCGGTGTCGCGCATGACAGCGGCAACCGGTGCCCCGTTCAAGCCTTCCGCGCGAACCCTTCGTGCGGCGTCTCTTACGATCTTCTGACGGATCTCGATCTTGTGCTCGGGCCGGTAGCGCATCGCTCTATAGGATGCGGCGGATCATCCTAAGGTGCAACCCCACTGCTTTAGCAGGAATCGCAAAAAGAATCCGAATCTATAGGATTATATGCATCATCCTATGACCAGGAACGGAGGCCCAAAAGCGAGAGGGGAAGGTGAATATGAAGAAGCCAAGAATTATCGTGACCGGCGCGACCGGAAAAACGGGCAGCATCGTCATCAGTGAGCTGCTGACAGCAGGCTATCCCGTCCGGGCTCTGGTCCACCGGGAAGATGACCGCAGCGCACAACTGAAGGCGCAGGGCGCCGAGATCGCGGTAGCCGATATCCGCGATGCCGAACGTACCGCCGATGCGCTGACAGATGTCCAGCGTGCCTATTTTTGCCCGCCTTACGACCCGTACATGATCCAGGGTGCGGTCGGTTTCGCGGTCGCCGCCAAGGAAGCGGGGCTCGAACAAATCGTTGGATTGAGCCAATGGTTGGCCAGCCCTTCGCATCCCGCGCTCATGACTCGCCAGAGCTGGCTGGTCGATCGGCTGTTCTCGATGACGCCCGGCCTTGCGCATACGATCGTCAACCCGGGTTTCTTTGCCGACAATTACCTTTTGCCCCTTGGGTTGGCGGCGCATCTGGGCATCTTTCCCTGGATGTATGGCAACAGCCGTAACGCGCCACCTTCGAATGAAGATATCGCGCGAGTTGCTGTCGCGGCACTGATGGATCCCGCCCGGCACGCCGGCAAACGCTACCGCCCCACCGGACCGGAACTTCTCGGTGCCGAGGACATGGCGAAGGCGATCGGCCGGGCCGTCGGAAGATTGGTTCGGGTTGTACCAACACCCCCCTGGCTATTTATGAAGACGGCTCGGATGGGTGGCATGCCGATTGAGTTGATAAGCAATGTGCGCTACTACATCGAAGATCATAAAAGTGGCGCCTTTGAAGTGAACGCACCGACCACTGACGTGCTTGATGTGACCGGCCGTCCCGCGGAGGACTTCGAGACCATCGTCCGTCGTTATGTCGCACAGCCTCGCAACCAGCGAACCTTCGGCAACCGGCTTCGAACGGTTGCGCAGGTCCTGATCACTCCGCTCAGCCCCGGCTTCAATTTCGACCGGTACGACCGTGAACTGCGTGGTCCATTCCCGTCGCGTGCGCAATTTGCGACCGAGTCAGAAATCTGGCAGCGCGAGCACGGCGTCACAGACCACTCCCAGCCTGCTAAGGCCGCTTACGACAACCGCACTGTTCTCAGCCCCGGCGGTCAATCGCTGGAAATCCGATAAGGAGACATTATGCCGCCCCAACTCTGCTTTTTCGTCAGCATTGCATTCAGTTTCATCGCCTGGGGGATCGTCGCTGCCCGATACATCTGGCCGAAACTCCGTCTCCGCCCAAGGGCCGACGCTTTGCAGCCTCTGCTCACCCTGAATGGCTTCCGCTTCATCGGCTTGGCATTCCTGGTCCCAGGCGTGGTGTCGCCCGACTTGCCATCTGCTTTCGCGCATTCCGCAGCCTATGGGGACATCATCGCAACGACACTCGCGTTGCTGTCGCTGCTGTTGCTGCCACGGGCGACCGGAGTTGTCGTGACCTGGGTCTTCAATCTATGGGGCACAGCCGATCTTGTGAATGCTTTCTATCAGGCCAATCATGCCGGACTGCTGGCGGGACAGCTGGGCGCAACTTACTTCATTCCTACCGTCATTGTGCCGCTGCTGCTGATTACGCACGGCCTGGTTTTCCGGATTCTTGTGCAGCATCGAAATGAGTCGGGTGAATCGTAAGCGGAGCCCAGGATCACGATCCTGTAATAGAAAACACTTTCCCGATTCCCGCTTCGGGATTCCGCATGAGCGAAATCACGCTCACCTGTGATGAATGTCACAGACGATTTATTACAAAGGCCACAGCATTACGGCCCATGTTCCGTTCCCCCGCCTGAGCGGATCCGGAACTTAGGAGCCCCGTGCATGTCGACGATAAATCGATTGTGTTTGACCCTTGTTCTGGCCATCACCCCTGCCCCGGTTTTGGCTGGAAACAACAACGCGAAAACCGCGACAGCAAACACTGCCAGCACGACCGCGGCAGACCCTACTCCCGCTGCAGCCACTCCCAGCCTGGCATCTACGACAACTGATAGCAACATCACGGCCCTGCTGGGGGTGCTGGTGATGAAAGGAGTTTTGGCTCCAGCGGAAGCGAATGCCATTCACGATGCTGTCCCGGCCGCCCAATTTCAGGCTCTCTTAGACACTCTTTCCCGAAAAGGGCTGGTGACGGCCCAGGATCTTTCTTTCGTGGCCAACCCCAGGCCGGAAGCACTGGCTCCCGTATCTGCAACCCTGGCAATCTCCCCTGCTCCGGTTGCAACGGCACAAGTGCCGTCGGGAAAAAAGCTCGAAGCGCCGCCGGTTCCTGCAATTGTGCCGGCCGTAGCGCCGCTACGGGTACTGCCGGTCGATCCGCCGGTGAAGGGCGGGCTGAAAGCCGCTTTCACGATGGGTCCTATAAAGATGACACCGTACGGATTTGTGAAAGCTACAGCCGTCTACGACGACAGCAATCCCAATGGCGATGACATGCCGTTTCCCGGGTTGTTCCTCAACAATGCGACGTTCGCCACTACCACAGGTCCCACAAAGGACCCCGAATTTCACGTCAAGGCGCGCCAGGCCCGCATTGGAGCCAACTTCGAATTCCCTGACATCTCGCCCAGGCTCGCATTCACCGGTCGAATCGAAGGCGATTTCGAAGGCAATTTCACGGAAGTGGATAACCGCGACGTCTCATCCATCCGCAGCAGCCAGTTCTCTCTTCGGCAGGCCTGGGCCCGCCTGGATTACGCAGCCGGTGAGAACACGGATCTTTACTTCGAGGGTGGGCAGGACTGGACGCTGTTTGGATCGAGCGCATTACCCAATTTGCTGGAAACCACCGCGTTGGGTTATTGGTATGGCGACATCTATGAGCGCTCTCCGCAATTCCAGTTTGGCCTGGTGCAGAAGCTGGGCGGCTCGCGCAATTTGAAGTTTTCACCCACCTTCGCCATCATGATGCCAACCAGCAGCCAGATCGAAAAGCTGGGCTCGTTGGGCGTGACAGCGCAACTGGCTCAGGCCGAGCGCGAAGGCGCCGACTCGGGCCGCCCCGAGCTCGAAGGCAGGCTGGCCTTGCAGTTCCAGCTGGATAAAGCCCCCGGTGTCGCTCCGGCACAAATCATTTTTTCCGGAGTGGATGGGCGTCGCACCTCGATCGTTCCCAATTCCGCTCCCGGATACAGCTCCATGCCGGCGAATTACCTGGCCGCCTTTCCCAATGGCTTTACCGCTTCCAGCAATATTTATGGCGTGCAGGGAGCCGTACAGTTGCCGACGCGGTGGTTCACGCTGGTGGCCAGCGCTTATCGTGGCGGCGACCTGCGATTCTTCTTTGCCGGTCAGGTCAATTCGTATGCCACGGATACCAGCGGGCTAAGCAATATCCAGGGCCCCTTCGCCACGCTTGATGGCGGTCCGCTGGCGGCTGCAGGCGGCGCGGTTCTGGGAACGAACGCTTCCGGACAGGTGGTGGTGGCGCCGCAACGGGCCATCCGGACCTTCGGAGGGTTCGTCAATCTCGGACTGCCGCTCTCGCGCTGGTTCAACGCCAATCCCAAAGGCCGCAACGCAGGCTGGCAACTCTATCTGCACATGGGCAAAGACCAGGTTCCGAAGTGGGATCTTACCTATCCCGGCTACAGCGCCAATGCTAATGTTCTGGCGCCCTTGCCGCTGTTGATGGGCAAGCTGTCGGCAGCAACCGTTTACTACAAAGCCAATCCTTACATCACGTTCGGCTTTGAGCAGTCGATCTACGCCACTCGCCTGATTCCTGGCCTTACCTATACGATTGCGGGCAAGCCAAGCAACGAGTGGCAGGATCATCGCACCGAATTCGGGCCGATTTTTACGTTCTAGTCAGCCTGGTCGGAGGATGCTCGAGACACCCCATGCAGAGATACTTCATGAATCGGCGCAGCAGATTGATAGCCCACGCAGCTTTCTTGGTCTGGGTCGCCACGTTCGCCAACGCAGCGTCAAAGAGCACGTTGCACATCAAGGTTCTGGACTCGGAAACTCGATCCTTCAATACCAGCGATGACAACGGCGTGCCCAGGAACTGCGACGGTCTGAACTACGATGCGTATTGCCATTCGAGCAAGACCGTGGAGGTGATCAACACGCTGTTAGTCCAGGCGGATGACCAGCCTCCTTTTCGCGTGGCGTGCAGCATCGACTCGAAATGGTCGAGGTGCATTCCGCTGCTCAGGGGTGAAAGCTACGCTGCCCGGAGAGAGAAGCGAGGGATCACCATCTACTACCAGGATGACAATGGGAAAGTGCGAAAGCAGCTGTACACCTATGTTGCCGAGAACTCTGAGCGCGATGCGGCAAGCTTCTCCTCGAAGGCGAGTCCGCCGCCGACCGAAGAGACGGGAAGCACGCCGGCTGCTGCCTTGAGCACGCACGCAGCGCAGGAAGCGGTGAAGTGCAGTTTTGACTCGACTCCCTCGGGAGCTGAAATCACTCTCGATGGACAATTCGTTGGCAGCACTCCTTCAGTTCTGGATGTGAGCGTTGGCCGTCACACCGTGCAGGTGTCTCTGCCGGGCTTTGTGCAGTGGAAACGGACGCTGACGGTTTCCTCAGGATCCAGACTGACGGTGAACGCGATTTTGCAAAGATTGCAGTAGGATGCCCGATCGGTGAGCCGGCGCCTTAGGGTTCGAACCCCCGAACGCTCCGGCCAGGCAACGTGGAGCTTGATGAGTCGAACCCCAGAAAAACGGCTGAAGCCGCTGCTCTGAGAGAGGATGGGAAACCATGGCAGATGTCGCGGATGCAGGGATGTACAAGGAGTGGTGGGCAAATCCAGCGGTCGTCGGTCTGATGGGTTTCGCCACGACCACTATGGCAACAGGTCTTCACAACGTGGGCTACTGGGGCCCTGGCCCCACGTTGGCGTTGGCCATTGCCTTCGGAGGAACGGCGCAGTTCATCGCCGGCATTGTGGATCTCCGTAAAGGGAGCATTTTTGGCGGGTCGGCGTTCATGTCATACGGCGCCTTCTGGTGGTCTGTGTTTTTCCTGCTGCACATCCAGGCCAAGACCGGCGTGGTTCCCGGGCCGCACGAGTTGTTGGGCTTCTTCCTCATGTGGACGCTTTTTACCTTTGCTTTCTGCATTGCTGTGCAGCGCGTGGGAAAGTTCCTGGCGGTCCTGTTCTGGCTGCTGTTGCTCGCTTTCCTCTTGCTGGATGGCGTGGTTCTGGGTAAAGTTCCGGCTCCGGTGGCGGGATGGGAAATCTTCCTGACCGGGCTGGTTGCGTGGTATATCGCGATGGCGACGCTGGCCAACACGGTTTACGGAAGAAAAATATTGCCGCTGTCATAAAGGGCCGATTGGGGGCAGCCGTTGATGCCCGAAGCCAGAATTCTGGCTGCCCCGGCGCCTTGGTTGAAGCCGTTGCAGTCCGGCATGAGATGTTCCATGATATGGGCCTTGATGTGCAGCGAGGCCGCATTTCAGCCATGGTTTCTAGGGGCGAGTCCGCGGAACTAATAATCAACTTGTGGACGCGCCAGCGCGGAAAACGGTGGCAGAAGTTGCATGGGCGGCAAAACTCGGCAGTCTGAGGGGAAACCAAATATGGTCACACGTCCAAGAGAAAATCCGGTGATCGAGACCACCGAAGCGCAAATCGCAGTGCATTGGCGGGAGGAGGAATATCACTACCCCTCGTCCAAGTTCATCGGCCAAGCCAATCTGACCGATCCCGACGTTTTGGAGCGCTTCAGCGAGAAGAATTTTCCCGAGTGCTTTCGGGAGTATGCCGACCTGTTGGACTGGGACCAATACTGGCATACCACGCTCGATTCCAGCGATCCTCCTTTCTGGAAGTGGTTCGTCGGCGGCAAGCTCAACGCCTCCTACAACTGCATCGATCGCCATCTTGGCAAATACAAGAACAAAGCCGCGCTGATATTTGTCCCGGAACCGGAGAACGAAGCGCCGGTCATCGTCACTTACCGCGACCTCTATGTACGGGTGAACGAATTTGCTGCCCTGCTGCGTGACTTCTGCGGCCTCAAGGCCGGGGATCGCGTCACCATTCACATGCCCATGGTTCCGGAGTTGCCCATTACCATGCTGGCCTGCGCTCGCCTGGGTGTAATCCACTCAGTGGTCTTTGGCGGATTCAGCGGCGAGGCTTGCGGCATGCGCGCCGCCGATTCCGGCAGCCGCGTGCTGATCACCATGGACGGCTACTACCGCAACGGCAAGATGATCGACCACAAAGCAGCCGCCGAAATCTCTCTGAGCATCGCCAGGCAGGAAGGTCAGATCGTAGACAAGGTCCTGGTGTGGCGGCGTCACGCCGGCAAGAACGCTTCGGCTGCCGCATTTGTGAAAGATCGCGATTTCTTTGTGGATGAGATTCTTCCCAACTATATGGGGCAAGTCGTGCCTCCGGTCTCGATGGATGCCGAGGCTCCTCTGTTCCTGATGTACACCAGCGGCAGCACTGGCAAGCCCAAAGGTTGCCAGCATCGCACCGGCGGGTATCTGGCCTACGTGACCGGCACTTCCAAGTACATCCAGGACATCCATCCCGAAGATGTTTACTGGTGCATGGCCGACATCGGCTGGATCACTGGCCATTCCTATATTGTTTACGGGCCTCTGGCGCTGGCCGCCACCAGCGTGCTTTACGAAGGTGTGCCGACCTATCCCGACACCGGCAGGGTATGGCGGATCGCCGAGCGGCTCGATGTCAACATTTTCCACACCTCGCCTACCGCCATTCGCATGTTGCGCAAGGCCGGTCCCGAGGAGCCCGCCAAGTACAACTACCACTTCAAACACATGACCACCGTAGGAGAACCGATCGAGCCCGAGGTCTGGCGTTGGTATTACGAAACTGTGGGCAAGCGGGAGGCGGTTATCGTCGACACCTGGTGGCAAACCGAAACCGGAGGATTCCTCTGCAGCACCAAGCCGGCGCTCGACCCCATGAAGCCGGGAAGCGCAGGGCCGGGCATGCCGGGAATTTATCCCTCGATCATCGATGAGAATGGCCAGCAACTCTCGGCGGGATCGAATAAGGCGGGTAACATCTGCATCCGCAATCCCTGGCCCGGAATTATGCAAACCATCTGGGGAGATCGTGAGCGCTTCGTCAATCAGTACTACCGGAAATATTGTAAGAATCCCAACAGCAAAGACTGGCACGACTGGCCATACTTCGCAGCCGATGGAGCGGTTCTGGCAGTGGACGGCTATTTCCGTATCCTCGGCCGTGTGGACGACGTCATCAACGTCGCCGGCCACCGCCTGGGCACCAAGGAAATCGAATCTGCTTGCCTCACCGTTCCGGAAGTGGCGGAAGCGGCGGTGGTGCCCGTGGTCGATGAGATCAAGGGCCGTGTTCCAGAAGTCTACGTCGCGCTGCAACCGGGCTTGCAGCCCAGCCCGGTCATCGTAGAAAAGGTAAATAAGGCCATCGAAACCATGATCGGCAAGATTGCCCGCCCGCGCCGAGTGCTGATCGTGCCAGATATGCCCAAGACTCGCTCCGGCAAGCTGATGCGCCGCATTCTGGCCGCGCTCTCCAACAACATGACCACCGGAGACATCACCACCCTGGCCAATCCCGACGTGGTTGAGAAGGTGCGGGAACTGGTGCAAGGCAAGGAAAAAGTGGCGCTGGCCGACGGGCCGGAGGATCTCAAGAAATTCGGCACAAACGATTGAAGTTAATCTTGTCTGTGACCGACCCCGATGCCTCGCTGCGCTCGGAATGACAAAGTGTCCGGATTCACGATAGTTGACCAACCTGTTCAGTGATTCGCGTGGGAGATGATCGGCAGCGGCGCTCCCGCTTGCGGCAACTCCTGACGAAAATCCTTGCCCAGGAAAGCTGCCACCGTCGCCGCGATTTGCGACTGCGTGACAGCCGGTGTGTTCGTGCGTTCTCCGAGCGCATCCGTATCCGGCCCCATCACTGCGATCCAGATGTTTTCTGAGCCCTTTTCTTCCACTCCGTGCTCCTTCCACTCCTCCAGCCCGCTGCCCCTGCCATGATCTGTGGTGATGATAAATGTCGTCTGGCCGCGATACTCCGGCATAGACTGCATCGTGTTCCACAACTCCTGCACAAAAGCATCGAACTGATGCGCGCTGTCGAGCACCAGATCGTATCGGCCGGCGTGGGCCCAATTGTCGGTTTCACCATATCCGACGAACAGCAGCCGCGGGTGCGCCGCCTTCACATAATCGAGCAGCGGCACCTGCAGGAAAGAATCCCAAACATCTTCGTCGTCAAGCCGGGTCGTGGTTTGATAGAGTCGGTTCAAAAGTTCCTGGCGCGGAGTAAGCGTCCCTT
>Ga0335073_10009495_pt1 | contig 13660 bp, 17 predicted proteins | sample Lox_Sample_22_FD_207093 | JGI IMG/M metagenome (GOLD analysis project Ga0335073, IMG submission 207093) | Soil microbial communities from Loxahatchee National Wildlife Refuge, Florida, United States - Lox_Sample_2.2 | ecosystem: Environmental > Terrestrial > Soil > Wetlands | place: USA... | reverse complement strand
GTCCCAGCTTCATAAGATACTCAAATATCTACTTCCAGAATCAAACGATACAGATCTGTTTTTCGCCACGAAGAACCTTGTGAAAATGGCAGTCGATCTGAAGATTGTTATGACGGAGGAACGGGTGCTCTTTAGACTAGTATGGGCGGATGGTGGAGAAGATTATAAGGAAGAGTTCACAGAAGTGGAGAGGGGTCACGCTGTCTCCGAGACCGTCCTGCTCTGCCTGTTTCCGGGTTTAATTGCATCTAAAGCGGTGGATAACGATTTTCTTTCCATGGATACAACTTTGATCAAGGCTAAGGTGGCAACCACAAGAAGACTCTAGCAGCTAAGTAGTACATAGCTGAGATAATGATCGAAATATTGATACATTGTATTGATGAGCGACCGATACAAGAACCTTTCCATCCCCAGTCTGTAAACGAGTCACGGACTGCAATAGCTGATACCCGGGATCCTGGTCCGCTGCCTCCTTGGCTGGTTGTTCGGATTATCTGCTGATGACAAACATGATCGGAATATTGATTTTCTATCTCAGCCCCTCTTTCATCAGCATTTCGTAAATCTGGAGACCACATTCTTTCTGGAATTGGAATGATTGTCCGTGAAATAAGCTTCCTTGAAATCCGCAATTCCCGCCAATGCAAAAGCAAAGTTACACCCGTTATCCATCGTTACCGCCACATTCAAACTCTTCATCCCCCTCTTCCACCTGGTGAAGTTCGCTGGATGATTGACTTTAATAACAATACGACTAATCCGTCGAACAGGTTCCTAGATCCTGTCAGACCTCATCTCATCAAGTAACGAAACCATTGTTGAAATCTCTCCCCAAACATCAAATCCCTCGGAATGATCCAGTCTTTGCGCATCCACGTGTTCCGAACGAAGGATATCTTTCCATGCTTTTTCCGCGTTATCTCCCATGAGCAGCGTGACTTGTCCGCCGTGGCGTCGATATTCGCGATGCAGAGCGTCATGACAGACTTTGAACTCAGGCCAGATCTCTCGGGCATTCTTTTTAGTTATCGTGGATCCAAATTTAACACGTCGAGGGAATGAATCGAAAATAAAGCAGTTGTCCGCGCTGAAACCTTTGCCCATGAGAGCCTTCATGGACTGGTTTTTGGGATCCAGAACGTTATGATCGAGACTCGTACAGCTCTGACTCTCAAGGGTGGGACAGTCAAGAATGACATGGAGTATGTGTCCTGGATGGCCTGATGGACTACACGAGTTAACTAACATCTCAGATATAATACACTTGCAGGGCTCAGAATGGATTTTGGATCCGTTCCAGGTGGCCTTGCTCATTCGCTCGAGCGTTTTTGTTCTCCAAATATGACGTTCTTGTTGCGCGATGTCTTGTACCGTCAAGTCAAATGCCTCCTTTTGAAGTGCAGTGAATGATGGTCTGCTCCTTCGAGATATTAACATCGTGCGGGTTTTCATAAATATTGCGAGCGGGCCTTCGAGATGCCTGTGTTGTTCGGTACAACGAAAACTTTCGACAAGACGGGGCCCAGTTTCTGGCGACCGTCGGAGGGGATCTAAGATGGGGGTCTGATCGAGCAGGAGCTCACTCCCAGTTTCGGAAGAAGTAGTGTCCGTTGCATTGTCTTCTTCGATACTGAGACTGCGGTCAAACTCCTGCATGGATTAGGTCTATTCTAAGGCGGGGAAAACGTACATTTGAGAATTCTTCGAGGTCGTCGAATGGGTATAACATTTACTAGTTACAAGTGAAGCGATGGACTGGAGAACGACGGGAAATCGACGCGGCATTCGTGATTTTATAAAAGGGACACAAAATGGCCCAGACATACTCGAACTAGAGCAGTCGATAGTGCATAAGTTTTCTTGAGGACTAGCGTTTTCCGGTGGGGGGCGGCTTGGCCCCCATTCCACATGAAACGTGGGTGAACATGTGCCGTTCAAACTTGTAACGTCAAAAGAAGCGGTCCCCGGGCGGCGCATATGAGGCTGATCTAAGGTTGGTAGAATTTCCGTGGCTGAAAAGTCGCTATTCGTGATGAAAGCGTTGCTATCCCGTGATGAAACCGGAGACGTTTCATCCCGCCAAGTCGCCCGTTCGGATGATCAATCACCTAGCTATCCCGTCGAAGCTGATTCAAAGAATCGAAACAAAGGAAACGAGTCTTCTAGCGTTCCAAAACAGGTCATTTGATAACGTTGCTATAGCGCCGCTGGCCGGGTTGATCAACGAATGTCTCTCATTTGGGAAGGTGGAAGAATAAGGTTTGATCGGAACTCCCGATGGGGGTTTCGTGTGACTGACATTTTTTAACTGCGGAGAAGTGCAATGACCGCTTCTCAAGGCTGAGTTTGGAGTCTGGACGGAAATAGACCATGGTAGCCATTTTGAGCAAACTCGTGAATTCCGCACCGGCCTCATTTTAATGATTTGCGCGAGAAGGCGGGGACTCGTACGAGGCTGAGGGTCGTCGCCAAGAAGTTCGGTTCCCACATCGGTTATTGCGCCGTCATCCCACTACGGCGGTGGAGGAAAGGGGGACCGACAATGGGCGAAATTCGCTTGACACGTAGGCGAATGTCGTACTTCGAATCGAGGATGAGCTACATCTTCATTTCAGATTTGCGTTGCACAAACTCCGATTTAAGGAGACTACTCTAGCGAATAAGATCGTTATTTCGCGTATGTCTTCCATCCAAGAACATTGACGTCAGAGGTAAAATATAGCAACGCCGATTCCTGTAGCGAAACAGTAGAATGCCCACACACTGGGAATTTCGAATTTTGAAATCTGTCTTGTGATCAGTGGCTCCATCCTGGTACCGAGAGACGAATCCTGTTTTGTTGCGAATGTCGGAATATGCTTATTTCCGGTCTCTTGTCAAATCTAGGCTCAAGACGGTATAATAAAATAATAAGCTTTCTTGGTATTTGTTCATGAGACCGTTGATCGAATTGTCTCATTTTCCTTTTTAACCGATTTTGACGGGGGCACAGGTGCGTGAGGATGCATCTGATTGGCTCACCCCGGAAATCCCCCCCCGCTTTGCTGGATTGTATGACGGCTTAAGGGAGGAGACAATTCCGTCCCACACTCACCCTCAGCTCGCAAACCACCAAATCCAATTCGCCTCCCCCCTTCCTCCCTCAACCCTCGACATCCAAACTTGATTCTCAAGTCCAGACCAACACGTGTTTCTGTTGTCGGCAATTCTCCCACTCGGCGAATCCGTCGCCCATGCCTCAGACACAATCTATTCAGGCTATAAAAATGAGTCTCGTTACTCGCTCCGGGTGAAAAAATGGCCGCACTCACAGAAGTAACCCACAACCCCCCCCTCCTCGTTCTCTCTCCAGTGCATAAATGCTGAAGTGTGGTGAACCGCAGCAAACAATGATTCTCACTCAATCACAGCGACACTGGCGAGCATGGGTCTCGGCTCTGCAAACGCGGGATGCAGACGTCAGAGCAGTCGCGCTGGAGCAGCTCAGCAAGTTCCTCGAGTACTGGACCGGCGAATTATATCATCCCGCACCCTACATACGAGGAATCCTGAACGGACGAGATACTCCGCAACCAGAGTCCTGGGAGGAGGTGTTTAATGTCGACACAGATTCTCTCATCCCCAGATCGGACAAACGCACCTTGCACAGCCAACTCGACCCCGATGAAGCTTGGGTATCTATTCTGTGTACTCGATTTGACGGGAAATAGTTAGGACCATATGGATTGGATGAATATACTTTTGAGTCTCATCATATCGACAAACCGTTGACTATGAATCCATGGGACAATGACGACGGATCGAAAGAAACGCGGGAGACTTTGTCGCGCTATTTTTGTGGCATTCAGCGACTCGTCATAGATTGTCCATTCGCTGACGTACGACGAACATGTCGTAAACTCCTCGATAGAGCAAAGGTACCCCCACCACCCCCACCCTCAACAAGCCCCCTTCCCCCGCCATGCTAATACGGGACAGCGAAAACGAGTTGAAATTCCCTTATTGGTGAACGAAGGTCCCTCCTGGCTCATCCCCATCTCCGAAATCATCGGTTTCAAAACTCAACACCACGCCGAAGTCACCACAATGCAAATCCCCGAAAAATACATCTCTGATGAATCCTCCTCGGACTCGGATTCCGACATTGAATTTGGTGGTGCGTCCTCTTCTCTTCGCGAATACGATAACTCGGTCGTCGGCTACTCGTATTATACCTCTCCGGACGCAACTCCGCGTCCCACATTCACGACCCCCGCAATCCCCATCAATCTCCCCGCACGAAAACATCCTCACCACCATCATTTATCTCATCAACAGCGCAATCTCTCGCGCAACGGTTCGCAGGATTCTGTGCTGCAATCCTCCACTGCAGGCACAACTACCTCATCGCACAAATCCTCGGAACGGAAGTTTCCTCGACAATTGCTTGCGAGTACTGAAATCCGAGATTTCCAAATTGCGTCGTTTATCGCTCATGGACGAGTCACGAATTATGCCAAAGTATTGTTTTATATGCCGCGGTATCTACGGTGTTCGAGCACCTGTTATGAGAAATTGATTAGTTCGACACGAGGGACATTGAGCAGGGGAGTGAAATTGTATGTGGCAATGATGGCCGCAGCAGAAGTTGGATGTCAGTATTTCGTATCGTATTTCACGGCAAAATACCTTGAAGTTGGAGGCGACAGTCGATGGTTAAAAGGGATAAACAATACACCGGGAAAACTACAACGCGTTGCAGTGTTGAATAGAAAGATGGTTCAGGAACCCTGGAAGTTGGCAAAGGATGATCTCACTGCAATGACAGAAAAAAGAGAAGTCAATGGACTGGATGAAGAGGGCTGGACGGTCAGTGAAGTCGTCCAGATCATTACTATTCTGGCAATGTTCCATGCACAGAGTTCAATTGCCTTGGCACTAGGAGTGGTCTGCGAGGCAGACGTCTTTGGCGGGACAATCTGGCGACAAATCTCAAGAACAGTAGACGACGATACGTTATCGGGAGACGTGGACGACAGACCCAAACGCCGAGGCGGACAATTCGCAAGTGTCCACGGCGGACGACAAGACATCATCGATAAACTCCGAATACGAATGATGGCAAGCGGCCATTTATCTCCAGACATGTCCTTTGATAATCTCCAATCCCTCCACCTCGATTCAACACTGAAATCGGCCCGTCTCGAATCCGCCTTTCGACACGTCCTCGAACCCATCACCAATGGAACCTCGTACGAAGAACCCCACGTCTTAACAATCTTACCCTCCGCCAACTCGGCCAGCAAAACTCCCACCCCTTCAACCCCTCAATCCGAACCCGAAAGTCCCGTAAACCCCATCATCGAAGACCTATCCCGTTTCACTTGTTCCCCGTCCTCTGCAAAACCGACAGTTTTCCCCACCGACGGTAAAATCTGGCACAAATCTCACTCAACATGGGACCAAACTCTACAGATTCTAACAACCCATCTACCAGACCTTTCCTCCAACCTCGACAAACGATTCCATCTTCCCCCCACACGCACATTTCTCTCTTCACATACCCGTCCAGATAATCCCCTCGATACAGCTCCCTTCCGTGACGCCCTACACAACTACTCGCTCGCTCTGCTTGGTGTCCAGGATTCCAGCTACAATTACCGTCTCGTGCATGAATTCATGAACGACGAGTTGTGCAAGTTTGTTCAACGGGTGTGTGTTTCCCCCGCGGGATTGGTGAAGAGAGAGTGGGAGGGGGTGAGGAGATTGGGGTTTACGATGGGGGAGGTGGTTGAGATTGTGCAGATTGTTGCGGAGGCGAAGTTTTTGGGCGTGTTGATGATTGCGTTCCAGGTTGTTCGGAGTTTATAGGTTTGCGTAGAGGGATCTCTTCATCTGATTTTCTTGGTGTGGTGGGATTTGTGTGCAATCTGGGGTGTTATATATAAGCATATCTCTGGCGTGGGGTGATTGAATTTACACAAGTCGATCAAAATTTCAAAATTTTCGGTCAGATGAGTGATTCGCCATTAACGCAACGTATCATACACTTCTGAATCGACAGATACGCGTTATTCGCTCTGGACACTCATAAAAGCAGCCTATTCAAGTCTCATCAAACAAAACGGGTCTACTACTTCACGCAAAGCTGACGATTCAAAATTTCAAATGCCCTGAGTCCTGACATACGCACCGGTCCGAGGTTCAAAATGCGGAAGAGATTGAATTTATCTTCCATCGACCAGAGCTTGGTTCCTCCCAGAATATTGTCCGATACGTTTGAGACTGCGGCAGAAGAAACTGTGGACTTTCAGCAAATATATTCCTCACACATGGACGAAAAGATAGACTGCGGCGCCAAAATTGAAAAGATAATATCGTTCTATACTTACGACTTGGTCTTATTCATGCGACTTCATTGCATAATATTGTATTCTCTCACTCTCGGAGACCGGTATCTCGATGGACATCTCCGTTTGCGCTGCGAGCATTTCGAGATTTTTCGGTGGATGCGATATAGAATGTTCCCCCCGGCTGGAATCGGTCACTTTTGCCCAGTCATCATTGCTTAAGCCTTATTGCCACAAAGAGCCATGAAGCTATGCCTTGCGAAAAGCCTCACATGCTGTCCCAGAATTCGCGCAAGTTGCAACAAGGTCGCAGTAACACTCGCGTCGCCCGATTCACTTCGTCTTGCGCCGCAAGTAGTCGCTGATGTGCGCAACTTGCGGATTACTCAACTGAGGCACAACTGAGGCCGGCACACTGCTCATTGATAACTTGTAAAAGCTCAAACTTTAATCTGACGTCTGAAATGGCTTCACTGGTCGTCTAGATCGGCAAAGATTATCACACATTTTCACACTGAATCCGATTGAGTGATTTTATGAGGGACGTTTTGGAATTTTATCAGCGTCAGTTTCAGCGGAAACGATATCCAAAACTCAAAAGCCTGCACATTTTTCATCGCTAAAGTCTTGGGATATGAAGTCTTGAAGAGCTGGAAATTCAACGTGACAATCCGCAGAGAAATATCGTTGCGCAGGAGATCTCTTATAATCCTCTGCTCTTGCCAGGAGTATCTGTGGGGGTTTCTCAAGCTCAGTCTCAGCTTTCTGAAGCGAATCAGTTGTATTTTATTGCTGGGAGATAAATTAGTGGCGTGTTGGTCAAACATGGACAGCACGTCAATTGGCCTCCCCTCAATACAGCGGAATTCATATTACTGATTGAGCCAAAGATTCATCTGTCAATTGCTTCAACGGCCAAATCTCAGTGCAAGCTATTCGCCCCGTATGCTGAAAAAGGCATGGAGTTGAAATTGATATCGCGAAGTACTTCGTATTGGATTTTGATTATACCAAACGTATCACGAAGTAGGCTGCTGCTTGGGAGAAAACGGGGAAAAACTAGAGTTCGTAGGATATCACTGGTCAGTGATAAAAGGGGGCGATGCATTCGGTGACGAATACCCGGCATTTGATTAGCGAGCAGTAAAAGCATCCCAAAATTTCCGAGTAATTAGGGGACATGCTCAAATTAAACACATAAAAAACGGTCCAAGCGCGGCAATTGCCCGTGTTTCCCACGTGTATTGCCAAGAAAACCTCCCGTCCGGCACACTCACTACCTACACTCCTCGGGGCATCCTGAAGTGCTGAAAAAGCAGTTTTCCGTTGGAAAGGTCTTACACTCCTTTGGCCCGAACAACAGTCCATTCCTTTGTATCGTCGTTCATTCCAATCCTCACATTCATTTCGTTATTTCGTTCTCCAACATGTTAATCAACTATACCATAACAATCCTATTAATCGTCGCAATAGTCCTCCTCATCATCTCTCTCGTCCTTTTCATCACTACAAAACATCTTAAACGAGTCGGGGAACGCAAAGCTGCGGAACGATATCGAGGGAAAGGGGCATTATTACCGGTCGCGAATATCTATGGAAAACCTCCGTCGACAAAGGGTCAAATGATGCAGCATCCCGCCTTCCAGTTCGACGAGTCGTTCCGAAAATCATTCTATCAGTTCCCGTCATCCTCTGCATCACCTGGTCTCACGATTCCCGAGATACGAATAACATTCCCCGACGACGATATTCCGCTGAAGAGTGCGTCGGGACAAAGAATGAGTCGCGTAGTTGTGGTTCAGGTCGGAGAAAGTGGTGCCGCATATGTCACAGCACCACCGCCGTACGAAGGTCATCAAAGTCCAAATATGTTGGCCACAGAGGAAAAAGAGAAAGAGAAAAGTTGAACACGGGTTTTGAGGCATTTCTTTTTGAACTTAGAGAGATTCTAATTAATTTTTTGCGGTGGGAGGGGCATTTCCGGTGGGTGTACTTAATTTTCGGTTTGGAGAATGGTTGGGCGTGTGTGAACGGTTTCTGGCCCTTTCTGATGTAGATTCTTTGTATCCTTAACGGGGTTAGAAAATCTCAATAATGATTAATTCAACAGTCTTTGGCTGTACGTCTTTCTGTCCTCGACTCCTGCAGAAGAATACCACCACCGATGTTGATCTCAAACTTGTCAATTACCTGATGGCAACAGCTCACTGGCTGATGCGCAAAGACTGTATATTGGACATCGGATATCGTCATCCTCGCATTGATTCTTGCCAACACCACCTTCCTCCTCTCGTGCTTTTTATCTGCGCGGCCCGTGTCCGCATCGCAACAGACACCGAGCAGGACAGAGACCACCATCGTGGCTTCAATCATGGTCCCTATGCTTGCTATGTGGCTGATTTACCTGTTATACATGGGGTTCATGTTCTGGTACGAGTATTTCTCGATCAAAAGAAATGTCAAAATCGCGCACGAGTCACTCCCGCTCCCCATAAAACACAAGATAGACGCTCTCGAGAATGAGATTGAAACCGGTTTGGACCCGAAGCTGCCCCGTCATTCCAAATATATTGACGCATGGAAGGAGTGGAGTAAGCAATGGCTGGACCAACATTTTGAAGTCTCACTGCTATGTAAACGGGGTGAGTTCTTCGCCTTATACTCTGATGCTGCATTTCGTGGAAGAAGCAGAAATGAGGGTGCAGAGCGCAAAGAAAGCAAAAAGGGACCGCGAAAGGGAGACGGAGAGGGCTAGGAGGGCTGTGGATCTTGGTGCCATGGTGCGGGGAAGTTGTTGGCTTGAAAAGGTTGCCAAGGCAGCGAGATAGGATGATGGAAAAACAGCGCACCGTGTTTGCCGAGTAGCTAGAAATTGGAAGGCATTCATATACTAATTTATGACGTGAATGCTATAATTATGGCTCATCGTCATGCCGCGAATGCGACGGCGATCTCAAGGGTCATCAGCGGATCAATTGGTGTGACCTTAGCAGGGATCAATTTACCCCAAGGCTGACCCCCATGAATCCTCACCGTCATTCAGATAACATGCACCGAATCCACGCCATACTAGCAGCTGCGCAACCTACACCCACAACGGACCCTTCTTATCAGAGTGAAGATAATATCAATTGGACTTCCAATCATCAGATATTCACTCTGTGCATCCTTCTGCTGTTTGTGTCTTTCTTCGGTTGTCTCAGTTTCTATTGGCAACGATACAGATCCATCAAAGGCATAGTGCTGGCAGTATATCCTACTCTCCCACAATCGGAGAAGGATAAGATCGCTGGCATGGTAAAGGAGATTGAAAAAGAGCTGGATCCAAACATTCCTGGTCGCTGCAAATATCTTCGGGCATGGAAAGGGTGGCTTGAGGCAGATTGCATGTCGTTGGAGGGTAGTTCGTCAACATCATCAACTGAAATAATACGGTCACGGCTGTATCCAGTTACCCTCCATTTCCTGAGCGAAGCCGAGATAGCCTTGGAAATGGAGAAAGAGACGGGGCGGATTGAGGATTCCGTGAAAGCTGTGGAGGCGCTTGAGCTTGCGGCGATGGTGAGAGCTATATATTGGCCTTATGAAGTGGCAAGAGCAAATGCAAAGAGGAACAAGGTCTCTAGTCCACTGTAGTGGCTCGTTAACACAGCTCAAAATTCCCTCATCTCAGCTATGCATTGCAGTGAGACATTGATCGACATCATGCGTATCTGATCTGCCAATATATGAGAAACAAATCAAACGTGGCACCCCTCTTCCTTCAACTCCACAACCTTACCAACAAAATGAACAAGCCAAGTACAATCTCAGTCCTTCTGACAGCGTTTCTTATGTGCGGAAAACCTGCACTCGCCGCAGACAACAGCTTTCTCCCCAAAACGGCTGATGACTGGGCGCTGTTCATCGTCATGTGCATGATGATGCTGCTATCGGGGGTTATGTTCACGATCATGTCTGTGTTGATATACCTTGGCATCAGGGGCCATTATTACAAACGCGGCGTTATTAAAAAGATGGACCGAGAATACGATTTTCTCTCTGCCGAGGAGAAGGACACCATCTCAAAGTTGGAGATGGAAATCGACAAGACATTGGACGTGTATAAGCCTGGTTCTGATAAATATTCCGACGCATGGAAGGAATGGAGTAAAGAACATGGGAATATGGCGTTGATGAAAATGAAGGGTGGATTATTGTCGACTAGTTGGAGGAAGGGTGTCTCTCCGTACGGGGTAGTGGAACACGCAATGAAGAGAACGGAATTCGCCATGAGAGAGGAGAAGAGATGGAAAGAATTATTAGAGGAGACAAACATGGAATCAAACAAAGAACGATATGAACGGAGGATGAGGAAAGCCAGCGGTGAAAGGGAAAAGTGGCGGCGACTTTCTGCAATTTTGTGGGCAATATGGTGGCAGGCGGAAATGAAAAGGATAATGGAGGGAGAGAAGAAATTCAGAAAAGGACCCAAGTACGAAGTCTGAGTTAATGTCACATCTGTCCCCATTGTCATAGGGCAGATAATTAAGTCGTAATATGCAGTAAACGCCTATATTCCTTTGAACTCCCCAACGCCTCCAAAGCAAATCATTCATCGTCGTCCACTACTCTCACTCCCCGTTCCTCTCGAATGCCAGAATCAACTTCTCCGTCACGGAGTTTGCGAAACCATCCTTGGAACCAAACACGGTACATCTTCTTTAGGTTTTGTCGGTTGACAAGCAAGCGTCGATCTACAACTAACTGCTCGACCGCAAATGCTGAAAACATTTCTTCCAGTTCACCTACTTGTCAGACATCGATAGCTCTCACGAGGTTTACTCTCTTCGAAAAAATACACTCGAGTGCCGTCGCCACGGATGTAAAAGTTATCATCGAGGAGACGTTCCTTCTTAAACCGGAGTTGCGTCATGTCGTATCTTCCGTAATCGCGGAAACAGATTAGTCCTCCAGGTTTCAATAGTCGATAGAGATTTGAAACGGCTTGTTTCCATTGACTCGGTTCCTAATCATCAGACCCCGGCTCTCCAGGAGCAGTACCAATGCACTCAGAACGAATAGCAATGTAATGACATCAACCGACCCCTCCTCAATTCCCTCAGGTAACGTCTCAGCCGCGATATCCCAAACTCCAGCCGTACAAATCTCGGGATTGAACTGCGGATCCGCCAACAACACCTCAATCGCCCTGGGTGAATAATCCCGTCCATGAACCTTCAACTTTGGATTCTCATTCCCCTCCAACACCGGAAACATGGCGTTTCCAACCCCACAGCCCGCTTCAAACACAACCTTGTCCCCGGCATCCTCAAGACAACACTGCTTCAACGCCGGAAACTCGCGCAACAGCCATTTCCGATTCTTGAAGAAATTCTCCCGGTTGTTGCGATAAAACATGTCCCAAAAGTAGGCGGGTCGTTCTAGAAATCGTTTACGATCTTTGGCGGAGAGTTTATGTTGTTGTTGGAAGGCGATTTTCTCGAGAGCGAGGGCGAGGTGGTCGGGATCGGGGGTGACTTGGTCCCAGGAATTGTAGTCGAAGACTTTGCTGGGGTCGGTCAGGTAGCGGGTGCCAAAGACGGCGGATCGTTGGATAACGGGATCGCGGCCATTCTCGGTAGAGAGAGGAGGAGGTGTAGCGGTGGGAGTGACGTCCAGGGGGGTCGACGAGTCGGATGGAGGCGGAAGGGAGAGGTCTTCGGGGGACATGGTTGAGGTGCTAGATTTTCTTTCTACTTATTTTTTTTTGCCGGAAATCGCACCCGGTCGATCTCGGATTTCTTGTTCCAGACCACCTTTTCGCCGTGAGGGCAGGACGAAAAAGTTTCATGAACTTTATACTTTCACAAGTACATTAGTAAATTATTACCTCGATCCGTGAGTTTCTCGGATTTCCCGTCCTCTAACGTCTTCGCAACTCATCTGACAATTTTTATATCTATCAAAATAAGATACGACTCAGAGTACGGAAGTGCAATAACACCACTCCGTATGGACGACCTCCTCTTCGTTAGTTCCCTTGTTTCCGTCACTAATGAGTCAGACTCCACGAAAAGCCGACGAAAGAGTGTCCCCAAAACCTCTCTCCCAAAATACCAAATTGTTGATCAAGAAGGCAATCCATGACTCATATAAGTGTCAAGTCCTCAGCTCTTTTCAATGATCTCTGTAGAGTCTACCTGCGGTGTCTCTTAAAACGCCTTTACGTCGTCGATATTCTGTTACGAGTCTCTCTCCGAAGTCCTCCCCGTCCCAACGATCCACACCTCCCAAGAAAATCAAATTAAATGGCGGTGGAATCCTTCACTATCGTCGTCCCGCGTGTACAACCGAATAGTGAAGAACTCATTTTGAGTGGTCTCGAGAAGAATGTGTGGGACAGTTGGGAAGCTCATTATGCTGGCACTTTGAACAAAGTTTTTGCAGAAGAGGCTTGGAAGGAGGATTTCAAAATGCTTGGTATATCCCAACTAGTCATTGACCGCCTGTCAAAAAGATTGAAGGATGTCGAAAAAAACCTAACGCCAAATGTCGTGTGGAGTCTCTTGGGCAGAGAGTCTGTTGGACTATTGCCGGTTTAATCCTTCGAGTGGAGGTGAACTATTATAGCTACCAACGATTGAGGTCGCAACGACTCGTCGGTGACGACGCCGAATCTGATGATGAGAATGAACGAGATACCACCTCTTCCCCGGAAGCTTTGCGACCAACCGTTGAAGCACTCCAGGATTCCCCCAACCATGTCGAGGGGCCTCGGAACGATGAGAATGAAGGAAATAACCGGTTTGAGAAGGGCGGGGCTGGCGATGGCGGTGGTGGAAGCGGTGACAATGATGGGGATGGGGGTTGGTAACGATTACGGCGAGACTCTCGACTACAATCAAAGAACAATCTTCCTTCAGGAACTCCAGATGTTGGCCGAGGATCATTCCATTACAGTCTATTTCCTTGGAAGCCCTCTTTTTCATACGATCCCTCCTTTTTTACCCCGCTTTTCCGCCATCCCCGAACCAGCGCCGCCGTTGGTGACACTTTACCACGGTTGCGGAGTCTTCGTTGAAATGCGCGTTCTCTCTGAGTTGCTCAACTCATTCATCCCTACTGGTCCAGTAATCAAACTATCAGAGTTGACCCCCCGCAAACCCTCGTATCACTGCACTCGGCCGGCCCTCTACTACTCCAATTCCCTTGGGTACGCACGAGTCTGGTCGTATCTGAAGGCTGGTCTCGCAACCTATCGCGAAATAAAGGTATGGGGGCCTGAATATTCAATTATTGCCATTTCCGATGTTTCCGGAGATGTCCTGAATGGATTATACGAGAAC
>Ga0335073_10009494_pt1 | contig 13662 bp, 13 predicted proteins | sample Lox_Sample_22_FD_207093 | JGI IMG/M metagenome (GOLD analysis project Ga0335073, IMG submission 207093) | Soil microbial communities from Loxahatchee National Wildlife Refuge, Florida, United States - Lox_Sample_2.2 | ecosystem: Environmental > Terrestrial > Soil > Wetlands | place: USA... | reverse complement strand
GTCCTTGCTCTAATGTAAGGATCCAATCGCCAATAATTCTCGTTCAATTCACTGGCAATCGCATCTCTTTCTGGTGCCATATTTTCACCAGCAATCCAACGTCTAGTAGCTTCTTCGAAACGTTCTACCATTCCACCTCGCTCCTCTTCAATCTTGTCTCTGGCGTCGGTGTCTAGCATGATATCATTTTCGCCAGGGACAGCTTCAACATATTTATACTCCCATTGCTCCTCTCCTTCAAGTTCTTTGATGATTTGTGACCGTGGAATGAATTTTTCCAGATCCGCCACCGAGCGAGTGAAGTGAATTTTAGATGCAACAACCGGATCCAACCACCCCTTAATGATGTTCCAAATACCTTGAAATATCCAAGGCGCTTTGTGGACAAGACACACACCAAGTGATTCAGGATAGTGTGCTTCAAAGGCCCTAATTAGGAACTTGACAGGGGGATAATCCATGTTACTCAATGAAAAACCAGTCATATCAAACAGAACGCAAGCAGTATCGACTTTTCCTTGCAACATCAGTCGAGCAGTTTCCATTTCCCATACTGTGAATCGTTCAATTGCTTCAGGTTGTTGATCGGAAGAATGATGGAGTCGTGTTCGTACTACACATATTGGTCGTTCATGGATGTCAAGACCATGAAGAAATGACTTTCCCAAACGCATTTGCTTCAGGAAGTCCTCATCGTTATGCTCCAAAGAATATAATTCCCCCTTTCTTACTAGCTTTTCGACCTACCATGAGATGATGCAAGGAATGGGCAAGTACATCCATTTCTTTACTGCGCCAATGCATTGTTGCTACAAGCATTACAATAGCTTTACTCACATCCCACTTGCGCGCTCTTAAAAATCGCAAGAACAAGGAATCCGGATGATCCGCTTTCACCATTTTCCAAAATGTATCGTGAATCTCCTTCGGACTACTCGTCGCAAGGGCTTCTTTAAATTCTTTTGTTTGAGAATACTTATCTTCACCCTCTCCAATTGCCAATTTCGAGATATCCGGTGTGCCGTCGGACAAAGTTGCCGTCGATTCCTTGTCTTTCTTCTTTTTGAACATGGAAGATAATTTACCGCCCTTCTTTTCTTTTGTCTCGGATGCTATTGTCGGTGTCCTTGAAACTCCATTCGGTTGATCCACTTCGTCGCCAGCAGACAATGGAACTCCAAAAACTCTGAACGCAGTAGCCCACATTTCTTTCAACTTTGCCTTTTCAGTCTCCGTCAAATTGTGCGGACGACCCGGTAAATCCAACGGCGCCATATTTTCTAAACTCTCAAACCTGACAGCCCTATCTTCACGTGTCGAAACAGCAACAAAAAGACCTCCTCCAAGAACTGCACTAAGGACGTATTTCCGGCTAGATCTCGAGGTTGAAAAAACGGTTGTTGTACAAGTTTTCGCGAAAAGTTTAGAGACGGTTGGTTTTGCACAGGTTCGATGGAGAATTGAGGTTATGCGGGATAGCATACACCTGTGCAGCGGATTGTGCAATAGAGAAATCTGCTGCCGCTGTTCCCGGAGGACAAAGTTTTGCGTCACGGTGTTGGCGAAGCACTGCCGCGGTTGCGGACGAGACCCCCTCCGGGAATCTTGCGATCAGACGACTAATAAGGTTAAGCCGGCGGCCAGTTCGATCTCATGCTGCTACTAAAAGTGTTGGAATGCCTATGGATTTGCATTACTCAGGAATGCGTGTTACTTTAGGCAGCAGAATTTTGTGTGCAAGTGTGAGACTGAATTGAGATGATTCCTATCTACACCTCATCTATGACTTTAAGATGTCCCGTAGCTGCCAACAGGGCACGGCCAATACGGCACTTTTTCCCGCTAGAACGAGCAAATGTTGTTATTTGAATAGTATAATCTCATTTGTGACTATTCTTCCTGTCTGAGCAGGAGTTGTCGACAGCCTACATTCAATCAGAGTCGGACGAATCAAACAAGTCAGAACGCTAAAACCAAAGAGCGCAAAGAGCGAGATCCATTTCAGAAGAATTTTCAGAGAACGGTACGAGCAGAAAGACAGGGACATCATTACTTACCTTTCAGTTGCCACTTCCGGATACAGATTGAACGACTTTTGCGGCTGACTGAGCCTATTGCGGTTGTTGTCGTAAGTTCATTCCTTTCGTTACAAGGTCCAAACGGTCGTTAATAAAGCGAAACTGCTGCGTAACGTAGTCTTGTCGTGTGAGGGAATCAATCTCCATTCATCACGACTACAGTTAACGGAGCTGAGCCTCCTGAGTCGAATGTGACTGGCCCTGGAACATTCTCATCCTGGTCCTTAGCCACAGATTGTAACTACCCATCAACAATCCTGATCCACGCGCTGAATTACCTCCATCCTATCCAACTTTGCCCTCTTCAACACTCTTGAAACAGTCGACTTTGTGGTCGTAATATGATAATTCTGATTAATAAAGGTGACTAAATCGCCCAAATGCGCAAAAGGATGCTGCATGAAATATTCAGTTAAACCCTAATCCATCAGTAACAATATCAAATAGACAAACACACCTCTACTACAGCAGCATCTAATGCTCTTGGTCTTCCCTGTGGTTTAATCTTTGGGGCAGTTGGATTTCCCCATCTCCGCATATTCTTCGCCATCCGTTTGATTTGCGAGACTGAACATTGAGCAGCCTGGGCAATCTGTTTTTGTGGCATTTTAGCAGTTAACATGAGTGTTGCAGTGGACTTTTGTTGGGGGGTTAATGGTTTTGGCATGTTGTTGGAGGAAATGAGAGAAGACAGGGGAAGGGGTATGAGGTGTTTAGGTGGATGTTTGTTTTGGGAGCGAACTTCTTGTGAAGGGAGAACAGGGCGAAAAAAGAAAGTTGGAAGGTTGGGACATCGGGTGAGTGTGATTGGCTATTTCAATAAGCGACTTGGATCTGCGCGAAAGTTCGCCTCAAGAAGACATAGCATCGCCTTAACATATTCGTACGTAAATGATACCCTATATGGCTCAAGTCGTCATGAATTAGACTGGGTTGGGATTTGCACGATTACAAGCAAGCTCATGATTCCGGAAAGATAGGAGAGTCTAGACTTTATCCTTCAGGAGTCTCGCACGTTCCTTTGGGAGATGCATGGCTCAATAATCCTCCGAAATTAGAACAAAGGGATCATGCGCGTGTAAATCCGAAAACGATCTTCTAAAGGCTGGTCAGCAGTCCCACCGTGAAGAAGTTCAGAGCACTGCCTCATCCAGTAACCACTGCCCTTCTCTTAAAAAGTCTTGGCAACATGTGATCGCCGTTTAAGCTTTTCGTCTTGTGGTCTTTGTGGTCTCCATCTGCTGCAAATTGCTACGCATGCATGATCCAAATTCCTATCATTTGACTTTGTGTGGGAGTTCAGATTGCAAAAGCCAGGATATTTGCGCAGACGGCCGTGGCCAGCAGGGTTAGATGTCGCAATGCAGATCCGATTAAGTGATCAGCATTATAATAAGCCTACAATGATGCCTGGGAAGAAATCTCCTGTTTGAAACATGGTTTCAACTTTGTTTGCGGTATTTGGGCTGATGGTCTTCCCAAATAAAGTTCGTAAATTAAAATTCATATATTACCGGAGGGCCCGTGGCAAGACTGCAGCCCCGCGGTCGTGGCTCAGGTGGGCCCGCGCTGTACTGGGATTCCGCGGGAAGGCGCATTTTCCGATGGCATGCCCTCCGGGACGGCAGGTATAAATACAATATATGCCCTAGATATAATACCGTATAAAGGGGGACCGAGGCACCCTTCATTCAATATATGCATTTCAATCCACGCCAATTTCATTTGCAGTTCATTTCTGGTGCCGATACTCCAATCCCAATGCAGAGTGTGGACGGTCCACGCGAGGGAATGAATGCATGCGAAACAAGCCCGACGATCATTGATGTGCATGAGGAAATGACCAGTCAGTATAAGAAAATTAAGGAATATCCGGTAAACTTTTTACGACTGGAACAAAGGATGACAGCCTTTACTTGCATTTTTCCATTATGGCACAGATACGATTGGCTCCATTAGGATTGCGGAGAAGCCATCGGACTGCGGTGTGCCCACGGGAGCATGAGGTCCAGCCGGAAAATTCTCTGGAGGGCGGTTATGCGCATCGACCACTTATTGACGACAGCTACCGTAATTAGCGTAATTTCATACCAACAGAGTTGTCCGGACCCCATCTTTTTTAATTTTGGCAAAGGGCTTGTCCGTAGGCCTAGCCGTAGTAAATCCCACCGGTCATCGGCTCCAGCGGTATGCTAAATTTCTATAATTGCGTCTCGAAATCCCCCATCATGAAGAACAAGTCGTCGAGACCTTCTAGTCGTTGCTCTTTAGAGCGACTGCTCTTCGGAGTGGAAAATTGACCTATGACATCTTCTACACACAATTTACCTGACGAGTCTGCTCCCCTTGCACATGCAGCACAGCATGGTGACGAGCGATCTGCATACGTTGGTTCAGCGCGAACTGTCCTCGTCGAACAACAGTTAGGTGAATATCCACCCTCAACTCGACCCAATCTCTACCGGATGCGCTAATTCTTGTTAGAAGCGATAGAGAGACTTACTCGGCAATTAATTCAACGTACCGAACAGCAATCTAAGGAACTTGCAATTCGCCGAAAAAAGCACAAAAGGGACGCAAAACACACTGCTGAGGTACCACCTGAAACATTCTCCATTTTTGACATTTCCAGGCCATTCGCCGAGCGAAACGTCTCTCCGATGTCGAAGCTGTCATCCGCGCTGGTCACAGAGGCAGGCTTGTAGAAGGCATCGATACGAAATCCATCACTTTCGGCCACGATTTTACCCCCGTTCAAGCGTTTCAAGACTTTGCCGCATTTGTTCCTTTCCTTCCACCGGAGCTGTTGCAGGAAATCCCATGGACCCCTTTTGTCTATTCAATGCAACACATGTTTATGACTCCCCAAATTCATCGAGGTATCTCCTGGCACATTACCGACCACGATGCTCGGAATCGCGAATATCAAGAATTGCTTCACACATATCTTCATATCACGGCTGACCGGATGGCTGACATTTCTCCGTCTTATTTGGATGCCTGGCGCAGTTATATTCCCAGCATGGCTTTTGGACCGAATGGACATCCTGCATTGCTTGAAGCACTGGTTGCGCTTGCTGCTATTCATCTTGCACCACTCCAGAAAGATCCCGACAGGGCAAGGAAACGAGCTAGTCTTCATTACCACGCCGCTCTCCACTATCAAAGGGATGATGACTTCTTGTATCGACTCGATGATGCTGTTCTGGCAACAGCATTGGTTTGCGCTCATTACGAGGTACATCCTCATTCCTAGCGTGATTGACAATAGTTATGGAGTGGAGAAATTGTGAAAATGGGGATACATATGTTGGGAGCCAAGAAAATCATTCTTATGCGTGGCAAGGAAGCTTCTCAAACACCTCTTGGTCGAACTCTCTTCGCACTGTTCCTACGAACTGATATTCAATCTGCAGTTGTGACTGGGAACCCTGTCTTTTTCGACGAAACTTGGTGGAAGAACGATCCTCTTTACTCTATGCCAATTCCTCACGACGCTCCAATCCTTCTCGCTGCAGATATCGCTCTAGTCAAACTCTCTGTCGTCATCGCCAAACTAACTTTCCTCAAGCGTTCCGCAGCAGTTCGTCGCAAGAAACTTCTTACCAAAATCGAAGCAGGCGAAATCCCCGACGACAAAGGCCCCAACTCACCTTTCGTCAGACTAGAACGACACATTCGTCAACAATGCAGCACTTTGAAAAAGGAATTGCAAGCATGGCATCGCAGTCTCCCATCTTGGTTTACCTCCCTTCAACTCGATGAAGTAGCAAAGGGCGAAGAAGATATCAATTCCACCAATATCACCGAAATACGACCTCAACGGTATCCGCATTTTTCCATCGGTGTAATTTTCACTTGCGCATATGCTACCAATATTCAATTGTGGAGAGTCGCTTATCCAGAAGAAATGAATCCTCCTCCTGTTATCGGCGCTTTTGTGCATGCTCTTCTTCGCGCTTTTGCCGCTACACCGATGACTGCGGATTCAGCTACTATGTCTAATGTCTGGGTTGCAGCTTTACTGTTGAACAGGGATAGTCACCGCAAATGGCTCGAGAATCAAATCAAAAAACGCATTGTGGAGACAGACTTCTTCGGATGGAAATTTGCGCTGCATGGAATCTTACATGGATGGGCTCTTGTGGATGGTACCCAAGAAGGACGGTTTAAATCCATGCCGGAAGGTGCTACAGAGGTAGCTGATGGAGTAAGTCAGAATTTGTGGCGTGCAGATGGAATCATGAATACAGCTTTGTCGGATTTGTCAAAGGAAGATGAGGATCCTAGGAGTCCTGAAGGACAAAAGCCGTTGTATCGTTTTCAGGGGGATTCGCCTTTGTATAGCGAAGAGGATGATGGTGAGGAGGTCGAGAGTGATGTGGATAACACTACAACGGCACCTCAGACTCCGGATTCTGGGAAGAGGATTCCTTTGGATTCATTGTTTATCGATGACTACTGAAGCAGATTCTGCTTCTTTTTTGGGGGGGAAGTATTATATGACAGCGGGGGAGAAAAGTCGAATGTGCATACGGTATTTTGAGCTTATAAGGTATACGTAGGTATCAGTATATTTCCGAGAATATATGAAATCCAAGTGAAAACGCTCCTCTATATACTGATTCCTCGACCTTGAATCCACTTCCCGGGATATTTTTATTTCCTTGTTTGAAGATAATTTAATGTTTCGTGTTGAATATACAACGCCAGAATCCAGCAACATTGTCTCAATTCTCTTTGGCCAAGAAGTAATTCGAATAATAAACGTACGCTCCTCATGAGGAGCCGTGAGATGCCGGTAATATTTGAAATCTCATCTCCAAAGTCGCTCTTTTCCGGTTTCTCGCGTGATGGTCTTATTTTCGCCTAACTGGTTCCCTCGAGCTCACATGCATGGTAAATACCAAGGAATTCCAGTAGACCGCAGTCCAAGGCCTGGACCCTGTCGATTGCATATATAAGTTGTGCAACCTGACTGGTCGACGGCTCCGAATGAATCCGATGTGTGAGGACAGGCGCCTGTACTACCCCCGTGGGCAGCTTCTGGTTCCTGAAAGGGACGGCTGCCACATCACACGTCTCCCTTACCTCAACCTTCTCCATCCTCCCTCATCACAACACCATCCCTTGACAGGATGTCGACAGATCATCTCCATGATATCCCCGATACCGTAGAAATGAATGGTGAGAAATCCGAAGGTGGAAAATTATCTGTTTTCCTCGGTATTTTACGCAGGTACGTGGCTTGACAGTTGGTTCTTGAATCTGCACGATCGACTAACTGCCGCAGATTCATTGGTGTGAAGGATATTTCTGCAGTGCGTTTGTCGTTGCCGGCACAACTTGTCGAGCCAGTTGGTAACTTGGAGTATGTATCTGCATCAGAGATAGAGGACTAATGATCAGATATTGGGGATATCTAGATCGGCCGGATTACTTTGCCAGGTAACTTGGCGCGCGTCGGCGCCGACGGATAAAACTAACTCGATAGTGTGGGCGAATCAGAAGATCCTGCAGAACGGATGTTAGAAGGTACCTCTCTCTCACGAAAAGGACATGAAATCTTACCAAAGTGGTCCGATTCTGGTATACCAAAGATTTGAAGTATGTGGTAAGTCCTCTTTGTCTGAGAATCGTCGGCTAATTTTGCTAGCATGGGAAAGTCTGCAAGGTACCACATCTCAATAGCAACGTTGACCCCACAGCCCTACAATTCCATCCTCGGAGAATTTTTCAGGTATTCACTCGTTGTTGCCAAGGCTGATGTAGGTGTAAATGGGATGTAGAAACCCTTGGACCGAAAGGTCGATTTGTAAGTGGCTCAAGGACGACTGTTGCGCCAGGTACGTCTGCCTCTTCAAGTCGTTCCGTTGATTCTGTCACCTCAAATCTTCCGCCCTCGTCTCTTTCTCGTACTACTTCTATTTCTTCAAAATCCACCACTGCAGCTGCTATCCCCAATGACCCGTCTGCAGAACCGAAAGCATCGACAGATACTGGGAATACTGCAGTCGACGCGAAGAAAACGTATCGAGTCGCCTTCTTGTGTGAACAGATATTGCATCATCCACCCGTTAGCGCATTCTACGGTGAATGTCGAGAGAAAGGCATTTCAATTTGTGGAAACGATCATATTTCTGCCAAATTCACTGGAACATGTTCGTATCTCGTTCTAAAACAATGATCTGACGGTCATAGCTATCAAAGTGTACCCAGGAGAATACAGTGAGGGTATTTTCCTCACTTTAAAGAACCAAGGGGAAGAGTACCAAATGACTCATCCTGTCGGAAGTATCACAGGATTCATAAGTCTGAAGTACCCTTATCTCGTGGTACAGGATTACTCCTACATCACCTGTTCTAAATCGAAAATAAAAGCGATTCTAAAGTATAACGAAGAGGTATGCCTCCCTCTCCAACGAGATGAGATCAGATGCGAGGTCTAGTATATTAGACAGAGAGACTAACCTGTTGTAGGGCTGGTTATCCAAACCGAAATTTGCCGTCGAAGGAGTAGTCTTCAGATACGATCCCGAAAACGATAATATAACCAAAATCAGAGCAGTACCTGAACAAGACATCCTGTACACGATCACAGGTTCCTGGCGCGGCAAAATCACTTACACTATGCCTAATTCTACAGTACTTCCCTCAAAATTCTTCTTCTATCTGATATCTGACGTTAAAGGAACAACACACTCTCGTGGACTTATCCACGATCCAATGCCTTCCGAAAGAATGTCCTACCCCTCCTCACCCACTGGAATCCCGCCAAGTCTGGGCAGAAGTCACCGATCTAATAAACTTGAAAGAATGGGGAAGAGCAACAAAAGTCAAACAAGGAATCGAAGCAAAACAACGTCGAGATGCAGCTTTACGAAAAGAACGTGGTGAAGAATGGATCCCTAAGCTTTTTGTCTTGGGAGAACATGGTGGACGGGCAGTCTTGACCAAAGAAGGATGGGACATGCTTGAAACTATCTACCAACATGATACAAACAATTTGACGAGTTAAGGTTGGATGGATGTAGGTTTATTTGTTGCGGTGGTTGGGTATTTTTAGATGAGATGTGTGCAGGAGATGTGGCTATGAAGATGCGGTGCGTTACAGTAACAACAGATATTGAGGGCAAGTCTATTTCTAGAAAGATGTTGGTTAATCGCTGAGGGAATTGAGACAATATGGGAGTAGAGTGGCAAAAATTTGTTTGCGTGGTTTAATAGTTGGAGCTTATTCGTTGTCTTTATCTTTTTATTGTAGCCTTTCTTGCTTTCGTTAGTAATTACCTTTCTTCATTGTGAATTGCGGCGATGTCATTTTGCCAAGAAAGTTCCAGGCCGCCGAAGGTCTCAATTGTTCTTCTCGTAAAGCATACTCGGAAGAATGACAATCCTAATTACTATCAAATAAGTCAATTAAGCCGAGAATCTAGATCGATAGGGTTCTTACAAGAGCGTCATGAAGATCAGCAGACACCCCTGACAGTACGCATATCAGGTTTCAAAATAACGTAATTCGCATGATGATGTTGGTGCCGCATCCATGACGAATATGGGATCTTCAGTCGTACACGTGCGGGGTTATCCCCTGACACCGCCACTAGGATCAAGTATCAGTCTGAAAATGGAAACGTCCGGTCCGTGATCATCAATGCGATTTGAATCATGAGAAATAGCATTTATCAGGTGTAAGCAGATGTGGCGAAGTCGGTGGCGAAGGTGGCGAATGCCGAGACATTATAGTGATCACATGGCCTTGATTGGAGAGAAAACAGATGAGTTCAGAGGCAAAACTATAATTAGAAAAGCATAATAAGCTACACCGGGAATCAGCTCCGTCTGTCTGCAACTAGAAAAGTTTGCTTCGTTGCTTCAAGATTTTGGTCGGAGCGTGTCTGTGACAAAGTTCGCGGGATGAATGCGGATGTAACCTTGCAGACACGGAGTTTACACGGAAAAAAGGATAGCAATTGATTTTGCTAATTTGGGATACGGTAGATTCAGCCGAATTTGCTACACAAACACCTGTCTTCGCTTATCTACAAAGCGCAAGAACAACGACAGATTTCTGATTGTGATCTTCATGCAGTGCAACAGTCCGCAGACGGAAAAGCCTTTTCATGCATAACCATAACTCAGCCTCAATCAGTCAGCCGTCCCTCGAGGCCGCCACATGCACGGGATCTTGTAACGGGAGACAATAGCCTGATTGCCAGAGGAAATAACGTAAGCCTTTTTATTTTCGCCACCCCCGGTTGATGTGAGTAGTCTCCGGTGGTGCGCGATTATGCTTTTTGGGTTTATGCTGCAATTGCATTAATGTATGTAGGTGCAGCGTCATTCCGCTCAAGCGATCTGCAAATCGTCAGTCTCCACTTTTTTCTGTCAATCGGAAGACTTTGTCGAGATTAAACACTTTGCGGCATGAGCAGTTGATTTCTGCTTGATGGTTCATTTTGTGAGACAATATCCGCTGTGTTCCTGATGAAACCCAGCATGCAGCATGTACGATTGTGCAATGACGCGCCGTTGAACGGCTGGCAAGTGATCGACGATTCCATTGCCCCTTGTACCTCAGTGGGCGATAAGTCGTCACGCCTCGTCGGTAATTGGCAATCACCAGCCATGAATCAAAAGCAATTAAACGTGACACAGGGAGCAGGGTAATCCCACGCGAAACAGCACGTTTTCATTCCTAATCCATTGCCCTCTTAAGATTCATTTATTTCAAGCAAGACGGCAAGGGCTACGCCGAAAGCGCCGATCCTTTTTTTTGTTTTTTAGTTTTTGCGGTTACAGATGTGGCGCAAGCATATATTAACGGCGCCAAGACTTTGTATTTCGGCAACGTTGTCAATGGTCGGGATCAAAAGCCGTCTACCGTTAGGCGAAATAACGAGGCTGTGCAAATGGTCGTACACTCGTAAATGTAGCGCTAGTTATCTGCCTTTTGTCGATTTCGCATTGAAATTTTTCGACTTCTCGGGCACCGAGCGAGGCTGTACGACTGTTACCGTTACAACCGAACGCAGAAATATTTGCTCCATGTTGCATTAGATCTATTTTAGAAATAGAATATTTCGGTAATTATTTTATGCTATGACTACCTAATTAAGGTGTGGATTTCATCGAGAGATGAGTTCCGAGAAGAGAAAAGACCGAAAGGAGAGACGTCAATGAGGTCACGCGGAAGAAATTTATGTATAGCGTATGCTTTGGTGATGAGCGAATGCCGTATGGACAGGTCATCCTCCTTAATTTGGAGTTGGGTTGCTGTAGGTAAAATGAGAGGGCATGCCCCATAGCAGTGAAATTAGAGGGAGAGTCGGTTGAGTTGAGGCTAGTGCCAACAAGTCTACGTCACCGATTCCAGATTATTGGCCGATGTGTGGACAAAATCAGAAAAGAAGAGTGCGTGTGTCAGCGCCGGTTTTGATTAGCTGCTGGTAAATGGGCGTAATATGCGTTGTATAGTTGCTCGCGTAAAAACTGCTATAATTGCCAATGCCGAGACAGAAGATTGTGTAATGGGTGTGGCGAGGTGTGGCCGTGCAAAATCTTATTTCTGATTGTGGATTGTGGATGGTGAGAGGGGGCAAATGGCAGCCGGGGGAGACAGGAAAACTGAGAACGGAGCCACACCTCGGTCGCACTCAGATTGGACAGCCCGCACGAGCGTTACTTATGGTTGGTTCATTAACTCCATCCTTCTAATAACTAAGCTCCATAAGCTACACCAGCAGCAAACTCAGAAAGGCAGAAAACAAAAAAAAAAAACGAAACTACCAACACTAGTCGCAACACATAAACCTTAGTTTGGGCTTGTTCGAAAACCGATATAAATATACGCCACACCCCCCTCCCCTCCTCTTTCCTCCATCGCCCCCTTCTCAATCCTTCCCTCGAGAGAACAACAAGAATCCTCCCATATACCAACGCCTCCTCTGATTTATTATTTGTTCCAGTGTTGTACCCTCACAGTCTCTTACCAAGTCGCCGACAGACCGACTTACCAGCCTCCTCCAAAAACATCCAATCCAAATCATCACCCCTCCACCACCACCAAAACTACAACAGGTCAGCACTCATCACCACACCAATCTCCGATTATCTCCTCTCTATGAACCAAGATCAGTCAAAAAATTAAAGCGCTACTTCTCCTACAAACAGACAGAACGCAAAGCATCTGATCTAACTGCCTTCACCAAGTCGATTCCGTCGTCATTCACACCGCTCCCAGATCACCAGATCGGGAACTACTATTAATATCGGCTAATCGTCGATTACCACTCACAAATCCTCCACCAACACCCGACGAAGGCTCGCAAATCGAACCTGCTTCGGTGCCTGAAATATTCCTTTGCGACATCTATTTACATCCAACTTCTGTTCAACGATGTTTCAGAATAGGTATTCCTTTCTCTCCTGAATCCCGGCTAATCGCAATAGAGAAGATTCGGGAAGACGTCCTTCCGCAGATTTGGTTGCTAGGTTCAAAGAACAACACTTTACCTCCGAGCACGATCTTGCAATTGACGGATCAATAAAGAAAGAGTCCAACGAAATGATGTATGTTCCTGTCTTGAAAGGTCACCCGCTGATGCGATTCTAGGTACGACAATGATCCCACTCCAAAAGGCTCAGGACATGTTCCTTTTCCCTTTACTCCATCCCTTATGGATCCAAACTCGTCGGCTTTTGCTGCATTTGCCGCTCAACCTCCTGGATACTATACACCTACTCCAGGTGGATCGACACTGGGGTTCCAATCTTACGATCTTGCCGTCAATCCCCACAGTTTTAATACCCCAGATTCCTTGACGAATTTGAGTCACGTCTCCATGCCGGGTCCTTCCATGTTTGAACCGCATCTACATGCCTTGGAACAGGCAAACTACATGCACTTCCGACCCAATATCTACTCTCAAGACGGTTACCAAAACCTTTCGATGCCAGGTGCCGCAGTCGGCGGACCAGAATGTGAATCTAGTCCCGATACCGACACACCAGCTAGTGCTCCCATCTCAGATCCAGAGTTATATCTAGCTCCCGTGGCTGGAAAGTTTATGAATACAGGAAAACTACCTTCTCAAAATCGAGATGTTTATGGACAGTATGTCTCCTATGGCTTGATCTGCAGCTCACTCTGTAGATTTCGCTTTTCTACTAAGCTTCATGCGTCGACTGCAATGGTTAAAAGACCCGATGAGATACCTGTTTCGTATCTGAATAAACGACAGGTTTATATGATGTCTGTTGTTGACACTTCAGCCGAAGTTCGAAACAAGGAACTCAAGAGATACAGGACGAGTATACGCATCGCATTTGATGAAGACGAACAACGACGAAATGCGCCTGAATGTTGGAGATTGTGGAGAGATGGAAGAGGAATAGTTGAATCTGGGGGAAATCCCGATAAACTTCGAGCTCTAGAATACGGTATTATCTATCCTCTGATCTTTACTAACGTGTTAGAACCTTTGGAGGCTCGAACAGCAGCCGAAAAGAAGTTGAACGGAGAGACAGAACTAAGACTCGATGAGAGTTCAAGCGGTTTCGATCGGTTCAGTCTTGTCTGGTC
>Ga0335073_10009493_pt1 | contig 13662 bp, 13 predicted proteins | sample Lox_Sample_22_FD_207093 | JGI IMG/M metagenome (GOLD analysis project Ga0335073, IMG submission 207093) | Soil microbial communities from Loxahatchee National Wildlife Refuge, Florida, United States - Lox_Sample_2.2 | ecosystem: Environmental > Terrestrial > Soil > Wetlands | place: USA... | reverse complement strand
TACTACGACGAAGATAAAAGAGAATGTAATTAACTTACAAGAGAACTCATCACCGATTTTTGGACCTAGTGATATAGCACATGAGACTTCCTTGCCAAGTGGGTGCTCTCTCCGCCGCAATAACCACGGCAGTTCAATTCTCCAATCGTCTGAAATCTCTAGCAGTCTGTATGGAATTGCTGAAGAGAATGAAAAAAAAGCGCTGTGGCAACTTGGCATGTACTCGTGACGATTACCGTGATATGGGTTACCCTAATACAATCTAGGTAAAACCAATTCTTGAGCCTCCAGCGGTTCTGACTTCGAACATCGAATACGACGCAAGTGACGGCGAGTCGGAGAATATTGCTGATGCTCGTTTCAGCAATGTGGATGCTGGGGGAGTCAGGTAGCGACTTCGAGTCAGTGCCGAGCCCTTCCACCAAACGTGTCATCGACTATAGCAGCGTTCCTCTACCTAGATGGCCAGCACCATTGGCAATGGGTCCGGTAAGTCCACCAGTTGCATGGGAAGAGTTTCGAGTACCTGCTGTTCTTGAACAGCGAACTACGATGAACAACTATCATTCCGGTCCTTTCTCATTAGGTGTCTCCAAGGCTAATACTATGAACATGAATACAGAGCTTTTCGGAAATCCATCCGCCGTTGCTGGGGCAGAACTTTACGTTTAGCACATCGGAACCTCTAACCTTCAACGGCGCATCACACATCACTTCCTCAACCAGTGAATAAAATTATGTCTGACGTGAGCGGCGCCGTTGACGAAGAGCATGGCTATTGAACATCTCATCAACGCCGAGAACTTGGTCAGTATGAAGCGTAACCTCGAGCAGGAGGATGGAATTGGACTCGCAGGCTGCTCAAAGATGCCAGGGCCAGAAATCGCTTGTTATAACGTCAACTTAGGTTCATACCTTGGCCCTGACGTGAAGTTTAGGCCTGGTAATTAATATTGAATCGTTCATAGAACTCTACGACCTGCAGTCCTCAGAGGTCGAAGCGACCGCCAGCAAGGAAACATACGTTTCAAGTGCCATTGCTGCGACTGTAAAAACAGCTCTTGATGCCACAACCACGACAGAGCCCACTGCCGAAAACATTCAGGTCAACTGTCGAGATAGTCCAACAACCTCCTCAGAACATTACCAGTACGGCCATCGGTGCTCTCATTGGTCTAGGCAGTAATTATTGCAGGCTGTGCTTCGATATCAGATAGAGTCACACTTGGAGAATAAATCCCTAGCGAACCTGACGAATATCTGTAATTAATTACCTCGCCTTAGATTGCCCTCATACATTGACGTACTCCTTTATGTACAACTACATCTTATTACATCCGCCGTTTCAAAAGCGAGGGCTCCAACTTCATTTGCTGCTTTCACCGTGTCATTCTTCACATCGAGCATGTCGATGATGTGAGCTTTTCTATATCTATTTCCGCTCGTCAATAGACCTACGGTGTTGCCAACAACGAGGCCACACAGAAGACCAGTCTCACAATCAACTACACCAGCACCCGAGTCGCCCTTAATGCCAATTCCATGTTGGAACCATTCATTCTTATCCATACCTCTGGGACAAGAAAGGGACCAACAGTGGAGCTCCGTCTTGTTACCGCCCCAACTTCCAGGGCTTAGCTGCGTCGGAAGCCCATCACCTGAGATTGGACAGCGATAGACACCTACACGAGGTTCTCTACTCTGTCTTTTAGAGCCAGCTCCAACCACGGCGCCCATTCCTCTCGCTGGAATATGAGTGATACCGTTGACGTGATGGCATCCTGCCGAACATTTAATACAAGGCATCTCAATAGGATTCTTCAAGGCATCTTTTAAAAGTATAACTGCCCAGTCCGTAAGGAAAGAATAATTCCCAAATTGAGCGTTCGGATTAGTGCTTTCCATCGTAGCGTCGACGTCTTGGCTCGACGAAAGCATGACTTCTCCAAGATACCCTCGTTCTGGGTAAGTTATAACATCCTTTATATTGTGACGCATCCCCGGCCTTACAACATGTTCATTAGTGTATACGACTACGTCTTTGTCGGAGATTTGTAACCACGGCCCGGAGCTTCCAAACTGGCCACGGTTTCCCTTCTTTACTGGACTCATAATGCCGTCGCCCATTTTTAAGTCTATAGGGCCATCATGCCATGAGATGAGGTCAAATTCGTCAGCTGACGGAGCAGAGACACCTTCGCCAAACTCAAGGAGAACATGATCATCTCTGCTGTAGCGATCTGGAAGCAGAAGTTGAGTATATCTGTTAATTTTGTCGCGTACGTCGTGCTCTGGTAGTTTAGAACAAATAATGTATATAGTAACTGATGTAATCATATCATGCTCATTTCTATCGAACTCGACAGAACGAGTACATGGCCCTAACACCAAGTGCAGCCAGTTGGAGTAGAACGGCCAGATGTAATCTCTGATTACTTCTGAGAGACTTGGACCATTGTCGTCAGAATGATAAGTAGAGCCAGCTTGACGGCCTAGAATTGCAGCAACGCGCGACTCTGCCTCAGCGTTCCAATTCTGGGTTTCTCCAACGCTCTCCAGCTTGCATTCTGGCTCCAAGTCTCCGAAAATCAGCACGGGCGAAGTAGTGCCGTTTGAATCCTGATCCCCGTCCGCGTTCGACATACGTTTCTCGGTGGAATTGTCTAGTTCTACGGCATCAAAGGCTGTGATTGAGAAAGCATCATGATGAGTTATGTTGACCCCAAGGTCAAGTTCCGGAATATCTGCGTTGTTATCCTTGTTGAGCCATCTATCCCAACAATGCGCTTTGGTCTGCGAATATTTTACTAGCATCGTGCTTACCTTTAGACTAACTTCGCAAGGTCGACTACCGTTACTGCAATCGAAAGTTAGGATATGAGGACTGTATATAGGGCATTTAATACGAGATTCATACTAGACATTTTTGCCACCCGCAACTTTCAAGGTAGTAAATGCTGCTGCAATCTATGACCTCCGTTTAATTATTGCATTGCGAGCACATCCATTTTCAAGCGCCAGACTTTTGCATAGAAGGCATGGGTAAAATGCAAGAACCTAGATTTAGTTGCTCGTTCCAACTTGCTGCCGAAGTAGGATAAGTTCAGTATGGTAGCATTCTCTGTCTTTATCCGAATTATAGTACGAGAAGTAACGGTGTGCAGATTTTTTGATGCACTCAGAAATCAAAATTATCTCAGACTTTCGTCCATTCACACAGGCAGAAGGAAGAGCTTGTGACGTTACTCTTTGTAAATTAGCACCAGTAGCAATTTTTCGCTCCCCTCTCAAAGTCTAGATGCGTCAAGTTATTGTGGTAAGGTGGTTTGTTGTGTCCCTTTGCAGCAAACAGCTCCTAAAAATAAAGCGGGGAATAAAAAAAGAAGAGCACAAGGAAGGTCTAAACTGATGAATATAGTTACCTCGATAGATGCTAGGATCTGGTACGAAAATGGTAGAAACGCATAAATTATGGAATGGAATGGCGCCGATCTAATCGAAGTTACAAAGATACTTCATGCGCCGTATGAACCTTACAAAACTGATAGAGGGACCCGCAGACTCATTCTACGGCTGCATGATCTTGGAATCTTCACATATAGTAGCCAGCTATATCGACAAGACATACAAAAACGTAGTGATGGAACGTACTGCGAGGTCTGGCAAAAGCCGTATGTTAGCTTTATTGTGGCCAAGGAACCGAGCAAACTCGTAGCAAGACTTAGCGAAGAGACAGATATCGCTGTTTTCGGAGTATTATTACGTCCATACAAGGTGCTCAACGACCCTGGGGAGTTAGTTGTCACTCAATTTCGCTCGACAGGCTCTGTAGAAGCTCTTCGCGAGGCAGCTTGGCAGATTCATGAAACTCTAGAAGCAAGAGATACATCAAATGACGACTTGTTTTCCTTAAACTCCTTTCGAGGGAATAAAGCTTGGGCAATCGATGTTGCCGTTACTGAATGGCAAGCTAAAAGAGATCTATTACAGCTATTACAGCTTATCCAAATAGCAGCTTCCCAGGGCCCGAACCTGATCGTTATCCCTGAGGAGCTAAGATCAATGATCTTCGGCTATCTCTCAATCGATGACCTCAAAGCTATTAGTGAGGTTTGTGTATTCCTGCGCGAGAACGTCGCTCAGACTGTATTCAACACCCTCGCAATCCCCTTATACCCCTTATACAAGATGAATCTTAAACGCGCAAACATGTGGCTAGACAGGCATTCATATCGCCAATGTCTAAAAGTTTTGCGATTTAGGTTTCCATACCCTTGCGGTAAACATGGGAGTGTATATTACGAAGACATCGTCAATATACTTCAAAAAGCGCGAGAGATTAACGAACAAGTTGTTATTGCGCTGGAGTCAGGTAACGCCATTGAGCTATACCCTCAGGGCCGCGAAATCGGGCAAACCATTCTTACGGAAGGGAAACAAAGAGGGTTTGGGCTGGCCTTAGAGCACTTCGACGTTGACGACTTATCTCAGCTATTGTGGCCTAATGACGGAATTTTGTCTATCGAGTCATTACGTATTTCTATCCACTCTACAGATCCCTATGTGATATTAAGAAACTTACCCTCGATTCGCGTCAATAACTTGACTATCGACACTGCGCCAAACGTTACAGTACATTATTTATTCGAGGTAATTAAAAACATTAAAGATGTTAGAAAAATCTCCATCGATGGATGCTCATTTGATGAGTCTTCCCTGCTGGCAAAATCTGGCAATTGGCCAAGCTTAAGTTCTTGTACCTTGCGCTCTTGGAACACCGAAACAGTGGGCTGGTATCCTTCTGGAACATCTATACTATTTATCAACGTGTACAGCATTGATGACAAAACAAGCATACATCTTATCGAACCCTGGCCCGCTGGCCCGGATTATAGTCGCTGCCAGGAGAACAAAATCCAGAGAGTCGGTCGGCTTAGCACTGAAGTCGTTATAAGTGAAGTTGCGTGGATGAACGACCAAGCGTTCTCAAGCAATCTCAAGGGAGCATACGTATTTCTGGACTGGTGTTACGCACATTGCTGGCAATGGGTGGACCAAGAAGTATTCGGACTGCCGGAGGTACGGATTTGCGTGAAAGAAGCGAGTGGTAGTACGCAATGGTTAACCCTATTCGAGACTTGCAATGCAATCGGTGAGCGCAATGCACGGAGAGAAATCCGTCAATTGTTGGAGGTGAGGTTGGCCTGCTGGCAGAAGGAGACGGGTATGCTGCTGGGGTTGAAAAGGCGGCGACGGTATGGCATTGGTACTGATTTTGCCTATTCGGGGGTTAGTAATCCCACTCCATTTTTGACATATGAGTAACTACTTTTGTTCTTCTCAACTCTCTTCCACGGCGGCAGCCGCGAAGACTTGCCTAATATCTAATATGTGGCATGGTTCCAAATATTGAGCGATATTCTCAATAATTTTGAAAAGATCGATATCCACGCCCCATTTTGTAGCTGTGACATCAATTGCACAAACTCTGTTCTGTCGAAAAAATGCCGAGGAAAATAAATCTTCATTCGATAGATCTTTTGCCTCAAGGAACGTGTCAATCTCCCATTCAGCACTGCTAAGAGCCGGTACGGAGTCTGCTGTGCGCGATTGAGTTACAGCTAACTTTCCAGGGTCGTGGAGAACCTGGTATGGATGCAACAATACTCCGAAGACGGCAATTTCCCTTTGTTCTTTGAGATTTCTGAAAAGTGCACTTGGTTCTTCAGCCACGATAAAGCTAAAGTACGGTTTCTGCCAGATCTCGCAGTACTCTCCATCAGTACGTCTTTATCTTTTCGGTATATCTGGCTGCTATATGCGAAGATCCCAAGATCTTGTAGCTGTAGAATGTGTTTTCGAGCCTCTATATCAGTTTCGTAGGGCTTACTAAGTTCAATAGTTCAGTGTGGCACTCCCAAATAGGAGCAGATTAGAGCTGTAGACCAAATAGAATGGGACATCTTGAATCTGAGGACCCGGATAGTTGTTCGTGAGTCGAGAATTGTCATGAAATATAAAGTACTTTTAACGAAAGTAACTTAATTATTTTTTATTGCAACTGTGATAATGGAATCTACGTCGCTGAAGTCTGATGATCGCACTTGCTCATCGCAACCTAGCTCAGTACAATGTCAGATACCTGATGTGTCTTGTTTCACACAACGAATAGAAAGACTGCAACTGGAATTAGAGGAAGCCAAAAACGACGCTGAGATATGGGGGAAAGCCTTTGATCAATGTTATGAGGACTTATGCGATCTTAGAGAGCAAGTGGAACGACTCAAGAAGCAAAATTCTACGCTTTGGAATGAATTGATGTGGTCAAAAGGCGGAGATGTGAACGAGTTGGATCCTAGGGAAAATTCGGCTCAGATGGAGTTGAGCGAGGTAGATGACGAAGAACTGGATAGGCTCATACGAGAGGGATTTGATACCGAATGATTAACTGAACAGTAATTCATATTTCCGTTTTGATTAACTTATACAGTAATTATGTGATCAGAGTTCTCTCTACAAAGCGTCTGTAATTATGCCTGAATTAACTTACTCGACTATCGTCTGCCACCCGTATCACCGTGCAATTATGATAACTACCGGAATCGTTGATAGAGAATAGCCTTAAAAGTTTCCACCCTCACTATTTACATTTCTACGCACTACAAAAATGATAACCGCTTAATGCTGATGACAGATATGATCGACATGTCCTTCCTATCTGACAGCCACCTTCATTCCAGAAGACACCGAAAATCGACCCGCAACCCATACCGTAAGCAGCGTTCTCGACTAGCAGGTCTGCCCACCCTGGCACATGTAGAGAATCAAACTCTGGTAGTCAAACTCACACGTCTTGGCCGCCCAATTGTCCGTCGGCAGACAATACACCTCTGTACAGTCACAACCTCCGCTCGGGCACGATACACTAGTACACTGTGAGTCATTGGTGGTGAGATACATACCTTTGTTGAGAAAGGGGCAGTCTCCCTTGCTAGCCTGGCCACCTTGCGATGTAACACCGCAATTGACATTGCTCAAATCGTACCAGATCGAATCGTTCTGGAACGAATACTCGAGCTGGGTCAAAGGCGAGCTGATATCATTTTCGACAGCCAGCTTGACAGATATACCAGATCCATTCCAAGGATAGATGTAATAGGACTCCGAGTACCAAGTTTGGGGCAGGATCGATCCGCTTTGAAGCATTCCAGCCGGACCATACGTCCAACTGTAAACTGTGCTATTACAGTTGTTGTATAGCAAAACGTCACCTAATGCAAGAGAGAGGAGAAGAAGGAGAAGAGAAAGGAAATACATCTTTACCTGTGGATCCGCCATCAGCGGTCGTCCAACGGGAGATTATATATAAACTTGAGGCCTAAATACGGTATCCCTCGATTTTTCGAATGCCACCGGTTGTATAAGTCAACAGCACCATTTTGACATCCGCTGCTCCTTTGCTCATGCCTCCACCAAGGGTTCATTTTTCGAGACCTGTCGTCACTCTGGTATCGAGGGAGCTGCGATTCGATGAGAAAGAGGTTATTTATGATCTCGAAGCACACATCCTTCATTGTAGTACATGTATGGGTTCAAAATGGATGTTTTGCAACAGGGGACAGAAGCTGGCCGAGTATGTCAAAGAATTCATTGTCAGATACAGAGACGGTGACTTCTACTCTACAAGAAGAGAAAATGGTATCCCCGTACGCCTGGAGATTCCTCACGACATCAAGTATCTATTGCGTAGGGTCCTTCGAGACAACGATTCACAGAGGTTGAGAATGAGAGTATTCTACCGAAGGGTGGAACGATATAGAGACTATTCAATCCTTGTCATTGAAAGGATTATGTATATTTAGTCACCTAAGGGAAACTGAGCCGCATAGCCATACATAGATAAGAAGGTTGTACAACCAACTTTTTGGAAATTTCCGTCGCGGAAGCTCACATACGTATGTAGCCCTTCTTCCTCATTTCCTTCATCCTCATTTTAATGGCTTTCAACATAGTACCAACTCTAGTCACCGCCGAGGTCATGGCGTCCATGATTGATTTGGTTCGAAGCTGAGCGTGATGATGACCTTGATGAATAGAAGCCATACTTTACGGTCGAAGAGGAAAATGGGTTTGATACGGTAAATGACTCTAAGGATTGTCGATGCCAACGACTCTGGCGCAGATACTTTAAGAATCGGTAATGACATGGCATGAAATGGCGTGACATTATGGGCTTTCTCGCGGAATGAGCTTTGCAAATCAATCTTAATTACATTCTTAAACATTTTGATGGATGATGGATGGAAGTGTTCGCGCTAAAGTTAGATTGACGAAACTAAAGCTACGACTACTGTATCGTATGCTTGATTGGCTGTGGCTTCGCGCTTGCAAGCGCTGCCAAACAAAAAGCCCGCCTGCTGAAACACTGGGCGCAGTGTTGACCCTGGCATCCCAACCAAAACTATTGTCGGAGGCATTCGTCTAGAGTGTTCGGCGAGCAGCTGATCCACAGCATCTCACTATCCATGCCGACCCGCAATTCAGTGGCATACAATTGCACCTTGGATACGAGGTCTGAGTTGAACCTCGCCGCAATCTTCTCACCGCGGCCGTCGCGCAACGGCTTCCAGTCATTGTAAACCCTGACGCCGAGCGAGTGAAGGGTCAGCGAATGCAATGATAGCGACTTCGTCACCAAGCCGAGCAGGGTCATCCAGCCGTCCTTGGACAGTGTAGTTTCTTCGAGCATAATGTGGCACAGCGTCAGTTCAGTCAGACTTGGGCTTAGTCGTTGCAGAAATCTCTCAGCGCTGGCCAGATCGGTAACGAGCCCGGCGAGGGTCAATTTGGCCAGTTTGGGGAGGACTTGTTGTGCAGCCAACGAACGGAACAGCGATGCTGCCGGGGCATCGAACCAAAGGTCTAGACGTTTGAGAGCGGGAGCCAAGCTAATCAAGTTGGCCAGCTGTTCCGATGGGTTGTGGCCAGGGTAAAAACTTGCGTGGAGGCGAAGACATTTCAGTTTGGCCATGAAGGGTTGGATGTGTTCGAAGTAGGCGGACGAGAGGCCCATTCCCGATAGATCCAGGCCGCCGCAGGATCCGACGTTGGCCTCGGTGGAATTGCTGTGCAGAGATTCCAGATCGAAATCGTCTTCCCACATGGGGGCGCTACAGCTCAGCAAAATGTCAAAGGTGTCCAGGGTGAGTTTCGCTTCGGACGCGGCTGTGAGGACGACGAGGACGGCATGGCTGACGGACTCCTCCGAGGGGCAAGAGGTGGTGGCGATTTGCGGTGCGAGGAGGGAGCGGTAAGCCAAGGGATATGCATGAAGGGATGCTCCAGGGGGCTCGTTGGTAATCCTGACGATACGAAGTTTGGAGAATCGCTGGAAGGCCAATGTGAGCCACAGGAGATCCAGGCCGGAGTTCACGATGCAGTCTTGGTCTAGGACTTGGTCGCGGTATCGGATTCGCTCGAGGGGTCCGACGGGAGGGGGCACGTAGACGAAGAGCTCGGAAACGAAGTGGGCGTACTGGCTGTTGGATATGGCGCTGAGCATTTGCAGACTGTGCCGCTCGAAAATGACGTATGTACGAGCGAGGCAGCGTCCGAAGACTGGGCGGGTGGCAGGGGCGAAGAGGGTGTGGACGAGGCGGAGCTGGCACAGACTCTGTGAGTCGAGGAATGACGAAATCTCGCAAATGATTTCGTTGGGAAATTTTAGGAATGGTGTGGGACCAACGTTTAGAGGCGAGGGGTCAGATGCTGTCAACGGCGAGAGAGTGGATGCTGTCAGCGGCAAGAATGCAGATGTTTCACGAACGCCATCCATAATGATGGGGACAATACTGTACGGTACGGTACGAAAACGGCACCGGGCATCAATATCAAATTCTTTGCATTACAGTACAATCTGCTGACCTTCCAACGGTTCGCGATGTGTTTGAAACACGCTATCTACCACTTGGCCGGATCATCACCAGAGCGTTCGTGTTGTTGGCGCATGACTCTTTGGTGGCGAGATCCTGATCATCCTGGCCTTCCTCAACGATAGTCGGTAGTGTCAGCCTCCCCCAGCGTCGAGATTGATTGATGGCTCGGTCAGTCTTTTCCACCACCGGTCGAATTGCTTCGATCATCTCGTTGGACCACCAGCTACGAAGTGAGCCGGCCATTTCAGGAAAGTCGCTTGAATGTAACTCGATCTTCAAAAGCGATTGTTCGATGAGTTCAAGAATGGCTTGCGGTTGGCTATCTGATTCTGATTTATCCATGATATCCCTCGAATACTACTGAAGAGCAAAGGTTTATAAGAATGCCACGAAAAGGGGATCAAACATCGTCAGGGCCCAAATTGGGAGGGCGTTGCATTACAAAACATGGGCCAGAGGTATAAGTGCTGGTATTGTCGTCGTGGTTTCCCATACATTACATGACAAAATATGGGGATCGGAAAGGCTCTATTGATTTTAGTTTTGACTATTATTACGGTTCGATGCTATCAAGACAAATCTAGATATAAACGCCAACCAAGTCCTCAAAGATGACACAAGGCATCCTAAAAGCTAAGCCCTGAAGCTCTATTGAATATTAAGTAACGTCTCCAATTGGTAGAAGACGATATTCCTTGTGTCGAGCGATGAACTGATAGACCCTTAACAATGGAGTCCTTATCACGTATCCATATTCTTCTCGTTAAAATGAAGCATGCCACCAGCACAGATACATTACATTGTATGATCCCCCATGTGTTAAGCTCCAACATGCGTTCAACGGCAGTACCACGATTACCTTGGACAGCCCTGACTATTGCAAAGATAATTGTCATTCGGACCATAAGAATGGAGATATAGAAGCGTACTCTTTGAGATTTGCTGAGTTGAGGTCGCAGACCGACTAAGAACAGAAGCAAAGCAAGCAGGAAGTCCTCGCAGATATCGGTACCGATCGCCGCCCATATAATGACGGTATTGATTTCGATGGCAATGGGATTTTGAGAGTCTCGCCGCGGTCAGTAAAGCCGAACGGTCAGGTCTCAAAGGGTAATATGAGCTTACCAACCACGCAGATAACTTCACGGAACGTTGATGTGGACTGGTAAATGAAGATGAGCAAGTTAAGCCCTACGACGATGGTGTTCGCCGTCCAAACGCGTTTCACATCTTTGATTACCCTCAACCCATTAATTAAGATTAAAATGGCGACTTTGACGGCTAATAAGCAACCGGAGAGAAGGAGTGTGATAACTAATTGATACCAGAGAACTGAAGTGACAGTGGAGGCGAAGCCTTCAGGAAGACAGCCTGATTCAGAGAATTGTAGTAGAGCGTAGTACTTTGAGGTAGATACCGATTGCAAACTGCCGACAACCACGAGGAAAATGCTTGCGATTAGCGTAAAGATTTTTTCTGGTGCTAAACAGTTGAGTCTTTGTCTATTCTGGAGAGGATTTTGAGCGGAGATTCTTGTGAGGAGGCATTGCAAGAGATTAGCGAAGATGGCAGGCGGGGTTAAAGTCCAAGTGGAAATCAAGACGGCAAGCCGTGATAACATTTTTCTTTTCTTTATCTTAATAGCTTCGCAATCAATGAATAAATGATGAGCGTCAATGACATCCTTGTCGATGGTTTGGCGCCCAACAATAAATGGTAAGTTAATTAGTTGGTTGGGCGCTTAGTATTAATAGGAAGACAGGGCAAGACTTGGCGCTTAAACAAACCAATGTTGAGGTTTATTTTAGATAGATTAAGCCTTAGAGTACGGTAAGACCCCTTTTGTTTCAATTACCGCTGCCGCAGTATACACTGCCATCTTGCTGGATGCACTGTTTTCTCACCACAGCCGGTTTCATTTACTCGTAGTTCTGCAGCTGTTGGTTGTTGGTTTGGCAAACAGTTGTTGGATTGGCAAACAGTTGTTGGTTCGGTAGCTGTTGGTTCCGCTGCTAAGCTTAGTTCAGCGGCTCTTTGACCTGCCGTATCCATACGATAAAGCTCGCCTCAATTAATTACAATGCTTCTCCAATCAAACGCTGAATAGTTTCCTCGTTTATATGTCGTTGATTTGAAATTGAAACGTCTGACAAGGGCGACGAAGCCAAGAGAGGTGAAATGGGTGAAATTGCATCGGGATCTTCTACGAGCTGGGGCTGACCACCCTCTTGGTGTGTGTTATCTCTTTGCATGTCTCCATCTCTTTCCACTATTCTCGGACGCGAGTATAAATCCCAAATTTTCTCGGAATTTCGACCTCCTTCAGGATCCCTGGAGACCAACCGACGCGAATCATGCTTACTGATTCTTTTTTCCCGAAAAAGACCAATCAGCAGGATGATTATGATGAAAATAGCAAGAGCGGCACAAACAATAACCGCAATTGCCACTGGAACGTCCGACACCAGCGAGGACTGTTTTGCATTCAGCACCGGTATTGATGGCAGTGAGAATGTTACTGTAGTCGAAGGTGAAATGGTGATGGTGGAAGGCAAAGTTGTGATGGGGGTTGAGATGCTGATGGGCGACGATAGTATACCGGAAGCGGAGATTGTGGTTGTCGATGGGGTGATCAGTGGTGTGATAAGAGGCAAGGGAGGAGTACATGAAGTGAAGGTAGTGATAGGCGAAGTGCTTGGAACAGGCGGTGGTGTCTCGTTCCAAGTTCCACTGATCACATTTGGGGATAATGTAACGTTACTTAGACTGGTGGCGACGGTCGAGGATAAATTACCCGTGGAAGCAGCTGAAGCCGAGTTTCCAACGGGCGAGACCTCTAGTGTGAGTGTGATCGTCTCCGTGAAAATCAGAGAGTCGGTGGTGTGGTGTGTCCATAAAGTTACTAGAGGTGGTACCTTGAAGTTGAGGGTATTGGTGGATGAATGGTTTCGAAATGGTAGAATTGAGAACGTGGGAAACATGGTCACAGTAACTGGAGATTCGGCTCAGTCATAATCACACGCCATTAAGTAGCTAAATTTCTACTTTCCTTCAACACAGCCTCGTACTTTGCATTATACGGCGTTGACCACTGCCCTCCATGCCAACAGGCGTGATAGAGGTAGTCTGGGATCTAGCCGCGCCGTCGTCTGAGCCCCGCGGGATTTCATGCTCAGATTTCCACGCCGCAGATCGGCAAACACCCCTTGAACGAGCGTCTCCTGCTCCATGGTGTTTCATGCGCGCCATCCTTGCCGTCTTAGTCGAACCGGGAACTGGTCAGAAACTGTTATCTTAAGATGCGTACAAAGACCCTCGCGCTGTCGGCTCTATAATGGTTCGCCTGCAAAGTGCTATTAAATTTTCAATACGAAGATGGACGAGCCGGTAGGTGCAGGTGTGCAATTGGAATGATCGTGCTGACTCTGAGCAGACTACTGTCAATGTCGACCGGTACGAAAGCGACTGGCATACGGACGCCGTGGGACTGGAGGCTGTCGTTGAGGCACAAAGGCGAGCGAACGCCGCAGAGTCTTTCGCTAAAATTCTTTGCGGTAAATTATCGCGCTTAGAGGATGAAAGGACTAAGCTGTATGCCAGCTGGATGAGTGTCGAGGCCGAAAATCAACAAGCAGAGGCCGTGCTTCGATTTTCCATTAGCAACAATCGAGATTCGGAGAGTGTGGTTCTGGAAAACCTCTCTCTCAAGCGGAAAATATCCGTCATG
>Ga0335073_10009492_pt1 | contig 13664 bp, 17 predicted proteins | sample Lox_Sample_22_FD_207093 | JGI IMG/M metagenome (GOLD analysis project Ga0335073, IMG submission 207093) | Soil microbial communities from Loxahatchee National Wildlife Refuge, Florida, United States - Lox_Sample_2.2 | ecosystem: Environmental > Terrestrial > Soil > Wetlands | place: USA... | reverse complement strand
ACCTCATCAAAAGCGCGCCGCCGATGGGATCGGCCCTACGGTCGGGCTACGCCCTCCCTTCGGTCCGCCCCCATCGGCGTTCTCATCCTGATTGACGCTGGATTCTCATCCTGATTGTCGCGCGGCAGATGATGCTAACTTTTTCCATGGATGCCCTCTTCATTCGTGGGATGCGCAAACATCGCCACCTTGGCACGTTGCGATGCCGTCAGGAGGGGGCATCCACTCCATCAGTCAGAGCCCGGTTAAGTGCTACCCGACACCTGGACGTCCGGCGCTATAGCCGCGGCCGATAGCGTACCCCGGTATCGGCCTGATATGCTTGATCCCATCCCGATCGCCGTTCTGGGTCGATTCGCCGTATCGCCCGCAGCAGGGCAGGGGCCTTTGGCTACGCGGCTGCTGATACAATCGGCATTCGCGGGATCGTTTTGCAAGCTATTTCGGATCAGGCCAAGGCATTCTATCAAGCCCTCGGCTTCTCTCGGCGGTAGACCGATGCTGACGCAGGCGATAAGCGCGATTGCTCGCGTAGCCATGTTCCTCAGTTTTTGCGAAGACACACGCTACTACTTAGGAACCCCTGTATCCTCGGCGGATGGCGAGCAAGGTTTCCACATCGCCGAGAAAAAACCGATCTGCGAGATTTTGGTCGGTCATTTCAGTGAATTTGTCCTCGATCTTTAGACCCAACATCTGTCGCGCGGCCCACGAACCGGTTGACGCAACCTGCTCCACGAGGTCGCGCCTTTCCGACACCAAATAATCCTTCCATTTTGGAAATCTGTGCAATCGGCAAAGCATCGAATGTCCCAGATTGTCATAGGTGACGCTTGACCATTCGATCAACCGCATGTCTCCAAGCGATCTTGCTTTCCAGAGCGCGTGATAATCGGGAATGGCCGAAAGTAACTTTTTCTCCAAGTCCCAGTAGCCCCGAAGTGTATGTTTCGCTGTCTCGGTATGGAAAGTGCCGTTCTCTGATACCACCTTCGCCATAAACTCTTCCATGGCAGCCATGGTCTGCGTGTCTATAATATTTATAAGCTGCCCTTCGCGTGACGCGACCACCTGAGCCCTCGAAATCTCGGGAATGGTGAAGCGGGCAAACGCGTGTAAATTCTCGCCAACCTGCTGAATTATGTCGCTGGAAATGGTGTTGATCTTGGCAATACGCCGCACGGCACAGGCAGCCAGCAGGATTATGCGGTAAGGCTCATAGCCACTGAAGTAAGTAAGGCAATGATCGAGAAATAACTTGATCGCGGGTTCGAGTTCGGCATCTCCTTTTCTTTCCGGCGCTAGCCATGCCGGAAGCCAATGGACCTTGCTGCATTTCTCGGCGAGACCGACAAGATATGCGCACCCTTGTGACATGAACGCATCGTTGGCCGGTCTAAAGTTATAGGGAAAAACCTTCTGCATCACATGGTAATTGTTTGCCAGGCTGACCTCAACGAGCCGCCTGTTGACGGCGTTGTCGATGGGGATGGGGAAATCGAACATCATATAAAGTTCTGTAAGTTCCGTCAGACTGGCGGATTCTGCCTTTGCTCTCTCCTCGTCGGAATCCGGTTTAATCATCCTTCGAAAATTCTCGACGACAACACTTCGTTTGCCGCGCAGGGACCTGTTGATGAGGTCTGAAAACTCCTCCACGCGGTTCATGACGAACTCTTTCGCGAAGACGCGATCGAGCAGCCTCAAGATGCGGCGCTTTTGAAAGAACCAGATCTGCATCGGTTCAAGGATTGCCCGCACCTCGTCGAAACGCGCCACAAGGTTCTTGATATCGACGTGGAGAATGGGACTCTCCACGTTCGCTTCGCGATCGAAGATCTCCAATTTCAGCCCGTCACAAAGGACAATTAGGGCTGCGTTTACGCTGGGATGAACCGAATATTCGAGCGCCTGGGAAAAATCGTCATAACCAAACGCGGCTATCCCAATTCGAGGTCTCTTGGCCTCCAGAAGCCAAAAATTCTCTTCCCACAAATGAACGTGATAATCGGATCGACGCTGTTGCCCCAGGAACATCAGGTGATTTTCAAGGCTCGTCGAAAAATCCGTGCCTTTGTCGTAGCCGAGCACGCGCAAAATGGGATCGATGATGTAGGAGCGCACTTCCGCTTCATTGAACGCTTCGACGCCAGGATAGTCCTGCACGTGTCGAAGGGTCCCGATCTTGTCCGGCGAGAGGGGCTCTAATTGTTTCGAAAGGAGAAGCGCAATAATATCGGGGGGCCGCATGGTAATAACGCTCTCACATTAATATCGATTCGCGAAAAGCATAATCAGCCGAAGCGTGCGATTCCGCCTCCCCACGGCGCTCCGTAATAGAAGCGTTGGTGCTTGTATTCCCGCTGCTCGAGCGGCAGTTCGACGACACCGACAGGAAGCCCACCAAATGGCCGAGCATTTGCGCCGCACAAAAGGGCAGTCAATACCTCGCTCGCAGACACAAGCTCGTCAACGATCTTGCTCATAAGCAGCGTGACGGTCGCCTTGTGAGGTTCTTCGCCCGGACGCACGACGTTGATGAATGGCGGATCAATGTTGCCGGAGGGCGTCAACCTGAAGTCGCTGATCTCTATGCGCCAATCAGGTCTCGGGTGCTCGATCATGTTCCGCATCTCGTTGACAAAGAGCAAGGAGGGACGGGCGTTACGCATCCAAACCGCAAAGCTGGAGTCCGTGCCGTAACGCTCCGCGGCAAGCGCCGTCAGAGAATCGATCCATTTTTTCGCCAGTTCCTTCGGATAGAAGCACTTCGCAATGTCCTCCAACGCGTTGACAATATGTCCGGCTTTCTGGGCGAAGGCGTCGCAGCGCGCTTCGAGATTGCCGATCGCCGGCAAGACTAAGCTTCCTGGTGTCTGACGCTCGCTCAGAAATTTCTCGCGTGCGCGTGCGTCAGCGGCTTCAAGATCAACGCGCATATCGGCTAAAGCGACGATGTCCTTGAGCACGCTAAGCGTGATCCGCAATGCTTTCTCGCGAGGAAACTCCACGCCAAGGACCGCTTCTTTGAACAGCGTATTCGCGGTTAGTAGGGTACGGGCTACGACCGGATCATCGGACCCGATCCGCAGGACACATTGCTGAGTGTCCGGGATCGCGGCATTGGTACGGCCAGGATCGATTTCATCGGCGAGCTGCAGGGCATAGATGCCATGCTCCTTCACGAAATACATCGTATCCCCAAGCGGGATCATCTCTCGAATGGCGCTGACGTCGCCCTCAGTGCCGATCCGTCCGGATCGAGCCGCATCGCGCCTCCTGTTGATAGGCCGACCGCTCATTGTTTCTTCGCTAAGATGGTGATCCGGTGTCCCATTTTCTCCCGGGCCTTCATTTTAGCAGGCATCACACGATGCAAGTAATAAGTGTCGCAAAATATTTTCATTATAGATACTTCGCTTAGCGTAACGGTTACAGCGGCGGGCTCGTTGGGATCAAAGACCTTGAAGATCTCCGCGAAGCGATTGCCGTCGTCCATGTTCGGAAAAGCTTCACGCAAAGCGCGTTCCCCTATGACGATCATGTCGAGGCGGTGCGCAGCCTTCGGTCACTTCGCCGCACGGGCGATATCGAAGCGGCTGGCTTGGGCATGACAGAATGCCGCTGACTCGGCCCCCGACGCTGTGAGGCCGGCCGTCAGCCGCCCAACGTCCAGGCGCGCCATCTCGCCCTGAATCTCCTTGAGGCGTCGATCCACGTGCCATTGGCAATCGGCCGGCATGACGTCGCCTTGACGCCGGACATCTCTGAAAAACGCCGCCAAGCAGGCGAACACGAAAAGAGCGTGCAGCACCCCCTGATATGACCGTCTTTCAGCCCGCCAGGGGGAAGGCATCTGCCCGTCGAAGTCGCTGACCAGCGGCGTGATCGCCTCGGCGTTGGTCAAGTGGAGGTGCATGGCCTCGTGGATGACCCCCTCCGCAAAACGCAGGGCGCCGACGCCATCGACGCGCTCGGGCGTGGAGACAAAGATCGTCGAACGCCAGCGCGGCTCGCTATGGCTTACGTCGAAGCCTGGCTCCGCCAAAAGGACATGGATCGCGGCAATGCTTTGTTCCGCGATCCTGGACAAGCTAGCGACCGAGCCGATCATATCCTCGGCGGCCATCGCCAAGCAGCGCGGCAACCCCTCGGGCGGCTGCAGCCGGAGCGCTTGGGCTTCCACTGCGGCTCGGATGGCTTCGGGCGGCTCGCGAACCCGCTTCCAAAGCCATCCGGGGCGTGCCGGCGCGCGGCGTGCCGCCGGCGGGTTGAACAGCAGCCAGGGTGGATCGAACTCCATGGCCCTACGTCAGGCACGCATCTCTGAACGAGAACACCAGGGTATAGCGTTCGCCGGTCCGGATCGACGAGACGGCATGAAACGATCGGGGAGAAATTGCGAACGCGAAGGCCGAGCCATGCGTCGGACGTATCACGCGGGCCAAGTCGTCCGCGGACGCGCTCGCAAAGATCATCAGCAAGCCACCTTGGTCGTCGCGCCACCCCCGGTTCAACTGCACGAGCAGGCGGTAGGTCTCCCCTTCGCCAAGAAAGTCGTTGTGGATTCGAATTGTCTGGCCTTCGACCAGCTTATGGGCGGTGATTTCCCTTAGCTGCAGCGGAGTCGCGGTCAGCGGCGCGAGCATCGTCCGCGCCAAGTGATCAATCGTCGATGGCGCGCACAACGATCTCAGATGAGGCGGGAGAACGTCAGCGTCGAGAGGCAGCTCCCATTGCTCATAGAAGCTTGCGAGGCGCAGCGTCCAAGGCGCGTCCTGCTCCATCCAGTCAAGAAGGTCATCTGCGAGCTCTCCCGGCAACGCGTCCATCGCCACCGCATGGTCAAACGGTTCGCGTCGAACATTGGCTCGAACCGTTGTATCGATCATGCCGCGAGTTTTCGATGAAACGCGGCGAGGTGCGCCTTCATCCGCGCGATCAGGCGCTGCTGATCGATGCAAAACACCGTCGGATTGTCGTAGCCCGAACCATCCTTGTACCGGTGCGTGACCATGCCGCCGCCGCAAACAGTCAGGTGAGGACATGCTTGGCAGGCGGCCGCTGTCGGCCGCTGCGCGTGGTGATAGGCCTCAAACGTGGAGCTGGCCGCCACGTCCGCCAGCGACTCGGATTGGACCGACCAAGTCTCGCCGAAGCTGTCCCCCCACGGCGAGCTCTTGAGGGTATCGTTCTTCTTGATCGAACCGTCCGTGTCGATAACGAGGATGCCGTAGTCGGTCAGGCCCACGCCTTCTTTGACGCCCGCGCCGCCCAGCAGCAGCCGCATCATGTCGTCGAGCAACCGAATCCTGAATGGCGACCGATCCGCGACGTAGCAATCGAGAATTCCGCACATCCAGCGGCCGTATTCATCCGAACCAACCAACGACTTTCCGTAAGGCAGCACCGTGTGATTGCCATCACGGTAGAGGAAGTCGATGCTCGGCACGCCGAGCGACTTGAAGTACCGATAAATCTCAGCAGGATCGGTCGCAGGATCGACCACGGCCAGTACGCCCGAGAAGAGCCGTGCAGAGTCTGCGTGCGCCTTCAAACGCTCCAGACTAGCGATGACCTGGGCATGCGACGGGCCGCCGCGCAGATCGATCCGCCACCGATCATGCACTTCCGGCGGACCATCGAGCGACACCGACAGAGTGATCCCTTGCTCCGAGCACAGGTCCAGGAGCGATGACGAGAGTAGCACGCCATTTGTCTGGATGCTGATGCTGCACGCCGATCCTAACTCGCGGCGCAAGCTGGCGAAGAGGCCCGCCAGCCGCGCGACGCCCAGCAGCAGCGGTTCGCCACCGTGCAGCACCACCGAAAACGGCTCGCCTTGGGCGCGCATGAGCGCGCCCAATTGTTCGACAATCGCCTCCTGGACGTCGACCGCCAAGCGCTTAGGCAACGAGCGCCAGCTTTCGTCGCCCATGTGATAGATGTAGCAGTAGCAACAGTCGAGATTGCAACGGCTGGAAACCTTCAGAAGGACAGTGTCGATACGCACCCGCGGATCCGATGCTCTAACGGTTGTGACGGTTGTGCGTCCGATTATAGCTCCGCGAGACGTTGGCTTCCTCCAGGCGGACTTCCTCGATGAGGCGGCGAATAGCTGGGCTATCGACCGGCGCGTCGAGCCCAGCCAAGGAAGCTCGCTGACGGAGCGCACCCAAGGAAGCTCGCTGTCGATCGCGATCAACAGGTTGTGAGCCGTCGGCCATGTCGATTCTCCAGGTGCCTAACCGCTATCATAGCGCAAATTCGACCAGTGACAAAATCTTGCCTATAAGATCTAATTAGCGTCTAGGTTGGCGTTGAGTAACGTGAATAGAGCGTAAATCATTTATATTTATGTATAAATCCATATTTTGATCATAGAAGATAGATTTATACTGACATACAATAGGAAAAATATTTTTTGTACGCTCGGATTGGTGTCGGTCTTTAAGGCGAGTTCGCGATGGGCGCCGAACGGACGAGATGAGAATCGCCCAGTTCGTGCGCTTGGCCTTACCAACGCGGGCGAACCTAGCCTTGGAACGCGACCGCGTGTCGCTTACCAATGACGACAACCCATCCTGGCGTTGGTGAGGGAGTGTCATGTCTAGCGCGCTCACCGCCTATCGAATATTCATCGCGTCGCCGGGCGGCCTCCAGGACATCCGGGAGGCGTTCCGAGACATCATCGCCAAATACAACACTGAAGACGCGATGCGCCGAGGCGTGGTGTTTATTCCAGTGGGTTGGGAGCTGACCCTTGGTGGGATGGGGCGCCCACAAGGTATCATCAACCAGGAGCTCGATGAGTGCGACGCCTTCGTCCTCGTACTTCACGACCGATGGGGCTCGAACCCAGGCGGCAACGAAGGATACACGTCTGGCACGCAGGAGGAATATGAGAGAGCGTTGCAACATTGCGGTGCTGCAGATAAACCGATGCGGGAACTCTTGGTATTCTTTAAGTCACTCGAAACAGAGCGACTGAGCGATCCGGGACCACAACTTCAGCAGGTCTTAGACTTCAAGAAAAAGTTGGAGCAGGAGCGTCAGCTGCTGTTCCACCAGATCGAGACGCCGCGTGATTTCGAGGATCGCTTTCGCGCATTTCTCGCATCTTGGATACGCGACCACGAGAAAGGGCAGAAGGCCGCCGAATTGCAGGCTCCGGTCTTGGCCGCACCGAAGGCCGGTGACGAGCACGACCCGGCCAATCTTGCGCCGCTCGAACAAGCCGCCGCCATGGAGAGAGGTGGCCGGTTCACAGAGGCCGAGGCGATCTATTCCGAGCTGGCCGCTCCAAACAATGATCCAGAGGCCTTGCTCCAATATGCGGACTTCCTGTTTCGGTCGCGTCGAAAGGTCCAGGCCGAGGCGATCTATCGGCGAGCGTTGGCGATTGCTGAAGCTGGCGGGGACCCTCGCGCCACAGCTCAAGCGCAGATACAGCTCGGCTATGCACTGTCTCAAAAACAGGATTTCGACAGCGCCCAACCCCTCCTTGAGGCCGCCATGCAGGCGTTTGAGCAGCAAGCCCTTAGGCGTGACCTTGCCGAGGCGAAGCTCCGACTTGGAGAGCTACGCGCCGCGACTGGGAATGAGGGCGCCGCGAAGACGCTATTCGACTCGGGGCTGATCGATCTCGACGCCGATGATGACCTAGAAGTGCGCGCCGACTTGAACGCCGCGCTCGCCCAGGACGCGTCCAACCGCGGCGAATTCGAAACGGCCGCTGAACTCTATCAGCTTGCCCGAAAGTTGAAGGAACAATCGGGAAGCTTCAGGGATCTCGCCGACATCCTGGTCGGTCTCGGCTCTGCCGTCGAGGCCTTAGAACGTCCGGCCGAAGCAATCCCAATCTATAAAGAAAGCGTCTCACTCTTCGAGCGAGAAGGGAATATCGCCGGTCAGGCCGACGCCCTCGATCATCTCGCGCATGCTTACGACGCCACTGGCGCGACGGACGAGGCGCTTCAAGCCTATGACCAGGCTGCAGGGCTATTTGACGCCATTCAGAAATTCGATAGCGCGGCAGACGCATACACCAGCGTCGCCAAGCTCTACGCTAAACTAGGCAAGGACGCCGACGCTGCATCCGCCTATCGTCAGGCGCTTCCCCTGCTCGTCCGCCTCAAGGATCGCGGGGAAGTCAAGGAAATCTACGAAAGTTTGGAAGGACTGCTCCGGAAGTCGGCCGGCGAGGCAACTGAAGCCCCGGCTGCCCATGATAGATAAAACCTGTGACGTCCCGCGGGACCAATTACGCACGACTTACTTCGTCAGGTGCAGGCCGAGTCGTTCTCTTTTCTTTGTGCGGAGCGAAAGCGTGCCGCACATTGTCCGTTGACGACGCCACCTGCAAACACGAAAAGGCCTCGATGGCTCTAGATTGCGAGTTCCTGCTTCGTTCTTCTCGACATTAAGCGTAACCTGCCGGACGGGCCGGTGATTCGTCATCCCGGCTCTTAACGGAGGCCAAGAATGGCAAACGTGTACATTGAGCCAAGGCCCAAAGGCCGACCAGAAGGAACCCCGATAGGGGACTACGCCGTCGAGGATCGCGCCAACAGCGTGCTCTCGACCCATCGGACCCAGGCCGAGGCGATCGCCTGGGCGAAAGCGCGAGGCCATTCGCCACTCGTTGCTCGTGTGAGAAACACCGATAAGGGCAATCCCGACCACTGGCGGTCGGCCGGCTAAGCAGAGATTCGTTGGTTAGCCAACGGAAAGCGGCCGCGTTCTGAGTTCAAAGCGGCGACGGCGCGATGGATCGCCTGGTCGAGGACATTCGGGTCGGTGAAGGTCTGATGAGCCAGATGGCGGGCTTTGAGATCGCCCCAGACGACTTCGATGTCGTTGAGTTCGGGCGCGTATTTCGGCAGCCACTCGACGGTGAGCCAATGGGCGCGCTCGGCGAGCGCGGCCAGCGTCGGCTTGCTCACGTGGATCGGACCGTTGTCGAGCACCAGGACGACCGGCTTCGGCGGCGCGCCCGGCTTCGGGCCGTAGAGGCGGTCAAGGAGTTGCAGATGGGCGATGAAATCGGCGCTGCGCTTGGTGCGGGAGGTGGTGACGATGAGCTTGCGCTTTGCGGAGTCGAACGAGCCCATCATGGCGACCTTCTTGGCTTGGCCGGGGGCCGGCACGCGCAGGTCCGCGCCGCGCTTGGCCCAGGCGCGAGCCAGATAGGGATGGGTGAGAGCTTCGCTCTCGTCGGCGAACAACAGGACGACGTCGCCGGCCTCGGCCTGCGCCTTGCGCAGCTTGAGCCGCAAGCCGATGCGATCGACGGCGTCTTTGTCCTGACGTCCTTTCAGGGTGTGGCGCGGCCGACGGAAGCGAAACCCCCTTTTTGCCGCAGAACCTTGGAGAGCTGCGATCTCGAGATCGTCACGCCTTCGCGGCTGACGATTTCCTCGGCCAGGCGGGCCAGGGTCCAATTGCGCCGATCCGCAACCGGCGCGGATAAAAGCGGCGCGGCGATGCGAAGCGCGGCTTGCGCCTTCACCGGCGCCGGGCCGGGCGCGACGCTCGCCTTGAGCGCCTCGACCCCGCCGCGCATGAAATCGCTGCGCCATAGCCGCACTGTATCTTCGCGCACCCCGAAAGCTTCGGCGATCCGCGCGCTGGTCCAGCCGACCAGGGTCAACAAGATCGCCCGCGCTCGGTCCGCCTCGGCGCGATCGGCGCCGCCGGCCATAGCCTTAAGCGCCGCCCGTTGATCTTCCCTCGCCGCCACCGGAGATCTGCCCGCCATGCCCCGTCCTCCGAATCAGATCAAAGAACGGAATCACAGCCGACTTTCGTTGGCCAGCCCACTTAAACCTGCTTAGCACCTGCGGCGTCACGCCGCCACATCCATGCTGAGCGGGGATGAACAACTGTGACCAGCTATACCGTGCGCGTCGAACTCCATGACGCCGACGATGACGATTACGAAGACCTACACGCCGCGATGGCAGAGAGGGGTTTCTTGCGCTGGATCAAAGACAAAGACGGCAACAAGTACCAGCTGCCGACGGCTGAGTACAACTTGTCAAGCTCCTCGCTGAACCGTTCGCAGGTGCGGGATCGGGCCGAGGAGGCTGCGAAATCTGTCAAGCCGAAGCCCACTCCCTGGGTGCTTGTTACCGAATCGGCCGGGCGCAGCTGGTCGGGTTTGAAGCCCTGGAAAGACTAACCAACGGGCGAGTGGGTGATCTCAGATCGAGCAGCGGGTGTGGGCGAGGCTTGCCTTCGACGCGGCGGACGGGTGGAGGTCAAGGATCGCAGCCCAACCGAGGCCCAACAGCTAAGTGCCGCCTGTGCGGAATGGGCGGACGCGGAAATGGTTCGGCACACATTGCCATCATAGCGAAGTCCTTTGCACCGATGACCGCGGCCGCAACGCCGGCGTCTCGGTTCTCGACAAGAGCAATCGGACCTGGCTGACTTCGACCTACGGCGTCAGGTTCATGACCGCGCGTGAACTTCTGAACGCTGTCGGCTAGGTTTCCACCGAGACGCGAGGTGTTCGCGGTTCGCCTCTTTGCGCTCAGCCTTCCTTGAAACCGCCGTGCTCGGCCAGGGCGGCCGCATCGCGGGCGCCATGCAAAACTCTGACGATCACAAGCTCATGCTCATTGTGCCGGTAGTAGATGGCGTAGTTGCCGGAGAAACCGACGCGCAACGTTTTCCCGCGCCGGCGCTGCAAGCGGGAAGTGAAGCATGCGGTCGCAATCGTGCTTGATCTTGTCGATGAGGCGCGCCGCTGTCGCCTCTGAGGCTTCGACGGCGGCGGCGTAGAACCAGATTTCGGCAAGGTCGGCTTCCGCCGCTTCGGTCAGGCGGAGGGTGAGCGGTCGGCTAATAGCTTCCTCCCGCGCTCGACGATGCGGGCCGCGTCAAAGTCTTTGACCCGGCCGGCGGCGACATCGGCAAGACCGGCGTCGATATCGGCCTTGAGCGCCGCCAGCTCTTCGATCTGAAGGGCGCGCTTCATTTTCCAGTCGCGCAGCGCGGCGCGAACGACCTCGCTCGTCGATGCGTAGTCGCCGGCGTCCACGGCGCTCTTGACCGCGGCGGCCATCTCGGCGGGCATGGTGACAGTCATGCGTTCGATCTGGGTCATAATTCCTCCGCTTAGCCATTCATACTTTATCATACTTTATCGGCAGATGCGAAGGGCATGAATGGGCCGACGTTCGAGATAATTTGCGTAACATAAAGGACGTTATGTTACACTAAGTCATGATTCAGACGATCCACTTTTTGGCGGAGGTCGAGCCCTTGCTGGCGCAGGTCCGGAGCGCGGCCGACCAGACCGCGCAGGCAATCCGCTGCCTGGTCGACGCGGAGCCGGACGGGATCGAGGTCTTGCGGCGGATGAAGTTCACCGAGATGGCTCGGCATCCGCTCGCCGACAGGCCGCTGAACCTGGTCGAGCAGATCAACCAGACCTGGACCTGTTTGGTGAGCTTGAAGGCGTTGCCGTTCCTGTTTGAACGGCACCCTGAGGCCGGCGGCTTCCGGCTGAATCTCGGCGCAGCGGCCGGAACCGATATCGAAAGCGTGACGCCTGGCGCGGTCGCCGCCGAAACTTTCGCCGCCGTCAACCCTTCAAATAACCGAAAGCTCGTTAAGGACCTGCAGAAGCTGGCGCGCGAATGCCCGGACGCTCGGGCGCGCTACGTCTTTTTCGCCTCGCCCAAATACCGGCATGAGCGCCAGCACAAGCTCGAATGCGTCGACGGCATAGAGGTCTGGGGGATCGATGTCTAACGATCTGATCATTCGTGGCGAGACCAACGCCCTCAAGGCATTGTCAGCAGCGCTTGTCGTGCCGAAGCTCGTTGCCGACGCCGGCGATAAGGCCGCCCGGCGCTACGCCAATTTCTTCGCATCGATCGACAACGACAACACTCGCGCCGCCTATAGCCGCGCCTGTGCGAGCTTCTTCGCCTGGTGCGAAACCAAAGGCATTGCGGATCTCGTCGAGGTCGAGCCCTTCCATGTGAGCGCGTACCTCAAGGCGGTCGGCGCGACGCATGAGAAGCCGACGGTGAAGCAGCACCTCGCCGCGGTGCGCATGCTGTTCGATTGGCTCGTCGTCGGCCAGGTCATAGCACTCAATCCCGCGCATTCGGTGCGCGGTCCGAAGCACGTCATCAAACGCGGGAAGACGCCGGTGCTGACACCGGCCGAAGCGCGCAAGCTCCTGGATGCGATCGACGTCTCGAGCGTCGTCGGCCTCCGCGATCGGGCGCTGATCGGCCTCATGGCCTATTCTTTCGCGCGCGTGAGCGCCGCGATCGGCATGCGGGTCGAGGACTACTATGGCCAGGGCAAGCGCTGGTGGGTTCGGCTGCATGAGAAAGGTGGCAAGCGCCACGAAATGCCGTGCCACCACAATCTGGAAGCCTATCTCGACGCCTATCTCGACGCCGCCAGGCTCGGCGAGGCGAAGAAGAGTCCCCTCTTCCGCTCGGCGCGCGGGCGCACCGGCGAGCTGACCGAAAGCGCCATGGACCGCGTCGACGTCTACCGAATGATCCGTAGGCGCGCGCGCGAAGCCGGCCTCGATGCCGATATCTGCTGTCATACCTTCCGCGCGACCGGGATCACGGCCTATCTCGAAAATGGCGGCTCACTCGAGAACGCGCAGACGATGGCGGCGCATGAAAGCCCGCGCACGACCAAGCTCTATGATCGCACCGGTGACGAGATCACGCTCGATGAGGTCGAGCGGATTGTGATTTAAGGTCTAGAAGGTACGGCATGGCAAAAGATTGCATCATCTGCGGAAAGCCAGCTGGTTCAAAAGAGCACGTTTTCCCTGCTGCACTCGGCGGGCGACGAACCAATAAGGGCATCTACTGCGGCACGCACAACAATGGATACAGCCCGCTTGCCGCCGCGCTTTCAGCCCAACTTGAAGCGATCAACGCACTGCTAGGCGTTCGAGGGGACCACGCGAGTGTTCCTCACGAAACGATATTGGTCGACGAGGCCAGCGGACGGAAGATCGTGCTCTCGCAGGCCAAAGCAGAGTTCGCTAATCCGGAAATCAAACTGGAGGCCGCGTCTCCCGGCACCGATAGATTCACTGGCTGGTTCTCAGGCGAGAAGCAATTCCAGGATTGGATGGAGGCGCAGCGAGCGCAGGGAAACGACATTAAGGTGACGTCGAAAGGCCGGTGGCAGGAATATCATCCCAGCGGCGGAAGAATTGATTTCGGATTTGGTGGACCGACAGGTCTGCGAGCGATCGGATATGTGGCTCAAACATTTCTTGCTCACAATTTTCCCGCAGTGGCCCGCAGCCCGGACGTGATCGACTTTAAGCATTACACGCTAGCACTACTTTGGCAGATTTGACAGGTTCACTGGTCTGAGGGGCCTTGCGCAGTGTGGGCATTTGCTCGGCGGATGGCGCACAAAGAGATCAAGAAGGGCCTGCCTGATGGCTGGCAGGCTCGGTTGCGGCGGCGGTCCTCCGATTCTTTTTTTTCCGACCCGCGGCCTTGAGGCGGCGGGACTGAAGGAAGGCATAGGCGATCATGGTCATCAAGGCGTGTCGGTGCAGCCCGAACCAGGATCTGCCTTCGAAGTGGTCGAGGCCAAGTTCCTCCTTCATCTGCTGATGCGCCTGTTCGCAGACCCATCTGGCCTTGATTGTGGCG
>Ga0335073_10009489_pt1 | contig 13665 bp, 7 predicted proteins | sample Lox_Sample_22_FD_207093 | JGI IMG/M metagenome (GOLD analysis project Ga0335073, IMG submission 207093) | Soil microbial communities from Loxahatchee National Wildlife Refuge, Florida, United States - Lox_Sample_2.2 | ecosystem: Environmental > Terrestrial > Soil > Wetlands | place: USA: Florida... | reverse complement strand
CGAGACGGATCGGCGGCGCAAGATGCAGGCGGCGTACAACGCGGCGCACGGCATCACGCCGAAGACCATCCAGAAGAGCATCCAGGAGGCGCTCTCGGGCCCGGTCGCCGCGGACTACGTGGACCTCGCGCTGGCCGCCGAGGGCGCGCCCGCGTACCACGGCGAGGAGCTGGAGCGCCTGGTGGGCGACCTGCGCAAGAAGATGACCGACGCTGCCGAGCGGCTGGATTTCGAGGAGGCCGCCGTGCTCCGCGATCGCATCCACGCGCTCGAGGCGCGCGACCTCGGCCTCGCGACCGCGATGCCCGCCCCAGCGCCCAGGCCAGGGGCGAAGCGCCGGGCCGGCGCGCGCCGGCGCCGCTAGCCCCGCGGCATCGAGGCCCGCCGCCCCCGGCGCGCCGCACTACAGCCGTGACGCAAAGCAGGCCTCAGGAAGCCCCTTTCACTCCAAGCCATTGATCCAGCAGCGATCCAGGATGCTCCTCCGCGCGGTCGAAATCGGACGCCGACCTACCGCGCTAAAGCTGCGTGAAGCTTCCTGGCACTTCGGAACATCATGAGTGTGCTGCGCGGCGTTCGAAAAGACTACCTGCGCGCTGCTCGCGCTTCCGCGACGCACCGCGGCAACGAGCAGAACGGTAGACGCGATAGACACATGATATTCTGCTTGAAAGTAGCTTTGATCGAGAGGTCCGTATCGTGAGGACGTGGGCCGTCGCGTGTTCGTTGCTGACTTTGGTGGCCTTCGGTTGTCTGGGCGCCGTTGGAGATAACGGAACGACCTCAAGCAGCGGGGGAGCGACCAGCGCAGGGCACGGATCAGTTTCCGGCACGGGAGTAGGGGCGGCCAGCTCCTCGTCAGGCGGGGGGGCGAGTTCCTCCGGCGCGTCGGCAAGCGCTGGAGCGAGCAGCGGCGGCGGGCCGTCAAGCAGCGGTAGTGGGTCCTCGAGCGGCGCAGGGTCGGGCTCGACGACAAGCTCGGGAGGCGTTGCTTCGTCGGGTGGTGGCACAAGCAGTGGAGGCAGTACCTCGAACGGCGGGTCGAGTTCGGGTTGTGCTCCGGGCTCGACTCTCTGCGATCCGGGAACCGCCGGAGCGTACTGCGCGGATCTACAGGGCGACGCCGCGAACTGCGGAGCATGTGGAGCAGAGTGTCCTACAGGAGTCCCATGCGCTTCCGGAAGCTGTTGTCAGTTCACCACGTGCCCGCAACCCGGGGGTGGCTCGACCTGCACGGAACTCGACCAGGATCCTGCCAATTGCGGGGCATGTGGCAACGCATGCCCGTCAGGGCAGGATTGGATGTGCGTGCAATCTTATTGCATGGAGCAATGCGGGGCTGGCGACCCGAACTTTTTCTGTCCTGCCTCCGATGGCGGCGCCTACTGTTCCGACACAGCGTTTGATGTGTCCAACTGCGGGTACTGCGGCAATGTCTGCCCTGCGGGCGACGTCTGCAATCCTGGGTATGGGTGCGTCCCGTAGGTTGGGCGCCCTGTCGCCGACTAGGCGGTGGGCCGGCGGAAGCTGATAGGCGTCTTCCACTTCTCCTCACACCTACCTACATATGCGGAGGTGTAGCGCCTTGCCGGGCGTGCGCACGCGTGGCAGCCTGTGCCGCTCCAAACGTCGGAGGTCACCGCTCCACCATGCGCGTCGTTCGATGGATCGCCTTCACGCTGCTCGCCTCCGCGTCCGCCTGCAACTGTGCCCACAAGGGGAGCGACGACACGCTCCTCTCGAAGGACTCGACGCCCGACGTGACCCCGAACCCGGTGAAGTTCGGCAACGTGCCGGTCGGCTCCAAGGTGTTGCAAGAGGTCACGCTCGAGAACACGGGGCAGCTGGAGCTCGACATCTCGAGCGTGACGATCGTGCAGCCGAGCGGCGGCGGCCCGGCGGAGTTCGGCTTCGGCCCGCTCACGAACCTCCAGGCGCCGTTCGGCACGGCGCTGCTGCAAAACGGCAAGGCGAGCGTCAACCTGTTCTGCCAGCCGTCGGCGGCGGGGACCCAGAGCGGATCGCTGATCATCAAGTCCAACAGCGACGCCGATGGAACCTACACCGTGCCGCTCACGTGCAACGGCACCAGCGTGGAGATCTCGGAAGAGCCGTCGCCGGTCGACTTCGGCAACGTGCAGGTCGGGACCACGAGCACGCTGTCGGTGGCGCTCACGAACCAGGGGAGCAGCGCCTCCGATCCGGTGACCCTGCAGCCGGTGACCGGCACCCAGGCGGCGGAGTTCTCGTACACGGGCTACAGCGGCACGCCCAGCCCGCTGAGTCCGGGGGGGACCCTCACGATCCAGGTCACCTTCGCCCCCACCGCCCAGGGGCCGGCGACGGCGCTCATCGAGTACACCTACTGTGCGCAGTGCACGGCCCAGGTCATCACGCTGATCGGCACCGGCGTGGACGGGCAGCTCGTCTACAGCCCGAACCCCATCAGCTTCTACAGCGTGCCCGCCGGCTCCACCGTGACGGTTCCGGGCGTGAGCCTGATCGACGTGGGCACCGCGGCCGTGCAGATCTCGAGCCTCGCGCTCTCGAACGGCTCGAGCTCGGCCTTCTCGATCTCCGCCGTCTCCCAGCCGCTGCCGGCGACGCTCCAGCCCGACGGCCCACCGCTCACGTTCACGGTCTCCTACACCGCGACCAGCGCGGGCAACGACGTGGGCGAGGTGGACGCCACCTGGCTGCCGCTCGACGGATCCGGCGCTCCGGTGACCGGCATCGCGCCGCGCTTCGCGCCGGACCCGATCTCCGGCAACGGCACGCTCAACCCCTGCACGCTGCAGATCAAGCCACCCTCTCTCAACTTCGGCAACGTGACCGTGGGCGCCTCGACCACGCTGCCGGTGACCCTCACGAACGTCGGACAGCAGCAGTGCTCCGTGAGCGGCGTCGCCATCGGCGCGGGCAGCGATCCCGCCTTCACCCTGGCGGGCGGCGCGCCGACGACGTTCACGATCGCGCCCGCGGCCAACCAGACGATCGCCGTGCAGTGCGACGTCGCCTCGAGCAACCCGCCCCTGCTGCACCGGGGCTCGCTCACCTTCGCCACGACCGACCCCAACCAGGCCAACGTGGCCGTGCCGCTCACGGCCTACATCAAGGGCAGCGGCCCCTACCAGAACGGCTGGCCCAAGTGGCACAACGACAACACGGACCAGGGGCAGAGCCTCGCCGACACCTCGGGCAACCAGGGGACGGTGATCTGGCAGTTCCGCATGGCGATCCCGCAGAGCGCGGGCGGTCTCCTCGGCTCCGTGAATCCGAACCCCACCTACATGAACTCGCCGGTCGTCGACGCCTCGGGCAACGTGTACCAGCTCGGGATGGACGGCACCTTCTGGGCGATCGATCCCGGCGGCAACGAGCTGTGGAGCACGCCGCTCCTGCCGCCGAATCCCGACGAGCATCCGGCCACGCCGATCATCGCCGCCGACGGAACGATCTACATCGAGACCGGCACGGACGGCCTCAGCGCGGGGGGCGGCCAGCTGTACCAGATCGACTCCTCGACCGGGAAGATCATCTCGCAGGTCGGGCCGCCCACGGAGCAGAGCTGCTACGGCGGCCAGTGCTCCGGCGCGGACGGCTTCGACGTGAACCCCAGCATCGGGAACGACGGCATGCTGTTCGACGGCGACGACTTCGGCCAGGTCGTGACCTACACCATCGGCGCCACGTCCTTCAGCCAGACCAACGCGATCATCCTCGAGTTCTTCGGCGAGCGCGTGGCCGTCGCCCTCGATCAGAACGACAACAGCTACTGGTGCAGCCTCAACGTCTGCTTCGGCGTCAGCTCGCCGGCCGCGGGCTTCACCCAGATGGCGAGCTGGCCGTCCTCCGGCCAGACCATCGGCAGCGCCGCCGGCTCGGGGCTGACCGGCTGGACCAACTCCGACATCGCCTACGACGAGAACCACACGGGCTGGCTGATCGCCGAGGCGGGCACGCAGACGGGGAGCACGGGCCAGACCTGGGTGAGCGCCCTCGATCCCACGAACGGCGCGGTGCACTGGAGCACGTCGCTGCCTTCCGGCCCGACTCCCGGGTCGTTCGACGCGCTCACCGAGGCCGGCATCTTCAGCTCGGACGTGGGCAACTCCGCGCCGGCCATCTCGACCTTCTCGGGCCAGTCCAACGACGGCATCGCCTACGTGGGCAACGTCGATGGCCTGCACGCGCTCGACGTCCACACCGGCGCCGAGGTCGCGGGCTGGCCGTTCAAGACCACCTCCGACGTGGATTCCGCTCCCGCCATCGGCGGCGACGGGACGATCTTCTTCGGCACCGCCGACGGAACGTTCTACGCCGTGAACCCCAACGGTACCCAGCGCTTCTCCTTCTCGGCCGGCGCCCGCATCAGCTCGTCGCCCGCGATCGGGCCGGACGGCACGGTCTTCTTCATCGCGGACAACGGGCAGCTCTACGCGCTGCGGTAGACGCCGAGGTGGTACGGGCCGGCGGTTCCCTTGCTCCCGCGGCGGCGGGTGTGGCAGCCTGAACGCATAGGCCGCCCTGGAGGTTCTCGCTCGATGCGCACCGCTCGCTGGTTGGCCATGGTTCTCGCCTCGTCGCTCGCGAGCTGCAACTGCGCGCACAAGGGCAGCGGCAACACCCTCGAATCGAAGGACTCGACGCCCGACGTCACGCCGAATCCGGTGAACTTCGGCGACGTCCCGGTGGGTGCCACCGTGACGCAGCAGGTCGCGCTCGAGAACACCGGCGAGCTGGAGCTCGACATCTCGAGCGTCTCGATCGTCCAGCCGAGCGGCGGCGGCCCCAACCAGTTCGCCTTCGGGCCGCTGACCAACCTGTCGGCGCCCTTCGGCACCGCGCTGCAGCCGAGCGACAAGGTGAGCGTGAACCTCGTGTGCAAGCCCGCGTCGGCCGGAGCGCTGGCCGGGTCGCTCGTGATCAAGTCGAACAGCGACGCCGACGGGACGTACACGGTGCCGCTCCAGTGCAACGGCGTCAGCGTCGACATCGTCGCGCAGCCGTCGACCGTCGACTTCGGCAACGTCCAGGTGGGCACGACGGCCACCCAGACCGTCACCTTCACCAACCAGGGCACCAGCACCTCGGACGCGATCTCGCTCCTTGCGGTCTCGGGCAGCCAGGCGTCCATGTTCTCGTACACGGGCACGGGCAGCACGCTCGGCGCCGGTCTGTCGTTCTCGATCCAGGCCTCCTTCACGCCCACCGCCCAGGGGCAGGCGACGGCGCAGATCCCCTACACCTACTGCCCGACGTGCAACCCGGTGCCGATCACGCTCCTGGGCGCGGGCGTCGACGGCCAGCTCGTCTACACGCCGAACCCGGTGAACTTCGGCAGCGTCCCGGCGGGCTCCAGCCCGTCGATGTCGGTGAGCCTGCTCAACGTCGGGACGGCGGCCGTGGAGATCAAGAGCGGCGCTTTCTTCCTCCAGGGCGGGTCGAGCAGCCCCTTCACCCTCTCGCAGATCTCGCCCGCGCTGCCGGTGTCGTTGCAGCCGGATGGCACGCCGCTCACCTTCACCGTGACCTACCCCTCGAACGGCACGGCCAACGCCAGCGACAACGTCGAGGCGGACTGGGTGCCGCTCGATGCCAGTGGCACGCCGGTCGCGGGGATCGCGCCGCGGCAGGCGCTCGATCCGGTCTCGGGCAACGGCTCGGCCAACCCGTGCACCCTGCAGATCTCGCCGCCGTCCCTGAACTTCGGCAACTCGACCGTGGGCACGCCGACGCAGAAGTCGGTCACGGTGACCAACACCGGCGGCCAGCAGTGCCAGGTGACCTCCATCGCCATCAGCGGCACGAGCGACCCCGCCTTCACGCTGGTGAACGCCTCCCAGACGAGCTTCACCCTGACCCCGGGCGCGAACCAGACCATCGCGGTGCAGTGCGACGTCCAGACGGGTGGCTCGCCGCTGCTGCGCAAGGGTACGCTCGCCCTCGCCACAACCGATCCGAACCAGCCCAACGTGGCCGTGCCGCTGACGACCTACATCCAGGGGACCGGCCCCTACCTGAACGGCTGGCCCAAGTGGCACAACGACAACACGGATCAGGGGCAGAGCAGCGCCGACACCAGCGGCAACCAGGGCACGCTGCTGTGGCAGTTCCGCGTGGGCGTGCCGCAGAGCCTCGGCGGGCTGAACGGCCTCGTGAACCCGAACCCGACGTACATGAACTCGCCCGTCGTCGACGCGTCCGGCAACGTCTACCAGCTGGGCATGGACGGGACGTTCTACGCGATCGATCCCGGCGGCAACGAGCTGTGGAACGCGAGCCTCTTGCCCCCCAACCCCGACGAGCACCCCGCCACGCCCATCATCGCCGCGGACGACACCCTCTACATCGAATCGGGCACCGACGGCACGAGCATCAACGGCGGCACGCTGTACCACATCGACGCGAAGACCGGCACGACGCTCTACTCGGCCGGCCCCCCGACGACCTGCCGCTACGACGGCCCCTGCCAGAGCGACAGCGACTGCAACGGCGGGACCTGCGACCAGAACATGGGGCAGTGCTGCTACGGCGCGGACGGCTTCGACGTGAACCCGAGCATCGGCAACTCCACGCCGAGCCTGCTCTTCGACGGCGACGACTTCGGCCAGGTGGTCACCTACAGCCTCGGGTCGGGTGGGAGCTTCACCCAGGCGAACAGCGTGATCCTCCAGTTCTTCGGCGAGCGCGTGGCGGTGGCCATCGACGCGAACGACGACAGCTACTGGTGCTGCCTCAACGTCTGCTTCGGCGTCACCGCGCCTTCGGCGGGCTTCCAGGCGATGGGGGCGTGGCCCTCGGGCGGCGCGCCCATCGGTGGCGCGGCCGGCAACGGCGACCCGACCTCGTTCACGAACTCGGACCTCGCCTACGACGCGAACCACACCCAGTGGCTCATCGCCGAAGCCGGCTCGCAGAGCGGCAGCAGCGGCCAGACGTGGGTGAGCGCGCTCGATCCCGCCAATGGCACGGCGCACTGGACCACGGCGCTGCCCTCCGGCCGCACGCCGGGCTCGCTGAACATCTCCACCGAGGAGGGCATCTTCAGCTCGGACGTGGGCAACTCGGCGCCGGCGATCTCGACGTTCCCCGGCCAGTCCAACGACGGCATCGCGTACGTGGGCAACGTGGACGGCCTGCACGCGCTCGACGTCCGCACCGGCGCGGAGGTCAGCGGCTGGCCGTTCAAGACCCCTTCGGACGTGGACTCCGCCCCCGCCATCGGCGGCGACGGGACGATCTTCTTCGGCACGGCCGACGGCACGTTCTACGCGGTGAACCCCGACGGCACGCAGCGTTACAAGTTCAGCGCGCAGGGGCGCATCAGCTCGTCCCCGGCGATCGGTCCCGACGGCACGGTGTTCTTCGTCGCGGACGACGGCCAGCTGTACGCCTTGCGATAGCGGCTCGCGACGACGCTGCGGTCCCCGCCTCCGACGGCGGTCCGCGGCTCGGTCGCCGCCGAGGTGCGGCGCGCGTCCGTGGCGTTCGTTGACATCGCCGAGGCCATCGCTTTGAATCGATGGCATCCCGATAAATTCCTGGAGGGTCGAATGAGCATGAGAGCCCCGACGGTTCTCGCCTCGCTTCTGTGCTTCGCCGCGGCGTGCTCGTCTCAACCGCCGGCACCGGACGGGGGGCGCGACGCTGGCGCCGACGCCGGGACGGGGGTAGGGGATGGCGGCTGCGTTTGCGCCGCGGGGCTCGCCTGCGTGGCCGGCAAGTGCGCGCCGATCACGTGCACCAGCGCGTCGGCCTGTCCGGCGGCGTTCACCTGTCGGGACGGCTTCTGCCAGAGCTCGCAGAGCTGCGCGCCGCCCTGCAATCCGTCGCAGGTCTGCGTGAGCGGGAGCTGCGTGGACACGAATCCCTGCGGTGCGCTGCGCCAGGTCTGCGGCAGCCCACCCGACACCTACTGCGCCGATCTGGCCGGGGATTCCTCGAACTGCGGCTCGTGCGGAAACGCCTGCCCATCCGGCCAGCAGTGCGCACGCGGGCTCTGCGCCACCAGTTGCCTCTCGACGGAGACGGCGTGCGATGCCGGCTGCTTCGAGCTCGCGACGGACCCGCAGAACTGCGGCGCTTGCGGCACGGTCTGTCCGAAGGGTGAGGTGTGCGCTGCGGAAGTGTGCGCCCCGGCATGCGTGGCCCCTTACGCTGCGACCTGCGGATCGGGCGACGAGGCCTACTGCGCGGAGCTGCAGAACGACCCCTCCAACTGCGGGAGCTGCAGCACGGCCTGCGGCGCCGGCCTCGTCTGCAGCCGCGGGCAGTGTGCGGCCACCTGCACCGGCGTCCAGAACCTTCTCTGCGGCGGCGTCTGCGTGGACGCGCAGACCGACGGCCAGAGCTGCGGCGGCTGTGGGAACCATTGCAGCGCGGGCCAGCTGTGCAGCGGCGGTCTCTGCGCGGCGACTTGCTCGCTGCCCTACACCACGTGCGGTGCGGCGCCGGCGCAGTACTGCGCGAACCTTCAGGAATCGACGACCGACTGCGGCGCCTGCGGGAACGCCTGCGCCGCCGGGCAGGTGTGTGCGGACGGACAGTGCACCGACACCTGCGGCGGGGCCAGCGGGACGCTGTGCAACGGGCTCTGCGTGCACCTCGCCACCGACAACCAGAACTGCGGGAAGTGCGGCAGCGCCTGTGCGGCCGGCCAGGTCTGCAACGGCTACGGCGTCTGCGCGTCGTCGTGCGCCGCCGGCTTCGCTCCTTGCGGGGACGGCGGCGATGCCTACTGCGCCGATCTCGGCGGCGACCACGGCGACTGCGGCGGCTGTGGGAACGCCTGCGCACCGGGCGTCTCCTGCACGGGCGGGGTCTGCCCGAGCGGGAGCGCGGACGGCGGCTGCAACTGCCCGGCCGGCTCGGTGTGCCTCGCCGGGAGCTGCTACCCGACCACGTGCACGGACGGCACGGTCTGCCCGAGCGGCCTCGTCTGCCAGCGGCAGGGCTGCGTCGAACCCTCCTGCGCGGGCGTGCTCTGCGACGGAGGCCTGGTCTGCGCGGGCGGGACCTGCCTGCCGCAGAGCTGCGAGCCGGCGGGTCCTTCTTGCCAGGCGGACCAGATCTGCGTCGACGGCGGTTGCGCGTGGGCCGCCTGCGCCGGTGTCGTCTGCCCCGCGGGGCAAGCCTGCGGCAACGGGCAGTGCTGGCCGACCTCGTGCGGAACGACCAGCTGCAACGGCGGCGTGTGCGCGCAGGGAGCTTGCAGCGTACCGGACTGCGCGGGCATCACCTGTCCGGCGGGAAGCGTCTGCCAGGACGGAGAGTGCTACGGCTCGTGCGACGCGGGCCCCTGCCCATCGGGCCAGACCTGCCAGGCCGGGCGGTGCCAGCAGGGCTGCCTCGTCGGCGGCGCGACCTACGCCTCCGGCGCGTCCGACCCTTCGAACGCCTGCCTCACCTGCCAGCCGCAGACGTCGACCAGCGCGTTCAGTGGGGCACCGGCGGGGACGCGCTGCAGCGCCGACGGCGGAAACTATTGCTTGGGTGAGGACTGCGTGTACGGGTGCGACGTCGGCGGTACGGTGGTTCTCGCCGGCGCGCCGGAGCCCGGCGTGCAGTGCCTCGCCTGCGTGCCGGCAGAGGACGCGGAAGCCTTCTCCGTGGCGCCCGCCGGAACGAGCTGCACGGGCGCGGACGGTGGCGGCTTCTGCAACTCCGGGAGCTGCCAGGCGGGTTGCTACATCGCGGGTCAGATCTACGCCTACGGCACGGCCAATCCCACCGACCCTTGCGAGAGCTGCGAGCCGGCCTCGACCACTGCGTGGACCGCCGCCCAGAACGGCGCGAGCTGTCTAGGCCCCGGCGGCCAGACCAACATCTGCGAGGGCGGGAGCTGCATCAGCCCGACGCCCTCGGAGATTCCGGGCTCGCTGTCCGGGGGCGCCGCCTGGGGAGCCCTGGCGGCGGTGGCGGCGCCCGACGGGAAGGTCTACGCCATCGGCGGGTTCAAGGAATCCAGCGGCTGTTCCGTCACGGGCGCGACCGACGTCTTTGCCTTCGACCCGACGACGAACGCATGGGCCTCGGCGCCGGGCTTGCCCACCGGCACCGCGGGCCTCGCGGCGGTGATCGGGCCCGATGGACTGATCTACGCGCTGGGCGGGACTTCCAACGGCAGCGTTCCCATCAACGACGTCGCGTCCTACGACCTGAGCGGCAACCCGTGGCAGGGCGTTCCGCCCATGCCCACGGCCCGCTCCTACCTGGCGGCGGCCACCGGGCCGGACGGGCTCATCTATGCGCTGGGCGGAGAGACGTCGTCCGGGCTGACCGGGCTGGTCCAGGCCTACGACCCCGTGGGATCGACGTGGCAGTCGGCCCTGCCCCCGTTGCCGACGCCCCGCTGGGGGCTGGCCGCCGTCACCGGACCGGACGGCAAGATCTACACGGCGGGCGGTTACGCCGACGGAGGCGTCAGCGCCGCCTTCGAGGCCTTCGACACGACCACGCAAACCTGGACCGTCTTGCCGTCCCTTCCCACCGCGCGCGCGACGCCGGCGGCGGCGGTCGGCAACGACGGGATCGTGTACGTCATCGGCGGGACGGACTGGACGCCCTGCTGCTGCGGCTGCGGGCCGTGGCTCGACACGGTCGAGGGCTACGATCCCTCGACCGGCACCTGGGTCACGGGCGTCTCCATGCCCACCGCCCGCTCCATGCTGGGCGCGGCGACCGGCGCCGATGGACGCATCTACGCCATCGAGGGCGTGACCACATACAGCGGGCCCATCTGCGGCGCGGCCAGTCTGCAGCTGACGCCGGCCGTGGAGGCCTACTCCGCCTCCGCCTTCACCTGGTGGTGAATCGGCGTCACGGCGTCTGGTTCGGGAAGATGAGCGCGACGGCGATGGTCTGGCCAGCCACATAGGGCGGCGGCGTGAAGGTCCCCGCGGCGATCGCCACCGGTGCGCCGGCCGGCTCCACCGCCAGCGCGTAGCTCGTCGGGGCGTAGGGAGCGTCGAGCGCGATGAACTCTCCCGTCTGGGGCGAGCTCGCGGTGAGGGTCGGATCGGCCTCGAGCTGTCCCGAAGGAGCGTCGTAGTAGGCCGCGAACGCGGGCGCCGGCGAGAGGCCCACCGTGTAGCCGCCGAGGAAGCTCGACGCGTCGCACGTGGCCGCACGCGCGATCCACACCAAGTGGCCAGGGCGCGGCGTCACGCCTGCCACCGAACCCGCTGCGTCGATCGGCGCGACGGCCGTGAGGTCGAGATTGACGCTCGCTCCGAACGGCGGCGGCGCGACGACGAGGTTCGGGAAGTACGTCGGCAGGGCCACCGCCGGCGCCTGGACGAGGGCGGTCCAGGTTCCCGGCGTGAGGCTGGCGTTGGCGTAGCTCGGCTCGTGCGGGGAGCCCGGCGATGGAACGATGGCGAGCGGCCCGACGCGCGCGCCGTGGGCCGAGAAGAAGGTGACCGAGCCTCCGTCGAGGAGGCCCGGATCGGCGACGGCGCCCGGGAACAGCGCGATCACGCCGCCCACGAGGAGCGGGCCCGCGTCCGCCAGCCCTCCTGCATCGCAGCTCCCGGGCGATCCGCCGAGGGGCGGCACGGGCGTGCAGAGGCCGGCGAGGCAGATGCCCGTGCTCCCGCCCGCGAGGCCGCACGCGCCGCCGGCGCCCGCGCAGGCAGCCGTGGGGACGCAGGCGTTCGCGGCCTGGTCGCAGATCCCGGCGTCGCACGCCCCCGCGCGGCAGGCGGGCCGGCAGGTTCCGTAGTCACAGGCGGTGCCCGAAGCGCACGGCAGCAGACCGCCGTCGCACAGGACCAGCGACGTCCCGTCCCCGCTGCAGGTGGGGACCCCCGTGCAGGGCACGCCTCCGCTGCTGCCGGAGCCGCCGCCGCTGCTGCCGCCTACGCCGCCTCCGGTGGTTCCGCCGCTCGAGCCGCCGGCGATCTGGCAGCTGCCGCCGTCGGCGGCCGGCAGGCAGAGGTAGCCGGACAGGCAGGGGTGGTCGCCGTCGCAGCGAAAGCCCGTGAGATCGAGCGTGCCCACGATGCAGGAGGCCACGCCGAGGGTGGCGACCGCGATGGCCGGGCCACGCCTCATCAGAACGCGAACCAGAGGCCCACGCCCGTCAGACCGAGCACCGCCCCGGAGGCGTAGAGAATGTCCGCGGCGAGGGCGTCCTGGTTCGCGGAGGACTGGAAGCCGGCGGCGTCCGTCTGCCACGTGGCCGAGTGAAACGATCGCTCGGCCGCCGCCTCCTGAAGAGCAAAGTAGAGCGCCGTGCTCGCCGCCGCGACACCCACGACCACGAGGGCGCCCGCCGCCCAGCGGCCGCGATGAGAGGCGCGGGGCGCGGGGCCGGCGACCGCGGAGGGAACGGCCTCGGTGGCGGATGACGTCGCCGCCGTGGGGGAGCGGGCCTCGGTCGGCGGGCTCCGAGGCGCGGTGGGGGCCGGCGGTGCGGGGGCGGCGACCGGAGGTTCTAGCGGCGGTGGGGCAGGGGAGGGGGGCCCGGCGTGGGGCTCCGGCACGGCGCCGACGTCGGCCCGGACGCGTTCGAAGACCGCGGTGATCTTGGGGGAGAGACCGGAGGGCAGGCGCAGGCCAGGGTCCAGCGCGAGGCCCAGCCGGAAGTTCTGCAACGTGCCCGCGTCGTCGCCCTGGATGGCGTCGACGAGGCCGAGGTAGAGGTAGGCCTCCGCGCGCCGGTGCGGGTCGGGCAGCTCGGCGGCGCGCAGCAGCTCGACCCGGGCGGAGTCGTATTCGAACTCGTGGTAGAAGCGCTTCGCGGCGTCGAGCGCGTCGGCGCGCGCGGACCCGGAGGCGGCGAGCGACAGGGCCAGCGCCACCAGCCGGACGAGATTCGGCGCGAGCCGTTGCGCCCCACGGGTCGGTTTGCGGATAATGGAAGGCATCCATGCCCACTGCGGGCTCCTCGATTCTCCAGCGCTATCGCGTCATCCGCAAGATCGCGACGGGCGGCATGGCGGAAGTCTTCCTCGCCGAGCAGACCGGGGCCGGCGGGTTCAAGAAGCGCGTGGCCCTCAAGCGCATCCTGCCCGCCTTCGCCGAGGATCCGAAGTTCGTGGCGATGTTCCTCGACGAGGCCCGCCTGGCGGCGATGTTCCACCATCCGAACCTCGTCCAGATCTACGAGCTCGGAGAGATCGACGGCCTGCTCTGCCTGGTGATGGAGTACGTCCGCGGCCTGTCCCTCGCGGAGCTCCTCAAGCGTGCCGTGGACCCGGTGCCCGTGGAAGTGGCGGCGCGAGTCGCCCTGGACGCGTGCGAGGGGCTGCACTACGCGCACGAGTTCCAGGATCCCGACACCTCCCAGCCCCTCTGCCTCGTCCACCGTGACGTCTCGCCGCAGAACATCCTGGTCTCCAAGGAAGGCATCGTGAAGGTGATGGATTTCGGGATCGCCAAGGCGGTCGGACAGGCTCACCACACCAACACCGGCACGCTGAAGGGGAAGCTCTCCTACATGCCGCCGGAGCAGCTCGAGGGGAAGGCGCTCGACCGCCGGGCCGACGTCTGGGCGATGGGCGTCGTGCTCTACCAGATGCTCACCGGGCGGAAGCCTTTCGGCAGCGGCAGCGAGGCGTCCATCATGCGCGCCATCCTGGCCGGGAAGCCCCAGCCGCTCGGCGAGCTCCGGTCCGGTCTGCCGGCGGCCGTCCGGAGCGCCGTGGAACGAGCCCTCCA